>Ga0179593_1305796_pt1 | contig 11032 bp, 15 predicted proteins | sample CZODoug2_1_08_16_FD_185931 | JGI IMG/M metagenome (GOLD analysis project Ga0179593, IMG submission 185931) | Vadose zone soil fungal communities from Angelo Coast Range Reserve, California, USA - CZODoug2_1_08_16fungal (PacBio error correction) | ecosystem: Environmental > Terrestrial > Soil >... | reverse complement strand
GATTCGTATGGCGGTTGTGTTCCCCAATTTTTTCCACTGTAAAAGTTTCTTTCGGGCCCGTCGTGCCTGATCCAGCGCAATTCTCTTCCACCCCGCATTTTCTTTTTTTTTAAACCAACGAGGCCGTCAGTTTTTTTTCTTTTTTTTTTTACGATTGTCGTTTTTGCTGGTTCTTTCCCCCCTTGCCTGTGGCCCTGGCCCCTCAAAAGGTTCTCCAACCCTTGCTTTGGTCGGAGATAAGTTGGTTGCACCCAGGGAGCCGACATTCAACTTGCTGTTTCGTTTTTTTTTTGTTTCCAAGCGTACCTACTCCTTCCCTACCCTAGTAATTTCTATTAGCCTTCCTTTCTTCTGTTTAGGCCCGGCCACATTTTCTTTTTTCCCCAAGGGCCGAACCCAACTGTGTGCTTTGGAAGATAAGTAAGGAGATGCCCTTTATTTTTTTTTTTTGATTTTTTCATCTTGTTTTGCACTAGCACCCAGAGGTTCTTATTTGTTTTCCCGCCGTGGTATTTTTCATCTTAGTAGTATTCGCCGTCTGGTTTGGCTCGTTAGGACTTTTCCCCCCTTGCCGCCATCTACTGACTGCGGGTCCCCCATGTCGTCCCCTCGCCCCGTTTTTTTAGCACCAGTTTTGCCCCCACCCCCTAACGAGCTGCTCCCTGGTCCCACCCTGCCAAATGCTGCTTTGTCCGACCCACGAAAGGCCCTTTCTTTTTTCTCACCGGGTTTGTGGGCCAGGGGACCGGGGCTCGTTTCCTGCTCCCTTTTCCCTGTCTCCCCCGTTCCTGGAGTGTCCCAATTTTTCACTGGCATATGTTTGACACATTACCTGCGACTTTTTTTTGCTGTCGTATCGTTCTGCGCCAATGGTTTTCAAGACCCCACCCCCCCACAGAGTTTTTTCTTTTGTGTCAATCTTGGCATGTGTTTTTTTTTTCGAGTAGCCGTGATTCTTCCCCTTTCATGTTTCGCCCCTTCGGTTTTAGTGGTTTCCCTGGCCCCCCGCTCCCGGTGGTCCGGCGCTTTTATGTTCTTTTTGCGTAGGCCCCCTCTGTCCCTTTCTTTGCTTTGATCCTTTGCCTCGTATGTGGCGGCTTTTTTTCGTTGACCCCGAAGGATCCCCGAGGTTCCCCTTTATTTTTTTTTTCCCCCTTTTCGTTCTCTACCCCGTCCTTTCAACCAGAGACCTGGTTCCTGGTTCTGCCTGTACTTGTCAGCCCCTGATTTCCATTACACTGTCGCCCCCCCCAGGCACCGCCGAAGCGTGTTTTCTGTTCGGTCCGTTCGCCTCCCTTTATTTTTTTTTTAAGTCCACTTTTTGGCGCTGGTTCGTCCCGAACTGTTTTCGCCGGTTTAGGGCCCTTTCCCCTATGTCGTTTTCATCAATTTGGGCGTGGCTGACCCCGTTGCCGCCCCCCCCTCCCCTTGTTTTACCCTGTTCTGTGAGTCCCCGCTTTTTTGCCGGCACCTTTGTTGTTTTCCACCGGAAGGGAGTTTTTCCCCGTTGTTCTGTTGAAGCCCCCCAAACCGTGAGGAGGTCGTGTCACCAATGGGAGAGGACCTGCTAATACCAATTGCTTTCACCTCACGTTCAGGTTCGTGTGTCGACTTTTTTTTTTCCCCCCACTAGCCTTGGGGCCTTCTCCAGGGGTCGGGTTTTGGGGGTTGGGGGCTGGAGTTGGGTGGTTTTTGGGTCATGACTGTGTTTTTTTTTTTTTTTTTTGTAGGTGTCGTTTGAAACGTTGCCCGGGGGTTAGGACACTGTCCTCATTCCCCCCTTCGATGGCCCATCGATTGGAAAAAGCGGAGAAGACTTCTTGAACGTCGGGTGCATTGACCCTTTACAGCCAGATTCCTACACTGCCTGCAAGTGCTGCTTTTTTATTTTTTGTAGATTTCCCCTGTTGTGTACCCAGTATTTTGACCTCCCTTTTCCCAGCAGGGATCTTCACAGTTGGCTGGTTTTTTGGTCCCTTCGCTGTGTTTGTTTTTTTTTTTTTTGAATCGGTCCTTTCTTGGCCTTCTCCTCGTTTCCTGGTTTCCCTTTACTAAGTCTTTTTGTTGCACGGTGAGCGATTTTTGACTTTCCCCCTTCTAGACGAGTCTTTTTCCCCCGTTTTCCTTTGAGTCGTGTTCCGTCCCCGACGAGGTTTTCTTTGATCGTCCCTTTCCCAATTTATTGTTGCCCTGGTCCTTTTTTTTTTTTGGCCCAATCTTTTTTTTTTCTTTTCCCGTGTTAGTTTTGGGGTCTTCCCTTGACGGTCGGAGGATGTGGTCGGACACGTTTGCTCCGGGTTTCATCGGTTCTTCAAATTTCCAGAGGTGCTTGGCACTTCCTCCACTTTTTTTTTTGTTCTAATTTTTTTTTGGTTTTTTTTTGGCTCGGTCAAACCTTCTTTGATTTGCGTGAGAACTTTGAGTGGCTGGTTTTTTTTTTTTGCAACACCTTCAAGAGCTTTTGGTTCCCACACCCTTTGGGGGGGTTTTTTAAGTTAAACACGCTGTCCGGTTCATGCCGGAACTTTATTCCCCCTACCGTTGTAGTCGGGTACTGACTGTTTTCAGGTACATGAGTTTATGGCCAGGATAGGCAACGCCCCGCAAAGCACCACTAACCCCCCCCCCCCCCCACCCCCCCCGCACCCCGGGTGTGTTTTATTTGGATGTCCCACCCGTGGCGGCTGTTTTTCCTCCCGGTGCCCTGTTGGGAAGACGTTTTCCCTTCGGTTTATCCCCTTTTAGTTTTTTAATCGCCGGTGCTTATTTTTTCTGTCGAGGATAGGATTTTTTTCTTTATAGTTCTTTCCCTTCTTCAAGTAGGTGACTCGTCTTTGCCCCAAACCCAATGTTGGTCCCTGGATGTCCCCGTGGCTTTTTACCCCTCACGTCTTGAGGCAGGTTTTTCCCCTTTCGAATTCAAGTTCCCCTCCTTACCAGGTTTGACTGTCTTTTCTTTTTCTTTTCCCTCAGGCAGGCTTTGCTCGGTTTTGTGGCTTTTTTTGTGATTTTTCCCTTTTGAGGTCTTTTTGATACCATCCCTTGTTTCACCCTACGCACCCGTGCCCTCTGACGCGTCAACCACCAGGTTAATTTTCCATTGTGAAGTCCTTTGTCCGTCCGACGATGGTCCTCTGGTACCCCTACGTTTTTTTTTTTTCCCACGGACACAGTGGACTGTGATGAGCGGTTTAAGTTTTCTGCGACGACCGCCCGGGTGTTGTACAGCGGATTCCCTGGCCCGAGTCCTTTTTATGCGATTTTTGGTCCCAACCCCAGGCTCCTTTTTCCCCTTGGAGCTTCCGTGTTTTTTTCCGCGTTTTTTGTCTTTTTGGCCCCATGGCCGGCTGGGTCCCTCTTTTTTCCCTCAGGGTCACTTCTGCTGTCACCCCCGGTTTGTCTCCCCTTGGACCCCCGTCCTCGAGGGCCGACCCTTTTTGGGGTTGTCTTTTAGGGTGTTTGTTAGTGTTGTTTGTGTTTCAGTGGTCTCCTAACCTTGCATTCTTTCCTTTAGATGTCTAGACCCTCCTAGCTTCTTTTTTCCATGGAGTCCATTTGTTTCCTTTCATATTTTATCTTGGCTTTTACGTGGGATCGGATTCTACCTTCCTTGGAGTTTTGAAGTGATCTTTTTTTGACCCTTGTTATCGTTTTCCAGCTGTTCCTTATGTTTCCCGTGTTTCTTTTCCAACGACTGTCCCCGACTGCGTGTTTTTTGTTTTTTCGCCCTGGTCACGTATGTTCGCCCGCTCCGAGTGACACACGCTATACGGATTAGCTGCGTTTCATTCCCTATCTCTTCCCTCGTCTCTCTCCCCCTTTTGGCGCTTTTTAGCTTGTGGCGCGCCATCTGTTGAGCCTTCCTTCTGGAGCTAATTGCCTCCCAATGGCTTTCGCTTTCCCCTTAGGGTCGTTCTCCTTCCCTCCTTCTTTAAGTATATTTTCGGTTGAATCTTGTCTCATTCATTTCCGACATGTCGACAAATCGGCGTCTCACCACCTTCCCTGAGTTTACTTTTTTTTTTCTCATCCGCCTCTACAGCGAGTTTCTGTTTCTTTTCAGATCTATCTCTTACTCCCTAAGAGATACTCGGAAGCGAGCTACCCAGCTCTCATGGTTTCGATGGAGAGCATCTAGAGAAATTTTACTCGCCACCCCTACATCGTTTCCCGTGAGTGGTGTTTTCTATTTTTTATAAGTTTTTTTTTCAGTAACTGTAATTTGGCACAGAGCGCAAGACGAACCAAGAGACTACACTTCCAATTCTACACCTCCTCCGCCCTGGTACTCATACGCTCCTTCCCCTACGAATATCGGTATTTTTTCCCTACGCTTTGTCTTACCATTGATTCCTTTTCAAAACCATTAACTTCTTTTTCTTCTTCATCACATTGTCTTTGATATAAAGAATCATCCTTTAGCATGGCGTCACTTCACCCAATGTCCAACTTTTTGCGCTCTTTTGTAGGGGTACGTCTTTATCCCTTGTTTACCCCGACGCGTTCTTTTGCCCTCTGTAGGTACTGTAGGCCCAGGTCAAGCCGTACCCCAATTGACTTTAATGAATGTATTTTGGGGTAGATTTTTGTACGAGTTCTTCCACGTTGCACCACCAAGATTGCCATGGAAAAGGTTTTCAGGGCCCTCACCACGTTTTTTTGTGTGCTTTAGACAGAGGATTTTTTTATGTACAGAGTCTTTCCCTGGACACATATGCTTTTTCTATCCTCTCTATAGACCCTCTCCCCCAGGTTCCCGCGAGTAGTGGCCCTCGGGAATTTTTCAGGGTTTTTTGTGCTGTGTGAATCTTACTGCTGTATTTGACCCAGATAAGTCTTTTTTTTATTTTTTTCTTGCTTGGGAAAAGAATTGGGTTTTTTTTTTTTTTTTTTTTTTTTTTTGTGGTTTCCTTCCCGTGTTCGAAACTTGGGGTTTTCTTTTGTTTTTTTTTTTTTTTTTTTTTCGTTTAGGTTTATGTGGTTTTTTTTTTTTGACATGTATTTTCTTTTTTTGGCGGTTGATCCCTTGATGTATTTTCTGTGGTTTGGACAAAGATTTTTTTCCCCCCCCCCCCAGAGTGTTCTGCAAGCTTTTATCCTCCAAGATAACTCTAGCCCCATGAGTCCTCCCCCGTAGAGCACCCAGCCCCTTTTCTTTTTTCCTATGTTAAAAAAATGGTGACTGCTTAGAAGGGGCCTGAGAGTACGGGTTCTATGCGGTTTTTTCTGCGTGGGGCATCTGAAAGGTTTTATGACGGGACCCCGCCTCCTGCTTTTTTTTCTTGACTTGTCAATTTTATGTAAACCCGTTTTCGACGACTTTTTTTCTCAGAGGTTCAAGGCTGTCCCTTTTATCATTCTCACGGGCCAAACCCCTTCCTGTACCCATGCGGTGGTAGTGCCCCTACGAGCTCCAACTTACTTGCCGGGGTTGAACAGCCAGGTGCGTTGGTTTTTTTCACGCTTTTTTTCTTTCCGGGAACTTTTAGTTTCCTTCTTAGCTTAATTTCTCTTGTTTTTTGTTACTCTCTCCCCACGCCGACCAAATTCGTCCCGTTATCTTGCTATCTTTCTTCATACAACTGCGCCCCTTTCTTTCTTCCGCCCGACAATCTTCTTTTTTCTTCCCTTTCCTACCTCCCTCGTTTTTTTGTGTTGATTCGTTTGTATTTTCTGCTGAGACCACCCTTCCATTTTGTTTCTTCTCACCCGCCGCTCGCCCGATTCGTCCCCTTCCCCCTTTGGTTTAGGAGTTTGTTTCCATTTTGACAACATTTTCCGTTTCCCCTGCTCCCCTGAAGTTCGTCGACAGTCCCTTTTTTTTTCACGTCACCAGGCCCTGTTTCTGCTCACCTTGCTGGGCCTTTTTCCTCTGGAGGGGTTTTTCCCGTTATTTACCCCGTCTTTTCCAGTTTCCCTCTTTCCTCCTTTGTGACATTTTCCATGATCCTTTTTTTTCGTGACCTCTTCGCCGTTCCCAAAACAGTAGTCGCGGGTTCACAGCGCCCTACATCCCATTGTGCTTTGTTCCGATTTTTACCCCTTTCTTTTACGTTTTGACCCTCACGCCGTACGCTGACCCTTTTTTGAAATCCTTTCCCAGGTTTTTTGACCGAGATTCCCTCGCTTTTTTCACGGATCATTTATTTCACTTTTTTTTGGCATTCCTCTTTTTTAGCTTTTTTTTTTTTTTTTTTTTCCTGTGTCGGGCCTCTGTTCTGCTCTTTTTTTTGCCCCCCCCACAGCCTTTGCAACCTCACCCCCAGTCCGCTTCCAAACCGCTGCTCCCTTTTTTCCCCCAGCAACCCAAGGTTTTGTTAACCTTCTTCGTTTTTTTTATGCTGGCTTTCCCCCCCGCATTCCCTTTTGTAGCATCCCCTGCCCCCCGTCCTTTTTGCCTTTGTTTTGGATAACGTGTGTGCGTTGAAACCCCGCGCGTCTATCTCCCGTTCACCTACGTATCCTGGGGACCTCTTGTTTCCCCGTCAACATTCCCTGGGCAGTCCCCGCGTTCCGCTAGCACCCGGTTTCGGGGGCCATCCTGTCCACCGGGATCAGGTACTGTCCATTTTTTTTTCCCCCCCTTTCTTCCCCAAGCGTTGTATTACACAGTACTGTAGTGTTTGGGCTTTTCCCACCCGAGTTCACTAGGCGCGCGGTTTGGTTTTTTTTTTTTGTCTTTTTCTTCCACCCAACCAACGGTTTTATTTCCCGTGTTTTTTATGGCCAGGTTTTCGGAGACCAACGAGGTGAAAGCTATTGTTGGCCGCACGCCCTTTCTGGTTTTTTTCTTTTCCAGGTGAAACAGTGGATACATTTCCCCCAGTTTTTTTGTCGTACCAGTACCCCCTCCCGCAGTATTTTTTTTTAATTCGGTCAAACCATTTGGTTTTAACTCTTTTTTTCCCCCCCTTCTCGTTTGCCTGTAGTCCTAACGTTAATTGACTGAGCCCTTTCAGGGTTTTTTTTTTTACGCGCTGTCGGTAGGGCGGGCGCCCCCCCCTCCTTTCAAGGAAAAGTAACCCCTTTTTCCGTGTCTTTTTTCCTTGTCTTTTTTTTTTTGACCATCTTGAGATCAATTCTTTTTTCCACCCGGGTTCCAGAGTGCCGAGCTGTGCTCCCCTGGGCGCCCTTGCTCAGACGTAACTGGCACTTGTTTGAGGCAGTCTACCCGCGGCTCGGTTGGTGCCACCTTGCAAGGACCGCGTGTCCACCCCCACTTCTTCACCACCTTCCCCTTCTTGATAAGTTTTTTCCCTTTTTTCCTTTTGTGGACATCGTAGTCCCCCGGTCTCTCCGTCCCTTTTGTTTTTTTTCACCCTCGGGCCAGTACCTGCCCGACGTCCCTTCCGGTAAGATTCTCCTGTTTTTTTTCCCTCGCTCCAGTCCTTGTTCCAGGATCTTCTTCCAGTGAACAGGTCAATTTCTTAGTGTTGCCTGAGGTTGGCCTTTCTTTTTTTTTTTTTTTATGGCTGAGACCCCCTCCCGCGTCCCATCAGGATGGCCCACTCTGACTGCTCTTCTTGCTGACCAAATTTGGTTTTTTTTTTAACAGGAAGTCCTCTTGTCTTTTTTCTGATGCCCGGCCGGAGCCACCTCCTTTTTGCACACCAGAACTCCGCGCTTAAATCCCCCTTTTCCCCCCCTGCTTTGTCAGTTTTTTAGACTGTGTAGGACGAGTGCTTCTTTTTTTTTGTGTTTTTTTGTGTTTTTTTGGGCCTCCTTGGACCGCCTTTCCCGGGGTGGGCGACCCCTCTTTCATCGTGATCGTCCTTCCCCGTTTTTCCCCCCAAGGCCCCAATTTACCCGGTCGTTCCCTTCCCCGTGCCACGGTGGCTGCCGTCCGCCCCACTTTTACACACCCTAGGTGTTGTTCTTTTTTAGTTGGCACTTTGTTGGCTTTTTTTTTATCTCAACCTTTTTCGTTCCGTTTCCTTTTTCCCATGACCCCCCTGCCCCCCCCCCCTCCCCCCGCCCCCCCCCCTGCCCCCCCTTTTCCTTGTCCCCCCCAAACTGTCAGTTTGGCCCGGCCTTCTAAACCTGGTCTTGTGTTTTTCCCCGACACCCGGCCCCCCCCACCCCTTGGCCCACCCGTTTCACCCTTCGGCTTGTTCGGGCGCTTTTTTCGGTGCCTTTTTGGAAATTGGGCCCTTTTGGAATTTCCGGGACAGGCTTCCCTGCCAGGGTTTAGTTGACGCTGCCCAAAGTCGTGTGTCCTGGGGTGCCCATACCATCCCCCCCCTTTTTTTCCTAACTTCTCCGTTGATCTTATTTTTTTTGCCCAGTTTCTGCCTTTTGCGCGGCCTTTGCATCCCCCATGCACCCGGGCTCCCTCGGCCTCCACTCCGCGTTTTTGGACTCCTACGCTTTTTTCCCCCGATTTGATGTGTGTCTCCTTCCCGTTTCCCCCCCCATTTCTTCCCAACTATTGGGCCTTTGGACTTATTTCACCCCGTATTTCCGCCCCCTTAGATCCTATTTTGGTGAGATGACCCTACGAGTCTACCCCCCCCTCCCCCTGGCACCAGAGAGTCACCTTTCTCAGTCAGTTTTTGCCTCCAACCCCGTGGAAAGGGATAACGGTCATTTTTCGGTTTTTACAGGTCCCAGTTTGTTAAATCCCCGCTTTTCACGACCAAGAATCATCCCTCCTGTCTGAGGTGTCTTGCTTGGTAATATCTTTTTTTTTTTCAGCCCTTTTTGTCTGTGTTTTTTGTTACCCCCCCCTCCCGTCCCGCCGTTTATCGTCGGTGGTGGAAGTTCGTAACTGTTTTCCCCACCTTCCCCCCCGGCGTTTTGCAATATCGTCTCCGCGAGTCTTTCTCTTTCCCAGAGCTGCATGTTCTTTTACGATGCACGGACCCCCGTTTTCCCCCCCTCCCCCCCCCTGCCCCTGTTGCCCAACTGCCTTTTTCCTTCCCTTTTTGCCGCAACGCGGAGGCCTGTGGGGCGCTGTTGCCCGCTCCACGTCCTGGAACTTTCTCGCACCCGCATCGGTAGGACTGCTCGCCCAAGGTGGAGAAAACTCTGGGCGCCCTTTAGCACGCTTAATGGGTTGCAGGATTACCCGGCCTCCCCCACTCCCCTGTAGTGTTAGGTTCGTGTATCCCATTACAAACCTTGGATGGTTCTGGACTTTATACGAGACGTTTCGTTTCCATGACCCCCCTTTTTTCATGGCCAGTTTCGACAGTTTGGATTTTATTTTTTTTTTTCTTTTTTGCCATCGCAAGTCTGGAAGTTTTGGTGATTGTTGTTGTGTGTTACGTTTAACCGCTCTAACCCGTAGTTGAATTTGCGGTACTGCGACCAGGGCGCCACGGTGCCCCTGCCCCTATCCCCCCGCCTCCCCCAACCAACCTACCCACGGAGCACCCCCCCCAACCCTCCCGTTTTTGTCCCCGCCGTCACTCTGCCTCCCGGTGCACCGCCCCGGCCCCCCCCCGTCCCCCGTCCCCACCCCGTTGAGCCCCCCCCCCCCCCCCCCGCCCCCGCTCCCGTTCCCCCGCCCGCTCAGCCCCCCCATCTGCCCCCCCCCCGCACTGCCCCGCCCACACCCCCCCACGCCCCCCCCCCCCCACGCGCCCCCCCCCCCCCCCCCCCCCGAACTTCGCGGCTTTTTTTGACTCGTCTCCCCCTCCCCCCCATATTCTTTTTTTTTTTTAGCGGCATCACGTGTGTGCCCCCACCTTCTTGTAAGGTGCATTTTTTGAGTGAAGTCCTCTCAGCCCCCCTTTACACGTTGTTTTTTTCGTCCCAGCACTGCCGTATTGAAAACCTCTGTTACTCACCAACACTTTTTTGGTTCCACGATGTCCCAGTGCGTTTACCCCGCTTTTGCGTTGACAGCCGGTGCCCGAGCAGACCCCGAAGCCTGTTGCCTTTACGAATTCCACCAGTGGGTGCCTTATCGTTTCTCTTGACCCTCCTTTCAACCCGGTCCTGGTAACTTGGAGTTTGCAGGAACCCCCCTTCCCTGGCCCCCCCGCACCTGGAACTTGCGCTTTTTCGAACCAGGCGCCTCTTTTTTTACTGGTTTTAAGGATCAGTTGCCGCATTTCTGTTTTTGGACCCCCGTTTTTCCCCGGGGTTTTTTGTTGTTTCTTGGTGTCTCGCGTGGGTGTCTTGTTGACCATTCGAAGGGCCCAAGCGTTTTCCATGTATATTTGTTTTTTTTTTTTTTTAGTTTTGAATTTTTGACAACCGCCAGCACCAGCCACAGTGCGATCCGATGTTTTCATGGTCCCTGGTTTTTCCGAAAGCGGATCCCCCTCAGGCTGATTCCTCAAAACGGTGGGTTGTTTTTGACACATTGTCCTTTTTGGTAACGGCAGCGAGGATCGGATCGTTCCTTTTTTTCCCCACTCTTTTTGGTCTAAGGGTCGCAGCGATTCTGGGCTACAAAAGCTCCGGGTTTTCCTGCTAACACTCTCTGAAAGTAGAGTTGCACACCGTTATTGTAGCCCTTTTAGTCCACCCACTGGGAATGTGTTACTCATACATGGTTTTGCCTCCCTGATTCTTCCAAGGGGCCTGGTCCTCATCCTTTGCTTTTACACTGTTGCCAGCCTGTTTCCCGCATGCCCTCGTTTGTTCTGTGTCTAATCTTTGTTCCACCCGGAGGTAGCGTTGCTCCCTATTTTGGAGTATTTTTTTTTATTAAGTCCTACCCGGCCAGGGCTGGAACGTTTATGGGATTTGAGCACCCCCCCGGCCACCTCTCCTCTCTCTTTTTTTCCAAAATACCTTTTTTTGTTGTATTTCGTACTCTATTTTTTGTTGGGTTGCTCTACCATGGCAACTTCACTCCCCTCGTGCACCATTCTGATGCATCCAGCACCCCGTTTTATGACCCCGCCGCTTTTTTTTTATTTTTTTTTCTTTATTTCTTTTTTTTCTTTTTTTTCGTTCCCCCAAAGCCGGCGCAGACTGAAGCTCGGGTCCTGTCTTTTTTGTTCTAGGAAGTCTCATGGCCCTTGGGACCTACCAGGGCTTTCCCCAACCGTTTTTCCGTTTTTTAGCATCCGTGAGG
>Ga0179593_1795509_pt1 | contig 11033 bp, 15 predicted proteins | sample CZODoug2_1_08_16_FD_185931 | JGI IMG/M metagenome (GOLD analysis project Ga0179593, IMG submission 185931) | Vadose zone soil fungal communities from Angelo Coast Range Reserve, California, USA - CZODoug2_1_08_16fungal (PacBio error correction) | ecosystem: Environmental > Terrestrial > Soil >... | reverse complement strand
CTGGCCGCGGGTGATGTGTGAGAAGGGCGACATCGGCCATTGAGGCCGCGCGAGAGGTAGGGAGCAGGCTGGCCATTCGTGTCGGGGTGCGCCGGTGTTGATGAAAAGGATGCGGGTGGTGACGCGGGCTTTGTCGATAGCTTGGACGGTTCGGGGAGGGATTGGGCGGAGGTGGAAAGGTGATCGTGGGTGGTAGCGGGATTCAGGGGATAGGACGGTTCGAGGATGCGACCGCCACAAAAAATCCCAGGGCGAAGCCCTTCTGTTAGAGGGTTTTTTTCGCTGGGACTGAAGCTCCAAGCTGCCTGCTGAAGCAGGGGACTCCACTGGAGAGAAGTCAGAAGGCCGGGGAATGCGCGGGCCTCGCGATTGGAAAAATACAGACATCAGGGGGGCGGTCTCGAATGGCCATTGGGGGGAGCAGGCGGGCGCGGTGAGTAGGGACGAAGAATTCCGGCGAGCATTGCTGTAGTGAGGCGAGCATTGAGGCCGCCCGTCGAAATAAAGATTGCGGATCCAGCTGCGAGCGAAAGAAACACCGGGGACCGGATAGAGGCCACATGGAAAGGGCCGCGGCCCTCCTTACATCGCTGATGAAGCCTCATCAAGCCTACTGCCGAGCCACAAATGGATGAGGCAGCGCATCGCCAGGATGTGGAGCGTATGACGGAAAAGAGAAAGAGGCCCGATGAAGATGCAGACAAAAATCGAGGCGAGGCGAGGGCGGGCGATAGGAGACGTTGGAAGCGTTTGTGGGATGCACGCGGGCGAAGATTGAAAGAAAATTGCCGCGAGGGCGGCTGCATAAGGAACGCGCGAATAGCCGCCGGGGGCGGAGAAAACGGGCCGAGGCGGTGACGAGATGCAGCGCGGTGGCACGAGGAGAGGCCCCAGTGGGGGCCGACGACCCCGCCGCGGAAGGTGCGTTGACGAACAAGCTGACGCTCCCGGAGTGGCGATTTCTGGGCTTCCGCCAGGGAACGACGGCGAGGATGCAGGTCTGACAGCGCGATAACGTAGAGTAGGCGCGGCGATGCCGAATCGAAAGAAACATCGCGCGCGGGATTATGCGCTCGGGATTTTCATTCGCCACCGCGGTTGCAACGTTGTCGTAGCCGAGTAGTGTTAGATTGCTTGCCGGAGGCGTGGCAGAGGCCGGCGAAAAAAGAATCCAGGAGCGGAAGAGCTCCAGGCGCCGGGGGGGAAAAAAAAAGGAATTTTGGGGGGATAGTGACGACGAGGTCTTTGTGGAGAGTTGCGTGCGACGCCGTAGATGAGCCAGGCGATGGAGCGGCGGCGATGATCAGGAATGTTGAGATTTCCGATGGCGGTGATGCGGCGGTAGAGGAGCACGACGGCGATCACGATCAAGAGGATCGCGACGAGGCTAGTGTAGTTCGCGAGCGCGAACATGAATTTGGCGAGGGTGCGCGCACAACACGTATTAGACTGCTGCCATTTTTGCGGTGAGGTTAGAGCGATAACCGCGAATCCGAGCGCGCCGGAGGGAAAAGGAAATGATGAGCGGGGCCTTGAAGAGCGTTGTGCCAGATAAAGAGGAACGACATTAGGCGGCCGAAGCGTCGGCCGTAGCTTTCGCGGAGGAGAAAAACGCTAAACTGCGCCGGGTGCGGAATGGCGGGCCCGAGTTCGCCCAGACGCCGCCGGTCGACAAGTGCCAAGCGGCGCCGACGACCAGGCGGAGAATTTAGAATGCCTGAAGGGGCCGTTAGGCGCGATGAGGAAGGGATCACAACACGAATGGGCCGATGCGATCATGAAAGCATGTGAGGAGGAGCTTCGACGGGTTGAGGCCGAGTTCGAGTTTCTTCGGGTTCGTCATTCGTGGCGAAGCGTCTGCAAAAGAACGGAAAGCATAGCAAGAAAGGGCGCGGGGCTGGGGTTAAAAACGGCTGAAGGAACTGCAGATCCTTTCGAATAATGCGACCCGCCGACCGCATCGCTTCGCGATGGAAAGAAAGGCGCGGGCCCCGATCAGATGACAGGGTTAGCTTGTGTAGCGTGGTTAGCGCGGTCTTTACACGGCAGGGCGTGCGGGGAGAATAGGCGGCGGCAGTGCTTTTGCTGCTGCGTTACGATGACGAGAGCATGGTGAAGAGCCTGGAATTGGTGATCAAACGGCGATGTCGCAGGGTTGTGCTGGGATATTTTCGTGGTTGTTGCGCGGCGACTGAGCTTTTCATGCGCATGGATGGAGGGCTAGTTGCGCGGCATGGGGCTTGAGGGCGGATTTTTAACTGTAGAGCGCGTCGCACTATTTCACGCCGATGCGGGAGCGGCTACACCGATTGCCGATGCGGCGACCTTCGCCATCACCGGGCGGGTCGCGTTTTGCACGATGACGCCGCTTTCGCTCGCGCGCAGGCGCTGCTTTTCGTTACTCGTGGTGATCTTCGAGGGGTACATTTGAGGCCTCGATACTTGGGAGATGTGGGTGTGCCTTTGCCGTGGGCGGCGGCGATGCTTCGGCTACGGATGGTCTGTTTCGCGACGAGCACGCCCGCGATTTTCGAACTTAGAACTTGGTTGCAGGCCATGCTGCTGACAAACTGTGGCGGTGAGTGTGGAAATTTCACGTAGGCTGAAACTGCAATTGATGATTTGCGGCGCGGGCTTGCTTGATTGTTCCTTGGTGGACCAGGGGGCCGGTTGTGCGCACCTTTTTGCCGGCTGTGGGTAGGTTTGCTGTTGCCGATCGATCAACCGGCGGCTCGGCTTCCATGTTTCTTGCGATCTTTCGGCGGGATTCCGGACGGCGCTTTTATGGTTTTATGCTGCGGGATTCATTGCGGAGGCTTGGGAATTCTGGGAAAATTGGGCGGCGGCGAAATGCACTACACGTTTCCGCTGTCGTCAGAAATAAAAATTTTCGAGATGCCTGTTCCGGGGTATCTGGGATTCTGCCCTTTGCGCTGGAGTGCTTCAGCATGTACGTTAGTGAGCGTGGGTTCGGGCTGGGTGATTGAAACGAATCAAATGAATATGGGGCCGCGATAAGCTTCGCGGAATTGTTTATGCCCGCTCACTTGGCGCGCTTTAAGGCCTGCGCGTTTTCTTTGTGGCTTCGCCACGGAGGCGGCGCGCGAGGGACGCTGTGCAACTTCCACGGAAGCGGCACAGGAGATCGAGAAAAGGTTTTGCGGCGTATCCGGTGGAGCGATCCGCGATGCTGCATACGTATGAGAGCGGCATCCCGACGATATCCCCTACCTTACACGATCGCAGCGTGAGCGCGCTGGTGGAAGTGGGAAGAGATGCTTCTGCGACGCGGCGGAAATCAAATGGGGAATGATGGATTAACAGAAGCGCGGCCAAACACCGGGATGAGTCCTACTTTGCGGCGGACAGATCGCGCGATTCAACTGGAGCGGTGATCGCGAAAGACGAACGTCAGAAAAATCATCTATAGCGGGATTTGGTACGCGCTGAGACGCGGCTTATGGATTGCGCCCATGATTCAGTACCTACGATTCCACTCCTTTTATCCCTTTTGTTTTGCTTCAGTGTCGCGTGTGTGGCCTGTCATGGCATCATAGAGCCGCCGTCTTCAGCGCGTACCAATCCCCGCATAGAGATGATTTTCTGAAGTGTAGTCTTCGCGATAGCAGCCGCGCCAGTTGAAATCGCGCGATCTTGCCGGCCGCATAAGTAGGAATCATACCGGGTTCGTTGCAGCGCTCTGTGAATCCATCATTTCCCCATTTGATTTCGCGCGTCGCCGAACATCTTCCACCAGCGCGCTCGCTTCGATAGGGACGGTAGGGGTCGTCGGGAGCGCGCTCTCCATACGTAGCAGCACGCGACGCGCCATCCGGATCGCAGCCATACATTTCTCGATCGATTGTTGCCGCTCGGTGGAAGTTGCAGCCGTCCCGCTCGCGCCGCCTCCGTGGCGAAGCCAAAAAGAAAAGCGCAGCGTAACGCCGCCAAGTAAAGCGGCATCAACAAAATTCCGCGAAGCTTTATCGCGCCAAATTCATTTGATTCGTTTACCCAGCCCAGAACCCACGCTGACACTAACGTACATGCGATAGCACCCAGCGCAAAGGGCAGAAATCCCAGATACCCGGAACAGGCATCTCGAAAAGTTTTTATATCGGAAAACATCGGAAACTGTAGTGCCATTCGCCGCAGCCAAGTAGTTACAGAATTCCCACAGCCATCCGCAAATGAAATCCGCAGCCAGAAAACCATAAAAAGCCGCCGCCGGAATCACCTCCGACCGATCGCCAAGAAACGAGGGAAGCTCGAGCAGCGGTTGTCGGATCGGAGCAACAGCAAAAACCCTACCCCACACGAGCGCCTAAAAAGGTGCGCAGCAACCGCCCGCGGCCGACACAAGAGGTAACAATCAAGCAGCCGCGCCGCAAATCATCATTGAAGTTTCAGCGTGCGTGAAATTTTCCCAGATCACCGCCCACAGTTGTCCAGCATTGCCTGCACCACGTCAGGAATTTCGAAAATCGCGGGCGCTGATCGTCGCGAACGACCAGCCGTAGACGAGCATCGCCGCAGCCCAAGGCAAAAGGGCACCACCCACATACTCCCAATTATCGAGCAGCAGAATTGTAAGCCTCGAAGATCAAGCCACAGAGGAATCGAAAGCGCGCCATGCGCGCGAGCGAAACGGCGCATCGTTCAAAACGCGGACGCCCGGTGATGCGAAGGTCGCCGATCGGACAATCAGGATGTAAGCGCTCCAGGCACTCGCGTGAAATAAGTGGGACGGGTCTAATGATGAAAAAGCAGCCACTAAGCCCCAGCCAGCGCAAGAATCCCAGCCATCCATGCGAGGGAATAGGATCCGTCCCGCCGACACACGAATAAGATACCAGCACCAACCCGCAAAAAATCGCCGTGTTTGCCTCCCAATTCCAAAGCTTCACCATCCTCCGTCATCGTCACGCAGCAGCAGAAAGCACTGCGCCTATTGTCTCCCCGGCACGCCCGTGCCCGTGATAAAGAACAGCGCGACCCGACTACACAAGTAACCTGTCATCATGATCGGAGGCCGCGCGCATTTTTTCCATCGCGAAGCGAGGCGCGCGGTCGCAGTGAAGGAATCTGCAGTTCTCTTCAGCGTTTTTAACCCAGCCCCAGAGCCCTTCTTGCTATGCTTTCCGTCCTTTGCAGCACCGCTTCGCAACGAAAGGACGAACCCGCAAAACTCGAACGGGCCTACAACCTCGTCGAAGCTACCTCCCTCAAACATGAGTTCATGATCGGCACGGCCCGTTCGTTGTGATCCCCTCATCATCGCGCCCATGAACGGCATCAAGGCATTATCGACTAGGTCGGCGGCGCGCTACGGCAATTGTCGACGGCTGCGTTGGGCGGAATCGGCGCCGCCAGCCGCAAGCCGCGGCCAGTTACGTTTTTCTCAGCGAAGCCTACGGCGAAACCGCTCGGCCGCCTAAGTCTTTCTCTTTTCTGGAAAGCTCTTTCACGGCCCGCCCAGCATTTCATCCGGCGCGCTCGGATTCGCGGTTATTAGCTACTCACCGCAAAAATGGCAGCAGTAATACGTGGTGGGCGCGCACCTCGCCATTCTGTTTCGCGCTCGCAACTTACAATAGCCTCGTCCGATCCTCTTGATCGTGATCGCCTGTCGTGCTCCTCTACCGCCGAATCACCGAATCGGACAAATCTCCACATTCTCTGGATCATTAGCCGCCGCCACAATCGACGGCTCATCTACGCGGCGCCCAGCAATTACACAAAGACCTCGTCTTCACTTCCCCCCCGGCGCCTGGAGCCTTATCCTGGCATTTTTTTCGCCGCCTCGGACCACGCCTCCGTGCAAGCGATCTAAAGCCCTCGGATACTAAAACGTCTGCAACCTCGGTGGCGGAAATGAAAAACCTCCGAGCGCATATCCCGCGCGCGATTTTTCTTCGATGTTCGGCAGCGCCGCGCTCTACTTCGCGCTGCAGGACCGCATCCTCGCCGTCGTTCCCATTGGGCCAGGGGAAGCCCAGAACAATCGCCCTTACGTCTTAGATTGTTCGTCGAAAGCCACCATTCGGCCCCACTGGCCTCCTCGACAAACGCGCTGATTTCGTCACCGCATCGGCTCGTTTTCTCCGCCACCATAGAGCTATTCGGAGCGTTCCTTATGCAGCCGCCATCGACGGCCAATTTATTTAAATCTTAGCCCCGCGTGCATCCACCCAAAACGCTTTCCCAACGTCTCCCTCATCGCCCCCGGCCTAGCTCGATTTTTGTCTGATATTTAATCGGCCCTTTTAGTATACGCTACATACTGGCAGATGAGATGCAGGAAAAAAAGGGGGAAGAACATCCGCTTCCCTCTTTTTTATGCGGGCAGTAGGGCTTGATGAGGCTTCATCAGCGATGGAAGGAGACCGGTGGCCCCTTTCACATGGGCTCTATCCGGTCCCAGTGTTTCTTTCGATCGCAGGCTGGATCGCAATCTGATTTCGAAGGGCGCCGTCAATTGCTGCCTCAGCTATGCAGCAATGATCGACGGAATTCGTCTACTTCACCCGCGCAGCTGCTCACAAATGCCATTAGAGGAGCCGCCTGATGTCTGTAGTTTTCTAGACGAAGACCGGCATTACCCGCCTTCTGATTCTCTAAAGGTGGTTCCCCTTCGAATCCGTGTGTCCGCATTTGTGATCTTTTCCATCTCACTTCTACTCTATCTTAACTCTACCCACCACTTCCCCCCGCCCCTCCCGGCTGTCCCCGCCACTTTCGCCCACGCTAGCTTCACTTCAAGCCCCGCCCTCTCCGCCCTTTCTCTTCACTACATCCGTCTACCCCTATGTTCCACTCTTTGCATTTCAACTCACCCTCTCCCACTCTGTGATCCTCTTCCTGCATTCCACCCTTTCTACCTTACCTCCTTTTCCGCCTACTAGTTGTCACTCTTCTTCCCCTCCCCTCCCCAACTCGCCCCTGCTGTTATTATTGTCTCCCGTCTTCACCCTATCTCTCACGTCACTCTGTCATGCCCCTCTTACTGAGTCCAATGCTTCAGCAGGGGGAGATGGACTTCATCCCGCGAAAAAAAGCTCTCTAACAGGAAAGGGCTTAGCCCTGGGATTTTTGCGTGCTCCTCAGAAAACAGTCCTATCCAAATGACTAAAGCCTAGAAACCACCAACGATTAACAACATGACAAAATACCTGACTAACTCAATAAAAGAAAAAGTAAAAGAGACTAGAAAAAGAAAGAGTAAAAAAAGAATTAATTATATAAAAGAGAAACAGAAGATAGAAGGGAAGCACTCGATATTAAATATTAAAAGACGGCGAGGTCACTATATAAGAGTTACGATGTAGAATACTTAGAATAATAAGAGGAAAGAGAATATTAAGTGTGAATGAATAATAAGGTGTCTTGATGTTGCTGTTACGACCCCTGAGATCGGCAACGAGTGCGTGATTGCCGACCGGGTTGGAGGGTGATGGTGAGAGAGGGCGACATTCGGCATTGAGGCCGACGACGATGAGGTAGGGTGAGCAGGCTGGCCAATTATAGTAAGGGGTGAGTAGGGTGTGCTTGGTGCATGATTTGACAAAGGCAATTTGCAGGGGGTGGTGACTGCGGGTCTTTTGTCGCGATCGCTTCTTTGGACGGTTTGGGGAGGACTGGGGCGGAGGTGGAAAAGGGTTTACGATCGGGTGGCTTTTAGTCGCCTGATCAGGCGAGTTAGGATCGGTTTTTCTCGAGGATGTCGCCGCAAAAATACCAAGAGGCTCTAAACAGCCCCTTCCTGTGTAGAAGGAGCTTCTTTTTCCGCTGGAACTGAAGTACAATATCACCTTTCCAACTCTTGCGAAAACAGCAGGGGAATCCATCACACCCAGGAGGTAGATACGAGAATCTAAAGTCAGAAGGCGGGGAAAACGCGTCGGGGCTTCGCGAGAAAAATAACAGACATCAGGGGCCTACTCGAGAATGGCAATTGGTCCCGCGTTTGGAGAGCAGGAGGGCTGCCGGTGTGACGTAGACGCAGAATTACTGCTCGCGAGAGCTATTGTAGCTAGCCATGCGCGAGCATTGTTGGACGGACGCTCCTGTCGAAATAAAAGTTGCATTGCGAGCCACCTGCCTCGCGAGCATATGTCAAAGAAAACGGAAAGAATAACAAGGGGACCGGATAAGCCACATGTTGTGTCAAGGGCCAACTTAGGGTCCCCTTACCATCGCTCGTGATGAAGCCATCATTCAAGCCTACTTGCTGATGCCCACAAATTGAGAGGCAAGCCAGCTCATCGCCAGGTGGCAGCCGTATGGACGGAAAAAGAGGAAACGCTTGAAGTGAACAGTACAATCAAATCGAGGCGAGGACGAGGGCGATGAGGGGAGACGTTGGGAAAAAGCGTTTTGCCCTGGGATGCCGCGGGAGAAGATTGAAAAGAATGCGTTCCCCGAGGGCGGCTTCTTCGAATAGGAACGCGAGATAGCCGAGGTTGGCACTGGCAGGGAGAACTGCGGTGCCCTCCCCCTCCTACCCTCCCTCCCCCTGCTCGTCCCCTCCCTCCCCTCCCTTTCCCCTCCCTCCTCTTCCCCGTGACAAAAGGAAGCCGATAGGCCCTTGGTTTCTCCGGTTGAACGAGAATAAGAGAGGTTTTTGGAGCCTCCGGAGGACCCCGAAGGAGGACACGTGGGGGACCACGAAGCGTTGGCCGCTTTTCGCGATCAAACCGACAAGCATGACGATTACGCCTCACCGTCGCACGTCTCAGTATAGGGCGATCTTCTGGCTTATCTTGCAAGGGTAAACCGGACGGCGACGGTTGTGGGATGAGGTCGCAGCGCGAATTTAGTAGAGCGCTGTGCGATGCTCGAAATCGACAGAAAAATGCGCGAGGCACTTCAGGGATTAACTTGATTCGTCGGGTATTAAACCATTTCGCAACAACCGAGGGGGCGTTTGGTTCAGTTTGCAGACGTTGTAGCTAGCCGACTCTCGGGAGTTTTGTTAGATCGCTTTTGCACGGGGCGGCGGGCGCGCCGAGGACCGGCGAAAAACCAATCCAGGAGAGGCTCCAGGCGCCGGCGTGGGATGATAGGGTGTGAAACGAGGTCTTTCGTGCGGCGAATGCGTTTGGCGCCGCTCTGTAGATGAGCATCAGGACTGATTTTGTGGCGGCGGCCTATTGATCACAGTAGAACCTCGTTGGAGAGGATGTTCGATGGCTGGTGATGCGGCGGTAGGGTACGAGGAGCACGAACGGCGATCACGTATCAAGAGGATCGACGACGAGGCGATCAGTAGTTCGCCCTCCAGAGCCGCGAGCTAACATGAATTGGCGAGGGTCGCGCGCCCAACCAAGTATTTACTGCTGCCATTTTGCGGTGAGGCATTACTCCAACAGACTGCGAATAATCGCGAATCCGAGCGGCTCCGGAGGAAATTGCTGAGCGGGCTGTTGAATGAAAAGAGGTTTTGCCAGCATATAAAGAGCGGAACATCATCCCATAGGCGGCCGAATCGGTTCGGGCCCCGTAGGCTCGCGGACGTGAGGAAAAACCGTAAATGCGCACGGCTGCTGGGTCATGGCGGCGCCGAGCTTCAGCCAAACGCCAGCCGCTTAGCATTCAAGTGCCAGAGCGGCGCCGATCGACCCAGGCGGAGGAAGCACGAGGCGCCGTCATGAGCGAGTGATAAGGGGATCAAAACGAAGGGCCGAGACCAGATAATGAATAGCTATGTTGAGGGACCAGCGGTAGATCCGACGAGGTTGATTGGCGCGTCGAGAGTTTTCGGGGTTTCGGTCATTTCGCGTGCGATAGCGGTGCTGCAAAAAGAAGCGAAAGCCATAGCACGAATAGGCCTGCGGGCTGGGGTTTGTAAAAAACGGCATCTGACTCTGAAGAGAACTGATAGATCCTCAGACCTGCGACCAGAGCCACTCGCTTTCGCGATGGAAAGAAATGCGCGCGGGCCCCTGCTCCAGGGATGAAGGTTAGCTTGTGTAGCAGGGCTGTTCGCGCTGTCCGTTCTACAGCGGCAGCGCCCCCCCGCCGGATGGGCTGAGAAGGGAGGAGAATAGGCCCCTTCCGGACAGTTCGGCAGTGTTTCTGCAGGGTTTTAGCACGTACGAAGGACGGAGCAAGGGCTGAAGCTTTGGAATGTGAGGATCCAAGCGGCGATGTGTTTTGCGGGTTGGTGGGATGCTGGATATTTAGTGCTGCAGGCGGCACGGAGCTTTACCGTATCGCTAGCGGGATGGCTGGATTCGTTGCGCTGGTTGGATTGGAGGGGGCTGAGTGGCTGCCTTTTTTCATATTTGTAGAGCCCGTCGCCACTTATTTCACCGCGATTGCATGGAGCGCGTACAATCATGATTTGCAGATGCGGAGACCTTCGCATCACCGGGCAGGTTCGCGCTTTTGAAACGTGAGCCGCTTTCGTCGCCGCCGCATGGCGATGCTTTCGATTCATTCTGTGGGACTCGATCTTCGAGGCTTACAAACTTGGCGGATCGATCGAAATGGGGACGTATGTGGGTGTGCCTTTGCCGTGGGCGGCGGCGATGATCGGCTGGCTGGTCGTTCGCGACCGATCCCGCCCGCGATTTTTCGAAAAAATTCTGGACTTGGTGCAAGGCATGCCTGCAACCCTGTGTGGGCGTTTGTGAGCTGTGGACAAATTAACGATTAGCGTCTGAAACGCATGTTTGATTGGGCGCGGGCTGGCTTGATTGTTCCTCTTTGTGGCGCATGAGGTGCCGGTTGTGCGCAACTATTTGCGCTCGTTGTGGCGATCAGGGCTTTTTCTTTGCTCGATCACGATCAACCGCGGCTCGAGGCTTCCATCGTTTCTTGGCGATCTTAGGAGGGATTCCGGCCGGAAGCTGTCTGGTTTTCTGGCTGCGGGATTCATTGCGGATGGCTTGGTAATGTTAGAATATTGGGCGCGGCGGACCGCGAAATGGCACTACCCGTTTCCGATGTTTCAGAAATTAAAAATTTCGAGGCCTTTGTAGGAACCATTGGTTCCGGGGCTGATCCTTTGGGATTTCTGCCCTTTGCGC
>Ga0179593_1794278_pt1 | contig 11033 bp, 15 predicted proteins | sample CZODoug2_1_08_16_FD_185931 | JGI IMG/M metagenome (GOLD analysis project Ga0179593, IMG submission 185931) | Vadose zone soil fungal communities from Angelo Coast Range Reserve, California, USA - CZODoug2_1_08_16fungal (PacBio error correction) | ecosystem: Environmental > Terrestrial > Soil >... | reverse complement strand
TCTTCCCTTACGACCTCGATCATTGCCCACTTCCTCCTGGACAACCTCGTACAAGGCCGCGGACTCTTTTGCCTTTCTGTGGTTTTTTTCCACGTCCCACAGGATTAACCTTTTCTGTTCTGTTCTTCCTTTTTGAACAGCTCTTTCTCGTGGGACGACTCCGCATTCCCCTCTGATGAAGGCGGACCAGCGACGCCCATTTCCCACGCCTTTTTTCAGACCGTTAAACGCTGGCCCATTCATCGGCCTCCTTCCAACGACCCCCCTGGTGATGCGTAGCATGGGGATGTCGTATTCGTTCTTTTCTAAAGGTGGCCCGTCTTGCCCTCGCCGCGGCGCCTTTTTTTGTCCCGAACCACTGTTTTTTGACTCAAGAACGCCGATTTTTCGGCAACGCCGCCGCTTCCGTTTGTGCTTGATCGAGGCCCCCAAGCCATTCCCCAGGTTGAACTACCCTTCTCGTCGTCTCTCTCAGCCGCGATGTCTTTTTCCCCGCGCCGGTCCCTTTACCGTTCATGACGGACATTTCCCTGCTCGCAAACGACAAGCTTCCTATCCCAGTCCCTTCAATTACACCTGTCTTCAGGCGATTTTGGACTATAAGTTCTGTTTTCCTGCTATGAGCGGTCCCTCCTCGACCGTCCCCGGCTGTGGCTACCTCTTTCTTTCCCCCTCCCTTTTACGCGCAGGTCGACGAGACTTTTTTTGTTACTGCAGGTCATTTCTCCCGCGCTACACGCCGGAGCTTTTTGGTAGTGCCGCCCGCCGGACAGTTCTGAAAATTCTTTTTTTCGACCGCCGATTCGACAGCTTCCTGCTCGGCTGGACCCTCCACCGGAACCAGAGATCCGCCTTTTTCCATCTTTGTGGCAATATAGGCATTCTTTCCTTTCATGAACGCGATGCGCTTCTCCCAGGGCTGAACGACCTGGGCTTCCTCTTGACGCTCGCGCTCTCTCTTTGGCCCTATGTCTCCTTCTTCTCTGAAGCCACCCAGATGAGCCTCCCACGAAGTTTTTCGTCCTTCCGGCCTTTTTTTTTCTGCCGGCGGCGAACCAAGGTACCCCCCTGTTCCCCTGACCCTGCCCCAAGCTGGACAAGCTGTACGACCATCTTTTTCCCAGGGCAAGATCAACGGATCCCTCTTTTTCTGGATCGGTCCCCACAAGGCCCCTTCTGCTCAAGTACCTGGTCGTGGTAATCTCCCTCTACACATTCTTTTCTTTCGACCACGCCTGAATTCAACGTTCCCTAATCCAGGACCACCCTTGTTTGCAATCGACCGGAATTCGAGGCAGACTCCCCCCTTCCTTGGCTCCGTGGCACTTGGGTGAAATTTTTTGGCTCAAGAAGGGGTGACCCTGGAGATCATTTTTTTTTTTTTTTTTTGTCATCCCGCGGCCTGTATTTAAAGACTACCCCTCTTTTCCCGGTGTAGTACAAGATCATCCTGGCCTTCCCTTTCCGAGGAACTGGAGTGAGTTAGCTTCCCCGGTAGTTGATCTGAGACCCGAGGACTAAGAACAAGATCTTTCTTTTTTTTTTTCTCTTTGGGCTTCGCCAGCGCGCGACGTTCGTGAGGAAGTGCCTGCTCTATTTCCCGCCTTCCCCAGATGCGCTTCTCTCTCTTTGTGAGTGATGCTCCGCCGTCGCATTGTTTGCCGGCGGGAGGTCCTTTCCTCTTTGTTCCGTCGTCCCGCAGGCTTCTTGCTAAGACAGCATACAAGGATATTTTTTTTTTTTTCTCGCAGCCGCCTTGCGTTGGTACTCCCTCTGCCCTCCCTCTTTTTTTTCTTTTGTAGTTTCCAGAGTGGAGATTGACGACCGGGTCTTTCCCTTTTTTGACTCTCGACAACAAGGTGGCGATGAATCTCCCTTTCCTTGCCTCTCCTTACTTTTCCTTCCCGTTCCTGCTGGACACAGTCCGAGTTGGCTGAGCGTCTTTTTTTTTCTTCCTATTTTCACTGTCGATGGCCAGCCGAAACACCGTGGTTCTTCGTTCCTCGCGGGGTCGATCCAGAACTCGTACTTTCCCCCCTCTTCTTCGATCACGACCAGGTATTGAGCTTCTCACTTTCTATCTGGGCCTGTGGAACGATCGACCGGGTTGAAGCCCTTTCTTCTGCCTGGTACATCAGCGCGAATGCTCCTATTTTTTACAGGTAGTCGTCGCCCAGTCGTCCCTTTCTCCCCACTCAAGCCTTTTGCATTTGATTTTTAGTTGCCCCCAGAGCCATCTGGTGGGATTTCAGCGGAGGCGGATTAGATCCCCTGCTCTGTTCCTCATCGCCGCGCGAGCTCCCCGAGACCTGGAAGTCGTGCCAGGTCGGTCAAGCAATGGATCTTTTTTTTCCTCTTCATGCCGCCGCCGCAATGCCTCTGGACGATCGCTGTCCCTTTTCTGGCTGGGTCAAGCAGAGGCTCCTTTCTTTCATCCAGTTTCCCCTCGAATCGGCGGTCGACGCGATATCTCCTTTTTCTTTCCTTCGGCGCTTTCAGCACAATCTTGGCGACCATTGAATAGTGTGCTTCATTCTTTCTTGCTTTGAGTCCTTCAGAGTCTTACGTCTTCTTTGTACGGCGAGCTCTTTTTTTTCTGGTAGTATATTGGCTTTTCGAAAACGCCCGTCTCCCCCTTCTTCTCCCCCGTTTTAGATGAATTACGAGTTCGTGTAATGACTTCCTTTCTCTGCGATGTAGTTGGCGCAGCAGGTAATTTTTTAGCTGCAGGAGCCCCTCCCGACATAGCGGCCCTCTTTTTTCTTAATCCCCGCCAGTATCAGTTTCGCCTTGTTTTCTCCCACTTGAAGCCGCAGGGGTTGGTTGCCGGCCCATGATCAGCCCTCCTTTCCTGTCCACACCATTTTTTTTTTCAACAAACGCGGGCCCCTCCACCGTAGGGCAGTGTCCTTTGGTTATAGAATAAGAGCCTCCGCATCACATGTGGGGTCGGTTCTTTGAGGAGGATCTGAGCACCGCAGCCGCTGATGGCCAGCTTCCTGTCTCCGGTGCGGCGTGATGATTCCGCGGGATCAGCCTTCATCAGCCTACAACGAGTAGTCCCACGCTTCCCCTCGATGGTTCCCATCTTCGTACTTCCGGTTACTCAGGCGGTTGGTCTTTTCCTTCCCCCCCGGCCGGAGACATTCGGGCCTTTCCCGGGTGGGTAGGGATACGCCATCGCTCCTCTTTCCGTTCTTTCTTTTCTCTCTTTTACCATACTACGTTTTTGTTGTTGCTCTCACAAGAACGTGACTCCTTCCCATAGAGGTCTCCTCCCAAACGGTCATCGCTCTTTCCCGCAAGGGCAGGCATGTTGGATTTTCCCAGTCCCAACCTTTTTCGTGAGAGAGGCTTTTTCGGTGGAAAGCGCGTATCGTTTTTTCGTTGTCGCGCTTTCCTCTGGATGAAGGCGGATTACGCCAATTCCCTGCCTCGGCCTATGGCCCCCTCCAGACCCGCTGGCTCAGCCTTTTTTTTGGCATCGGAATCCTTTCCAAAAAGGTGCCTAGCCTGGGGCTTCTCTGTGCAAGTCGGCGGACGTGTCCAGTCTGGTCCCCCTCCTCTCTTGTCGCGATGACCAAACACTGGCCCTCCGATGTCGGTGTGATCATGGTCCTTTTTTTGCAAACCCCTGCGGCCTTCCAGTTTGCCAATACACCAAGGCGACGAATCTTCTCTCCTCTCCGCTTTCACGACGCTCGGCCGCTTATGCTCCGGTGCGCGCCGTCCCCTTTCTGGTGTTCTCCCTTACCTTCGCCACGCCAAGCTGCAAGCACGACCCTTTTCGCTTTTCTCATTACATCGGTCGGCTATTTCCGGTTGCCGATTTCTCCGGCTCTTTCTCCCCGCACCAGCGCACGTCTTCCAGATCTTTGGTTAGGCCCACGCTCTGACGCACGGCTTTTTACGTAGACGCCTTTGCGTACTGCAGATCCTTCATTCGCGCTAACATCCCCTCGCTTGTCTCCCAATATGTGCGGGCATTTTTCCTTTTTCCTGAAAATTGCGAGATGACGCTACTACGAAAGCGCGCTCTTATATTTCCACAGCACAGCACCGAACCGAGCTTCTTTTTTCCCCTCGCTTCCATGGCTGCTCGGTCCAATATCGGCATGTTTTTCTTATGTCACGCGCTGCGCTTTTTTCCAGGGCTTGAAATTTTTGGCCCAATTCGCTGACGGGTTCTTTTCGCGCTTCGTTTGACAGGCCTGGGGACTATCTGAAGCCGCTTTTCGCCATTACGTCCCGACAGCTGCTTACGCCTCTTATCTCCGACAAAAGGCTTGGTGGGGCGACGCGGCTTTCCCTCCCCGCTGTGCGTAAAGTATATCTGCCAACGCTTACCCCTCTCCCCCTTCTTTCGAGCTGATGTACAAAGGGTCCTGCCAGGGCTTCAACCCTTTCTGATCCTCCCGATCGTTGGCGGCCTTTCGAAGCTCCATCCTTCTCAGGTCACGACCACTTCAGAGTTATGGATCGGACCACGCCTTCTTTTAAACAGCGATATCAGACCCCATCCCTTTTCGAGAAGAAGGACGGTTCGACTTCACCCCCTTTTTTAAATGGGGCTGAGGCGCCGTGCGGAAGGCAGTTTTATTTTCCGGCGCTCCGCCGTACAATGCCGAGGAGGTCGCGTGTTCCGGACCCCTTTTCTCCTTTGTTACACGGACGGGCCTTCGGCCGAGAGGGAACACCCTGCGCTGAGGAGTGACCGCCCCTTCTTTTGGGGAAGGCGGTCCTTCTTAGGCCCGCTTGCGCGACAGCACGAACCCTTTTTTTCTCTTCGGCCTGACCCAGGCGGCAACCAGATTGCGCTGCTCATCCATGTCCGGTGTTGTTGTGAGTATCTCTTTTAATTCTTGGGTCAGGCGCCGCTTAAGTTCCGACCCTTTTTCGCGTTCTTGCGAGCCCCTCAGCTGCTCGCCGCCTTCACCCTTTTCGGTCAAACTCCGCCAGCCGCCTTGCCTCTTTTCGAAGGCCGGTCCGTGATTTTTACTTTCGGGAACGAGCCTCCTCTCGGATTGATCCTTTCTTTTTGAGATGTCCCTTTTCCCCCTTCCTTCGCCCGTTTTTTTTTGCCAAGCACAGTCCCGAGTTGGTGAGCGAACCCTCTACCAACGTGGTGCGGATATCGGAGGTTTTTACCCTCTTTTTCCGACCAGAACTCGGAAGTTTCGGTCCTGCTCCCTCCGGTACCCTTGCTGGTCGACCGGCCCGCCCGATCTTGGCTTTTTTCCTAAGCCGGGTGAAGCCCTGGCAGATTCCCCCTCAGACGAATGCCTGCAGTCTGCTTTTTTTTTCGGATAGTCGTACGCCCAGTCGTTTCCTTTTTTCACAGCATTTTGCAGGCTGACGAAAAATTTTCTCACGTAGCTCTATTGTCGGTCCTAACGTAATGGCTTCCCCCTCCCTTTCTAGATAGTCATCCCTTCTGTCCGACCTCGCGCCGGCGATTTCTCTTCTTGGACAAGCAGGCCAGGTCGTCCCCTCGCGCAGCGCCCGTTTGTCTCCAATGGACGATCTTGCCGAGCCTCCCCTGATCGTTGGCGTAAGACATCTCGCGTCCGGTTCTTTTATGCTGGGTCCAGCCGAGCGCGTTCTTTTCGAATCGGCTTGGTCGACGCGATCCCCTTCCCCTGTCCTTGGGCGGGCTCCCCCCTTTTCCCCCTTGCTGTTAGCGCGAATAGTGCTGTTGCAGTACGCAGGCGGATGATGCAGTCCCGCGTGATTCGAAACTTGGCGTCGTCTCTTTCTTCCCTATTTTTCCGTGACGCTTTTCGCGTATAGCCGTCTTCCCTTCTTCCTCGATACCTTATAGTCCCTTTTGCCTCCGCACTAGTGTAATGACGAACTTCTTTGCGAGCAGGTAATTGATAAACTCCCTTCTTTCTGCAGGCTACTTAAGCTATTCATCCGACCTCGCAGTACCCTCTTTTCCTCCTCGCGGAGCGACGACGACCCCATGTGGCCTCGATCACACCGTGGGCCTCGGACTGCGTTTTTGTTCCCTCCATGACAGAACGCAATATGGCGTTCTTGCTTCTATCTCGCCGCGGCCAAACTCCCTCGGGCAGTGTCCCCTTTTTATCGAATACGCGCACCTCCATGTAAATGGTTCTGTCGCGGTTTTCGTGTAGAGAGCCGCTTCCCGTGCTGAGCCAGCGGTTCTTTTGCGCGTGATGAAATTGGCTTCTTTCGGATCCGCGAACAAGCTCTCTTTTTTTTCGCTCAATCTGGTTCCCGCCTCACCGCAACTTTCCGTTTTTCCTTTTTCTTTCGGGACGAAATCAAATTTCCCTTCGCACGATGACGGGTGGTCAGGTCTCCTCTCTTCTGAGAGAGGTCGTCCCCTTGGCCCTTGCCCCCTCCTATTTTTCCTCCTCCTCCGTTGTGTTTTTTTCTCTATTCCCTAGCAACGTTGACACCCCCCTTTGAGGGAGATAACGACCTCCAATGTTTAGCAGCCTGTGGCTTTTTCTGAAGTTACCGTTTGGAAGTGCGCTATGCGGTTTCCTCCTTAAGGGTACTCGTGGGAAGACTCTTATTTCTCTCGAGAAAGCTGATGATCCTGGACAGCCTTTTCATAACTCGCGCACGGACGGATTTCCCTCCCCCCACCCTCAGACACGGGCATGCTTTTCCTCCAAACTCCTATTCCCACAATTTCTCCTGGTATTGCTCGTATTCGATATACCCTTTTTCCCCCTGCCCGACGGTGGCCCGCGGCGCGATGAACAACACTTTTTCTGTCGTGCTGATCATGGGCGGTCCCCCTAGTCCCCCCCTGTCCTTCTTCAAGGTGGGGCAAGCACACACACCCTTTCCTTTCGGTCGATCCGCGCTACCCCTTTTCCGCGTGTCGGACTAATGATATGCTCCTTTGTCGAGTCTGGTATCCCAAGGACTGCCTCGCCCCCTTTCCAGTCCACGGACTACGTTCGGCATTCCCTTTTCATCGTCGGCGAGGGACATACTTTCTCCGGATATGTCCTCCCCCCCGTACGACCCGTCAAGCTGGTGTCTCTAGTTGCCCGGGTCTCCTCGTTTCCTAGACGATGCAGCCTTTTCGATCATGCAAGCATACTATCCTTTCTCTCTTGTCGCCAAGGCTTCTCCGGGCCACGACAAAGGGACATTTGTTTCCCCCCTTTTGATCGCTTCTCCAGCGCGCTTGATGACTCATGGAAACCAGCCCATCCTTCTTTCTCGTTACTTGCCTCTCGTCCCGCTTCTGCTCGGCAATATCGGCCTTTCTTTCCTTTTGGCATGAACGCGCTGCTCCCCTTCCAGGGTGAACGACCTTTTTCTCCCGGGCTATCTGACGACTTGCTCCCTTTTGGAGGACTCAGGTTCGCGCGCTGACGCCATTCCCCGATTGAGCTATGAGAACTACCCCTGAGAGCATGGTGGGGCGAAGCCGGTTCCTGGGAGTACGACTAACTGCCCCCTTTCTTTCTCCATGCCGTCATTCGAGCTGATGTACCAGTTTTCTTTCTTTGCCAGGGCTTCAACCGGTCGCTTTCAAGATCGTGGCGGGCCTTCTCATCCGATTCGATCGATCCTGTCAGGACCTCTTCTGGATCTCCCCCAGTTTGAATCACCGAGGTAAACCTTCCTTCTGTCTGCCATCAGACCTGTTTCGCGGACTTGCCCGGGACGGTGGCTTCAGTGCACCTTTTCCCTTTCTTGCAGGGGTGCTGTTAGATCATCTTTTCCGGGCGCCCACCGGTATCAAGCCGAAAGGAGGCGCTTTTCCTCCCTGCCGTCCAAATCCGGGACCGGCCTTCGGTCCTCCCCGCAGCGGATGGCGGAGTGATATCCCACCCCTTTTGAGGCGGCGAGCAGCGGGTGTCTCTCCTCCTCCGCCGGACCTTTCTTCATTATGTGGATTCTCTTTTTTTTGCCAGATGGCGCGGAGCTCTCTCTTTCTTCCCTCCTTGACGATGCCGCGCCCCTCTGGTGTTTTTCCCCTATCCAGCAGCCGGCCGCCGTGGTTCCGTCGTCTGCCCCCCGCTGCGAGTCCCTCACGGATCTGGCTTGTCCTTCGGTCGGTCAACTCCCCTCCCTTTTCCTGAGTCCTCGGCGAAGCCGGGTCCGGTTCTTTGTACGGGAACGAGCATCCTTCGTGTGTTCTTTCGGAACAAGGTGGCGCTTCTTCCTTAGCCTGCCTCGGCCCCCCTTTCCAGTGCCACTGAAAGACACCGTTTCTTTTTTTTCGCGAAACATGGCGATGGCGCCCCTTTATCGGGTTTTGACTCGTTGAATTATAGCGTGGGTCCGAATTTTCCTGAGCGGATCGATCCAGACCAGGCTCTTCAAAGTTCCCCCTCTTTCCCCCTTTTTCCCTTGTTGGGGAACGAGCCTTCTTTTTTCCCTCTTTCCGTTTGATCTTAGCCCTGGTCCTCAGGATGTCGTAACAGATTGTCCCGTTTTCCTTGTTTTTCATTGGTAGCCCCGCTTCGCCCCCTAGGATTTCGACCCACCCCCCTCTGGTGTAGTTCTGCCATCGTTCTTTTTTTTTAGTAATGCGTCCATTTCTCTTGTCCTACCCGGCTCTGTTCCGACTCGCGCTCTTTCTCCTGCGAATTTTTAAGAGTCAGTGTCGGTCCAAGACCAGGGATATTGCTGTTCTTTCACTACCGCAATGCCAACTAATTGCGATCTTTATTTCGTAATCGGATCATCTCGGTTACTTTTTTCCTTTTCGTCATCGCGCGATTCGAATCGTCTTTCCTCTATACCCAGAGTTTCAGGAAAATGTTCCTTCTGGCGTTTTTTTTCCCCCACTCTCCGGCGTGTATCGCGCTCCTTCAGTTATCGAAGGCGGATGCTGCAGTCTCTATCCTGGAGTCGAGATAGTAGCCCCCTTTTTTTTTTCGCGTCTTAATCGGCAAGCAAAACGACCGTCCCTTTTTCGACGATGAATGAAGCGTTCGTGTTACTCCTCTGTTGGCGAGCAGGTTAATTGATCACTCCTTTTTCCCCCTGCGCGCAACGGAGATTCCCCCTTGCCGGCGCTGATCGCGGACTTCGGCCCTCCCTTTTTTTATGTGTTGCTGGCCTCGATCACCCCCTACGGCGGCGGCGTTGCCGCCCATGCTTCTTTATTGTACAACAAGTGGGGTGGTCATTCTTTTTTCCCCAACGTCGTTGGCCAGTGGGCCCCCCCCGTGGGCCGTGTCCCCTTGTTATCGATTACGAGCTCCCAGGCTATCCTTTCGTGGAGGAGCCGATGCGACTTCCAGCGGTTAACTGGTTTCCTTTGTGATTACAATTGGCGTCGTTTTTCATCAGTCGCGATCCGCTCCTCCCCCGAGACGCGCTTCACTCCTCTTTTTTTTCCTTCCGTGTTGTAACTGTCAGACGTTTTGGTCCTTTTTTCAACACTTCCGGTTCGCCCTATGCACACGCAGTGCGCGATTTCCCCTTTCCCGCCCTCGATGTGCATGATCGAGTTCCTTTACTCTTTCCTCATCATCACGTGTTGTTTTTCCAAGAACCGTGTACTCCCTTTCACATTCTTGCTATCCCGACCCCCGGTTTCTTTTTTTCTCTTTCCCGAAGGCGCCGGCCTTTTCAAGTCTACAACCGTATTATATGTGTTTACCCGCGAAGTTGCGTCCGGGCAGTAGAGGTGGACTTTCACAGGACGAAAACGCTTTGATTCGCGAAGTTAGCGGAACGCCCATTCCAATCTCACGCGCACCGCGATGCCTCCCTGGCTCAAGCAGGTCCGGCCCTACTACACAACGCCTCCCCACAAGGTGCGCTTTTCTTTTTTATGCTTAGTCCGATACCCCCTGTGCAAGTGTTTGCCTTTCGGTGGCCAGTCTGGCCCTTGCGCGATGCCCCCCTGTGGTGACATCAAGAACGCCGATTTTCTTGGAGTTTCACCTGCCTGCGGGCCCACCTCCCTTCCCGTGCTCGACCCCGGCCACTCCTTTCGAAACTGATAGTCGTCGATCCTTTCGATGTCTTCCCTTGTTTTATTCCTTCGGGCAGCGATTATTTCCTGATGACGTCAATGACCTTACCTCTGCAGAACGACACGTTCTCTACACGCTGCCCTTCCATCTTCCGGCACGACGACTCTATTCTTTTTCGTTCGGGCTTTTGCCTCCGGCTAGCGCTTCTCGAAACGTAAAGCGGGTCCCTGTGTCTGTGCGAGGTTCGACTCTTTTCGAATCCGCCTTGAGTACTGCAGATCATGCCTCCCTCCCCCCCTCACGCGGAGATGGTTCTCTTGAAGAATGACAGGTCCTTCCTATGATCGGCGTCGACCTAGCGCTGCTGACCTCCCGGACGCGCCTTTTCCCTTCGGAACCGAGCTGATCCGTACGGCCGCAGGAAAATATAGCATTGCGGGCTTATGTCCTCTCCCCGGCCACAGCAATCCTTTCTTGCTCTGCTGTCGTAATTCGCTTATCGCGCGCGATTCGGAACATCCTTTTTCTATTTTGCGCGCTGAAGAACATCCCTGGAATTATTCTCTCAACTGGAGAGACCCTCCCCTTCTTACGTCAGCCGCAAAAGGCATTTTCGGAGACAAAGGTACGATGGGCGTACGGACTACCCCCAGGCTGCCTCTTCTTCCTTCGCGCTGATCTTTCTTAGACATCTGCCAGGCTTCAACACGGTCCTCCTTCCACGATCGTGCGGGCTTACGAAGTCTCCTTCCCTTTCCCTGCTCAGCGACCGAACTTCCGAGTTTCTCTTTTCACGAAGGTCAAAACGCCGATCCCAGACCACGGTGTTTTTCCTTCAGACGTTCGCTCACCAACTCGGGACGGTTCCTCGGCGCCGGGCGAAGGAAGGGGTGAACCTTTCCTGTCCTCCGCGCCATGTATTCACTCCTCTTTCTTTCCCCCCGGTCGTCACCCATTTTTTTCCCCAAAACCCGGACCGGCTTCGGCCGCGGCAGTCGTCTTTTTCCCTTTGGCGGAGCTTGGCCGACCGACTTGCGGGAGAGCAGCGGCGGTTCCCCTTTTCCTTTCTGTGACTCGCGGCTGGCACCCATGCCGTTGAAACAG
>Ga0179593_1642535_pt1 | contig 11033 bp, 9 predicted proteins | sample CZODoug2_1_08_16_FD_185931 | JGI IMG/M metagenome (GOLD analysis project Ga0179593, IMG submission 185931) | Vadose zone soil fungal communities from Angelo Coast Range Reserve, California, USA - CZODoug2_1_08_16fungal (PacBio error correction) | ecosystem: Environmental > Terrestrial > Soil >... | reverse complement strand
GAGACCGATTGTTCGTCTGGTAGGGCCCGCCCGGTCGCAGTGAATTTTCTGCCATGTTTCATTGGCGAGCGCCGCACGTTCCGTTATTCTGATATACTCCTCTTCGTAACTGATTTTTCCTCTCGGGACGTTGTGATACCAGTATGTGAGGAAACGAGCCATTGACTTTTTCTCTCTTTGATCCCCCCTATCGTACAGATGCCTTCTTTTCTATCTCCCTGATTCCCTTTTCGAAACATGTACCGTTTTCGAGTTTGCGCATCCGACTAGAGAAGAATTCACCTCCATTTTTTATTATATTCCCCGGTCACGTAAATTTTGAGCCCGGCGGGCAAGCGGCTGTCCTCTTCCAGCCTCTCAAAACTTTCTGATCCCCTCCTCGATCGGGCCAGCTGTATCAGCCCCCAGAGTAGCAGGCTTTGCAGAGTCCTTTACTTTGCAATCCGGTTTTGTTCTTAAACCTTTTTTTCACGGCAGCTACTTCAAGAAAGAGCAGCTCAGTCATCGTAGGCCTTAAGGTTTGTCAGCGATTCATGATGACGTCCCCGACTCCCTTCTTGTCCCGAGCGATGGCTCGCTTTTTTTTGGTCAACTGAGGAAGGAGACCTCCTATGTTGGGGGTCCCCTTGAGAGGTTGTTCGAACGTCGGTTGTCTGTGTCTTAGGAGAAGCAGCTCTTTTCCTCTGCACCCGAGAGCAATTTTGTCTCGATGATTCGAGTAAATGTTTTCAGTTTTGGCCCGGTTTCCCTCCCCCCCCCTGTGCCCTGACTTCTTTATCAAGCCAATTGGACGTTTTGTTTTTCTTCGCTCTTTCAAGCCCTGCCTTCACGCTGACTTGCAATTAGGTCAACTACGGTTCCCAGACCACATCAGGATCGCGAGTCACTTTTAAATCTCCTTCCACCCCGGTCTGAACCTTTCCTTTCTGCTTCTCCACTGTGTCCAGGTCTCAATTTACGACTTGAAAAGGGGTTACCGACTCTCCACTCCCACTTTTTATCCGGCTCCTGAGAGCTGAAGCTATAGTGCCCCTTGCATATCCCCATCTTTCTTTGCACTCCTAAAACCGTCTGACGCATTTGGCCTTATCGCTCGCCTTTAGTTGGCTGGGCCCTCCTTCAATCCTTCTTCTGAAGCCCCCCCTCCCATGCCACATGGGCAACGTTTTTTTTTTTTCTTTTACCCCCCCCGTACCCCCCCCACCATGGTGTCCAGATCCCAATTAAAGTCAACAACGACAATGGTTTTTTCCAGTTTTCCCCGAGACCCCTTCAATTTTTCGCTGCTTTTCCGAGTCTCGTTCTCAAGAATCCTCTATTTCACCTCTTACTTTGGTTGGGGTGTTCTCGTATTTGACACTTCTTTCCTTTCTCTTCCTCATCCCTGAATTTCCCCTGCCCCCGGTATGCGTTGTTTTCACTGGGAAAACATAGGGGAACACTTTTGGTGTCCCTTTCTCCCCCTTTTCCAATTGATTGAATCCTTTACGAGATGAGAGTTCCCTTGAACACTTTCAAAGATGTCCTCATCTCCCAAGTCCAATCGGTTAGTCCTAGTGCCTTCGCGAGATGCGAGGTTGGAAGGGGCAAGATCAGCGTATTTGAGTCCTGTTAGGGATTTATGATCCTTTACCCTTTCACCGTTTGGTAGAGGTAGATTTTCAGGTTTTAGAAAGGTTCCATGTCCCCCTCCCCGATGTCAGGATGCGATCGGATGGTTGGTGGGTCCCCTTCTGTTTTTGACCCGGTGATTTTTTGTTTTGTTTCTTGTGTTTTTTTTTTTTTTTGTTTTTGCCAAACCCTTTTTTTTTTTTTCTTCCTCCACTCAGCGCGGAACTGTCTCGGGACATTCGTAAATCCCTTCTCAGGGAGGGCCAAGGACAACAGGTTTCCCTTCCCGTCTAGAATCAGTTGAGCATTCCCCCTTCTTTTCTCTTTTTCTCGTTTCTGATTCGGATCTACGACGCTGCTCGCTGAAAAACCCCCCACCCTCCGGCGCCCTCCCCACGGATCATTTACCCCTTGCCCGCACGAGCTGTATTTACTCATTTTTCCAAGCGCGCCTTCGAGGGTCGCTACGTTTTGGACCTGAACCTCCCTTAAGGGCCATAAGACTTTGATTTTTATTGAGGTTCTCCTGCTTCCTTTCTATGAACCCCCTCCCGGTCTTTTGATGAGTTTGACCCCGATGAGAAGTGCGGAAATCCCAACTTGTAACTTCTTACTTTACGGGACGCCTTCCACCCCTTGATATCTCTTCATCTGCTTCTGCTGGTTCAAGATTTGAGTCGTTACCCCATGTCCCTGAGGGAATTGTTCCTTGGTCCAGTTAGACCGACCCTTGCTTCTGTGATCCTATGTGCGAGTTAGCAATTCGCCCCCGTTCTTTGATTTTTACCCGTCCAGCTGCTTGATTTCCTCCCTGGTCAACAGACGTCTGGCAAGCTTCAAAGAAGGAACGTTGTTCACTGCTTGGTTTATGCCCTAACCCACTGTTCCGCCGAGCTTGACGTTTGGGAACGCTTCTTGTTTCTTTTCCCCTTTTCGCACTGTCCCAAACATTTCCATTTTTCCCCCGGGCTTAGAATAATTGATATCTTCTTTTGAACCCGCTTTTTCTCCTCCATTTCTGGCAGTCCGACATCTCGGGGTTCTGGCTCTTTTTTCTCTCTAAAATTTAGTCCCCCACTCGATTCTTTGTGGTCAGAAAACCCCATTCCCTAAAGTCACCCCAATCACCTTGCCCGAGGTCACGTGACCCACAAAAAGACTACGCTATGACCTCTTGGGCCAAATTCGACGCTGGGTTCAAAGGAATGTACGGTTCCTTCCCTGTTCCCCCGCCACCTCGAACACCGTAACCAGGCGCAGGATATTTCGCTCTCAGTCTCCATAAGAAACGGTTAACTTTCCCCCCTGTTTTTCTTCCCAGCGAAGTCGAAATATTGCAGTGGTTCCTGATACTCCGACGGCGGGACCTCCCCTTTTCCTTCGCTATATCGTCCTAGGGACGCGTTCCGGTTTTTTTCTTCCTCTGATTTTTCCCCTCTTTTATGTCCAGAGGAGACCTGCACTATCGAGAGACTTCAGGATTACCATAAAGGCCCGATCCCCATGTTAACTCCCCCCCTTCCTTTTTACTTAGTCGACTATCTCCCTGTCCTCGACCTAGTCCGGAGATGCCATCGCATTAAAAATTAGTCCTGAGTTGGGGCTGCTACCTGGACGGAAATTTCATTTTCCACCCTAGTTTCCTCTGTTCCTAGAGATTCTTATTTTCTCTGGCGTTTTTCCAGGTACGCGCAACCATGACACGGCTGTTGTCTTCTGAGGTGTGCTTGATATAAGGCCCCTTCTCCGGTTTCGTATGCTTCTTCCCTTTGTCCCCGTGACCGGGCGGCGATTCTTCTTGAAAGTCACTTGCGTAGATCTGCAGGTTCTCGGCGTAGCGCAGTGGCACCTACTTTCATAAGTGTGACTGCTCCGCACCTTTTTCCTGCGCTCTTTCTGCCGAAGCTCGTCAAAGTTCTTCCACTCCCTTCCTTTCGAAAGAGTCTTGCAACCTCGCTTGCGCAATGTTCGCTCTGCCCCCGTTAAGAACCCCTCGGTTCCTGTTTTATGTGGTGTCCCCCATCTTCTGACGGCCAGCCGCGGTGTTAGAGGGTGACGGTCCTAGTTTCCGAGCTTCACAGTTTCCTGAACCCCGTCGCCCTTTTGGAAGGGTCATGGCTCTCGTTTTCAGTGTTCAATTCTTCGGTGATATGTTTTTAGTTTTCCATTGATGGTGCCTTGACTCCTCCCATGGCGTGCGATTCAGTTTCCCACACTTTTTTTCTTTTTTTTTGAAATTTTTTCCTCTGCACAGATTTTCGGCGCCAAGGTCAGGGATTTTTTTCTCCTGGATTTTTTATTCGCATTTTTTGATCTTGCGTACGCTTCAAGCAACGCTTTTACCTTGTTGCTTTGCGATCAAGGACAGACCAGACGTGTCACGGAATGAGAGGGTTTTTTTCCCTCGGTTTGTGGGTGAGCTCTTCTTTTCTTGTGAGACGGCTCCTTTTGTCGCCAGGAACGTAACTCCCCCCTTTCTTTCTCGCTCCGGGGACAAACGTGACTCGCCCCCCCGCACTTGCGGAGTTTTTCCTTTGCGCACTCTGAACCTCGACTTTACTTCCTCTCCCGGTAGTATTGGGGCGACTCTTAAACGAACGCATGAATCGAGCGGCTTTCCTGTTTAACCTATTCATTCCCTTTCCTCAAGAACGCGATGTGTCCGAGCTCAATCTGTAGCAGGGCTTTGCCTTGTTCCCAGGCCTTGTCCCTAGGTTCAACAATCATCTCTTTTGAAGGTTTTCCTGTTGCATCCAATTCATATTCATTCATTATCCGCATTCGCTGAAGGTGGCGAAGCCTCCTTGATTCCTCTTGGCATCTAGAGAGGCTTTGGCACTCTTGGCCCGGAGTCAAGAATGTGTTCCCTTGCGGGGTACTTCTGTCTCTTTTTTTCCGTCACATTTTTTTTCGCCGTCTGTGGCGTAGTGTTTTTCTGAAACTTGAGCACGACTTGGCACGATTGGATCGGCTCTTATAGCCTTCTTTCCCCCTGTTTTGTTTACGTTTTGCGTTTAGCTGCCGGAAGGCATTTTCTTTTAAGATGTAGTATAGACGCGTCTTTGCTCCCTCCTCCACGGCCAATGAGTTCAAAACGCGGCCGCCCGCAGCCCCCCTTCTCCTTTGCTTTGCTTCATGTTGGACAGACCCGGGTATTCTGCCCCAGAACGAATGGACTTATAGCTCAACTTTGCAAGTGTGCTTTACCTCATTCGCGAAATCGGACAGGAAGTCTAGACCTTTTATCGTTCTTACCCGCAGGACTCCTTAATCGAGCTGGTTCCCCCTCAGAAAGGGAGTTCTTCCTTTTCGCCGCCCTTTGGGGTCTTCCAATACTTGTTGGGCTGGGCCCGGCTTCGCTAAGGTCTCCATGACGTCATCCTTGCATGGCACAGTGTTAAGGGCGTCCCCCCCAAAAACCCGTGTTTCCCCTTTTTCCCCAGGTTCCGTAAAAAGTAGCTTCCTTTGGAACCGCCGCCCCCCCTCAACTTTTCGCGGAGGCTGACTTCTTTTTTTTAACATCTTTCCCTCTCCTCCGTGTTGTTTTTGCTGTCTTTAACGAGGGGGGGTTTTGGTTTTTTTTTTTGGGGACCTCGCAGCATACCACATTTTTTCGCGGGTTCCTGAAATTTTTTTTGTTCCGTCACCTGGTCAAACATATTGAAAACTCTGTGTTTCTTCTCTTCCCCAATTTTGCCATTGCTGCTTTGGGACTCATGATAACTGCTTTTGCTGCCAAAATGATGGCTGCATCACCCCCCCCACTTCCCCATGTTGGTTCTGTCGTGCCAGCGCCGATCGCGATTGTAGGTATGAGGGATTTTGATGCCCCCTTTAGGCTTTCTGATCATGTAAGAGGCTGCCTTGTCCCTGACGTACATTTTGTCCGTTGCCCTCTTGGATTGGTAGAAGTCCATCTTACTTGAATCGACTTTGTCCCCCCTTTTCGTTTCATCTGAAGTCGGATTTCTGGTGGCTGCTGGCTTTTTTCTATTTTTTTAATTCCGTTCTTTTTCCTTTCTTTACTAATTTGAGACGAATCGTTCCACTCATGGATATAAGTAAGTATGGTGATCACCCTTTTCTACAAGTTTGTCCCGTCCTCTATAAGGATCATGCCACTTTCATTCTAGCTGCAGATGTCTGTAGCAGCCCCTAGGACCCCCAAAACCCATCCGGTTCAAGTTCTCCCCCCCGCCTCGTTTTACCCAGCCCCCCTCGGCGACGGACGCAGTTGACCCTTTTCTCAGATCGTCTTTTGCATGAAGATCTTTGCATCAGGAAGCTGCGCCACCTCCCTCCTCGCGGGAGCACGCACCTTTTAATCCTTCTGATGTTCTGCTTCCATTGCCGCAAGAGGAACCTCTTAGTGAAACACCGGAGTTCGCCCCGACAGCTGCAATTTCTCATGACTTTTGCGGCCGCAGGGGCCAGTGGAGATATTCTTGCAAGTGGAGTCCGTGCTCTCGCCCGATGAGATTTTATTTTCTTTCGTTGGTCTCAGAGTCAAACAGCCTGGTCCTTTCTTCTTCATGTAGAGGTTTTGAAAAACTTTCGCGGGGCGGTTGGTTTTGAACGTTGTCAGCGGATCGAGATCCTTCAGTGGCCTTTTAAACAGTATTGGGAACGCGCTTCTCCAACAATTTAAAAGGGAGCACTGTCGTCGGGGCTGGCGATTTCAATTTTCCCAAAGCCCGAGTCTGCCGTCGGGACCACTAAGAGCTGGTCGTCTCATGATGGAAAACCCCCCCCCCAACATTTTGTTGTTCGGGCCGCTCTCATTTCAATCTATTTTCGCATCACCTCCGGGTGAGCCCCTCCCTGAGCGCCTGCCCGAAATTGCCCCTGGTGTTTCGTTTTCTCTCCATACTAAAACTTATTTTTTTCCACCGAAAATCATTGGGTTTTTCTTTCTCGCACCTCGACTGATCAAACACTATCTGGCGAGGTGGCCTTCCCCGGAGGAGCTCCTCCTCTTTTAAAAAAAGTCGCCACCGGATGCAAGAGAAAGATCGCCTTCAACTTCCATTTCCGTCGGTCGGGCCTTTTCTCGTCCTCGTCCCCCAATCCTCAACCCGGGGTTTCGGGCCATGCGAAAAACATGCCTCTCTTTTCAAAGCTTCTCTCGACGGGAGGGGTAATAAAGTGTTCCGCTCTTCTCCTATTTTAGCACTCTCCTTTCTTTATTATGCCATCCCTGCCTGCCGTCATCGAACTTTTTTTTTCTGCAGATCGCTCCATTTCCCCCTCCCTGCGTACCGACGTGACTTTCCTCCTACTAAGACATGTTTTTTAAGGACCTGGGATTCCGTTCTCGTCTTATCCTTTTTTTCCTGCGCTTGCTCTTCAATAGTCACTCCACCGCCATTCTCCAGTGGACGAAGCTTTTTCTTTGTATTGCTTCCGAAAAACTGGCCCTCATCTGAACCTCCCCTCTAATACGTGTCTCGTCTCTTTAACCCTTGCAGATCGGGTGTCGCCAATTCAAACAGCACGTCTTCAGGAGAGTGTTTGGGTTATTCATCTCGTCCCCGCTACGACGCCTGTTTTCCCCCCAATTTGCAGTTGACCCTTCGGCTTTTGGATCCTCTCCGGTGTCGCGCCGAGGTATTTTTCTACTTTAGACTTCTGAGCTCCTTGACTCAGAGGCCAGTTGACCTATGGAATGTTGCAGCCTCACTTGTCCACTTTGATACGGTAATGACTTCTCGGATGTTCACTCGTTTGGTCTCCCCTGGTTTGTAGAATGATCTCTTCTCAAGACCAAAACCCGATGTATTGATGGAGAAAGTGTTTCTTTTTTTTACTAGTCCCCCCCGCTCGACAGCGCTTATTCCCCTAGTTTTTGGGGGAATCGCTCTTTCTCCGAGCTTAAAGGAAGCCTGTCGCGCCCTTTTTTTGCCATTGAGCGGACCTTGGCGCTCGTTTTCCCTTTTCCTAATTTGATATTGGTTCCTTTTTTTCAAGATGGTTTGCTGCTTTCCCCCCAGATTGCTTTTTCGTGGTTTTGTGCCTATTTGCGGGGAACGGACACGCGATCCCCGAGATGTTAGGTATTTTGCCGTCAGTGAGGTCCCCCGGTCGCTTTTTTTTCGAACATTAGCGCTTTCTTTTTCCGACGTGCCCTCCGCCTTCTACTGTTTTTTTTGCTCTCAAGAACCAAGCTTCCTTTGTCCCTCTTTTTTACCGGGGTCCTTTCACCCCATAGTTGGGGAAATAGCTCTCTTTTTCTTTTTCCGGGTTCCTTCTTTTTGTACTTGGCACCTGTCTTCCCGTGCGTCTGTCCCTCCCGTATCCGGTGTGAAACGTTCCCTCCCAGTTGATTGCCAGTTGCGGTATGTGGCACATTCGAATAAGAGCCGCTCCCCTTCATTAAATGGTAGTAGTTATCTGCCTGCCACGACTCAAGCAGTCGTTCAGCTGCGTAAGATGCTCCCCCGCCCAGTGACATTCCCCTCCTATAGATCACCAGAAGATTGGCCGTTGACCCCCCCCTCCTTAAGCAGTGTTTGACAGCTTAGTTAAGCCCTGATGGTTTGTCAACACTTCGATCCGCTTGCGTTTTTTGCCCATTCTTTCCGACCTCCACGAAAATTCCTGTTCTCTCTCTAGTTCTTTTATTTGGTCTTGCTCTGCTTCCGATCTTCCAGAATGCCTGCTCTTTTGCCTTAGTTCTTCGTTGGCAACACTGTTCTTTTGTACGTTCTTTTTTCGCGGTTCTTAAGGAGCCCCTGTTTTCTACGGCAGTCTTTAGGTTTTTTTCTTTTCCAGCGTAGGATATCCCGCAAAGCGGCGCTCTGGAGATTTTTCTTTTTCTTTTTTTTTTCAGAGCTTTTCCGGTTTTTCCCCAGCCCGTCGAAGTTTTACTTTTCTGCTCTACTTTTCTGTTACGATCTTTCTACTTTCGCGCTGAAGCCCACTGAAAGACGCTGCATCCTTTCCGAGGTCCCGCTTTCAGCCGCCATCAGCAAATCCGGATAGCGAAGTCATCTTCAATCTTTCATAACTGTCTTCCCCTCTTCTACTTGAGCGCTTTTCTGTCAAACGGTAGCCCCCTGGGTTTTGTTTCCCCCCCCTCGCTTTTACGTGCAGGGATTTTGCCCTTTGTTGCCCCCCTTCCCTCTCGAATCAACATCCGAGAATGTCCTCGATGCTTCTTTTCTTGGATGATTGCTCCCCTTTTGTTTTTTTGTTACTCTTCAGGCCTCCTCCTCCCTTCTTTTTGCAAGGGGGGAGCGTTCCCTTACAAACCATCGGTTTCCCTGAAGGTTCACGTCAACAAACGCACTTGAGCAGGTGGCACACAAGAGAACTCCCTTTCCCTCGGATTGCGCCGAGCTCTTCTTATCTTCTTTCCTCCTCAGTTGTGTTGTGCTATCTTCTTTTTTGAGGAACGGAATCGCTCTTTTTTTCCCTTTGACAGGCGGTTTCTTCCCTGCCTCCCCATGCTTTGCGTTGTTGACGTTCACATTGGCAACATCGGGGAAAACCTTTCTTTGTTCCCTGCAGGCCCACCTTTGACCTTGCTCATTGAGAACGTCCTTGAAATTTATTGGTACCGAGTCTGACCCCCCGAGTTCTTCCTCTGCCAAAGGTAATGCTGCTCACTTCCCTTGTCGTGCAGCGTAGATTTCGGAGTGTTCACGGTATTATTGACTTTTCCCCTCGCCGGCCGATCGCCTGTAATTCGGATTCTCTTGTAGTTCTCCGCCTTTACCGTCCCCGTCGCGGGTTTTAGAACTCCTCATTGGCCCGCTCATTGACGGGGCCATCTACCCTCTTGAAGGGGAAGTGCGATATTTTTTTGTTTGGGTTTTGATTTTTCCTTCGGTTTGCACCCTCATTGCTATTCCGTTTTTCTCAGTGCTGGCTTCATGCGACTGTCAGAGAAGAAATCTTCCCCTCCAGGTCCCCTCCCCTTCCTTTTCGGCTGCGAACAAACGTTACCCCCTTTTTTACGGAGACTTAGCCCTTTTGCCCCGCAGCCCGTTGCTCAGATTTGCCTTTTTGCGAGACCTTACTCATGATAGAAGCCACAACCCCCCTATCCAGGCCTTTCTTTTTCCCAACGGACCTGACGAGTTAAAACCTAATAAGAGCGAAGGAACGCCCAGTCCCACGAGATTGAGACGATTTTCGCTTTCTCACATTCCTGGTAGATAGGAATCGGAACCTGGTGGTCGTGCTTTGGATTTGCGGGGGGTTTTGGGTTTTGGGGGGGCTTTTTTTTGGGTCCGGGGTTGGGGGGGCGGTTTTTTTGGGGGGGGGGGGGTTTGTGTCTCACCTTTTGCTTACGTAAGGATTACTGCGTTCCGTCGTGACCCCATCGTTCCCCACGTACTCTGTCGTTACCCCACCAAGGAGGTCGCCGTGTCTCCCTGACCTTTTGAGATGACGTGCGGTTTTCCTCTGGCGCCGACGGCTTTCAATTTTCAAGAGTTTCTCTAAAAGAGCTGCAAGAGGTTCCGGATTCGGCATCGTACCGAAGCTGTGCGACCTACCTTCCTTTAGAGGGGGTCCCCCTCAGTGGTTTCGAGACACGTTTTGTTATTTCGAGAGAAACTTTCCCTTCAGACGTATTGGCCAATTACCTTTTCCAAAGAAGGAACAGGTTTTCCCGAAAGGCTGAGTCTTTTCCCCCCTCGGTAGATCCGTGGCCCCGTACGCGTTGGCTTCTTATCGAAGACTCCCAAAAGTTTCAATTTTGCTTTGTCTCTACCTCCCTAGACTTGCTAAAAGTGCCGTATCCCATCCATTTTACAAGTCCCCGACATCTCGTTTTCTCGGCGTGCCGTTCACTACCCGATTCTTCCACTCCTTTTATGAGGCATCGACGCACATTCCTTCCAAAAGACAACCCATATCCCTCAACGCCGGGACACAATTTCCTGACCTCTTGGGCCCAAAAGCGTTCCCTGTTGTTCAAGAAGGTCGGAGAGTTCCAGTTTCTATCTTCCTCACAAACGGCTAACTCAGCGCGGATAGTTCTCTTTTTAGAATGAGAAAAAACAGCCCGGTCCCCCTCGGCCCCAATATTTTGTTGGCGTGTTTTGTTTTTTTTTTTTTTTTTTTTAGGATTTTCGAGATGCCCCGCCGTATTTTTTTGCCCAGCTCTCGCGACGCGGGATAAATACAGTTTTCTTCTTCCCTTGAATATTTTCCCATATCCCCCGGCCAAGGTGCTTTTCATTAGACCATCTTCTGCCGTCATCTCTTTTCGCGACGCCCCTACTTCGAAATCGCCGTACCTAGGGACTTCAAAAGTCCATTTATTTCCCCTAGCCCTGTCCCTTTGAAAGGGGCTTCACCGGCTTGTTCTTTCTTATCCCCTTTTTTCCATTCATTGACCACTAAGCCCGCCCCTCGCTAAGTGACTTTTTTCTTAGTTTACCTTAACCACCTGGCACTCTTATGAAAATTCC
>Ga0179593_1596298_pt1 | contig 11033 bp, 17 predicted proteins | sample CZODoug2_1_08_16_FD_185931 | JGI IMG/M metagenome (GOLD analysis project Ga0179593, IMG submission 185931) | Vadose zone soil fungal communities from Angelo Coast Range Reserve, California, USA - CZODoug2_1_08_16fungal (PacBio error correction) | ecosystem: Environmental > Terrestrial > Soil >... | reverse complement strand
TTCTTTTTTTCTTTTCTGTTTTCTTCCCCCCCCCCCTGCTGCTTCGTTGTATGAATGACGCCTGTACCTTCCCCCCCTCCTCCGCAGCAGGCTCATTTTTTTTTTTGAAATTCCCCTTTGACCTTCCGGAAAGCTGAATTAATACCTCGAAAAGGCAATTAACCTTAACTTAATTTGGTGGGATCCCTCTTCCTCACATTCCCCCCTTCCATGGCTTCCCTCCCCAATAATAACCCCCCTCTAGCAAGCGCAAGATAGCCGCGGTGAGGGAGGATTATTTACTGTTATAATACCTTACTGCGTTCCTCTTCACATTTTATTTCCCCTATGTAGAACCCAGTACGGTAGAGCTCGCTTAAATGGGTTCGTTTCCCGTTTCTCCTATTTTCTAGCCCGCTTGCTCGAGATTCCCAAGGTCATCACCCCCTTCAATTGGTCCCCGTTTTTCTTTTTTCAACCCCTCGGCATCCAGAGCACCTTTTTTATGCCCGCCCATGCGGACCTCACGAAATTCTTACAATGGTTGATCAGAACTTATTCCGACCCCCTTTCCGCCCTCTTTAAATATATCCCTCTCTCCTCTCATCAGAATGGTCCCCTCGAGAGCGCTCGCCGAGCGGACCTATCAGCTACCTTAAAGTGTTTTTTTGCACCGATGCTGTTTCCTTCGACAATAAAACACTTTCTTCGGCGCTTGATTAGTCAGTTCTTTCTCCCGCCCGAGGAGGATAAGTTGTAAATCTAGAGACCTTGTTGCTCCTTCAAAAATGTTTTTCCCTGTTCCCTTCGAACCTTGCTGTCCCCCCCCGAACCTTCTCTGACACCTTCTTATCATCCTCTCCGCTGCTGATAGACTTTTTTTGTCCATTCTCCCCTCTCACCTGTATAAAGTACTCGCTGATCCTATGATGGATGCGTTTCGCGGCCCTTCTTCCCCTTCCTTTTTTCCCCGCGCGGAATTTTTCCCATCAGAAGGCATGTGTCGCTGACTTCCCATTGGACGCGCAGAATGATGGATATTAACTCAGTTCTGGCTATCCTTTCTTTTCTTTCCCAGCGCGATGTCTTTCGGTTCTGGATCCTCAGCGCTATAGTTCCGATTATATTTCTTTTTTCCCCTTCTTCCTTCGATTTGATAGCTTCCTTGCAAAAGAAAACTATTTTTTCAGCCGCAGGCTTCCTTCTTTCTTTCTTCCCCTTTAGCCGCATCTCTCAGACATTTCCAAGACGTTCGTTCTTCTTGGTTATTCCCCTTTGGAGTATTACCGAGGACGAATCTTTTTTGCGCACCACTCTTCCTTGGGAGTCCCGCACCGTGGAGAATGCCCTGATCCTCCCGATGATTTTCTTGCTCATATAAACGATCCCCCATCCGGGTTCCCATACAATTTCAACCTATCTTTCCTCCTTCCGGAAGATATATTTTTAAGTTGTTGTCGGAAGCTCATCGTGCATTGGGACCAGAACGCTTCCTTAATCCCTTGCTAAGAAATACTTTTGAGGATCTTCTAGGACCTCTTGTTATGTTCATGGCGACTGACCTCTCTGCGCGAAGAACCCTGCGTTTTTTTTCTCTCACCCTTTTCCGTAGGACATTTGAAACTTCTAGAGGAGGTCCTTTTTTTCTTTCTCCCAGTCCTGCGTTCCTCCTCCATTTCGAGAATTCCCCCACCGGTTGATATCCCGGATCGATGGGCCTTTCGCCATTAATTTTCTTTTTCTCTGGCGGACCCCCCTTTTGGGACTTCATGCACGCCATGCTTTTGTAAAGCGGCTGTTATACGTTCCTTTGAAAAACCAGGCCACACTTTCTGTTGAAGGTTTGATATTTCTCACCCTCCCCCTCCTTTTTTTTTCAGGAGATAGATTGTGCCCCCTCCATTCCGGTTAATCACCCGCGTTTACCCCCCCCTTTTTTTTATTTCCCCTCCCCCCCTCTCCCCTCTTTTTGTGCATGTTCTTTCCCCTTCGGTTGGTATACGCCCCCCAGCAATTCAAAATATGCCGTTCAGCGCCCATCGGGCTTCTATAATCTTGGTTCCCCCCTGCTCTCCCCCGTGCGGAGGCGTCTTTTCGGACTCCCTGAGTTCCAAAGGTCTCAGTCTATAAGTCACCTTTTTTCAAAAGTCGCGGACCCTTTCACGGCCATTAGCGTCTGTCAGAGTTAATGCGTTCCCACAACCCTCGATGATGAAGCCATCCAGCCTTCTCTTTTTTTTTCTCTTTTTCTCCTCCCTGTTTTCCTTTTCATTCGACTAAAACGCTTTCCGATTAAGAACAACCCTCCCAGCACCAGATTATTTCCGGCTCCCTCCATCCTGTGAGTGATCTTTTTTGCTTTTCCTCCTTTCTCTCATTCCATCTCTCTTTTCTCTGAGCTGTCAGGCCTCCCCCACGGTGCGGACTACAGCTTAGTTTGCGCAAAAAAGGGAGCTCTTCCCATCTGGTGAAACCACATCCTATCCCCCTTTTTTCGCTGGTCCCCCGCTGTTTGAAGGTGCGGCTTAAATGGATGATGCATCAGAATTCTGCGTTTCAAGTTTTTCCCCCTGTGTTTCCTCCGCTTCCCATTCGTTTTTTGCTCCCAAAGATGATTAGTCTCCCTTCATACCGGAAAAGGATCTTTGTATTGCTTACCTCACGTTACCCCCAAGATTTACAAACTTTTTTTGACCTTAGCCTTTTTTCGATCTCCGTTCAGATTCCCTCGCTGCCACATTCTCCAATTCAGTTTTCTCCCCATGCGCAGGATGTGGCCCCACATGCCTCCCCGGGGTTCCTTCCGATTCCCCCCTTTGGGTTTCCAATCTGATTGTTTTCTCATATGTCGAAAACGATTCTTCCTTTCACGGGAGATGTCCGATTGCACCGTCTCCGACTCCTATCCGCGGAAGGATACTTTCATATGCCTTTCTCTTCCCGTTTCCCTCAAGCCCGCTCCTTTTATTCCGGCAGGACCCGTTTTGAGGCCTTCCATTTCCGCCTATCGATTACCTTCCTCCCCTTTTCTCCTGTAATAACTTCCCTGACTACTCCCATCCTTTTTCTCTGGTTTGATTTGGCGCTCGGGAGTATCACCCCACTTTCCTTTCCCTTATCATGCTCGGCCCTTCCAAGCGCTCTAGATTTTGCTTTGATAGAGCTCGGCATCTTTTCTCTCGTTTTCTCTTCTTCATGTTCTGAAGGTGGCTTCGAATTTCTTTCGTCTCCTCCTGTCGACCTCTCTTCTCAAATTCGATGCTCTTCCAACGGACTTCGCCACTTTTTAAAATGTTATATCCTTTCCCCAAGATTGAAGGTGGTCTTTGGCCCGCATGCATCTTTTTAAAATTCATATTATTCTTCGTGGAGTCGAACCCATTGAAGCATAGCTCGACCTTTCTTTTGTCGACAGTACGGATACTTTTTTTTTGACCCCTTCCTTCGCGCCTAAATCATCCGAATTCCCCTCTTGCGCTGGCTATACCTTCCCTCCTTTAGTTGTATAAGCACGTCCATTGGTTAATTAGACCTTTTCGACACCCCCCCCCCCCCTCTTTACTCTTTTTTTTTTTTCAATTTTTTTAGCTTTCCCTTATGCAGATTTCCGCACCTCCCATGTCGCATAATCGTTCGATACTCCGGAAATCCTTACCAACATTTCTTTCCCCGGGTGATGCCAGGGTTTTTCTATTTACGATGTGTTCTCTACTCTTTTGTTTTTTAGAGAGACTCTATGAATCTCTCGTCAGCAGCACGTTTTCCCCAGAATTATTGTATTTTCTTCCTCTAAGCAGTTTTTATCTGGTTTCTTTGGCCTTTTTTTTGAACATTTTCTGCCTGCCCCATTTCCCTCTCCCCCATCCCGAAAAGGACAATACACCCCATTAATTTGGTGGCATCTTACAACATATGTCCTTTTCTCTTCGACAAGCAATCATAACCTAATAACCGTGCCCCTCCTGCGCAGGTTTCTTTTTTTTCCTCTCATAAATACTCTTGGAAAATTTCAGCCGTACTATGTCTCCTTTTTCCCCCGGTACCGCCCCCTATGCGGCCCTTTGATCGAATCCTTTTTTCAAGAAGACTTTCTTTTCTGCAGAATTCCCCCTTACATCAACCTTCACTTCTTTTGTCCCCTAGAGATAGACATTTACTGACCTTAGTGAGACCTCCCGTGGTGTATTCCTTTTTCTTCCCTACCCTACCTCTTTCATGGGTGATAGAGCAACTTTTTGCCCGCAACCTCACAGGATACGTCCCCCCACCGCTCTTAAGAGCTCTTCAGAAGGCACCCAGACGCTCCTCGCCTTCTATTTCTTTGGTTTTTCCCTCTTTTTTCCCCCCCTACGACGATGCGCCCATCCCCCAGGAGTTGCGGCGCCTTGTTTGAAGGGATTACAGAGTTTTTTTTTTTTTTTTGAGGATAAGCGGTTCTCTGATACTCTCCTCAACCCCTTTACCCCTCGCTTTGTGGTCAAATTCCCTACGATGACACCCGATCTTCGCTGCTGCTTCCTTTCAGGGGAAATCTCATTCCCGGTTTTCCCCTTTAACTTTTTAGCCTCATGCGCAGCCTTCAGTCTTTCCCCCCGACTGCGGCGGAATCGTCCGTTCCATACCTCCCCCCCGGAGTGACACCTTTTTCCTTTTGTCCTGCCGAAGGCTTGTGTGCGCTTGTATCTGCGTTCTATCAGAATAATTTTTCCCCCTTTTTCTTACGCTCTTAGGTCTTCTTTCGCCGGTTTTTCCTTTTTTTACCGCGCCTGTTTTTTTTCCACGTTTGGGCCTACTCCGCCCCTTTTTTTCCGATGAATTATTCCCTTTTCAAGAGTTTTCCGTATTTTTCTCTCTTGGTATACTCAAAGTAACCCCTTTGAAGCGCAGCTTCTCTTTCCCCTCCGCCCCCGCTCAGAAAGACGTGACAGCGGACTAACCCTAGTCTTTTGATGGGGCCCCCTTTTTCTCCTGGACGAAGGTCTCCTTTTTTTTTTCATAGGAATGCTGGCGTGAGATAGACTTCCCAGCCTCAGGATTGCTCGAGTCTTTCAAAACCCTCCCTACCATGGAACCTACCATAAGTGGTTGGTTCCCATGCCATGTCATCTTTCACTGGGCTGGGATGTTGTCGGAAGCGATCCTTTTCGTCGTCCTGGTCAAAAGACGCTGACCGTACGTTTGACAAAAGTCTAGAGCCGCTGCCCGGGAAGGTTTTAGCACCTCTTTTTTTTTTTTTTTTTTTTTTCTTTTTTTTTTTTTTTTTGTTTTTTTGGTTTTGATTTTGCCCCTCGCCTTCTGCGCAAGACCCCTTCCGTTTTCCTTCTGAAATGATAGACTCTTGCAGCAGCCTTTGACGCTGTATCCCCCAAAGGACATCGCCGGGTCTCCCTTCCTTTGGATGGCAGTGGGTACCAAAACCAGGTCTTTAAGACTATTCTCTTATCATATTTGTCCGGATGGGAGGTCCAACTCAGGAGGGACTGCCATGCAGTCCCTGCAGTCCTTCAGAGGCCTGGTATTCGTCATCCCCAATGGGTATCTCACAATTGATGGTGGAATTTCCGGGCTCATTTGAAATATATCTTCCTCCAACTTTTTGGTTGTTGATTTTTCACTCCCCTGAAGTTGAGATACCCTTTGTTTTTATGACAGAATTTCACACTCTTTAACATTTCTCAGGCTTCTGATGAAGGCGCTTAGCCTTGAGCATGCTCCAGCCATTCCATTTGCAATCGATACTTTTCTCTGGTGGGTTGCACCCTGATAGCCTCAGGAGTGCTGTCCCGTCTGCATTTGATTAATTTCCCAGTCAAGCTCTTGACTAGCGCATTTTCCCCTTCCTCCCTCGAACTTTCCTTGTTCTTGCAAGCTATGGTTCGTTTCCCATACCACCAGAACCCCCTTCCCTCCCATCACAAATATATCTCCAGGCACGTCTTCTCGATTCCAGACCTGTAAGCGGTCCTCCCAGATCCCTCTTTCCCCGACACACCAGCAAGTTATCTCCGTTTCCTATCCATATATTGAAATCTTTCTCCACGAAACCGTTGGAGCTTTTTCAGTTTTTTAGTCGCTTGCTGAAAATCCTATCCCTTTTTCCTCTCCTGATATTTTTCCTCCCCCCCCCACCTCCCCTTAGTCCCGGTATCTCCCAGGTCAACCCAATCAAGGAAATCCCTATGACCCTACGGTGTTATGCAGCTGACGTCCGCTGTATGCGCTTACCAAGGATGCCTTTTTTCAAATCGTCCTTTTGCAGCTATACAATCGGGACCAACTTTTCTCTCCCCTTCAAAAGATCTTGATTCAATATTATGACGGATTATATGCGAGTTGTGGATATACCAGCCCTTTGCCTTTTCTTGAAAAAACTTAAAACCCTTGTCTTCATATCCAGAAATTTCGGAGGTTTCTCTCTTCCCTTCCGTATTAGTATTCGCTTGCAATGATACTTAATCTCCCCTTCTTTGATGGACACCCTTTTCCTGCGGTTGTCCAGAAGTTCTGACGATGATCTCTCCTTTTTCCCAGCGGCAAATCTCCAGGCACGCATAAGCCCCTTTTCGATATCGCATGTATACCGGGATTTGCTCTCCAAGGAAGCCGAGCCTTCTTTTTCTTGATCTTCTTGATAATAAGGTGTCGATATTTCAGACTTTCACCCTGGTACTTTTTGAGTTCCGGCAAGGACATTTGCGGCGGTACCATTTCCCCCTTTAATATACGATTACATGCTTATACCCTAAGATAATCATACCTACACCCAGTAGACTGGTTTTTTTTCGTACAAGCAGAGCCAACCACAATTCAGGTTCTTCTTTTTTCTCGTGGCGACCGCGCTGATTATTTTTCTGTCCTAGAGTGGAATGTTTTTTTCTTCCTTTTTTTTTCCAGACTTTCTCTCTCACCTTTCGCTCGCTTGCGGTGAGGTACCGACTCTTTTTAGGGTCCCGATGCTTAGTAAACCCACGGACCTTCACCCTCTATAATCCTCATTTCCCACTTTTGGAAATGGGACCCCTCCCCCAGAAGCGCGCTCAATAGTAGTCTTTAAAGCCGTTTCTCCCCTCCCCCCCCCCCCTAAGGAATGTAGGTAGAACGGACCCGGTTTCATCTACGGTGCCAGCTCCCCTTTTATACCTGCCTTTCACTCCTCCTGATTCTTGCGTGGCTTCAAGGTATGTGCTTTCCGACATTAGTTAAGATGTTTGATATTGAGCACACCAAATTAATTGAGTTTTTTGTTTTTTTCTTTCAGGGCCCTTTAAGGCCAACAGGCTCCCGACCGATACCCTGCTAGCTTCCATAATACACATCTTATTTCTTTGGCAAAGTGCTATGACAGCGTCATTAACCTCCCTTTTTTTGAATCGCTTTCCCCCCTCCCCCCCCTTTGTGATCGATCCTGATTGCTTCGTTTCATATGACGCCTGTCAGCATTTCCGGTGACAAGAATAATATGTTTCCTGTTATCTTCCTTGTGACCTTTTTCTTCCTTTTCTGAAAGCTGAATATTCCTCCAATCGAAGGCAAATAACCTTTTTCCCTTTGGTGGCTCCCTTTCCTAAAAATTCTGAACGAATGGAACCGCCCCTTTTTTTTCCGCCTTCTCTCCCCTGCAAGATCTTTTTTAAGGCGGCCCTCCTTCCCCATGATAAATCAAAATTTTCGATGCCCCCTGAATTCCCTTGTAACTTGTCTCACATTCGTCCGGTTAGCTATCATTCCTTGTTTCTATCACAGGATTAAAGCATACTTTTTCCTTTTTTCCTATTGATGCTTTTTCGGTCCCTCCCCCTCTTGTACTTCCCCCCGATGACTCCGTTGAATGACTATTTTATTCCCTTTTGGTTGACGCTATCTCATTATGCCCGACCAAAATTTCCTCCTAACGTTTTTTTTCTTTTTAGCTTTTCTTTGCCGCCACCCTTAAGAACATGCTTCTACCTTTTTATCCCACGCTATTGCCGAGCTCTATCCCTGACTCTCTCCTCTTTCGCGGCCCTTTCAGATCCCCTTCCAAGTGGGTTCGAATGTGATTCCCCTAGCGCACCCCTCCCCCAGGCTCCGGAGATTTATCTTTCAGGGAAGGTCCATCCTAGGAGATAAGCTGGGTACTGATTCAACCCCTCAGGTCATGCCTTTCATACCGCGCGTTTGATTGCTGGGGTAATATTAAATCCAGCGTATCATCCGCTCCCCTTTCTTTCGACTCGTTTACTTTTCAATATCATCTCCCGGTTATAAATTCCTTATAGTTTAGAAAGAGAGAGGAGCTTCCCTCTTTTTCCCCCTCTTCGGCGGGCATAGCGTGAATTTCCGAACCTTTTGAAAAACGCGTTTAATTCATAAGACTTCCTCTTTTTTCTTTTGGATCCTTTTTCAAGCTCATACCTCTGAAAAAAACACCCCCCACCCCCCCCCCCCCCCCCCCCCCCCCCCCCCCCCCCCCCCCCCCCCCCCCCAACCCCCCCCCCCCCTAGCGCCCCCCGAAGTTCTTGCCTGTAAGCAGGGTGTGTTTTTCCAGCGACCCCTCCCCTTTTTCTCCACTTTCTGGATCCGCAGCGCCCCCACGTCATCTTGTCTATTTTTCCTCTTCCAGATTTTTTCTTTAGTTTTTCAAGAACATTTTGACGCTCTTCTGATTTCACTCCTCCCTTCTCCTCCATGCTCTAGACTCCTCTGCATAAAACCCTAGTATCTGTTTTGGGGCCCTTCCGGGGAGTATCTTTTGTTTTTCCTTCTCTGTATCTTCTCCACCCTTCATGCCGGAAGAGCCTCAGATCTTTCTGCGGCCTGAGATAACCACAGACGCCCCCCTTCCCTGTCTCCAATCCTGTGGATCAATCCCTTCTCGGATTCCTGACATCTCTTGCCGATTTGTTGGAAGCTCGCCCTTTTTGTATTTTTTCCGGCTTCCTTCCCTGTGGCTCCCCGCTCAGAATTCGCTCCGATGATGGACCCTTTTATGTGCAGGCAGCTCCCTGTTTTTCTGGTTTATTTTACCATAGCTTTCTCCCCTTTCTCGAATTCGATCAACTTTTTTTCATTTTTCCCAAGCTCATTCCCTCTCTAGGCAGCATTGACGTGGATCTTCAAATCCTTTCTTCCCTCAGGGACTTCTTTTTTTTGGTCCTAGAAGACCCTTCTTGGGCGTTACGTCATCTTTTGATGGCTGGGCGCTTTTCTCGGGAAGCGCAATTGTCCTTCCCCCTTCTTGTAATTTGCTGTTTTTCCCCGACCCAGGGTATATCATTTCTTGAATGGAACAGTATTTATTTACCCCTCTTTTAATCCTCTCTCCTCTGGCAAATCCCCCCTTCCCCTTAAACAGTTCCAGACCTTGTTTCCCGAACACTTACCCTGAAGCTTTTGCATGGCGTTCCCGCTCTTTTTTCTCTCAGCGCCCAGCAATTTTCCTCTCCTTAACGCGATCGATCCTGTCTTTAAGTCTTCCTGCCTCAGATGTTTTTCAGTTGATTGGCCACTCCAGCGTCAAAGGAATTTCCTTCCAGGTAATCTATGCCTCAATTTACCCCTTTTCACTTTGATTAGAATTCTGCCCTCTTGTCGTTCCCACAGAACCATCTCTGCTTTCCCCCATCCCTATCCTCCTTAAATTTTTCTATTATGATGCACTTTCTTTTCATCGACAGGTTCAGCCTTTTTTTCCACACATACACCTTGTCGAGTCACCCCCACCCCACCCACGATTATCTGATTGAAACCCTATATTGCAATGTGTTCTCCCTGCCCCTGATGAGCTTTTCCAGTTTCCTTTCTTTACAAATCTTTTTCCTTCCCCTTGCATTCGTCTCTTTAAAAGGGAGGACCTCTTCCGGCTAATACTCAAAGGAATTTCCCCCCCCTCCCCTGACATAACCTGTTTTGGGTTTTGGTCCTTCGCCCGCTCGGCCTTAATTCTGATGAAATCATCTTCTTCTTTCTTCCCAAATAGTCTGGGCTTCCTATCACCCTCGGCGGATCCATATCCCTCCTGGCCCCTCTGAGGATCCAGAACCTTCCGAGCATCGCGTGATTTATCCCCCATTAAAAACCTTGCGACCCCTGACACTTGATTTTGGATCTCTTTTCAGTTATTGCTCTCATGAGAATATTCATCGTCCAGATCCTTCTGATGGCCACCTCTTTTTGTTAAACTAGCAGTTAGGACGATTCTTCCGATTCCTTATGATGGTCCTCCCCCTTCAGATAGACTGGTACCTGGAGTGATGAGTTTACCCCCCCGAAGTATATCACCGCCTTTCCCTTATCTGCTGATATATTTCATCGATATCTTTTTCACTGCACTTCCTCTCTTTCCCTTTCTCCGGAAGGAATTCTCCAGCCCTTTCCTCTCAATAGCCTTTCATCCCTTCCCCTCAAATAGACGAAATGCTTTTTATGTCGCTCGTCGTAATGAACCCTCTTTTAACACCACACTGAAGGTTTGATCCTTACTCCCCCTGCCCATCTCTCTTTTGCTCTGCTACGGCATATCTTTGTTCTCTCATTTTCTGTGAGGCAAAGGCCTTCTTTCTCAAACATTCTCCCTCTGATTTACTTTGCGTTAGATCTTATGTCTTTCTTTCACCCCCTCGCAATAGTCAGTGTTATATCATCGACGTTTCCCTCTTTAAGGTTGATTGGCACATGGGTTTCCCTCTCTCCCCTGCAGCTCCCGACCATCCATAGTAGTCCCTAAATCCTTTTCTACCCCCGTCAGAATATTTCCCTTTTACTACTGGTGCTTACGGATTTTTTTACAGTGGCAATTCCCCCGTTTTAAAGGTTCTTCTCCGGCCATTCACTCATCAGCCTTCCGGCGCCTATCTTGACTGCTCTTTTTTCTACTTGTATAACTATGTTTAGGATTCTTACTTTCTTTATGTTTATTCCTTTCGATGGTATTCAATTCTTTCGGGCCATGCAAGATTTCCTTTCCCCCCCTTTCCCCCCTTGAATAAATCGACCGATCCTTTTTGCTTACTCCCCCCCCCCCCCCCCCCATACATGATCGCCAGGATTCACTTCAACTTTCAAGCCGGTTTTCT
>Ga0179593_1536505_pt1 | contig 11033 bp, 9 predicted proteins | sample CZODoug2_1_08_16_FD_185931 | JGI IMG/M metagenome (GOLD analysis project Ga0179593, IMG submission 185931) | Vadose zone soil fungal communities from Angelo Coast Range Reserve, California, USA - CZODoug2_1_08_16fungal (PacBio error correction) | ecosystem: Environmental > Terrestrial > Soil >... | reverse complement strand
CGGCTTCCTCGTAACCTTTGCTTTGTTCTTTTGGTCCTTTACATCCCCTGTATGGTTTGGTGCCCCCACTCATTAGGATGAGTTGTTTGTACACTTCCCCCCTATTCCTGTGATTTCGACATAACCCAAATAGCCAGCCCCAACCTCCTTTTTCTCCCCGGCCGATATCGTGGCCTGGAGCTGGCTGATGCTAATCCTAGTCTTTCCTTTTTCATGATTCCCTGTTTTGTTTGATAAACAGTTTCATCCCTCTTTCTTCACTTTTTTTTTCTTAGCTCCCCAAAGGTATTGCTGTTTTAGTTCAAGGTCTAGCATATCTTTTTGAGCCGACAAGATATCTCCCCCCTTGAATCTGGAAAAGAGGGGCGATTATGTTCTATGTCTTTCCAGAGATTTCAGTTGCCATACCCCTTTTTCTCCGCCACTTGTAAGGACAGACGACGGTTCAGTTCGGAAACCCTATTTCTTTTCTTGCCCCTTTGTTCTTTCCCCTTTCTTTCGTAACCATCTTCGAATCAGGAGTCGGCTTTGGAGTCTGATCTGGCCTTCCTGCTCATAATGGTCCTTGAGGCTAGTATGTACCCCAGGTCATTTTCTGTTATCTTCACTCCTCTTTTTTTTTCATGCCTCCTCGCGATATGCGCCCAGAAAGACCCCTTTCTTCGTCACCCCTGGTCTCGTCTTTCAAATCCCCCCGGAACATCGAAATGTGGATGGAATTTCTTTTCCCCTTATTCCTTCTCTTCTTTTTTTTCCCCCACTCTTGTTGGGTGAGAAGAAGAAGGTGCTTCCATCAAGTCTAGATTCCCCGAACGCTTTCCCTTTTTCTTTTGGCCGACCCCATAGCGAGGCAATTCCTCTCTTTTTTCTGAACCCTCACGGCCCCAGACCGGTTGGGACCATACGCCTCACTGATTCTCCCTTAATTTTTTCTTCCTCAAGGTCGTCTCCTTCAAAAGAGCCTTACGCCAGAGTATCCCTTACGTTCTCCCCCTCCTCCTGTTCCCCAACAACCCGACTGCCCTTCAATTAAACATTCTATTTTTTTCCTCCCCCTCTCCGGAAGTCTGCGATGAAACTCGCTCCCTTTGCGTTTTTTTCCAACCCTCTTTTCCTCTGTTCCTAAATAGCAATAAGCTTCTATTTCCCACTAGGCTTCCCCCTGGTCGTCGGTCCCACAGTGAGCGTACTGCCACTAAACCCGAGCATTACTTGATACGACTTAAACCTTGATTTTTTAGGCCTTTGCCGAACCCCCAAACATTTTTTTCCTAATATGACATCACCTTAAGTACCCCCCCCTCCCCTAAGGCACAAAAGACAAAGAAAGACTCTCACGCAAGCTGATTGACTTTTTTGCCTACAACACCTTTGGATGCGTATTTTTCCTCCTCCATAAGATTTTCCCTCGGGATGGAATCGTACAGTCCCCCAACCCCCAACCTTTACCTTTTCTGCCTGCGCCTGTGGGGCAACCGACCCGATTTAGGCACACTGCCTCCTCCGCCAAGGTACTTTCCCCGCCGCAGAGGCCCCTACAAAGCTTTTCTTCCTTTGGGACGTGCGGGACCGTTTCCCCCGGCAAGGCTTCCCTTTTTTTTTTGAACAATTGCACCTATCACCTCCGATGCGCAAATGTGCCCCTTCCCCCTGTTCAAATTCTTTGCTAGATTTTCGGTCGTGATGAATTTTTAGTCGAAACTTTTTTGTTCCTCTCACCCCACAGAAGATGGCTGTGTGGTAGGATCTTTTTCTTGTCTTTCCTCATCTCGAGATGGCTAGGACAGAAGGGTCCCAACTTCGTCTGTTAAGCAACGAGATCTTTCACTTGAAGGATTTCCCTGGTTTTTCGCGTTTGTTTTTGCCATTTTCAACCCTCCCCCAAACCCCTCCCCCTCAACCCCGCGGGGGTTTCGGGGGCGAGGGCGGTCACGGCTAGGGTTTCCGGACATTTTTCTTAATGACGGCATTTAATCCCTTGAATCTCCCCTCGACCCCCCCCCCCCCCCCCAGGCGGAACTTCCGTCCGTCGGGCCCTGCTCCACTTTGCATGGGAAGTTTTTGGGCCCTCTTTCATTCTCCCTGACCAGATGCCGTAATCCCACAGAAAAGTACCGCATATTCTCCCGTACGGACCCCTCTACCGCATGGCTCGCTTATTACCCACTAAGAGTGTGCCTTCAGTTCTCTTTTTCGTCTTATCTTCGTGAGTGCTGGCCGCGAAGGTAATTTCTTCCCTCGTCATTTAGGCTGCCGTTTGTAGCGTGTTGGAGTTAAACCACCCCCTCTGACCCTTTTCCCCTCCTCTCGAAAAAGTCCGCCATTTCTCGCGCGTTTTTTTTTCTTGCGTGCGCTTTTTTCTCTCTGATACGTGACGTACAATAGGTCTATGAGTACCTTGTGATTCTCCCTTTGGTGGGAAAAAGTAATGCACTTTTTTCTTGCCCCACGTCTCCTCGCATTTTACACGTAGCGCTCTATCTGTTGTGCAAAAGCAAAATTTCTTTTTATGTGTTTTGTGGGTCTGATAATTTCCTCCACCTGCCGGCCCCCTTTTTGAGGCCGTAGACCTGACCAGGCCTTAAGCAAGGTATATTAGTTCTTTTTTTCACCCTCATGCCCAAGATGCCTAGGAATCGCCTTAATCTTTTTTGAATTTTTTTATTCCTTTCCCCAGTCTTAGCATGGCCGGCGTTTTTTGTTACATCACACGTAGAGTCCTATCTCAAGTTTTCCTCCCCTTCGTTTGAGGGCAACGTTCACGTTTCCCCTTTGACTTTCCCTCCTTCGAACGCTAAGACTCCTATTCAGTCTGCCCTTTGTCAACCGCTTTCAAAATAATACGGGCCGTATCCAAGACGCCATTTCTCCCAGTTCTCCCCCATTTCCCCTCGATTTAAGGAGTGCGTCGGTGTTGTAGGTTGGCCCGTAAGCAGCCTTCGCCTTTTCATGGGTTCCCGATGGAATCTTCTTCCCTTCCAAGACCCCCCTTTTTACGCGTAGTAGGGCCTTAGACATAGTGTCCCCCGGTGCGGTTTCCTTGGCAAATAGAGTTTCATCCACACATATGCTCCCTTCGCCCCCTCGCTTGGCAGTCTCCTTTTGAAGGAGATAACCCGAATATCGTGCATCTTTGTTTTTCTCTGACCCGGGTGGACGGTCAACAGACGGTGGATGTTTCTTCCCTCTTTTTAACCCTCCCTACCGGAGTTACTACGCCTGCGGGAGTTGCTCTCCGACATAACGCCCCTCGCCTTCTTTTCACTCTATCGTGCGACTGATGAAGCGGGTGGGCACCTACTATTCCCCCTGTAACCATCGGACATTATGGATGTTTTCTTTATTTTGCTACTTGGTGGATTGCTCGGCTTATCTCCAGCTTCCTCTGTGAATCTACGTCTGTGTGAGTCCGCTTTGACTATGCTATCCAGCAAGCGGTGGAAGTCTGCCTAAGACGTTCTTCTCAAGTCGAGACTTATGCGAAGCACTCCCGTATGGAACGAATCTTTATTTCTTCCATTTTTTCCCGTACCGCAAAACCCAACATGCTGGGTCGGTTCTTCACCCTGCTTTTGTAGTTGGGAATCCCCTTGGTTACCATTCTCCCAATTTCCCCCCTTCTGATTGCCCTCGGTGGCCAACCGGTCTTTGGTGCAGAAGCAGTACCTCGACCCACGGTGGGCGCTTTTTTCTCGTTACTCCACGTGACGCCACTCTAGGTATTGACAGTTGCAGAAGTAGTACCCCTGGGTCAAATCTCCCGGTTCATATCAAAAACACCGCAGTTAACTTTTGACTTCGGATTTTTTTTCCCCCCCCCCCGCCCTTGTCTCTTGTGCTGGTGCATGGATTGTCAGCGTGGCGTCACTTGGCCCCTGCGCGCCTCCGAACGAATCCGGGTTCCTATCCTAGATTTCCTTTTCTTCCTTGCCTCCTTTTTCCTGCGTGTTTCCCTCCCCTTTTAAAACTTTTTTCCAGTTTCCTATTCGCCCCTCCACGAGTCTTTTTTTCGCAATACTGACTTGTTCCCCCCCCCCCCTCTGTGCTCAACCGATGTTCGCCAAAAATAACTACGTCCACCCCCCCGCCTTTCTCCTCCCCAAATCCCCTTTCGCCTGCGATATGCAGGAGAATGTTTCGCCTCAACGGATGGTACCTTTCCCCCCTTCCAGCCCCTCGATATTGGCAGCCCCGAAAACTTAGCCCCCCTTCCTTTTTACGGTTCCCCTCTTCGCACCCATCGTGGCCTTCATTGCTCTAGTCGCGTTTGACATGTCTCCGTGGATCTCTCCCTCCTCCGTTTTTTTCGATTCCACCGCTCCTCGTAATCCGCGACTATATGAAGCCGCCACGATCTTTCGTGTCGGCCCCTCCCCTACCTCCTTTCGTTGGGACTTCCTGGGAATGTTTCGCTTTGCTTGCTCGAGGATATTGGTTATTCTTCCACCTTTAAAGGCGGCGTACCTCCTCCTAGCCTGTCTCATTATTTTGGTTTCCCTCGTCCCCTGAGGTTATGGTCGACATCGTTTCCTAGGGTTTTTTTTTGCTATGTCGGGGGCCCTCCCCAAAAGAGCGGTCTGCGCCTCGTTCAAAACCCTCAACACTCGCTTTTTGCCGGCAGTCATCTAAGCCTGAGCAGTCTGAGTCGGACCCTTGCCTTTCCGTTCTTCACGCGACGCGTCTCCGAAGCTATACCTCTGCCCACCTGAATGCGCCTATTTGTTGTCCCCACCTTTCCCCATACACTTTTCATTCACTGCGTTTCCCACGGACCTTGTTTGACCCAAATTGAACACTTGCAACACTGTTCATTCTCCGAAACGTTGCGGATTCACCCCCCCCTGTCGTCTTTTCTTCCCAGCGTTATCTGGGTCAGATGTGCCTTGTAATGCTTCTGCAACCATTTTGTTTCCCAGTAAAGCAGAAGCCAATTTCTGCAACAGTGGCTTCTTTAGTGGAACCCGGGACCCCCCCCTCACAAGCAGGGGTGCAGAAACTTTCGCAAGTTTGTTTGTGTGCGGACACCTTTTTTTCCCCCCCTAGTCTGTTTTCCATATTTTCTCTTTGTTCTTGAGAGAGTGCATCTTCCCTGAGGAGTCAGTAAGTCTGCCGATTACTTGTTTCGACTTAAAAGCTTTCCCTGCCTCCTTTCCCCCGCTCTGCCCGCACACGCCGCATTTCGTCCAGTCAACGTCACTGACGTTTTTCAGCGCGTTTTTTAACTTCCCCTTGCGTCCATCCCCTAAACCGATTTTAACCGCACGTTCCCGCCGTTCCGGTGCTGATGTTTTTGCCAATACACTTCTTATTCTTCCCGCATCCTCGGGGAGGGGAGGATAGAGTACTTCGACTAACATCCCGCAAGCTAGTAACACGCCTCCCATTTCCGAAGGCTCAGGACGTAGACAAACAACCTTTCACCGTACTGTTTTCACCCCTTTGCCGACTGTAAGCAAGAACGCATTCCTCTCTTAGTGTGCTCCCGTATTTAATGACCTCCCCCGGCATATGTTCGCACGCAGATGTTTACTGACTGACTTCCCGGTTTCCCTTACGATTCCCGCAAAGTGTTTACGACATTTCTCGGTGTCTTTTTATGACAGATTCTTAGGCAGGCCCCCGTTTCGTCCATATAGGATTAAGCTTTAAAGGGCCTCGTTTGTACCCGCTTCCCTTGCAGAAGACACCCCCCCGCACGCGCTCAAACTTCTTTTCCACTTCTTGGGGGACATCGTAGCCGTGTCCCCCGATGATGATTTAATCTGACACCCCAAGGGACCGATCGCATTTCTCCGGCTTCGCGTCCCCCAGACCCGATCTAGGCGATATGGCCCCTTTACTTATTGCCCAAGACGGGTGCTTCGCTTCTTGCTATCCTCCTTTTATGTCCATCAAAGGCAGTCCCTTCTCCCATGACTAATGGGGATAGACTTCTTCAGAACACGATACGTTCTTTCTCTTTCCGGGCAAACCCGTAAGGGGAATACGACCACTAAGACACACTCCCCCCCTTATCGAAGGCATCTATAGTATCCGTTAAACCGTACGCCCTCTCTGTGATCAATCGGTTTAAATCTCCCCCCCCCTACGTGCCACCTTTTCTTCCCCCAACCCCCCCCCCCCGATAGAGCGCGACGTTTACCCCTTTTTGTCGCGTTGGGCGACAAGTATTACTTTTTTCCCCGGAACTCACGGAACATTTAAGCTATTATGGCCCCGTCCCACGTACTCTATCTACACGCGACGACTTTTTATCTCTCTTGGATGGTACCTGACCCGCGGCTACATGCCATTTTTGGTTTTTTGTTTCACTCAACATCCTAAGGGCGCTTGGCGCCACTTTCCTGAATTCCCAGAAACTCCCCTTGCTATACTCCCCATTTTTTCCGGTTTTAACCAATGCACCGGACACCCCCTTGGGGGCAAGTTTGCGTTTATATTTCTTTTTACCTTTCTCCCTCAGCTGAGAGAGCGTTCCGATTTTTTTTCAGGCCGCGATTCTACGATGGAGACTCTTACCCCCCCCCTTCCATCTCCCCTTTAAGTTTCCCGACGACGGAGAAGGTTCCTCCCCCTTGTTGTTTCTTCTTTTGTTTACCGTCTTTGCAATAATCTACCTTTCAGTGAATGCCTCCCCCTCCCCCTTAACCCCCCCATAGACAACCGTCGCAAACAACGCGTGGGGGGGGCCTTCGTTTTTTGTCCTTTCTTGCTATGGACTCCCCCACTTTCCAACCAACAGTTCGCCACATCGACCCATCCCCCCCCCACCTTGTTCTCGTTTGCTTAAAGCAGAGGAGGATTTACTGAACCTTAGTATTTAGCCACTGTTAGGCTTTAGACCCCTTGCCCCCACATTCGCCGACCAAACCCCACACGGCTTTTTTGTTATTTAAAAAACGAAAGTTCTCCAAAGTTCCAAGTATTTTTCTAAATCATAGCCTCGGAATTGACTCCTGATGCCAACTTCTAGGGCCCCCCCCTTAGCCTCCGGTGAGCGTTTCAGTGTTAATGCTCTTTCGTCGCCCTGCTTTTCCTTGATCTCTCCAAGATGGCACGCACCTTCTATGATATTTCAATTTCCCCCCTGGCTGTTGCAAGTACCGTTATGGAATTAAACCTCTTTTTTTTCCTTTTGGTGCAACGACTGCGCCATCTTTTTGGACCTTTTGGCCTTGGCCTATTTGCTTATCCGCCCAATTCCCCTATTGGGCTCAACCCCGCCCCCCCTGTTGGCTTTTCTGAATCCACCGTCCTCTCGCTGGCCTTCTCGGCTTCTTTGGGTACTTTCTTTACGTCGGTTCCTTTCCTCTTTTTCCCTGTTTTTGGAATCAACATTTTACTGGATTCCCTCGTTTTAAGTCGTACCCCCCAAAGTCCTGGTTAGTTCCCGATATAGCTCCTCCGTCCAGAGACCCACTTACGCTAATAGCGTTCTCGTAGTTGACAGGATCACTTGTTGGCCTCAAATGGTCGGCGTTCGAAGCGCAACCGGAGAGGTTTTTTTTTCCCAACAATATCTTTCTTGCCTTCTTTTTTGGTTCCCGTATTCTTCGGTGCGGAAAACGTCCCTTAGCGTTGGTTTCGTCCAATCCTCCCCCCTCCTCGTTCTTCTGAGCTTTTCTGAGGAGGCTCGTCTGTCAAACAGGTCCTTTCGATTTTTAATTGTATCAGCCAACTATTCTCTGCCTAGCGCCTTCCCTTGAATCGTCTTTTTCCACCTACACATATGGAACTCGAAATTCTTCTGGAATAGTGCCCTCTTATTTTTCATTGTTGTTGGTGGTGAGCTTCTCTTTCTAGAAGAGGGGTAATGCACCTCCAACTAGCTTTCCTCAGGGGACCATCCCTCCCCCTTGATTTCTGGACGGGCAATATTCGACTCTGCATTTCGAGAATTTAGTTCTCGTCTATGGAAAGAATGTTGGTCTCCAGCCCCTCCCTGAAATGGCTCCTCGGACGTTTTTTTCCGGGGTCCTCCCCCCAAAGCCTCCGACGCCGATTACGATTACGTTCTTCCCTGACCCCCCCCCCCAAACAAGCATACTTCCTTAGTTTTTTTTCCCTCCCTCTCCGTACGCGCCTTGTACAAGGGGCACCATTTTTTTTTTTGAACGACTTTCTCTGATGCACTCGAGAAATGAAGCTAATACGCCCGTCCGTTTATTCCCCCACCAAAGCTATCGTCATTGCCACCCCCCGCTCAATTCCCTGTTTTTTCTACGACACGGCTGAGGGCTCCTTTTTGATCCGAACACCCCCAGTGCAACCTCTTGAACAGTACGTAGTCCACACACAAAAGACGAATTAGCCCCAAGCGCCCATCAGGACCGGGGACTGGGGATTCAGCAGCCAACCCTAGCATTTTTATGAACGCAGGACATCTCTTACCCAAAGCCCTCCCCTTCTTCCTCGTGAGTTGTGGTTCACCAACCCTCACCGATTGTTCCTACCCGACTAACACCCCCGGTATTCACGCTGCCTTCCCCTATAACCTCTGCGGGGTCGGAAAGTTTTCAATCGCTCGGCTCTGACCCGAAGTCTTCCCTTTTTTTGCACACTTTCCCTTTGCCCAATGTCTTTTTCCCACTCTTTTTCCCCAAGTTTGTGCCACAGACGAAACTGTTTCTCAATGCCTTGAGGCTAGAACGTCCATCTTTATTGTTTTTTTAGCTTTTTTCTACCCACAGCCTTGCGTGGGTGGTCTGTGCTTTGTGTCTGACTGATTTTAAGCTATCCCCCTATGATGGCTCTTTGAACCTCGCTTTATTCGGCGAGAGAACACCGAGCTCTCGTCGTTCGGTTTATAGACTTGTATGTAGCGGTTTTGGCTCCCCCACCACTCCCGGCACTACAGAGCGGGTTGGGTCGAGGAGGAAGGGAGGGGTTTTCTTAAAGTCCTTACTTGATTTTTAGATTAATTGTCACCAACGTAAAATACGCCAAAAAAACACCCACTTTTGGTTGCGGTCGTTTTTTCCCGGGGATCGACGGGAAGTTTGGGACTTGCGATGTTATGACATGCCTACCTCTCTTTTAATCCCAGCTGAAGCCCTTACGCGCGCTTCTGCGACCCCTTGCCCCCTTACTCCGATTTTCTACCCTTTCCCCAAGAGTTTGGGACGGGGCATTGCCTTATCGCCTATTGGGCTGGCGGCCTGCGTAATTTACGACCCCTGTGGATTTTTTTGTTTCTTGTCGGAGGTGTTGTTTACAACCACAGCTCGCATTTGCAGTTCTGTCCTACCGCCTGTGTCTCTGCATCATGGTGGGGGCGGGCGTTTTAGATAATCGCTACGTTTCTCATCGTCTCTGCGTACTTTTATGCTGCGGGAAAAATTTCATTCCTCATTGTTCCCAGAGGTTCGCGAATGTTTCCCCCTTCCGCGCTCTACTCGTTTTCCCAAGCCACATTTTTACTTGTTTGCTGCGTCGTTTTCTTGAACTCTCTTTTCCAACTCATCAAGTTACTTTGATCCCTAGCCCACAAGTCCCCCTTTACTCCTGGACTTTCTTTTCACTCCTTGCCTCTCATCGGAACCACGTAATCTGTGTTCGTAGCTCTTCCCCCCTGTAAGTGCAGGGATCTAGATGGAATGCATTACCCCCCTTGTTGATCCTTCTCTCTGGCAGCGTGCCCGTCGTGACCCAGAGTTCGACTGATGAATCTTAGACCGACTACGACCTTTCTCTCTTCGGGAGCCTTAAGACTCCTCTTTTCCTCCTGTTTTTTCTCCCAAGACCCCCCTACGGCAGTTACCGCGCCCCGCTTAGACAATCAACGGTCGTTTTCTCGCGGTTGTGTCTTGCTTGGGCCTGTCGCAGTATGTCCTCAACTTGCGGCATGAAGTCTTCCCGCGTCCCCCCCGGCAAATCTCCCTCCGAAGTCGGGTCCCTTTACCCTCTTCAAACTCGTGGCGTACCGGGGCGGTGATCTTACGTTGCACATCGTTTTTGTGCAAATTGGAATTTCCCTTTTCCGGAGATAAACGAAGATTTCGTCTTCACTCTCAAACTTGTTTCGGTCAACCCAACGGTGGAAAAGTTTGCCCTCCCAAGGTCTTTCTGGTTAGACATAATTTCCCCGCGAAGTTCGTTTTCTAATCAGGTTCTTCGTCTTTGCCTAAGTGGTGAAAAATTCCTTCACTCCCCCTTCTTTTCTGCCCGTTTAGGTTCATGGGAAGTGCTCGTGCGTACAGGGACCCTTCTAATTTTCCTTTTGGCAGTGTTCGTGACCCGCTGCTACTAGGGTTCCAAAATTTTAGTCCCTAGCGACTCCTGTTTTCCGTTAGAGGACAAGTCTGCGAACTCACCTTTTATTAAGATGGAAAGCCAGATCGGATTTCTCCACGGCGTGGCCTTCGCTCAAACCCCCGCTTAAAAGTTCACACTCTTGATGAAGTTGAATTAAAAGGTCCCACTCCCCCCGAGTCAAGGTTCCAAGTGACCTTTTTTTTTTTTCCGTTGACCGTTGTCCGATCCTTCCCAGCCCCCACGGATCCCTCTTTTATGCGTCCCCTTGCTCATCCCACGTGAGGTTGAAATCTTTCTTTTATCATTTCGTTCCCTTTCCACGGCGAACTTTCAGATCCACAAACCCCCCTGACGTTGAAGGCGGTGTTGATCGAACCAGGAACTTGCATGGTGCTGCGCCTTTTCTTTCCTTCTTGCTCCGTCCCTCCCTTTGCCCCCTTGTTCCCTATCATCAGATGATCAGTGTGCATGTCCCCAACACCCGATACGATTGCGTGCCGGCACCAACACTTTTCCCTGTCTCCACGACGACCCTTCCCCGGGCGCCCCCCCACAAAAACACTCTTCGTTATTCCACCCCCCAAGACCTTTCTGTTTAAGCGCTCACCAATCCCAATCTTCCCACCTTTCTTTCTCAGTCTTCCGGTCCAAATTCCCAAATATCCTCGATATTGGAAGCACCTGAAAAATTTTTTTCAGGCACTTTCCTGCCCCTTCTTTACCCCCTTTTCACGCAGGCGCCCTAGTGCCGGCTTCTGATACTGCTTCTGATTTTTTTT
>Ga0179593_1499675_pt1 | contig 11033 bp, 10 predicted proteins | sample CZODoug2_1_08_16_FD_185931 | JGI IMG/M metagenome (GOLD analysis project Ga0179593, IMG submission 185931) | Vadose zone soil fungal communities from Angelo Coast Range Reserve, California, USA - CZODoug2_1_08_16fungal (PacBio error correction) | ecosystem: Environmental > Terrestrial > Soil >... | reverse complement strand
ACCTCGTCCCTCTTCCCCCTTCGGTATGTCCAGACCGGTTGATGAGGGGAATGAGAACAAGGCCGACAACCTTAGTTGGATCTTTGTGATGCGCCCCCCCCCCAACCTTGACATCCCGGCTGCTCGCGTTTGCGAGCCCCTCCCAATTCCCTTTCCACCCTGGACTGTTCCCCTTTTTCTGGGAGAAGATTGAGGGAGTCTTTGACGGCCTTTTCTCCTCCCTAGGAACGCTCGGCTGAGCAACGAACTTCGGCTTCCCTGAATCCTTCCATAGAAATGTCGATCCCCAACCAGCGCGACTGTCTTTTGATCTCCTCTCGTGTTTTTTTTCCCTTCGATCTGGTGGGCCATTTCCTCGTCTGACGCCTTTCTCCGTCTACCAACATGTTGCTGTCTTCCGGTCCCCCTTTTGCGGATGTTTTCCCAGCGCGCCCCCCTTCTAGCCACCGCCATTTTTTTCCAGAAGTTTCCTTCCCGCCAAAACGCGAGGTCCCGGAGGGCCTTGCGTTTCCTACATCTTACTTCCCGAACCCGCGTCCCCGTCATGCTCCTGGAGTGCTCCTTTACAGAGGCTATCCCTCCCCCCCGCTATACCCTCCGCCTACCTACTCCCAGTTCCAGATCCTCATTTTCTCGACCCCCTGTGACTTTTCCCCCGAGCTGTGAACACTCTCCTGCGAAGCACGTTTCCTTACCCAACTCCCCCTTCACATCCGCCCCTTGTCCTGACCATCGCCCGCTCGCCATCATCCCCCTGAAGATGGCCGATTTGCCAATTGTTGGTTCCGTATTTTATTCTGGTTTTTTTCGGTATCACCCCTTCCGCTTTCCCCATAACAGAATTGCCAGCATTATGAACCTTTCTGATAGCTCTGAGGGAGGATGATTTCCCCCTGAGATGCGCTGTAAACAGATTACTGCCCTCACTGCTTGCTTTTCCTTTAGGACCTCCCTTTGTCATGTAACAGGAATCCCTTTTTGTTGAGTTCGAACGCATTCTGTGGTAGATTGCGCGGTCGACCAAACCTTTTGCCAGCTAACTAAGACCTTCCAGCCCAGAAGAGAGGAAGGCAGGAGACTTGAGAACTAGCTCTTTCACCTTCAAAATAAACTCTGTCCCGTGACTTATCACATTTCCCTTCGCTTGCCCAGCCGTTGAGACTTTTAGTAGTTCGACGCGCTTCCCCAGTGTTCCGATCAACCCCCTTTCTTCCCAATGATGCATCAGCTCTGGCTGGTCAAGGGAAGGCTCGTCCGTGCCTTACAGAAGTTTTCATCTGCTTCGTCCAACCCCCCTTTAGTGTTCCGGTCTCCTTCGATTGGCTCAAGTCCAGTTCACGTCCAGCATCTTGTTCCCCCCCTCTCCGTTGATCGCGCCTTTCCGAGCGACAGTAGGGCACCCACAAAGTCTCTTCGCCTTCAAGCCCCCTTCACTATTTCTTTCTTGGGGGGGGCGCTTCGTCTACTGAGTGGGAAGAGGAACCGCAGCCCTCTTATTCCGTACCTTGTCGCTATGCGAGTCCCCGCTCCTCGGCCTGGGCGTATCTCGGAATTTGATTCTGGGAGAGATTGGCGGGGTCCGTCTCGCGGAGTTCTTGAGTGGCGCCCTATGCCGACTTTTCCTTTCAGCTTATAGAGTCCTCTTTTTTTAGGTTCTATTTGGCCCCCGCGCAGAAGAGGTACTGACCTCGTGACTCTGGCTCTTTTTAATCTCTGCTTGTAACCCGCCTTTTGACTATTCCTTAGTCCCTACCTCCTGATTTTATTCCGGCGGTTCCGTTCAACCCCCGGAGACACTTCGGTCTCTGCGGTTCCCCAGGGGCCCCATCTTCTTTAGATTTCGGAGAAGACGACTTTGGACTTCCTTTTTTCCCCCTCCACCGAGGATTCCGCCCCCGTGCGCTGGTTGGATTTTGATTCCTCTAAATCTTCCGACCTTCCTCCAAGCCCCTTTTTTTCCCTACTTCTTCTGTGAGAGCATATTGAAAAATGCTGTTTGTCTCACTTCCTAAGAACTTTTTGAGGTGCGCTTCTTCCCCCCCGGTGAGCACTGAATAAGTAATTTCCTTGACCGGATTCGGAGTTTTCTTTTTTTGTAGATTGCCCCTGTCTGCCGTTATCTACAACAAGGTCTTCTCTCGATAGGGGACTTTTGAGGTTCTCGTGTGAGGCATCTCAAGGACGAGTCTTGCAGCACCCACCACCTAAAGCGGTCTGGTACCTTCCTTCTTCTATAATTAAAAGGATCCTTCCGGGGGAGTCGTTCACCATGACCCATAAGTCCCATTCTTTTAAAGACCGTTTTCTCTTTGTCGACTTATCCCCCAACTCGAATTTTATCTTCCAGACCACTTTCGGAAGGTCTTTCGCCCCTCAGGAGAGGGGCCTCGCTTCTTGCGTAACCCTTTAAAGTGCTCCTCCTTCCCTGACTTTGTAGAATCGCAGTTCCCTACACTGTTCTTCGGTTCCCCTAGAAGCCGCGCTTTCCCCCCCGAGAAGGGCGACCCTCAGTAGACTGATTCTCCGACAGTGCCATCCCTCTTCCCTAATTAGTCGCTTCCCCGTACCTTGCGAGAATTCAAAGTCCCTTTCCATTCCCGTCCCACGTGCCTGGCCGCGTATCGAGATGTGATGTTGCACGGAGGTGGATTAGAGTCTTCGGAGGAGGCGCGAGTGTTTCCTTTCCCCCTGCGTTTCTTTCTACTCTCTTGGCAACTCGCTAGTGTTTTCACTTCCTTCCCTGGTTGACTCGGTTTTCACTGAAGCTTCCGCGTCTAGGGCGCCCCCCTTCCTTACGCCACGCCCGCAGATTAACTGGTGCTCTTTTCGCGCTCCTTTTCAAGTTCCTATCCCTTCCCGGCCTCCTCCCTATGGCGAATTTCCTAGAAAAACCCCCCCCGGAAGATTCAGACCTTTTCTTGATTTTTTTTCGCTCTCTGAGACGTTTCATTTTTGACTTTGGATTAGGGCCCCTTTTTGAGAACTCTCATTAGCCATAGTTTGAGGTCCTCTGGGAAAGAATGGATGGAGCGCGACCCCACAGGCACCCCCTCTTTTTCAACGACCTTTTCCATCATAGAAATGGACTTTTCTCCCTCGGTCTGTGATAACACTCCTAAAATTCCTTCTTCTGGTGACTTGGTGAGAGGAAGAGCATGCCCCCTCGTATAGCTCCTTCCCTTGAGTCTGGTTTTCTTATGAGGTTTAGAGACTCTTTCCTTTTCTGTTTTTTTCTTTCCTTTGAAATTCTTCGTTGGAGTCACCTTGGACTTCTAATCCCCCCCTTTCTCTTAGATAATCCCATGCTCTCCCCAGCCTTGAGACTGGGCGAGAAACCCTCCTCCCCTCTTACTGATCAAAGAGAACAGTTACATGGTAAGGGCTGTTGTGCTTTGTCGCCGCATACTCCCTCTACCGATTGATTTCTTTCGACGCGACACTGAACCCCTCTTTCCCCACCCAACTGGAGAATATCATTTCTTCCGTTTTTTCTCTCGATTATACAAGGTCTCTTTTTTTTTTTTGTTGTCCCCCCCCCTCCCTCAGATTCTAATTGTCTGTCCCCTTACCCCAAGCCGGCCAGGGACAGGGTTCGTCTTTCTTTCTTTTTTTATTTCTTTACCATTCTCTTTTCTAAAGGGAGGAGGAGCAGCCTCTGTCCGTCGAAACTCCTTCTCCCATCCCGAAATGCCCCCTCTCCTCCCCAAAATATCTCCATTATACTGCCCCTGGCCATCCGCCCCCTCTACGTGTAAGATGCATCCGTTTGTAAGTTCCGCTCGCCAATTAAAGGCCTCTCCTTTTCCCTGAGTTTTTCTAAAGGAAGATTTTTCTACTCTTTTTTCCCCTTCCATGCATATCCCTCGTGAAGCTTTTCACTTCTCCGGCCCTCAGAAGTTTCTGATATTACTCTCCACGAGGTTCCCCCCCCCCCTAGGAAGGTCTGAGACCTTCTGTTCCATGTATTTCTCCTTCCGTCCATCTTTCAGAGATAAGATCTCTCCCAGTTCTTTCCTCGTAGGTTCCCTGACGTACCAGTAGTAACTCAGCGGGCGTTTTTTCGTCGTGGTGTAGTATTTCCCTTCTCTAGAAGGTTTAACAGACCGTCTTTTTGCTCGGCGGGTTCTGCTCGGACTGACTAATCGTCCCAGAGTAGTGTATCAGCGTCAGACGTCGTACCCGAGCACCAACCTTCTTGCCCAGTCATCTCGCCGCCACAATCTACATGTCAACCTCGCTCCTCTCGGACTTCCTCGGCGTTACTCTTCCTTCCCCCCCCCTCCATTGAAGGGTTTAGCCCAAAGCTCCTCCTCGCTCTCTTCCCGTCCCAGCGGGAAGAACTCGTCTTCGGCGAGCCTAAGGACGCTCCTTCGTCTTCCCATGCGTCGCAAGGCCTGCTCGAAGCATTTCCAAGTCTTCTTCTGGCTTTCCCTTTCCCCATGAGAGGGCGCATCCCCCTTTTTAGTTTAAAGAGGTCTCTTCCAGCATTCTAATCCGCAATTTTTTTTCCTCCCTGACGGGAACCGTTGGTGGTAGTTCCTAATTGTCCGGGAAATTTTTGCACAGAGTTTCGTACTTTCTTCCTCGAACAAGTGGCCCCCGGCTTGGCTTACTAGATGTAGAATTCTTAGGCCCTTGTGCCCTATATCCCTTTTCAGCAAGTAATTTCTCGAGATGATCGTAATGGTCCTGTGTTAATACCTCCCTAGGATCAGGTTCTTTCAGGAATAGACCCGAACCCCAAGTAAGAAACGCCCCGTACTCCTCGATGTTATTCTCATCACTTTTTTCGTTCCGTTGAGAAGGCCTCTCCTCCCCGAAGCTACTATTATGTGGTCAGGCAGTAAACGTTCACCCTCTGCCATTCCAAACTTTTCCTTGATTCTCACCCGGTGGACTTTTAAACTCTCTGATACCGTTGTTTCGTCTTGCAAGGTCGGCGTTGCAGGTTCCTCTCCTAGGTGACGTGGCCCCCCTCCGATTCCGTCCCTCAACGACGGGGAGCGCCGGCAACTTTTCCGTAACAATTTCCCCCGGGGGATCTCCTCAGTGCCAGTAAAGCCAACCGCCTAATGAATTCTTCTCCTTTACTAGTCACTTTTCAGCGATCAGCATCTCTGCATTTTTTTCTCCAATACAGAAAGCAAGAGGTGGCGATCTTTCTGACCAAGGGACCTCGAGAGGTCTTTTCTCCCCAGCTTCTCTTTTGCTCTTCCACAGAGATTACAGGTATCTAGCACCTCCTCGAGAGACTGTGGGGAGCTGCCTTGACTCTCTTAGTCTTTTCGACCCCTTCCCCCCCTCCTACTCGCTAAAGAGCAACTCCTGGTCTGAAGGCAACAAATGTCCGACTTTCCCTATCGCAAGAAACAGCAGCAGGCTAGATCTCTCCCACACTTGCCCCCTTTTTTTTGAATGAGGTTATTGAAAAGCTCCCTCAAACTCTTTTCCCTAAGTAGCCTCCCCTTCAGTCATTCTTTCCGACTCTTAGACCTGCCCGAATGCTGCGGAACTTCTCCCAGTCCCGCCAGAGAGACCTATGCTACGGCGACGACACTTCTTGAGTTTGATGCAATTCATTTGCGTTTGCCTAATAGTAGCCTCCACCTCGTTATATTCATTCACAGTAGTTGACAGCGCAGAACTCAGATAAGCTCCACCCTGAACAGCTTGATTCCAAATCTGCACAGTTTACTTTATCAGGACTAACAAGGGTCCCCCCTCTTTTTGACCCCTTCAGCCTGCACTTTGAATTAGATTTCAAGTTTCTTGTGCCCAGTCGCGGCCTCTCTCCTTTTGAGCGTCGAAGCAGGGCCTCTCTTTTTTTAATTTCCTTTCTTTCTTCCAGGAGCCCCAACACTGCATTCGCGGTCTCTTCTTAACTGCCCGACGACCCCGTTCGGAATCTTTTTTTCTGAACGTAGTTTCCCTAACCAGCACGCCCGGAGCCAGCCCCCGATTGTCCTTCCAGCTTGGCAGAATTTTTAACCAGCCGTCCTCCCTAGCACGAGCGCTTCCGCCCGGCTCGTCGCCGTTCTTTTTGTCTACCACGCCCCCTCTCCCGATTAGCGAATACTATCAACCCAAGTGCTTTCTTCCCCCCTCTGAGGATTTGAGTCTTCATTTGTGTCGGCCCCCCCCCGTTCTGAGCACTTGGCGGGGAGTAGACTGGCAGGGCGCGAGTTGTTCCGGCTCGCGTTCCGTTAATTTACGGCTCGTGGACAGCAGGTCGTTCACTCATCCAGGAGAGGCCGGCCGGCAGGTCTTTCCGTCAGTAGGATCTCCGGAGGAGGATCCGAACAGCCTCACTCATGGCAATTGCTGCGTTTCGAACTTGTATTCCCTACTCTGACTGGTATACAATGGAGCGAATTCCTGAAAGATTACCTATAACTTTGTCCCTTTCCTAGCAAGGTCTTGTCCCAGCCGACTTTTTTGTGAATTTTTCAGGCTGGCAGATCAGGTCCCCATCGAACCCTGTAGCCCGCAGCAGCCAAGATATTGCCTATCCTTTGCGTATCCAGACTGGATTTATGGATAACCCTGAGGTCTCCTCCTCGTGTCCTCAACAACCAAGTCGAGAAGTTGCTGAGTCCCCTTGATATGGACAGGACAGTCCGAGATTTCAGAGTTAGAAGATCCGTCTTCTTGCTTTCCCCTTGAAGTAAGAGAAAACCCTCGATTATCCGACGGCCCACGACCTGTCGTGCCCTCCCCGGGGAGTATCTGAAACAACGCGCGACATTTATATACCTTCTAGGTTGGTGTCATTTGACGCCGAGAACGAGTTTTTCGTTCTACCGCCCGTCCGCTCTTTGCCGCGCTGTAGATGTCTGCGTTTGGTTTGTCGGGTGTACCCCCCGCAGGGGGTGCCGCATGGGGTGGGGGTCGTCAGGTGGATTTGAGTGCGGTGGGGGCTTCGTTTGAGGGGGGAGTTTGGTGGTGGTGCGTGGGTCGGGAGTGTTTTCGGGGGCTTTGTCGGGACGGGGCTCGGCCTCCTCGGTCGGCGCGTTTGGGGTGGCTTGGCCCCCTCTCCCGGGCGCCGTGGGTTTTTGTCTCTTATGTGGGAAGGCTTGGCTGTCTGCATTCGTTTTTTTGGTGTGGGGGCGAGGTTTTGCCGAGGAACGTGGCGTCGGGCCGGGGGTCGGGGGCTAGTTTTGTGGCTGCTCACCTCGGTGGGTGTGGGTAGGCTTGTCTTTGCCTTTTGTGTGTGGGGCTGGGTTGCTTGCTCGGTTGCTTTGTGCTGGGTGCTTGGGGTTTTGTGGTTGGGCCGCAGGTTAGGCTGTCAGAGGGGGGGTGGAACGCGGGGTCTCTTTGGTTGGCTTGGGTTGGGTGGTTGGTCGTTGGGGTTGTTTGTTTTTTTTCTTTGGGGTGGGGGCGTCTGGGTGGCGTGGGCGGGTTTTTCGGTTGCTTGTTGGGTAGTCGCGGGCGAGGGTTTGGTGGGTGTGGGTGGTGTGGTGCGTGTTGGGCCGGGTGGGGTTGGGTGTGTTTTTGGGGCGGGGGGGTGGGTTTTCTTTTTGTTGTAACTAGGGAATGAAGCTTCCTCCCTTCAGTCAGCCAAGTCCTTTGACCTAGTCGGGTTGTCTACTAGAGGGAAGAGAATTAATGTGTGGTTTGCGATCTCCTCCTCCAAATGAGCCTTTCCCACAGGAACTTTTATGCATCCGTTGCGTGAGCGGCTTTCATTTTTCTCTAAGCCGACACGTTGTGCGCTGGCTTGCGGCCGCCCAAACGGCCATCTTTCAAGTGCGACCGCTATTTGTCCAGCGAACGCAACCAGAAGGAACCGCAGTTTCTTGGTTTGAGTTAGAAGTTGAGTTTACGTTTTAACAGCCCCCAGACTCTAGGAGTGCCCTCGGTTAGCGGAAGGCCTCGACATTCCCATTTCCCCACCAACCAAATCGATTTTCGGGGAATAGGAGGAAGCCATATGTGATAGTAGCTCTGGTGAGAAGTTCCACATATTGCCCCCCCGTTCCCCCTATTCCCGAGGTCTGTTCCCCAAGGCCTAGCCGAACCCTATGAGAGACGCGGGACAACACCCTTCTGAGATAGCACTCCCCACAACCCCTCCCACTCTCCCCCCCCAGACCTCGTACATACCGATGTTTACCGGTAAACAAAAATCCAAACTTCGCCGGAAATCAATACAACGTTCCCTGGTCGGCTCACCCCTGAGAGGACCCCGCGCCTGGAACGAAGAGCGCGATGAGTAGGGAAGCAAAGTCTCCACTAACGAAGCCAATGGACACTTACTGAGACGTGCATCCTCTTCTCAGCAATGTTTCTACCGAACCTATACGCCAGAAGCGCCTTGCGGCATCTAACCAATGTCCTTTTGAACTGAAGACGTCGTTCATTCCTCGCCTCTTTACACCCCTAGCTAAGAGAGTCAAAGGTCCCCTCCTCTAACCACTTTTCGAGACCTCGGGCCCTCAGCCCCCTCCCCTCTATCTTCCGTATCCCCCGTCTGTATCTTGGTGGCGTCGGTTCACAAGTTCGACGTCCTTTTTCATGGGTCTGCAAATTGAGTCTACGTTTTGACGTCTGATTGAGGGAGACGTCGACCATTGTTCGCCCCCCGCATGCTATTGCCAAAGGTCTTTCCTCTCCCTGAAGCGATCCGAGGAAAAGTGGCGTTGGACTTTGAACCCCGGATGAACTAGGAGTTTGGGTCTTTTGAGAGTCTTTTTCCTCCTGGTATAAATGCAAGCCAGACGCGAGTTAGGTTGAAAGGAATTATCCAGGGGTGATAGAAGGGAACCGAGACAGTACTAATCAGAAAATAGGAATAGAACAACCCGGGAAACTTGAACTGCGGGACCACCTTACACTTTTTCTTCCGGCCCGAAGGCCGAAGGAAACAATTTCCGTCTCTGTCCCTCCAAATTTGCTCTTGTCCTAGAGCTCTGCGGGCCTTTCCTGCCTTGAGGACGAGGTTCCATTTGATTCCACATTCCTTCCCCCCCTTCTAATTTTGCATCCCAAACGGCGCTTTTTCAGGTGTGCGTCTTTCTTATTATAGAGCCGTTCTCACGCGGAGAGTTTTGAGGCCTTAGGCGCCGTCCAGCCGTAATTCCTAGTTTTTCTTTGGCCTTCTTTTCAGGCCGGTGGTTCTATTCAGGCGGGTTACAGTCATTTTTTCTTGACGTAACCCCTTTTTTTTACGTTTCGAGATTGATACGTCTTCCTGGCTTTGCCCCGCAGGACACTTTTTATGATCTTCCAGTGTAATGTTTTTGGACTGTCTCTCTGATCTTGTGAGTGTGGTTACGACGCCCGAGCGCGCCTCTACATGTTAGTAGGCGACTGGCGCGTCGGTCCCCCATGCAGCTCCTCCTTTTCGTCCAGCGACCGCTTTTTTCTTTTGTCCCCGGCCTGGAGCGTCCGCCCGCTGATTCGTCTGACGCGGGCTCGCGACGGCCTGGTTTTTTTTTTCTGCTTCGCCTCCGGCTTGGGCAGTTCAAGTCCAGAGTGGTTCCTTCCCCTGCTGCAACAGCCCTTTAGGTCTCTTCTTTCTAGTAAGCATCGAGGTCGTCATCTTATTCCGCCAGTGCTCTACCTTCTGGGTAGACGAGATTTCCTTCGGAGCGTCGCCTCGCTTCGCTTTACCTTCAGAACGCTTCCGCCGGCGCTCATGTATACCCTGGGCCCCCCCCCAACTTTGCCGACCCCTGTTTTTGTCCCCGGTTCGTTTTTGCCTGAAGTGAGCACGGCTACGACCCCTATCCTCCGGTCCTCCGATGCGTGGTCCCATGGGTGTCTTCCTGCGATCGGAACCACCCCGTTGAGGTACTATCCCTCCCCTTCGGACCTGGCGTGGTTCTTTGGTTCTCGGTTTCTCCTCTTCCTTTGCAGCACTGCCTCCCTATGTGTCGTTTTCCCCTGTCCATCCTTCCCCGCACATCCACGTGACCTGACCCTTGCGTCACCTTGATCTCTAGGACCCACATTTCCCATCCGTTATACATATTCTTCCACCACGGTGGGGCGACGTTTTCTACTTCCTTCCAGTCCCTAAGTTTCTCTCTTTTTGGCCTCCCCAATTTCGAGGCTGGAAGTCCAGCCATGTTCGACGGGTTGCAGCCCTCTTTTCTTTTCCGAACTGCCAGGCGCGCTGCTTCTTGAAAGGTTTTTACGCAACAGAACCGTGCTTCTTAATTGAAATAAGAGCTTTTTCCCCCCCCGAGAAGTCCACAGATCCGACTGTTTAACCGCTGCGCTCAATTTGCTTTCCGCCGCGATGGCGCTGCTTCCCATCTTCTAAGAGGAAGCCGGCTTCCTCTTTCTCCCCTTGATGTGAAGACCCTAGATGACGGATGGTTGGAGACCCCCCGGCCTGGAGGTGAGGGTCTGTTCCCCTCCGCGCCCTTCCCCCTTCTCCGGCGCGGAATCGTTTTAATGAGATGGGTGATTTGATACTTTTTGCTGGGCAACGCGTTTGGCGCTGTGTTGACGCCGGTCTTTAGTCGGATACTGAAGCTTGGCACTTTCGGGCTCTTCCGTAGTCCCCCTTTACGCCCCAAGATGCCGCCTTTTTTACTTCTAGCCTTCACCTTACTGATCCCCGCCGACCTCCCACCGACCGTAGGGGGAATATGTTCCTCGAGGGGCCCCCGTCTCCTATTCCCGTACCGGGCGCGGGCTTGGATCCGCGCATACGGGATGACGCGTTCGACCCTGTCCCTGTTTCGCTTGCGCCCCGCCTCGCGGATGTCACTTTTTTGGTGCGTTCGGACTCCTTTGATCCGGCCGGTCTGCGTACTGCCCCAACCCTTTTTAATTGCCTTTCCCCCCTGTAGAATGTGAAGCCCCGTCTCTAATAGGCTGGTGGAGTCCCGCTTCCCCGTAGTCTTCCCTGGGCGTGGGTAGGCAATTACCTGCACGATTATTGCCAGCACCTGCTCTCCTTGGTGCGCGCTTGCCCTGTGATATCGAAGGTCTTCGTTTGTGTCTTAGGTTTCCGGTCTGTGGGCGCCCACGAAAGAAGACACCTTCGCGTTGATTCACGACCTCACTATCCGTTCCCTGAA
>Ga0179593_1375247_pt1 | contig 11033 bp, 10 predicted proteins | sample CZODoug2_1_08_16_FD_185931 | JGI IMG/M metagenome (GOLD analysis project Ga0179593, IMG submission 185931) | Vadose zone soil fungal communities from Angelo Coast Range Reserve, California, USA - CZODoug2_1_08_16fungal (PacBio error correction) | ecosystem: Environmental > Terrestrial > Soil >... | reverse complement strand
TTGAATCGTGTTCTTCGCTTTCTTTTCTTCCTTTGCCTACTCTTTTCCCCCACCGGACTATACCCCCTTTAGCTTTGTTTTCCGGCGCCGATGCCCCTCGTGATAGATTGTTCATTCCCTTTCGAGAGAGTCTCGACATGCTGCGTGATGACCTCACCTGAATCTTTCTTCACATAAGAAACTTGCATCCGGATGAGGCCCGCCGCTTCCTCCTTCCCTCCCCACACCTTTCATTTCTGCTCCTTTAATGGGCCCCTCTTCGCATCTTGAAGAGTTCTCCCCCCATTTAATAATCCATTATGGAGGCATTATGATAACCCTCGAGCGCGATCCTCTTTCTTCGCCCCCCCCCCTACGCCAGGCAGTGCCTTCTTTCGCATGATGGATGTGCTGGGTACCTTGATTTTTTTCCCGTTCCGGTTCCTCGAATTCATTTTTCCTTGCGGTATTTCTCAGCCTTTTTTCTCCGACCCCCACCGCTGGACCCAAGAAGGAACTAAACGATTCTCGAATCAACCGTAGCATCCTACTTTTTGCGATGTCAGATACTCCTGATGGCACTCCCCATCCCGCTCACAACGGCTCCCTTCTCCAGTTTGCCCCTTTTCCTCTCGTGCCGCCGTACTCGCCGGTCGCGCCTCTTTTGACCCCCCTTACGCCATAAAATCAGATAAGAGACCACTATTTGCTTTCGCCCCCCTTCCCCCTTTTTTCCCTTTCTCCAACCGCGGACTCGGGACATGCGATTGACGATTGGCTTCCCTTTGCTTCAAAGATATCTTTGACCCCGTAATTCTTCACATAACCCCCCCCCGGATGCGGTCACAAGAGATGTATGCCCGAATTCGTTTTAGCGTGACCGGAGAGCTCGGATAGCTTTTTATTTTTTTCGCCGCCCTCTATTTTGACGATTGTCCAAGTAAAAACTCTTTTTCCCCCAGTAGCCTCCTCCGAGTAACGCTGGTCGTACAACGGCCTTCTGCTCTCTAGATATGAAGCTGCCTAATGCGGCGCCCGCCGCGCTTTTTCTTCTTTGATATCACCGTAGAGTCTCCTCCCCTCTCTGCGCCCACGCTGAGCAATGCCCCTTCTATCGGTTCCCCCAGGCCTCTTTCGGCAGGGCCACCCCCCATGAAAAAGACGTGCAATTCCTTCTCGTTCTGCCGTTGACCTGGGAGAGTAAGAAAGGGTACCTACAAATTTCCTTGCTCCTCTTTTGATCCCTCCCCCCCCCCCATCGCGACCCTTCCCCATACTTTGCTTCATAGTGCATGATGACAGTCTGTTCACAGGAGTAGGCAGTCGGACACCGCCCCGGTTTCCCCCCTCCCTTCCCTTGTCCAATTCTCCCTTCCTATCTTGCATGTACTCAGCAGATCCGTACATGGTCCCCCATATTTCTTTGGCATATCTTTCCTCCTACGTCCTTCCCACTCCTACGGTAAGACCAGCCCAATCTGGTGAAAGGTCCCCCTGCTATTCGATCGGTTGAAATGAAGATTATGGAGGGTTCTGCCGGAAGTTGCACCCACCTTCCATTCCTCTGCTTTTCTCCGTTGAGCCTTTCTAGGGTTTTCCCCCCCCTCTTTGCCTAATAAGACAAACAGACCCAAAGCGCGCCAACCCACCCCCAACCTTCTGTGCAGAACCCTTTTGTTGTTGAGAGATTCTTTTGTTTGCGCTGCTTTGATTTTCTTTTTTCCTTTTGTTCTTATTGTCTCCATTTCCAAAAACCTCCGCAAGCCCCCTTTGCCCCTCTCCGTTCCTTACGTTGACTTCCCCCAGCGCCATCACCACCGTTATCCTGACCTCCCCTCACACCTTCGTACTTCACCCATTGTGTGTTTTTTCAGCGGACCCCTTGAGTTGTTTCTTATGGCGTCTCCCTTTCGAGTGCAGCGCATCTTGTCGTACGACTTCTTTGGCAATCCGCTCGTCACGATTCATTGTCTTGTTGCGAACCAGAGACCGGTGGACCCAATGCCTGATCCTTTAAAAAGAGTTGCCGCACCTCGACCGTTTTCGCACTACTAACGTCCCCTTCCGTTTTTGACGAGACCTTTTTTTCCGGTGAACCTCCAATCGGTCCCCGAGAACGTCAGTGTGGCTGTCTCCGCTGCTTACGCTTTTGTCCCCCCATTTCTCATGAGGTGGTGACTTCGCCAGCGGAGTCTTCGACCGTTGGGAACCCGTAGACGCGCGATTGAGGGGCCGTAGCCCTTCATCATATTAGACTGAGTCCGAGCGTGGGAGGACCTCAAGCGTGAGTTGAGATCGGGGCCTCGGATTTATTTTTACTGTGGGCAACTTTCTCCCCTCTTCTCGGATTTGTCGTGCTTTCTACCGCGCCTTTCCCAAAGAATGAGCAAGGTTCCCCTGTCCTGACCGCTCACCGGAGTTCGCATGTCGAACATAGTGTAACTTTGTTTATACTTTCAGCTTGTTTTTCCCCATCGTTAGCACCATATGAATCCGCCCGTTGTAAATCCAGATTCGCCCGAATCAGATTGGGTAGTTTTTTTCTTCCCGATTGGTTCTCAAATCGGGGGTATCTGATTTATTTAGGCGGGTGTTTGTCAGAGTTTCAGACAGCGTCCGCGAACTTTCGCGTCGCTCCTCTTTCTCTTGCAAACCGGAACTCTTCCCAGATCCGTGGCGTTTTCAACGGTTTGTTGAACGTGTCCTTCCCTTTCTGAAACGACCTAAACTTCTTCTGCGACTTTTTTTCTCGAGAGAGTAAGGTAGCCGCGTTAAAGCTAGCCCGTGGCTGTTGCGGTGAAATCCTTGTCTTCTTTTGAGTCTTAACTTTTTAAACTTTTCCCTTGAGTCTGGTTCTGGTACCAGTAATCCATCATTCCTTTCCCTGCCTCCTTCGTGAGTAGGTCAGACTCGCGTCGCTGGCTATCATCCATTGCTAAATCATGGTTTTTATTCATGGGGAATTCACCACGACTCTTTTACATTCCCCTTTCTCCCCTTTTTTCTGGATCAAGATTTTTTTGGGACCTTTTTCTTTCACAGGAGGATAGAGTCTCATAAGTTGTTTCACTGATTTGATGTTTTTCACGTTTAAGTGCGGCGTGATTCGGGCCTCCTGCACGGTTGACCTAGCTCAATTCCGCACAATTTAGCCTTTCTTCCTTCGCTCTCCAACCCGACTGAGCTCCTTAACGGTTGGTATAGCCCGGTGGTGAAACCCCCACTTTCTTAGCCTTCGGTCGAGAACGAACAGTCCCACCGGCGATTCCACTCTTTTACCCCTCTCCCCGTTTTTTTTTTTTCTCTCGACCTGGAAGCAGTTTTTTGACGTCTGTGCGCACACGACCGTCCGGATGAAGGACGTTAAAACTTCTCTCCCCCCTCCCCCGTTAACTCTCCCCCTCCTTATCAAGCGAGAAGATACTCGTGCTCCGATGTTTCCGTTAACCCACTGAGCGCTGTAGCTATGCGCAAGATGATGACCCTCCGCCGACTCCCGTCTTATCATAAGTATTTACGCGAGCCCGTTTTCCGCCCGCCAACCAGTATTCTGTCTCCGAATTTTTCCTGAGGCGCAGGTCGCCAGTTCGTTGTCTGCCTGAACTCATTCTTTTAATTGATTCGGTACTACTCGAGCTAGGTTTTCACGTTTTCCCTAACGGGTCAGTCAGTTAATGTAGAGATGAGGGATGTGAACTTAGGGTGACCCGGACGTACCGGGGTCCCGGCTCTCCTTCACGTAATATTGCGCTTTTTCACGCTCACCTTCAGCCACTTTTCCCTCTTAAACCCTGGCTTCTCCGATACTCTTCATTCCCTCCCCCCCCTCCTGTAAAGCAGTTTTTTTCGGAATGATGGCCCCTTCTATCCTTCACAACAACGGGTTAGCTGGATCTGGAGAAACTTGTGCTTCAGTCTCCGACGATAGAATTTCTCGCCGCTTCTGACCAACTGACCTCCTCCTCATTCTCCTAGACCCATCCATTTTGCGCCAACTTGACAGTGTGCCACTGCTTCCCCCCCCCCGTCGCGGGCGATATGAGATGCCAATCGGGGCGGCGTCATCGTTCTTCCAATAGAGTGAACTTAAGCTCGACCACCCCCAAATTTCATCACAGCGTCACTGACCTTTCCTTCGCGTTTTTTCCCCATCAGTGCCCCCTCAGAGAGTGCTCATGATGCATCCTGTTGCGTCGTTTCTTTTAAGAACCTTCAGATCTGGCCCCCGTACCACCCACCCCGCCCCGTATCTCCCTAAGGTCCGCTGATTTTTCTGCCCCCGCTCTCTCAATTACCTTTATTAGGCAAAGAACGCGTCGTTTGCTACGGTTCCAACGACACGACGCGGCCCTCCTTTGAGCCATGGTTTTCTCCTCTTCTTTGGACCACGGCACACCCCCTGTCAGACGTGATCACGTTCGGCTTTCTTTTTCCCTTCGCAAGGCGCATGGCGCGTCAGAACTGTCCGGTCCACCTTTCTTTCCGGTAATAGGAGGAGCAGTTTTACAAGCGAGTGGCCTAAGTCGGCCCTGTCCGGAACCTTTCGTTTCAAGGTCCCGGCTTTTTTTTTTTCGTTATGCGTTCTCCACTAGTGACGATCGATTGCCTGTTTCTCAGATTCACATGAGCACCTCGGCTGCTCTTTTCAAGTGCGTAACAAATTGACTCAAAAGAAAGTTGACGCTGATACAGCCACGATGGTGAGTACTTACTTGTCTGTATTCTCTAACCCCTTAGTGGCGGCATCTGGCTGAAGTTTAAAGTCCCTTCCCCCACTCTCTGAATTTCGTTGCGCCGCTTTCGGTTTCAAGCCTGCCTAAAATCAGCCCCAACAGACACCAGCCTAAATAGATGCCAACCCCCAAACCCTCCTCGGATTCCTTTTCCGGGTTGTTTTTCTTTTTGTTCTTGGTTTTCGTCGTGAAGGCTTTTTAGTTTTTTTCTGATGTATTACTCTTTTGCAAACCCATCCATCTGCTAAACGGAGACTCATCGATTGAATTTCCAGGTTTCCCCATTAAAACGACCCCCCTTCTCCAGTTTCCCAAAAGTATAGACCCGTCCCCTTATTCGCACCCGTGCTTGAGTCATGCCCTTGATGGGTCTCATACCACCCCCCCAATGGGAGGTCGGAAGGATGCCAAGCCGGTATGCTCCTTGGAATTTTCCTACGGACAAGCGACGGCCCTATTTAGACGCGCCTTTCCCCCGTCTGGTTGCCAATGCGTACGCCTGAAAAGAGTGCCTTCACCCCCGGACCCCGTCTTGACAAGGCTCTCGATTTTTTTCCTCTTTCCCCGTCGTTCCACTCAAATTTGTCCGGCCGTTCTTTCCAAAATTCGCGTTGCGCAGACGGAATCGTAATTCTGTTGGAAGGGTTGGAATTGCCGTCGCTGTGATGGTGCACATTTCTCCTCTTTGCGAGTTGAGTAGCTTTAAATTTGGTTAACCTTTTTCCCTGTCAACTATCTTGGCCTGTGCCGTCCGTACTCCCCCCCATGTGACGTTGTGCCCCCTAAAGCTTCAGGATTTGCTCCTTGAGACGGATTGTTTACGGTCTCCCACTAGGACAGGACCTTTCCCCCGGTACGAGCGTGAAGATAATGATACTTTTCCGGTGGCTGCGGACGCCACCGCGGCAACTTGTTCGCCTTCTAGCTCCTTTGGTTTCATCGGTAAGCTTAGGTCTCTATCGTCCCGCAAAACATATTTCGCACATATTTGTTTCAATATAAGTAGCCGTTCCGTTTTTTTTAGCTTGATGCGTCCTCTCGAACTGAGGTTTTCTCTTATTGTTTTATTTTTTGCAGCTTTACTCGTCGCGAATGCTCGTCTGCTTCTTTCCCCCCCTATACGGTCCCCCCCGTTAATTTCCATCGGCGGACACCTGTTTGACGTATCAACTTCCATTAACACGACAAGGACTACCACTCGCCCTTCTGAAGGTACTTTATCCTCCCGTTTCCAGTGAAGTTCTGCTCCAGTGGCTTTAGTAGCTTCTCTTTAAATACATGAAGTACTGAAGTTCTCGTCTACACCCGGTATGGTTTTCCCCCCTCCTGTCAGCCACCCCCCTCTCCAGTCCACTTCGGGTCTGCTCCGACCTCTCGCCCCGTCTTTACAGTCCCCGTTCCATGGATGATTCATTGGGGAGCAACCCTCTGTGCTCAAATGCGCCCGTAAACCCGGGTTCGGGATTCGCCCTACCTTTTTGGGTTTTTAAAGTAGTTTTTTTCCCCTCGTACAGATCCCCGTCATATATGATGACGACGTTTTTTTTAGTTTGGTTGATCCTGTCATCCGACCGGCGTTGCCAGAGCGACTATTCATATTTTTACGTTGAGAGAGGGCATCGTTGCGTGTGCTCCCAAACTCGTCTCCTTGTCGTATCATAGCGGTGGTACCTTCGTCGCCGCCCCGTTTTCCCGCGGCAAGCAATGGGGCAACTCGGCGATTTCCATCTTTTTTCCCTAGAGATGTCACTCCGCGATCTCTGAGTTTCGTTTTGCGAGCGGCTACGTTTTCCCCTGTCTTTCCCCAACGTTTCCTTCTCTTCTCGTGATCAGCGATTCGTCCCTCGATTGTCCGTACAATCTCTCCCCCGTGCGTGACCGCATCACGCCGAACTTCCTCGCCCTACTCATTCACGCTTAGGAGTCGACGTTTCCCTCCCCGTTTTCCACTCCCAGCTTTTCGCTTTTAACTGGGGGTCCGGTTTCAGAGCCGAGACCCTCATAAGCCATTATGGTTTTTTTTGCAGTTGAATGGAAGAAACCTATTTCGTCACCGACCGAACTGCTGGAAAGTGTTCGTTCTTATTTTTCCTTTGAAATGGCTTTGCCCCCTTTTCCACTGGTCATTCATACAGTACTCTTTCCCTTTCAGCAATTACTCATCTTTTGAGCTCTTCCCTTTTCAGCGTCTAAAAACTCCGAAGCAACCTTCCTCCCGAATGTTAGTCTTTGTACCTTGCTTTTCACCTTCGCCGTTCCCACACGTGTCCAGGATCTGGTTGAAGATAACCCGGGCGATAGTGAGACGAAGATCTCGGTTCCTGTCTCCGCTTCTTCAAGACAGCCTACCATACCACCCCCCTAGAGAAACCCTGAATTTGCGCCAAGACCGGGTTGCTCCTCAAAAACGCGTCTCTTTCGTACTGAGAGACCACACAAGGTGCTTCCCTTGCTCGGTTTTTGTCCCCTGACCGACGAGTTTTAAACAGTAGTCGATCCACCCCCCCACGTAGGGTTTTAGGACATGATGCCCGGTTCTCCTACGCCGTTAGTGCTCATTCCTTTTTTCGCGCTTTTCGACTTTCTTCGTCTTGTGGCAACCGTAAAACCAACCGGTTTAGACCGCTCAAGACGGTACTTTGATTGATTGTTTTAAAAAGGCTGCTCATTCTCGCATTCTTGAAGGACTAGGCGCCCCCCGCCCCCCTCCCCTTCCTTGTGGTCTCCCAATTTTCCTTCCATGTCCATGCCGCTTCTTAGTCAGTGGTGTGGCCCATCATTCTTTCCTGAGAGAAGGCCATTTCCACCCCTTTCCAGTCCTTTTTTTTTCTCGATTTAGCGATTATTTCCGCTGCATCTCCTGGTTTCTTTCTGAACGGAACTGAAAATTTCTTGGTCCCTGCATTCCTGTATTTATGCGGAGAGCTCTCGTAAACACTGACTCATAGTTGCGTCCTTCGTTCACCGTTGCATGGCAACCTTTGCGGGGTCGCGCGTTTTCAAAGGTGATCTTTGCCCTACGATTCCTTTGTCAGAAGATCTTTCCGCAAAATCGAGAATATGGCCCTTGTCATTATATTCAAAATGTGGAGGCCTTTTCCCTCTCACCCTCCCCCAGTGCGATGCGGATTTTCCTTCTCAATCCCCTTGTCTGTATCCCCGGATTAACCCTTTTTTCCTGTTCGAATGTCTCTTTTTCCGTTCACGGCTGCCCATCGCCGATTTCTCTTTAGAATAGCTTCGGTTTTGCAAAGCCTACTCAAATATGAAACTCCCCCCCCCCCTCGCGCCCCCCAACCACCAATCTCCTTTTTACTTGTTTTTGGATCTAGAATTTTTGTTGGTTGCGCGCGGGTGTCCGGTCTGTGTTTCTTCCATTTTGCTTTTTTATCCCAAAACCCTCCTGGCTCCTTCCGCCCTGACAATCATCTGATGGGCCTTTCCTTTTTTTTTACGAAGCCCTCTCCAGTGACAAAGTCCGCATAACCATCTATTCCCGTCACCTGTGCTTGCGTTCTGTCCTTTTTTGTGATCCTTTCTGTCCGCCCTGAAGGCACCCCCCAAGCCGATATGTCTCCTGTACGTCTTCTTCTGACGACAGGTCAAATCGACGTCCCCGAATCACCTCGCTCGCTCCCCGACCTTTGATGCCCGACGTACTTGATTGCACCAGCACCAATCTCCCTTTTCTGATGCCGCTTTCAGTTTTCCCTCCAGATTCCTCTCCAATGCCCTTTTCTTTCAAGACCTCGCCGTCTCTCTTCACTAAGAAACTGACAGGGTTTCTTTTCCTCTCTTCTAAGAGCCCCCCGCCTTCCTTTTTCTCTGAAGAGGTGGTTCTCTTAAATTGGGAACACTTTACCTCAGCGAGTATCCCCTTCCCGTTGAATGACGCCCTGTCTGTTAGGAACCCACTCGTGAACGGCTTGGACGGTGGAGTTGGTTGTACTGGGTTGGCCCAATCGTCACTCTCGCGGTAGACGATCCCCTCCTTTTCCTTCAATCCTTTTTTAGTTTTTGTATGCGGTCAACAAGACTTGTCCCAGCTCGTCCCCCCCTTTGTTCGCGGAAGCTGTTTCAACTTCTCTCAGCCCCACCATCTGTAATGCAGCCCTCATTGTTCAAATCAGATCGCCAGCTTCCGCGGTGGGGATGCCCCCGTTCTTTTTGGTGCCCCGCGTTTTTTCCTTCTTCTTTCTAATCTTTTCAGACGCGGAGCGAACGGCGATCGTCGGCTTTGTTTTTTTTTTGCGGAACTCGCACTCCCCTTCCTCCCTTTTCGTCAACCCTGTTGTGCCCCCTGGCTCGCCTTTCGTACCACCTCCTAAACCTTAGACGTTTTCTCGGAGAGTATGGTCTGCCTAGGTCAAGATCGCCCCCTTTGATAGATGACTTCCTGCTCAGACCCTTCCTTCGCTCAACCCCTTTCCGTTTTCCCGGTTCACCTTGTTCCAGACAAACAGTCCCCTTTTCCCTTTTGTCTTTCACCTATCCTCTCTATTAAATGAACTGCTCCATTCTTTTCTTATGGGCATCTTCGTCGAATTCGCCCCCTTAGGGTGAGGCTAAGAAAATACTTTTGGCGTTTTTCGGTTACGTTCGTTATCCAGCCCGTCCCCTTTTCTGATTAGACTTCCCTTCGGGACTTTGCGTGTTCATCCCGAGAGGTGTCGCTCGCGATCGTTAATGACCGGAACACGGGATCTTCGACGCTGACCCGTCGGATTCTAGAGGTGGTAAAACTCTTAGCCGGTTCTCTTTTTTCCAGTCACACCGTTCGGATGATTTTCCCTTCCCTTTCTCTCTTTCTAATTTCCTGTTGTTGTTTTCTTTGTGAAACTCCTTTGCCTACTTTTGAGGTCCGAAAGAGGATACGACTTTCTCCCCAAATCAAAGTACTATTATCGCGTGAGCCGCGCGTTTTTCTTCTCTTTCTATCCCCTATGCTCTCTTCCGCCCCTAAACCTTTTTTTTTTGATGAACGAATCGCCGAAATTACAGTCTTCATCAGTGACCCCTTTCGTCTTCTTGCGAGAATATTTCCCTTCAACGGCCCAAAAGTATTGGATTCAACCTGAATGCACAGAGCTGCTATCCTAGTTGTCCCCCCTTGAAAAGCCATTTGGATCTTTATGAATGGTCCACCTAGCTGCCGACTCAAAGCCCGAAATTCGGAAGTGGATTGTCGTCTTTAGGAGGTGACCCTAGCCAGGGGCTTTATAGCTCAGTTCGATTAATAACGTTTTCATCCCTTCCCTCCCCCATGGGATCAGTTAGAATGCCCCGTCTAACGACTATCCCCCCAACCGTCGTACTCCTCCGGTGTAGTTCCCAGTAATTGATGGACTTTCGACCCGTCCCCCACCCCCTCTTGGAACCTTTTCTCTTCCTTCCCCTCCGCCTCGTTTCCTTAGCTTTCTTTACACTTCCCAACTCAACCTCAGATCAATCTCACCCCAGGAGCCAGCAGGGGCTCCGATACAACCGCTTCTCGTCTCTTTCTTCGCTTGAAAGATCGGCGGCAGGCCTATGGTTTTCTTTCCAGATATGTGAAACCCTTCCTCCGATAAAACCACCCCAAGAGACAAGATGTTCTCTGGTACCCTTCATACGGTTACGATAGTCCGCTTGACTCTTCTTTCTCATGAGTTCCATTCAGGTCGTTTACCCCCCCGATAATCCTTTCTCCGTACCACACCCCACCCTTCTCCCTCGTCCAGCGTCCACGCTTGGTTCCGACAACGGAGGAATTTCTCTCTCTTAGACGTAACCCTTTTTTTCGCCGCTCTTCTTTCTAAGGTTAACAAAGATACTCAACGTCCGCTTGCGCACGCCTAGCACTTGTTTTTTTCCCAGCCTCTGCAGCTCGGCAAGGCAACCGACCTCGCCTCTTCGTTATTTATGCCGCGCGCCGACTTTTCGAGTCATAAGACAGCCAAATTCTTGGCCAGCCCTGGAGGCTAGATGAAGATCATCTTCTTCATCTGTTTGCGTTTTTCAAGTCGTATGAACCGGCTCGGGTTCCCTAGCCGCGGCCAAGGTGAGGTTTGTGTAGGGCTATTGCTGTCGTCTATGATCAGTTACAGGTTCTGAGTTTTGGCATATATTAAAGTTTTTTCGGAGACCATGCCCCGCCAGTTACGCTTGACCCTCACAGGCCCCTCTGTGCTCTACTATTGTATGTACCCCGATGAAATTCATTGAGTCCTGCGGCTCTAGTTGGCCCTCCCGCCCCCCCGATCTCCGTTTCTCCGATTCATAGTGGGTTTGCACTTCCAAAATCTAAAACAGACCACATCCCTCACTCGCGCAACCCCACCA
>Ga0179593_1723709_pt1 | contig 11034 bp, 6 predicted proteins | sample CZODoug2_1_08_16_FD_185931 | JGI IMG/M metagenome (GOLD analysis project Ga0179593, IMG submission 185931) | Vadose zone soil fungal communities from Angelo Coast Range Reserve, California, USA - CZODoug2_1_08_16fungal (PacBio error correction) | ecosystem: Environmental > Terrestrial > Soil >... | reverse complement strand
TCATGCTTCTCTGTCATGGATTTCATTTCGAGCTCGTGGTTGAGATGGCGACACCGGCCTACCGTTTCTCGATGTAGGACAAGTACTTGGCCGGTGTCTCGACGAAAGGCGCTTCTCGGACATTTCCCAAAGTCTTCCCAGATCCCCCCACTTACTTTGGCTCGTAGGAATTTTGTTATGATCCAGGTACCCCCTTTCTAGACCTTCCGAACTTGTCTTTATCGCCTCTTCTCTACGCTGGGTACGATCTGAACATTTGGCAGCGACCTTTTATTTGAGTTTGACGACAGCAGGTTTGCGTTCTTTGTGCCGCAGAAACGGCGCTTCACCCGCAGGATCCCCTCGTTTCTCTGGTGTAGTCCCTTCCCTCCCCTTTTGAACTTTGACTCCTCGATCCACGCCCCCCTTGCCAATACCGGCCTCTCGGTGAAGTAGGCCTTCCTATATTTTTTAAGTGACTTTTTCCAAACGTTTTGTTAACCCCCTCCTTCTCCATCTTCCAAGATGCAGCACGGTTCCTGGCCTACTTTTGATGTTCCGAAGTCTCGGGGTTTATCAGCGTTTTGCGGTTGAGTAATCATCTTCTTGATGGGCTTCCCACGAACCCGCCAGCGAGAACATCTTACCCTTCTGACATAGCAGCATCTTTTCTCAAACTTGAACCCTGATAAATGCGCGATTTTTCTTTGTGGCGACTCCATTCCCTTCCCTTCGTGACTTTTCTCGACTCAGAGTTGAGCAAAAAGGATGAAATTTTCAATTCACCGATGGAAGAGCCTAGGCTCTTTCCGAGTCCCTCCTCGAAAGTCCCTGGTCAAAGATGTTTGTTTTCATTGGCGGTGATGATGGATCTGTGATAGACGATCTCTTCCCAGTCTTTCGCATATAGTCCCCTCCCCCTCGTAGGCCCAATGGCATTTTCGGTCGTGACTTTCGCATAGAGTATCCCGCCCATTCACAACTGACAACCCCCCAAAAATTACTTCTGAAGTCACTGCCTTTCCTCATCAAGGCTGCATTTTTACGACGTGTCTGCCGCTGGTTTCCCTTTCCCTCCGTTAAACTTCTATCTTGCCTCCTCGGGAGAGTTGCATAATCAGCGGGACAAGGCCCCCTTTAGATTCCAGGGCTGTTTTCTGTTGATGTCTCTTCCGCTAGGAATTTTTTTTTTGCTGACACCTCTTCATTGAGCAGGAGTCTTTCGCCTTTCTTCTGCGGGCCGCCTCTTTTCAAGCCGATCTTCGAGTAGTGAGCGGGTTCATCGCCCGAGCTTATTTGATATTCCCTCTTTGGTTTTACAAATTCTTTTTTTTCCACGCCCGCCGCTGGTCCTCTGGGACGAGCTTTTCCCTTTTTTTGCATTCGGTGCACCCTCACAATCTGCCCTCCTATGGTGGCTTCCAAGTACGGGCCTTCCCTTGGCCTTGATGCCTCGTCTCGCGTGTCAGCTGCCATTGACTCACCCTCCAACGTTCCTCACGAGCTTGACCCAGAGAATCATCCTCTGGTAGGTCGCCCCTTTTCCCCCTCCCCTCCTTTTTGTTGTGATCTCTAGTCAGCCGTTCACACTGAACAGCTGGCCATATGATCCTTTCCTGGTCTCTTTTGGTGGCAGTTTACTTTTCTTCACGGGCAACCTTTCCCCTAGATTGATTTCAGCGGCGTCAATGGAGTCCTAGCCGAAACGAACAAAGTAAGGCCTCTTCTCTAAGGGTCTGGCCAAATCCTTCCATATTGGGAAATGTGCCGTTCCTGAGATATCCCCCCAAGTTTGTTGAAGCTTTCGACTTACTCCTTTCAGGCTGGGAAGGATCGAGAAAGGAGTGTTCATGATCCCGGAATTATTTATCTCTAGGGAGAGGTCCCCCTCGAAACTAATAGAGACCTTCCCTTCTACATTCCAGATTAATCGTAAGACCAAGCAAAAATGTCGAATAGATATAGACGCGAGGTAGACTCGAAGAACTGATTGGCAGAAACCTGCCCCGCGCCAGCCCTCCCCAGAGCCATCCTCTTTCTTTTTTTCCATGGCTCCCCCTTCTTCTGAAAGTAGAAAGGTTCTTTTTTTTTGAAGCCCCTGCAATACCTTCTTTCCCGTACTTTTCCCGAAACCAGTGGAACACGCTTTTCCCGACGAAGCGACATCTTGCTCCCCCTTGACATTTCTCTGTAGATAGTTCTTTACATGAATCTCCCCTGGTAGGCCTCCTGTGGCGATCCTAGAGTTTGCCGTTCACAAAGGATCTCCAATAGACGGGGGTTTCCTCTCGATTAGTGTTCATGCTGGACAGCCAGTTGCCTCCTCTCCGCTGCCCCCCTCCAAAGTACCTGCAAAATTCTACTCAATGAAATGGAGATCGAAGCTGATGGTTTTCCCTCCTGCCCTATAATAGGGTGGTTATTAGTTTATTAATTTTATTCACACCTAAATCGATCCATTAGATTATTTTTCTCGGTATCACCTCTAATGAAGCGTTTTCTCCCCAGTGCTAATGGGCGTGGGACCCTGCGGCGATGCGAACCTTTTTGATTTGATCCTATGGAGTTTTTTCTCTTTCTTTCGGAACCTCCTCGATTCACTCCCCAGGCTGAGCTGATTTAGAGAACCCGGCTTTCCCGCGGCTGTTTCACAATCTTGCGATCAAGCCCCTGAAAGTCGGAACGGTCTGTCTGCTCTTTCCCAATTCTTTTCTCCCCGCATTTCTTCCTTTCCTCCGTCGTTTGGTAAATTAATTGCTGGTCCACCGTATATTTCCCCGAGATGAGTTGAAGTTTCCAAGGCATTTTCTGAGTTTCCCGGCGTCGAGGTAAACTCTGATTTCGTCTACCCTCCTTCGAAACTCCCACACGGTTTTCTTGAGAGCAGTTCTGGTGTGTGAAAGTCCTCCGATGTTTCGGCCCCGAACACCTTCGTTCAGCAATGCATCCAAACTCGACGCTTAAGCCCTGTTCACGGTGCGTTTCTCAATGTGGCCTGCCCCACCTCTCGTTTCTCCCCCCTTTTCGCATCCCTCTACTTTTAACCTGGGCGACCCCTTTCACCTCGACCGGCAAGTGGATGCCAGAATCTTCCCGACTTGCACTTTCCGCTTCCCGTCTCCCCCAGTCCGTGTTAATACCGTAAAGGTACGCCTCCCCCTTGGTCTCGCAAGCCCCCACGTGATATACATTCTTTCTTACATCTCCGAAGGACTTCTGTTAAACATCGCCACACTTCCATCCCTTCTGATGCCGATGGTGCTTCCGGCGTATCTTCCTGTCTGCGCGATATAGTCTTCTTTTTCTCCCACCCGCTTGTCTTGACCTTATCGATGTATTAACTATTGGGCCTTGTTCTCGGGCAGAAGCGTCTCTTACTGTAACTCTCAATTTTTTCCCCCCACTGCCTGGGTCGTGGAATTGAGCGCTACTCTCAGTTGCGAACTTTATCATAAGGCGACTGAGCGGATCGCAAGGTTCTCGAAGACGTTTTGTTTCTCTCGCTTTTTTTTTTTCCTTTTTTTCTTGAGGAGAGGTCCCTCTGAGCTAAGAGACGTTCGGATCGGCGAACATCGGAGACGTTCAACCTCCCCCCGGCGCGCTCCAGCTCAGCTTTTTTTCTTTTCCCCTTGACATCATCCTCGGTGACACTAGAAGTTTTCTACCTTTAACCCCCACTTTGCCTTGCGCAAACTTTTTCACCCGTTTTTCCTCTTTCCCCTCTTATTACCTTTTAATTTCCTAATTGCCCCGCGTCGACCTCTCTTTCGGGCGCCTTCCAAGAAGGTATCCTCGACCCCCGAGGCAGCCCTTTCGAATGGCCCCGCTCGTTGATCGCACAGCTTTTAACCAGCCGTTTAGTGTCCCCGCATCCCCTTTTGAGACCTCTCGGTGCACTGGGACTGGGATTTTTTCCCGCCGGCCCGCCAGCAGATCCAAGCGGGGCCTATGCCATAGACTATTGATCCTACCCCACTATTTCTTGCTTCCTCTGATTCCTTTTTTTCTTCGCCATTCTCAGAGGCGTCCCCTTCCTAGAATTTTTGGAGAAGAGTGTGCAAAAGCATTATGCAAAGTCACTAAAAGGCAGCGTTTCTGAGTTTCTCTACACGAGCTTCCTTGTCGTCCCTCTGATCGGTGAGGGTTCTTCCGAATTGAGAGCTTTAGGGAAGTCGATTGAGGACCGGCTGCTTCCTTGCCATATATCTTTCTCCTCGGCTCTTTCTTTCTCCTCTGACTTCCCCGATGCCGCCTCTCTATCACTTTTCTAGACCCAATATACAATTTCCAGGTAGAAGAGAATTCCCCTTTCAGATTTCCCAGCTCCTGACGATTTCTCCGCAGGTTCCCATGGTTGCTATAACTTTCAGTTATGTAGTTTTGAGACGTTCCCCCTTGAGCCCGTCGTGTCTTCCTTTATCCTCATTCGCCCCCTTTCCTCGCACAGAGATTAAATTTTATACGGTGGCAGCGGCCGCCTTCCCCTGAATATGAGAGGCCTTTTCCTTTTTTTTTTGACCCTTTTCGTAGCTCTTCGATATCGCCAGTAGTGGATTCCTTCTTTCCAGAGTGCCAGACCTCCTACGAGCGAGAGTAGGTCCTCGGTTAGATACCGACTTCTCTTCTTCTAGTATTTATTAGTTTTCCATATCAAAAGTTCGTAGAGATAAGTAACCTCTCCCTTCAGGTTCGGAAGATAGGATGAGACCTTCTGAATCCGACACAATGACTTTGGGCTATCGTAGCTTACTGAGAGCGTTTTCTTATCAGAGACTGTTTCCGTCGTCTTTGTACCCCATATAACCCCTGACCCCCACGTCAACCAGCACGAGCCGCTGAAACTAGCCGATCCCATAGTTCGTCTCCCCCCCATCTATATCACTAATAAATTTTGTGAGATTATGGATCGAATAACTGACTTCATACCCCGCAAATTCTCTATTACTGTTCAGACGTTGAGGGACGTAGATTGGGATGGTGAGATATTTTTCCCTCTGACCATTTGATGTATGACCCTATCCGCTGGTTACGCCAAAGACCAACGGAACCTCCAATTAAGTTCCTTCACAGGCGTCGGCTCCCGATGACAGGAGTCGGCGCTGCAAGCGTCTGAAGCCTCGCGGTCAACGATTCCCTCCGTGCTGGCGGGACTTTGCGCCGTTGGCGGCAAAGTTGCCAGAAAGATGCGACTAGGACTGGATCATAGCGGGAACTCCGAGATCGGGCATATCTCAACCCCCTCCTTCCCCACTCTTAAGCCCCACCGCTAGCGGGCCAGCTACCCCGACCTTATATATCCATGACTCATAGCCGCGATGGTTCCTCGAAGGGCTGACCTCACCCGCATAGAATTCCAGTTCCGATCCAGCACCCAAGCCACGAGATTCTGGAAGCGTCGAGGCCTTTCACTCCGCCCAGTCCCGCCCCGGGCTTCAGGCCTCCCTCTCAAATTCCCGGACTTTTCCTGCAAAAATCTTTCCCCTGTTTATTTTATACTCGAGGCCTGGATTCGATGCCTTTAGTAGAGTTCCTGATTTGGTTCGAGCCTTCCCTTTCGCTGTCTCCTCATGAGACAGATTCCCCCTTATCGACGCCCAAGTTGGGGCTTACTCGATTGGCCCGATCTTTTCTCGGCCAAATAAGGTTGTCCCGAGCGACTGTCGAGCAACGCTAAAGGAATCTCCTCCCGTACTTCAGACCTTTAGGCCGGCGATATCTGAAGATTCTCGGGTCGTATTTAGCGCCACCTATCACTTTTTTTTCTTGATCCCGTGATTCTCCCCCTATAAATAGATCTGGTCGATTCGTCATTCTGACGGCCTTTACTAGCGTACGAACCCAACACTCTCCTCGACCCTTTTCCTCACTTCCCCTCATTGGTAGGGCTCCTATCGGAGTATGGCATAGGTCTTTTGCTATCCTTCTTTAAGTGGGAGGTCGCTCAACCTTCCCATCCTTACTAGAAACTTTCTTCGATAGTATAGAACCCTAATATCCTGACCGCTGGCTGGTTAAAAAATCTGGTGCGATTCAACCCTTTGAGGCCCAGCGACCGGTCTTTGTTGGATTATGATCTTTTTCCTGCCTGGGGCTACCTTCGTTTTTTGCGAAAATACTGGAAGTGGAACCCGCTCTCTATCCTGTAAGATTCCTTCGATGCGGGGATGTCTTCTATTTTTTTTTTTTTTGATTATCTTGGATTGCGCTTTCCTCTTCCACCGCGTTTTGGGCGTCAAACAACATCCTCACAATGACTCAAAACGGATTGCGATGGAGCTCGTCCGTTTCTAATTCCGCTAGTCCCCGCTTCCGCCACAACAGTCGTTTCTCCCTCTAAGAAAGCCAAATCTCCTCTGTCTGTCATTTGCTGATTGTGCAATGTGGATGATCCCAAGCAACGTCTTTGATCCCGGGTATCCGCCCTTCCCTTCGTGACTGGGAGCCCCCCTTTCAATAAAAGAAAGGAAAGTGGTAATTTTTTGCAAGGGCCCGACGTTTTTTTCCTCCCCTTAAAGTCTCGCGTTAGGCCCCCTTTCACTACATTCCCGTTTCCCGCGATCTAACCAATCTCCCACCCTAGGACTACCCATTACATTCTTGCGTGAGGCCACCTTTAACACCATCTCCCTCTATATCTTTTAATACCCCTGTTGTGTTGTCTCTGCTTTGAAATCTTTTTTTCCCTTTCTTGATGTTTATATGGTTCACCCCCTCCTTCGAACTTTTCTATTTTTAGGCCACCTGGGCCCCCTCGCGCGCAGTTATTGCGTACACAAGTGTCCGATTATGACAAGCCCCCTTTCCTTTTTCTTTTCTTTCTTTAGAACTGATACCTCTCTTAGTCCTAACTACTTCCAGTCTCTGGGGATAACCCCCCTCGTTACAGCTCCGTGAAAAGGGAGTGGCCTAGTTGGATTTCTTTTTCGCTTCGAGGTTTTTTTCTTTTTAAGTCCCTTTCCTCCTCTCTTAAAGATTCTTTTTTATTCACCTGTGTCTGGAGGACTAATCAGCTCTAACAGACCGTCGCTACAGAACCCCCTTGCGCAACCCTCCCTAGTTCCTCTTCCTCTCATCATTGAATTTTCCAAAGAGTAAGCCTTCGAGGGTCCATAAGGTATCCACATTATGCTCCCGTCTCGACGCAGGAGTTCTTTTCACATATGGTGAAACTCTCCTGTTTTTCTTCTTCTGTTGTGACTTAGGTTCTCGCACATTTCTTGGGACTCTATTTGAACTTTGCTGAGGAGTCGAAAGACCACTGAACCCCAACTCTCCTCCCCCCCTATTGTTCATCCCGATTATCCAAAACTCTTATGGCTTCCGTTTGTTCTCCTCAGCCATGCTCCTATTCCTTTCAATCGTCCCCGATATCTATTGAGAAGATGTTCCAAAGCCACCAGTCCTCGGACAGCGACTTTGCTCGATCCATCTTATCTTCTGATCGATTTTCCCCTTTCTTTCAAGATTCTTTTGAGGGATTTTGCTGCTTTCGCTTGTTTCCCTATTTCGGCAGCTGGTCCGTCTACCTCCTATAGTTTCCCTACCAAATGGCTGTGCTGGGGGCCTCCTTTCCTTCTCCCCCCTCTTCCCCATTCGGAGAAAAAATCTACATTCATTCTAAGACCTCCCCAAACCTGTATTCCGATCCCTTCCGACTATGATCCTTTTCACCAATGGTTTTCCAGCCGTTCCGACTCTGAGTTGCGATACTCAAGGGAGGGCTATGGGCATAATCGAGGAGCACCCAGACTCTCCCCTCCCCATTCTTCTTGGTTTCAGCAGACAGAATATGGCCTCCTCCCTTCTTTCCTGAAACCCTTCTTCAGATGATCAGGAGATTCCATTTGATGGCGAGAATTCTTCTCTTTCCGTCTCCCTTTCTACCCTCTTCGGTGATCGGGTTAGACTAGTCTATTGATTCCCTCTAACCCCCTAAGAACACTTTTCTTCAAATCTTTCTTTAACCTTTAGGCTCTCTAACTGCCCTGTTAGGTTCACGTCGGGATGAAAATTGCACCCCTTTACGTCCCCATTTAAAACTCTTCCAGAAATGGTGGCAAATATCTTCCTCGCTTTAGTTTACTTCGGACTGTGGTCAGTCAAGTTCTCATAGTCACCGCGTGTAATTCATTGACAGCGCCCCGTCCCCCTACCCCCTTCCTTATCCCTCTGCGAGGACACATCGAATAGACTTCCTCTTGGATCCTTTTCGTATATCTCTTCTTTTTAATAATATTTGTTGTTGTTGGTAGATGTTATGTCCTACGCTGCAAAAGACCCGATGACCATACTTCCTGGTCCGATTTTCTTTTTTTGCTGACTTGTCTGGTAGATTTTTTGAGGATGATGTCCCAATTTCACCCCGCCTGACTCCCCAAATAATCTTTTATTTCTCCCCATGACCCCCCCCCTCGGACGCGTACATATGAGAATCCGGATGGACCAGCCTTCCCTCTTGTTTTCCTCGAAACTCTGGACTACGAGGCGACTACAGTTCTTCTTCCCTTCTTCACTAGGCCAATCTGGAAAGACTTCTAAGGAAATCTTCGGAATAGCGTACTAGAACGACACCCGGCAACGCCTCTTTCTCCTAGATACCCTTTCGAAGGAAGTAACACAAACTTGTTATTGCCCTTCGCCTGGGGCACGATGGCCCTCCCCCTTTATTTAACTTTTCCCCCCGCCAGCAACACGGGACACGAAGCTCTGGTCTATTCGGGCCCCTTCCCCTTTCCCAGGCGCCCGCCGGTTTTCCCCCTTTCGTCGCGAACTTCAGCCCGTGACTTCCCCGAATTTTAAGGTTTAACAGGAACCTTCTGACTCTTCGAATTCCGGGACGTTCCATTTTCCTTTCTGAATTTTGAGCTCTTGTCCTACCCTTGGCTAGCTCGTGAGCCTCGAACCCCTTCCCGAAACCTCCTTTGTCCCTTCCTCGATCGGCGATTTCTCAGTCAGCTTTTCTTCCCGTCGTAGCAGCAGGTTGGGTCTTTTTCTCGAACGTTTTCCAGCACGCATCATGCCCCAGACCGGAAATGGCTCCGACGGTCTGCCCCGCTTTTTTTCCCCTCTGTCGATTTCTTCGTTGAGTTCCCTTCTCAGTGTGTTAGTCACAAATCAGCTGTCCTCTGCGGACCCGCTTGAAACGAAGCCCTCCTACAGTTTGCAAAGCTGCTAATTTGGGCGCTTTCCTGGATATTTCTTGCTTCTTGCTGTAGTTGTTTTTTTCCTCATGGCCCCTGATCTAGTATTCTTTCCACGCCGGAGACGCTTCGCATCCGAACGAGGCTGTTTAACATTTTTTTTTTCACATGTCGGCCTTACAGGGGATGATCCGGAGATGGTACCTTTCTACTTTCCTCCCCTCCAAGTTGGAGTCTTGGGACAATTCCTGGCTTGCCCCTCCTCTTCGCAATTCATCACATTTCTACAGTTTCGGCAGGGCATTTTCTGAGCGTTCGAGTCGAGTTAACCTCTGTATGTCCCCCACCCCCAACGTCTGAGCTGATCAGATCTTTTCTTCCCGATTTCGGCACCCATACGAAAACTTTCTTCTTAAAGGCTTCCCTCTCCCCCTCGCGATTCCCATTCCCTTTCCTGAAAGACTAGCCAGCCCCGTTCGAGAAGGTCTTGGCTATCTTCTCAAGTTCGCATCCTTCCGCCTGTTTTCTTTTTTTTCTACACGTGCTAAAGGCAACGTTCACCGTCCAGAATTTTCCCGATTACAATTTTTTCGGCAGAGTAGGCTCTCTCGTCCCAAGTATTCCTCGGACCCGGTACCCAAGACACGCGGTTCCCCCCAAAAACCCCCCCTTCCGCGGAAGGCAATGTTCCCCGCCTCTCTATCTTTCCTCCGTTGATTGTTGTTTCGATCTATTTCCCCCTCATGCGCATTTTTCCTCGCTAGTTTGAGCGACCACCTTCTTCGAGTTATTTTTCTTCTCCGGTCCGAAGGGGAATTGGTTTACCCAGTCCGTTCTTATGAAGTCTTTTTTTCCCCCTTTCCCTCTTTTTTACCTCGTGTAGGTAAGGGTCTCTTCAGGCTTCTTTATTTCTAGACGACTGGTGACATTCATCACAATTTTGCCTCCCGCGCAACAGTGAACATTTTCTCAGCGCTTTTTCTTTAGACGCTTTGTGACTCGAAAATAGTCACTCTCCCTTCTCAAAGACTTTCGTCTATAAGACATCGCGGGTGTACTCCCAGAAGTTAGCTTCAACATCCTAACCCCACCTTCCTCTATTTTAGTATTGAATCTGGTCTTTTCTTTAATGCTTCCAACATGAAGTAGAAGACCTCTTTAGGTAGAAGTACTTCTCCCAAACCTCCGGTCGAATGGAAGCCTTTTCGCCCCTCTTCGCCTCCTTATCTTTCCTTTTCTCCGACGATTTATAATGAGTGGTGGACTTTTTTTCGACTGTTCCTTCCTAACAAAAAGTCCCCACTTCCAGATCCGCGCCTATGCAAAGAAGAATAGTACCCCCGACTTGCGTGATTATCATGTGTTCTGATCTCCACTCCCGGCCGTCACTCCCTCCTAGCCTTACCTCTCAAGAACTCTAAAAAGAACTAAAAGAGGTCCCTAGAGAGTTGGTCTGCGACTACTACATCTTCCTCCCTCCCATTTTGCAAGATTTTGCGTCTCCTAGGTTTTTTTCCCGAGAGTTCTGACGTCTGGGTCCAAAGGAATGATGGAAGAGGAATAGAAGAGAGTCGTCCCTCTATGCTCTCTTTTTATATAAGTGGTTCTGCTCCCCTCAATCCTTCCCCCATCCCTCTGACGTAGACCCGCAGAATTCCCCTTCCGAGTACCTGCATCAATGAGTCCCTAAAAGTACGGTCAGAATGCTTCTTTGAGAGAGAGGACCAGGGTAAGGGCAGGATATTAAAGGCCCTGAAAGATATCTCAAGGAGATTTAAGGTTCTGAGGATCAGTTAACTGCCTATAGCTGGCGTCTTCCACATTTGATCCGGATTATGAGAAATTGATGGGGAGTACCCGTCTGATGATACGATGAGCTAGCTCTCTTGTTCCGAATAGCAGAGATGAATAGTAT
>Ga0179593_1686858_pt1 | contig 11034 bp, 18 predicted proteins | sample CZODoug2_1_08_16_FD_185931 | JGI IMG/M metagenome (GOLD analysis project Ga0179593, IMG submission 185931) | Vadose zone soil fungal communities from Angelo Coast Range Reserve, California, USA - CZODoug2_1_08_16fungal (PacBio error correction) | ecosystem: Environmental > Terrestrial > Soil >... | reverse complement strand
TTTTTGCTTTTGGCTCCCCAATTCTCCTTTCCCACCAGGATCCCCCCAGTCCTTTTCCTCGGTTAGGAACTTCCTAACGATACCACCTTTTCGGCATAGATTTTCTTGACCAATTCTTGTTTTGTTCCAGTTCCTCGTCGCTTGTTCCTTTCCCCCCTGTGTGCAACCGTTAGCAAAATGCTTTCTTTTTCTGGCTTTTTTCCCCTTCTCCCCCATGCAAATAGCTTCCCCCCTCCTGCGGTTGAGGCCAGGTAATTCCCCCCAGGAACAGCTCCTTGATTTTTTTTACCCTTTTTGCTCATACGATTATTTTCTTCTTCACCCTTTGGTTGTCCTTTTATCGGCCCGGCAATTTTGAATACCCCACGTTTTTTTTTTTTTTTTTTTTTACAGGTGTGTTGTCTGGTCCTTTCTTGGACAGTTCCTAGGAGCCATCCCACCCCTCTGGTTTCGGTCCTTCTTTTTCTGTCTAATAAAATGGATAGCTTGATTCCCGGTCCACCTTTACGATAGGCCGTCATTGGTTTTTTCTTTTTGAGATCCTTGGATCAACAAGTAGATACTTCTTTTTACCCCAGTTCCCCCTTCCTTTTCGCTTTCCTCCTTGGTTTTGGATTGTTCATCCCCTGTCCCCCCCCCTTACCCTTGCTTTTCTCCAATACTTTTGTGTTTGTTAATGTAAACCTGAAACATTTTCCCGCTGTCTACCCCTTCCCCCCCTCCTAGTTACCTTCCCTTTCCAGCGTTTCCCCCACTTTGTTTGCCCATCTTTTCCATATGATTCTCTTGTTCTTTGAGTCCCAAAGTATCCCGACTTTTCAAATAACTGCAACCCGCTGGCTCTTCCCGCCGGCAGTCCGACATTTTTTTCTCCCCTGCTTTTCCCCCTCTTCTGTCCCTTTTTCAATAGGATCTCTTTCTTTTTCGCACGGTTTTTTGGTCGAGGCATTTTCTCCTTCAAAGCTTTTTTCTTGAGTTTTTTCCGAGTACGTTTCTTACCTTCTCCCCGGTACAAGTGGCGCGTCCACTTGTTATGCGTGCCCTGGTCGGGGCCTGGTCTTGTAGAATGCATAGTGGTTTTCCTTGTCTTTAGTATCTCGTCCTCAACCCTCCCCCCATTCCCTAACAGGTGACGGGAGTTCTCTTCCGATTCACTCCCTTTGACTTTGCGGTATCTTTTATCGGTCCCTGCTTTGCTTTTTTTTCCGATTTCAGCGTTAGACTTGATGAGAAGTATTTTTTTTCTTTTCTCTGTGGCCGCCCTCTTCCCTTCCACGTACGTTTCTCTACTCGGCGATGTTTCGCAAGGCGAGACCACCGTGTGCCAGGTCTTTTTATAGTCAAATTTCGCTCTGATTTTCTTTTTTCCACGTTTTTCCCCCCCATCACTTTGCAGAACTTTGCTTCCTTGCGTCCAATTCCTCTTCCGATTCCCCTTAATATTGCGTGTTTAGTCGCCCCTATCCAGAGTTCTTCTTTTTTGGGTCCCGTCGAACTGGGTAAAGGTCCCCTCCCTCTCTCTCTACGAGCTTACAACGGTTTTCTTTCCCCGTTCTCTAATATGCGTAGTGCACCCGAAGCATCAATTTCCTCCTTCGTCCCCGGTAATTCCCGTGCTTTTTCCTTTTTCTCTGCGTTCCCCATCATCTGTCTCTCCTTTCTTTTTCCGGCCTGCCGTCAATTGAAGCCTGGGAACGTCCCTTTTTGCATCGTTTTTCCTTCACCCTTGCCATTGGTGCAGATGTAACGGAGGGTCCACTTTTTTTTCCTCCCCCTAACCCTCTTTTTTGGGGGGGTTTCCCCTTTGTCGACCCAAAGTCCTCTCTTTGCCGGTTCCTTCTTCTTGCAGGCCCCCTTTCCTCTCGGCCCGATCTGTTTGATTTCTCCAGAATTTTTCTTACCCGGGTCAAGTTGTTCCTTTTTTCTGAGGTTGCCTTTCTTCCGCACTCAACGCACACGAGCTTGGATCTTCTTTTAATACTCCGTTTTTGTTGTTTTGGATCTCTCGCTAGGTTAGCCTTTTCTTTTAGTTTTTCATCCAATCCCCTCCCCCCCAGACAGAAGACTTCCCAAACCTCCCACCTTGCCTTGGTCCATTTTTTTTCCCCCCACAATAATTGAATGCTCTTGCCTGCTCCCCTTCCCCGTCGCTCGTCTTGAATAAAGATTCCCTTTTTGCTAGTATTAGTCACCCCGGTTTTTTTTTTTTTTTTTTTTTTTTTTTTTTTTTTTTTTTTTTTGCTTTAAGGATCCACTCCCCCCCCCTCCTCCCCTTTCCCGTGGTCCTTGACTCGTCGTCTCCCCCGTTTGCTTATGCAGGCCTTTACCCCTTCCAAGCGCCCTCCACGATCTTTTTATTTCTCTAGTTGAGTAGAACCATGTCCCGCTCCTCCTCGTTTTTTTTTTCCTCTTTTGAAATTTCGTGGTTCAATCCCCCCCACCCCTTTAAAGAGCAATCTTCTTCACACAGGTAGAGCGTTTTGCGAGATTCCCTATTTTTCCCCTTTCCCCCCATCTGCTTAACTTCTCCTCGCCCTTCCTCTGGCTCGTTGCTGCTGTCACTCCTGACCCTTTAAAGAGTTATGAGTCTGTTTTTCTTCCGCTCCCACACTTCCCCTTTCCCCAATGTTATGGTTCGTCAACGCGTTTTGTTAACCCACTCTTTCCCTAGATAAAACTAGACTGGGGTAGTCTCTCCCCCCTTCTTCAGTCCCAACCCCCTTCCCGCCGAAGTACAGATCCCCCCGTTGGTTGGACCCCATTGTCCCTTTTATACGAGTCCTTCCCCGCGCCGCGACCCCCCTCCCCCTTTATCTGGGTGCCGCAAGGACCTTGTTTCCTTACGTCCCCTACTTTTTTTTTTGGGCCCCCCAGTATGACCCTCACCAGGAGGACTAATCAGTCTCTCAAGTTTGCTTTTCGACTGCTCGTAGTGTTGCACCCCTCTAAAGTTTTTTCCCTTTTTTTAATCCTCCTTCTCTCGGCGGGTCTGCTTTTTCAGAGCGTCCCCCGTCAATAGATCCTCCCGGTACGCCCTTCCTGCCTCTTCCCGGCCCTTTTCTCGAACCTGCTTGTCGATCCCCCACAGTTTCTTTCCTCCCCCCCCTCAACCCTTTTTGACTTGACATAGTTCTCTTGCCAGGATTTTTCTCCTCCTTTTCTTCCCCGATTTGAGGTTAAACTTCCCCGATTCCCCCCGCCTGTCTTTGGTTTCTTAGCGGGGTCTTGAAGTCTTTCCCATTTCCCGCAAAGGGCCAAAACTTTTAATAAGTGGCTGCCTCCGACCGACAGAGCTTTGACCTCCCTCTACTCGCACTGCCTCTACCTACCCTTCTCTTCCCTCTTGCGTGTCTCCCCTTTCCTTCAATCCCGAGTTGGACACGTCCTTACCCCACCACGACACCTGTCTCCGCTCCTCCCAATTACCCCCCCCCTGCCCTCTTATTCCCTTTACGTTCCTCACCTCCTTCCCTCTCCACCCACGTCCACCGCTGTCCCGCCAACCTACATCTCCCCCCCCTCCTCCTTGACTAACTCCCTCCCCCGAACATCCTTCCCTTCCTCTTATACCACTCTCCCCCCCAATACCCATCTTTGCCCCCCCACCCATCCCGTCGGATCACCGCTCCCCAATGACGGTTCTTGGACTCCCCTCCTGACCGACTCCTGTACCCTCCGCACCATTTCACCACCCCCCCTTCTTTTTCTCGTCCCTCCCGCTCCCTGTCCCTCCTACCCCACCCGCCTCTTCCTTACACTTCCCACCTAGCCCCTTGGCAGTCCCCCCATTTGACGCACTACTCATACTTCCTTTCACCCCTTTTCCCGCAGATAGCCCTTTGTCGTACCACCCTCCGCGTCGCCGACCCCACAAACCCATCGCAACCCCCTGATCCTGGACAACCTATACCCCGCCGCACTACGTACCGCCCTGCCCCCTGCATTACCCCTTAATAACCCCCCCCCCCCCTCCCCTTACAAACCCTCCTTGCACTCCAGGCTTACCATCTCCCCTACTTCTGTACCTTTTGCTCTCCAACCCTCGTTCCCAACACTCCCGCCTCTCGCGGTCTGTTTTGGTGCCCCCCGGGTATTTCCCCAACCAACTCCTTCCCCACTGTTGCCCCATCCCCCCCCTCCCCCTTACTGCCCCCTCCCTCCCCCTGCTCATAAACGGAGTTGGCCCCCCGACTTCAGCCAGTCTTCCGCATATCAATCCTTCCCCTCCCCCCTCCATCCCCCTCTAACTCCTCCCCAATATACCAGCTGCCTAAGCTCGAGGTTGAATCCTAGGTGGCTGCCCTTGTGTACATACATGTTTTGTAGAATTTAAAAGAGTCCTCTTTTTCCCCCCCCCACCGCCACAGTTTCATCGTCCTGTGATTGAAGTTGGGTTGTTGGCCATTTCCATACGCGCCGCCTTTTTTACCCATCTACTCTTCTTAATCCCACGAGTGGATGTCAGAATAGAAACCCCCCCCCCCCGTACCGCCTCGTTTTTGTCCCTTTATGCTCCCCTTTGCCCTTCCCCCTTAATTTCGGATTCTAAGTATTCTTTAGGCTTGACGTCGCGGTTCCTTTCTTGGTTTTGTCTCGTTGGATGGTCCTTGAACCCTCCTCCCTTTTTTTGAGTTTTAGATGAAGGTAATTTTGCCCCTCTTGGGTATCATCCCAGCACTTCCCTCCGTTTGATTTTTTTCCCCCCCCCAATTTTCGCCTCCCTCTTTTTCCCCCTGACAGTTTTTTTTTTTCGGACTTCCCCACCCAAATGGTCTTCTTCCTCCATGCCTGCCGCCAGGTTCCTTCGTTCGCCTTTTGTTTAGCCCTCTTCCGCCGGCGCCGTGTTTTTTTACATTTATTTCCTTTAGAACCATGCCCCAGATTGTCCTGTTTTCTTCCCCCCCCCTTGAAAAACGGCGCGTCTGAGAATACTGACCATAATAGACATCTATTTTTTTACCCCCCCCGAACCCACTTTCCTATGGTCATCACGTCTCACGTCCCCCCTGCCCTTAAAGGTACCCTCAAGTTTCGCCCATTTACACTTTTGTTCCCCCCCCCCAATGTCTGCTGGTTTTCCAAAACGCCTTTTCCCCCCGCTACTTTACCCTTCCCCTAATGCAGTATTCTAGACCCTCATTGAGCACCTTCAAGGTCCCCTCTTTCCCCCCCCTTCAGCCGCTTTTCGCCTCCTGTCGATGTAGGTTGCCCCGGTGGTGCGTGCTTGTGGGTGCAGATGTTCCTCGTCCCTATGTCTTTCCCGATACGGCGTCACCTCCCTTCCCCAACTTTCCCCCCCCCCATAAAATCAGCCTTTTCTTTGCCCCACATTCGCATGTCTAATTTATCGCCTTAAGCCCTTTCTTCCTCTCCCACTCTCCTCGTGAAGGACCTTAACCTCCCCTCCTTCTTCCCCCGAATTTGCTCGAAAGTCTTACCTTTTTCCCTTCATCTGTGTGGTCCATTTTTTTTTTTCCCCTGGATTCTTAGAAGGGGAGTCAACAGCTTTCCTCTTTCCTTTCAATTTTCCACCCACAAGTTCCTCTTGCCCCCTCTGTCCGCCATCTTCTACTCGCAGGAAATTCTTGACCGGTCCCTCCCCCCCTCTTCCCACGAGTTGTGGAATGGTTTTGCTCTGAATTCCTCTTCTACGGCATAAGAAGTTTTGTCCCAACCAAGCAAGCATACTTGTTGTCCTCAACCCCCCTTTCACATTGCGTTCACAGGAATAGTGGAAAGACCGTGAATTGACTTCTTTCCCCCTCGTGCTTCGTCTACTAGTGGTAGGTCCCGCCGTTTCAGACCCCCCCGATTTTTTTTTCGTCTCAGGATTTGTTTCAAGTTCTTAAAAGGGAAGGGCCCATTTTACTGGCGTTCTTTGGTTTCCCTCTTTTTACCAGGAAGCCGGATGAAACTTTCCTGGTTCTTCGGGGAAAACTTCCCTGCTCACTTGACACCTGGCTTTCCCCCTCTGAATGTCTTAAGCCGACAAATTTCTTGCTAGTAGAATCGTAGATTTGTTCCCAATCGATCTCCTCTTGTTTTTGTCCACAAGGAGGAAACCTGTTCCCTCTTTGTCGTTGGTTTCCCCTTCTCCACTACGATATTGAACAAGCCGGAGCGTTGTTTTGGACACTTCCCACTTCTTTCCCCAAATACCTCGCTTAAGCAGCGTCCTATCATCAAGAAGCGCGTCGAACCGTTGTTCCTTCAGTGTGACCTTCTTCTTTTCCTCCGCCCCTCTCCCGCACGTTTTTCCGGATGAGGTTTGTGCTGGCAGCGGTCTTTTTTCGAAAGAGGGTTCTTCTGGCCCCTTTTTTTCTTCCATTTTTGGTTGTAATCAATGGTCTCGAGTTTTATGACGGTTACTAACCCCTTTCCTTCCTACCCCAGGTCTTGCCTCCCCGCTCGACTCTTATCCACCGCTCTTCGACAGTATTGGTCCCCCGCAGTACTTTTTAACAGTTCGGTGCCCTTTTCTTTTCTCTTTCCCCTGATGGGCAAGACTGAACCCCCACTAAACTTCGACTCTATTCAGGTCTTTTGTGAAAAAGGCCACCTCCCCTTTTACGCCTCTCTTTTTCCCTACATCATCAAAATTACTTCCCCTTTTTGTGCCCCCCCCTTCCGCTTCCCCCTCTTAGTATCCTTACTTTAAAGTCGCTGAGTTTTCAACGCCTGTGCCGACCCCGCGGCTGCCACAGCCCCGATTTCCCTTTTTTTAGTCACCTCCAATTCTCTCTAATTGCGTTTTGAATTGTTTCAAGTCAGAGCTCCTTTCTTTTCAGATCCCTGTTCATTGCTAGGAACTGGTCTAGTGCCAATCAGGATTTTTTCGGCTTCCTCTCCCCTTCATAGTGACGACGACTTATGCGTCGTTTCTGAAAAGTTTGATTCCTTTACTAGTTTTTCTGGTCCCTCCTCTCCAAGCTTGCGTCTTTCGCGGGTTCTGACCGTTTCACCCCCCCGATAACCCTTCCTCCAGCCTTTTTCTTTGTCATCTGAACTGGGGACCCCTCAGGCGTCCTTATATGGTTTCCAGACTACGTGGGGCCGATGCCCGCAGCTTCCTCCTTTCTCCCAGCAGACTTTTCTTTCTTTTGACGCTTTCTTTTTTCCCGTACTTCCCTGGCTTTTGTGGATTCTCACCTTCCCCGGGGCTTTTGATTTTGGGTAGGTCCCCGGAGGCATAGTTAGTTAAGCCGTTTCTTCCCTCAAGTTTCTTTTTTACTTTAAATCGAATCACACAACCCCTGTGCCTCGCCTTTGTACTTGTGCTCCTTGCGGCCAAAGATAGGAGCATGCCTATTGAGGTAGTTTTTTCCCCTACGATCCTATTTTTCCAAGTTTTTTACTTTTTTCTTGCAAATTTTCCGAGTGCAGTCCCCGATTTGGGGTACCCTTGGTCAAGATAATTTCCCCGCCCGTCTACCGGTTGAATAAAATATTAGATTTTCTACCCGTTGGCTTTTTTCCTTCTTCCCCCGCCTCCCTCCTTCTCCCAGCAAATTTTTGCGGAGTGCATGGTTTTTCTCCATCCAGAATCTGGCTAACCTGCCGAGCTGACCTGAGTTTCCCTTCACTTCTCCCCCCTCATCCATTTCCCTTCTCTAGGCCTAGCACTCAAACGGGGACCTTGTCGTATATACTTCTCCCTTACCCCGTCCCGTACGGGAGACTCTTTGCTCGGATGCATTTGACCGGCTCTTCTTTTCTCCTTTTTACTTTTCTTTTCTTTTTATAGTTTCTTTCCATTTCCCCCCTCATTTCATTTCCCAAGGTCCTGGGGGGTAAAGTGATATGATGTCCTTGTCGGACCTCTTTCCCCCCTTCCCCCCTCCACCTAATCCCCCTCTTTTTTCTCCTAGAATTTGTGGTTGATCCCTTGCTCTTTCTATGTGTTCGGCTGACTCCACAGGTGGCATTAAGATTAAAAACCTTAAATGTCATTATGTTTCCTCCCCTAACCTCCTCTCCCCCTGCGTCTGGTTTTTTTTCATAATAAACTTCTCATCTCTTCCGTCTGCACATCAATATTTTTAGCAGGGTCTGCTCCCCCCTCATAAATATGCCCCCCCCTTTTCCCTGTTTGTATCTTTTCTTCTTAGCGGAGTGTGTATATGGTCCCTTTACTTCAATCGCAGGCCGCACTTTATGTATCGCCTCCCCTATCTGTTTATTGACTCCCCAATTACTCATCCCCCCTTTATCGGGAACTTGTCCTTGGTCGCTCTAAATCTCCCTTCCTAATATTTTTCACCGTTGTATACCTGACAGATCTATTTATGCCCTTCCAACCACCTCCTAGACTTCTACATTTAGCCAAGGGCCCTTTATTTTGCTGGCACTAACGACCACGAGACCCTCGCTTCTGGTAGCCGTTTGCCACTTAAAGTTTTTTCCTTAAATTTTTTTTTTGGTTTTAGTTTACTAGGTTTTTTTTTTAATACCAGGCTCTTTTCCCCTAACCAAGACCTCTTCAAGGGTTTGGTTTTTCCGCCTTTCTTTCCCACCACCTCCCCCTCCCCTTTCTCAGTATTACTGTATTCGTGAAAGCTCTGTCCCTACACGCGGCATCAATTCTGACTCCTTTCCTCACTTTCTTTACCACGCGTTCCGGAACCATATCGGTTTTTTGAATCCCCCACTTTCGCTTTCACGTTGGTGGAGATAGAACAGTGGTTGCCCTAATCTCTTTCAGAGTTTTTTTTTGTAATATCCCTCCGAGTACCGGAAAGCTCGGTGCTTTGAGAGACTCTTTTGAATTTTGAAAGACCCCACCCCCTCCCCCCCCCCCCACCCCCCCCCCCCCCCCCCCCCCCAACCGACCCAAATAACTCTCACACACCACCCAACAACCAAAAACCCCAACCCCCCCACACCCCCACCACCAAACAAACCCCCCCCCCCCCCCCCCCCCCCCCCCGAATAAGTGTTAAGACTAAGCATACTTCCTTCAATTTCCCCCCCCTCCTCGAAAGTCTTGAGCACTGCCCTCCCGGCCAACATTCACGGGACTGAACGATCTCTGACCGTTTTTTCTTTCGCCCCCACACTCAGTTGTTCTGGAATTGCAGCCCCAACCGTCTTGGCCCGTGATCTCGGTCTGCAGTTCGGCCCTTACGCCAAGTCCCTAACTTCCAGTCCTTCCTTTGTAGCACCGACCCCTTTTTGCCCCCCTGAATGTTCCAAAGTTGACTCGATTGTTTAGTGGCCCTTTATGTGATTTAATTTTAGTACGACTAACGGTTGATTCCCGGGGCCTTACCCCGAACATGGTAGAGAGGTGCACTTATGAATCGGTGGGTGGTGGTGGCTTCCTCCGCGTCTGTAACTCCGAACCTTTCTCCCTCCCACTCCCCTAACCCTACTCCCCACCTTATCCGCTCTTCTTTACTTACTCCCCTTGCCTGCCTCCCATTCTCCCACCTGCTGACTCCCCCCCCCCCCCACTTCCGTCCCACCCCCCCGTTCTCCCCATTCCCCCTCCCTTCCACCCCCTCTCTCCTCCCCCTTTTCCTATGTACTGCCTCCGTCTCCTCTCGCGTTCCGAACCCTTCACCCACATGCCGCCGCATACTCCTTTTTCTTATCCCGCCTCCTTTTTCATTAGCCCTCTACACAATTCCCTCACCTTTCACCCCCCCCCTCTCCCCATTCCTCGCCTCCCTCTCCTCACCTTTCTACCCCCCTTTCCTCCATTTCTCTATGTCCTTCAACCCCTCTACTCCACACACGCCCCTCTTCATCCGCCCCCATCCCATACCTACCTCGCCCCCTCCTCCTTCTGCTACTCCCATCCACTACTCGCCCCCGACACACCCTCTCTTCCTAGCCACGTCACTCCACTGCGCCCGCCTCCTTCCTCCCTCCGTCCCCTCCTTCCCCCTCCCCCCGCCCTCCTACCCCGCCTTTTCGCCAACTACGTTCTATCTCCTCACCCTTCACAAAATCCCCCTTTCGTATCCCCTGACCCTCCCTCATTTCCTTACTTCCCTCACCCTACCATCCTTGTCCCCTCTTTTTTTTTTTTTTTTTTTTTTTTTTTTTTTTTTTTTTGTTTTTTGCGCTCGCCATTGTTTTTCCCCCGACCGCGGGGCCCTGGGCGAGGAAATGTACCTCCTGGGCACCTTTTCCCCCCTGCAAGCCCTTTTTTTTTCCCTTTTGACTTCTTTTTTTGCTTTTTTATTTCGAGCTAGACACTTTCTCCCAAATCCGTCCGAATCCCGCGAGTCAGCCGTGACCGCTCCCACGCCCCCTCTGGGCGTCAGGTTTTTTTCTGGTTTATGCATTTCTCATTTTAACTGGCCAACAACGGCCGTATCATTGAGTACTCAGACTTGTTCTTTCTATTCTTTACGTTTCCTTTCATGCCACTACCTTGCTTAGCCGGAGATATGAGTCTTTTCTTGCCTCTTTTAGCACTAAAGCCCTTTTTTAAGTTTCCTAGGTTTGCAACCCACCCGATTTCCCCTGACAAGCATACGAAACTCCCCCTCCTGAAGTCCCCCCTTTTTTTGGACCCCTCCAATATCTTTTCCAAGACACTGGGGGTTTCTATTTTTATCCTAAACGCGGGACCTCGTCGTTATGTGGTGTGACTGATGCGTAGAAACTGCCCCCCCCATCCTTTGCCCCTTCCTTTATTTATTCCAAGGGTAGTATCATCCTTTTCCATTCACGACGAATGATGTTATAACCCAGAGCCTCCTCTGATCCCTTTCCCCTTACCAGTTTACAATATCTTTCTGGTTGCGCAATTTAAGCGGCACACAAACGTTTTTTTTGCCCTTCCGTTTTTCCCCCCCCCCCCCTCAGACTATTGAACATCCATTCTCTCGGAACCACCTTTTCCTTTTGCGCCATGTCCCAGAAGTCCCCCCATCTTGTCCTCCTAGCTTCCCCTTCTTCCCGCTTTTTGAGTCTTCGCGTGGGCAATCTGTGTGTCCCGTCTTTTCTGCTCCCCGTTTCCTAATTGAACCTACGGCACCCAGCCATCAACACGATTCCCCAGACGCTCCTCCCCGAAGCCTT
>Ga0179593_1619683_pt1 | contig 11034 bp, 8 predicted proteins | sample CZODoug2_1_08_16_FD_185931 | JGI IMG/M metagenome (GOLD analysis project Ga0179593, IMG submission 185931) | Vadose zone soil fungal communities from Angelo Coast Range Reserve, California, USA - CZODoug2_1_08_16fungal (PacBio error correction) | ecosystem: Environmental > Terrestrial > Soil >... | reverse complement strand
GTTGAGCCCCTGAAAACATCTATCGCGCGCGCCCTCCTTAATTTTCGTCTGCATTGTCCTTGGTGCCCCACGATTTCTCCGTCTCGCCTCGCGAGTCGCCTTAATCCTCTGTCGGAATTTTTCTTCCTTCTTGATATGCGCTTTTCCTTCATCGCCCTCCCCTCCCCCAAGATTGCACTGGTGGGGTTGTCCCCCCCCCCCTCCTAAGGCCAGCGAACCACGCGTATCCCTTTTTCTGTCCCTTTTAATAGTTTGTTCTGCTGGTTCCAGGCCGTGGAATGGTTCTTTTTTCCCTTGCTCCTCCTGTTCACCTTTGCAACCTCTTACCATCCGAGCGATTTCACTTATGCGACCTTTCTTCTTCTCTCAGTCGAGGAAGCTTCTGGTGACTTTCTTGATGCCGTCGCCCCAGCTGTCGAGACCCTGTGGAGCTGGCGCTTCTCCAGCGCGTTTGCCTTAGGATCTTTCATGGGATCTTTCCCCTCATCGCTTCTCCTGACGTCCGCTTTGAGAAGGGCGGAGCTGGGCTTCTCAGCCTGCCTGTTATTTCCGTTCTCTTTCGAGTTCCAGCCGCGCCCTTCACGGCAAGGATCCTCCCCCCCTTCCTCACTAAAACGAAATTTTTCCTCAGGTTTCCGGTTTCTAAAGATACGGGCTTAAGAGTTCTTTCCGTTGAACTGTTCCTCGCGCTCTTCCGTACGTTTTTTGCCAGGTCTCTCCCTCCTTACTGGTGACATCGGCCATTAATGTTTAGGCGGGGCCGAGAATCTCCCCCTATCCTTGACGTTTTACTTCTAGGCCCTCTTCGCGCAGAGATAACGATGTTTCCTTCTGGACGATTCCCGGGTAGCCCCGTCGATAGGCCGGACCCCTCCGCGGCTCAACGCCCCACGCCATACGTATCCTTGGCGAGAGGTCCGGGACACTTCTTTCGTTCCCCGCCTCAGTATTCCCCCTTTTCCCTTTTAAACTGGAATATCGAAACAGCTGGCCAATGTGTAATCCTGCTCTTCCTGGACCGCCCCTCCTCGATCTTCGTTTCGTAATTTTTTTGGTTTTTTTTTGGCCACAATCCCGGTGCTCTCTCTGGTCCCCCCCCCCGTTCTGTATGGCGCTCCTCACTATCTTCGAGAGTTCTCAGGGAGTATAGGTTCCCTTCTTACGGCCCCCCCTTGGCTCTTTAGGCTGGCTCTTCTCCTCCGGGATTTTGGGGCATCGCCAGCCCCCCAGCGCCGCCCCCCCCTAAGTGGAAACGCGGCCGTCGGTTGTCTCCGGTGCTTTTACTTCCCACCTCTCCCTTTGGTCTCGGGGAAGTATGGTTTTCTACTCATATTTTCACGTCGCCGGTTCATGACGACCGGACTGCATACGTCCCTATTGCGGAGATAGGTCCTTCCTCGTTTTGATAACCCTACGTATGTAGGACTGTGTTGCACTTTCCATCGCCGAGAAACGGGTCCTCTTCTCTTCTTGTGTCCGCATTTCAGGCGATGTTTCCTTTACCCCTTTCCCAGCGCTCGACTCTCGGCAGTCAAGGTTTCCCTTCCGCTAGAGTGCTTCTTCCTCCACTCCAGTGGCCCGGCCTTCGTCCTCGATTAGACGAGCTTGCTGGGACCATTCTTTCGCCTTTTTTTTCAGCACTTCTACTGCCATTTCTCTTCGCCGAACGGAGTTCTTTTCCTTTTTGAAGGACGCAGGCGGCCCAGATCGGGTTCTCTTATGAATTTCTGAATGCTCCAGCTCCTTGGCCCTTTCTCACGCGACTAACTTTCCTGGTGAGAGACTTTTAACTCCACGAATTCCTCGCTTAGGAGGTTTCTATGCTTATGCATCCACTTCCAATGCGGTGGACTGTTAACACGAGAGAGTTCGCGTTCTTTTCCGTTACGAGGACTTTTGGAAAAGCCCGAAGTTCCTTTGCATATTTTCCGTTGTGGGTTTTTTTTCTTTTTTGGTGATTAGCTCAGGACATCATAGTAATCTCCAGAGATCGTTTAGTCCAACTTCCACATCGCATCTCTGTCCTCCTTCAAGCAGTGGCCGATCGCTTTTTTATTCCGTTTTTTCTTTCGGTGTTTATCTTCCCACACTCCAGTGACGCTTTCCTTTTAGACTTAATACCTAACCTTGTCCCCACAGCTTTTCCCGTGGTCTGCCTTTCGAATCACTCTTCTGTCTGAAGGACCGAGCACTGCGAGCTCACGCACGCTTGGACGCACACGCCTCCCCGAAACCGGTAACCTTTGCTCCCCCCCCTCTCCACTGAGACATCACCCCTGCACGCACTCCTCCACCCAACGGTTATCCCCTGAAGCGGCACGTTGGACTTTTCGTAAGAGCCTCCCCGAGATGCTCTCCGACACGTTGATTCTGAGCATTCGGCTTTTTTTTTTTGATATCTCCTGCTTTTTTCTACATCCGTTTGTAAGTGGCTTTCTCTGTTAATCAACACCACTTCATCGACTCCGTCGTGCGACTATTCTTTTCGCGAGCTCTCGACTCTTCCGGACCGCTTTGGTTTTCTTGTCAAGTCTTTTCGTCCTGAACTGACTTCTTTTATTCTGTCTGTAGACCCCGTATTCAACGAGTTCCCTCTCCCGAGTGCCTGTTTCCGCGCCCCTTCACCGGGTTTTTTCTAGTGGCTGGTTAGCTTTCGATGAGAATTCCCGCGCTGTGTCGCGCCCGTGAGATACCCCCCCCCCGGGCGCGCCTTTTCCCACGTCTGTGCCGTCCTTTTTTGGGGATCTGTAAATTTTGGAGCATGTGCCCCCTCTCCTTTTTGATCGTGAGGTGAGGTTTCCGTGCTCTTTTTGATGTGGCCAAGGCGCTGCGTGCTCGAACCTCCGCGAGCGCGGTTTTCTTCAGGCATTTTCGTTCCTTGATTATTTTTTTTCCATCTTTCGACGTATCCCCCCCCCCACCTCCTTCTTTCGTCCTCCGCTCAGTTCTGTGAAGGTCGCCCCTCGCCCGATCAGTTTATTTTCCCCGGCGGCTGGATCATTTTCTTTCGTCTTTCACCCTCTCTCTTCCTTCCCGTCTCCTCGAATAAACTTGATCGAGGCACACGCGCCTTCAGCCGGCGAACCGCGCGCGTGTCATCTCCTCGGAGAGCTGCTACCGTGGGGATTTTCCTAACGTCCCCCCTCTCGAGACCCCCCCCTTCAGACCTCTAAGCGCTCGGATGGCGCGGACTCCGGCAAAGAACATGAACCTTTTTTCATGTCCGAATTTTTGAAAGGGTCCTCGTTCGTTTTTTTTCCTTGCCGCGTCTCGTTCTATCTTTCTTACGTCCGCGGATTCTCGGAAACAAGCCGTCCCTTCCCCCCTCTGGTGACCTGCGGTACTCCCAGCGCCCCGCAAGGACCCCACTAGAGTCGCAGCTCTCCCCTCAGGTTTTCCATGAATCTTTCCCAATTACCCTGACTTTTAGCTAAAGCGGATTCCAATGTGATGATCGAGGAGTGTCTCTTAGTTATACTGCCCCTTAACATGATTTTAGTAGACTTCTCTCTCTAATAGAAGACTCTCTTCCAGCAAAGATGCCCAAGGTTCTGGCCTCAAAAGCCCCTTGTCTCCGGATTCAGTTAACCATCCCTCCTTTTGACGCTACCTCTTTCCGGCATTTCCTTTTTTGATACGCGTCGTGGGAGTCTGGAAGTGGGGCAAACCCTCCTTTCGCCTTGTTTCCCCCAGAGTTTTTCCTCTTTCGGCCCCTCCCTCAAACCTAGAGTTCGGCGATTCTCCGCGTGTTCGAGACGGGAGATATTGTTTTACATAGCCGACTCTCCTTTTTGCCGGCCCGCAATTTCTTTTTTTTCTTGAGAGTTTGTTTGACGCTCCCCAAAGGGTCCCTCCTCTTTTCCTATATAATGTGTTGTTTTTATCACAGTTGAGGAGAGGGACCAACATCCATTGTGATTCCTCGAGACCGGTGCTTTTCAGCCCTTGCTCCCCGGTCCAGTTTACCCACTATAGACCCCCCCCCAGCGAGTCTAGCTCCTAATTGTTGAATTTGGCCCCCCCTCAAGGTGAATCCGACGCTTTACCCCCCCCGTTTTACACAGGTCCCCTTTTGGTAGGGGTGTTTCCCCCCATTCTCGAGAGCCCGTCAATCTAGCCACCTTGCCCATCCAAGCCCTCGCTTCAGAGTCCCTTTGTAAGGTATTGTATCCGTTCTCTCCTTTCCTGGACCAACGTCTGTGGTCGGCCAGTTCCCTCTGCCACAAGGACTCCAAGCGCTTGCATCTTCATCGAGGGGCTTCTCTCAAGAAGTCCTTCAAAGAGTGATTTGCTGCTCTCTCCTGCGTTCTCTGTCCCGCTTTCTGCAGAGCCTAAAGTTGGCGATTGATAGACTGGTATTTCCTGCTCGCTGTGTCCCTTCGGAGATTTCCTTCGGAACTGCCATGAAACGCCTGCATGTACTCTTCGACGACTCCCCTGTCGCGGTTTTCTTTTACAATTCCCTTCTCCGACCATATTGACGGACCTGGGACCCCGGGAGCGTCCTTGTTGGAGTGAAGTAGAAGTTTCACTACTTCTAAGCGTACCCCCCCTTTCCAGTATCCCAATTTTTCCCCCGCCAGAAATTCCGTGTTATCAAGCTCCTTCTCCATCCCGTTAGGTTCATAGTTGACGGTCCGTCTCATCTAGGATGAATGAGTCCCGTTCGCCCAGGAATGCCCCCTGTCTACCCAGTTTTTCTTTTTTAGTCTGGTTTTTCTCAGCCCCGATTCCGGCCCCGATTGTTAGGAAGCTTGGCAGGCGGGAGCGGTGAGTTCAGAAGAGACGAGCCTTTTACGAATTTTGGTGCAAGGTCCCCTTCGATGAATGCAGGAACTTCCTCCTGCCGTGTGAGATTCCAGCCCCCCCCCACTCCGGATTGCGGATGGACCTTTTCTACGAGGAATTTCCCCCTTCGAGAAGTCCCATCTTCACTTTGTGCCTCCGTAGAACGAGGGGATAGCGAAACAGCTTGACCCTGTTTTTTGAACTTTTTCTTTTCAGTATTCCTTCTCTGAGTGCTTGGTTTCTGTAGCCCATCACTCAACTGGTTTTTTTTATCAGCGGTGAGAAATAACTCAAGTCAAACGGTTTTTTACTTCTTGATTCAGTGAGTACCCCTCCCCGGAAATATTGGAGCAATGACCCAAGGGCTCTAATTGAGAGTCCCGGGATTTATGTTCAGACCACCGCGCCCACACCACAATCTTCCCTTGAAGAGTAGTAGGTGTCCTCTTTTCCGGCAGTCCCCGAGGGGATTGTCACTCTTACTTGTTTCTTTTTCACCCTCCTTCCCCCCAGAGTTAGGCGACCCTGCCGTACGACCCCTTCGGACGCGGCTCAGGTAGGACCCTTCGAAGAGCTCGCTCCAGTCCTACACGACGTTATTTCTCCATATGCTGCAAGGACCCCCCGGACTCTTTCCTTCTTTTGCGTTTCTGGTGCAGGCGATGTGAGGCGAGTTTTCCCGGGAAGCAGCATCCGATGCATAGGATTAAGTGCTGAGTTGAGCTTGACCACCTTCCCCCTTCCCCTTCGTTCAGAAACTTTCCTTAGCTGCAAGCCAAGGGAACTTTTTTTACGTGAGAGAAGGTAATCTCCGAACTGATCGGAAAAGATCCTCCCTCCCCCCTTGACAACTCTGCGCGGGTTAGAAAGCGTTTCCCCTTAGGGTCCAAACTTGTTTTGAGACCCATGGTGGCCTCCGCACCACTTATGAATCCTAGATCTCCACTCCTACTACACCATACTCTCCCTCCCCCCAACCGGAGGGTCCCTACGGCCCTTTCAGGAAGGGACTCCATGTCCTCGTAACCTCTTTTCATTCTCAACCCAGATATTTCCCCCCTCCCTCCCCAGATTCCACCGGCCCACCCTCCCCCCTTCCCTCCCCACCCCCCTCTCCCATTACCCCGTACTCATACCTTCTCCTTCTTTCTTTATCTGCCTGCTTTAACACGCTTTTCCCGTCTCCCCCCCCCACTTGGACCTTCCCCCCATGTCCTAAAGAGAGTGTTCGTTTAGGAGTCACTTTTCGTCTATACCCCAACCCTTCTCCCATCCCCGGACCTCACCCCTTTCCTCGTGCCCGCTCTTCCAGTGCACCACCCTGAGCCTGCACAACCTAATACTCTCCAATCTGTCTCTTTTCTCCGAATATACATCAGCGATTCCTTCGTGCCCTCGTACCCTCCCCAGGACTCCACCCACAATGGGCCCCTGAAAGCTCTTCCTTCACCACTGGCGAGCCAACAACTGCTTTACCCTGCGGCCGCTCCGTCACTTCCCTACAACAATCTAGATACACGATCGTTTGTGCCGCAACCCCCCCCCGCCCACGCCAAACTCAACGCCTATGCAATTATCTCATTTCCGAGTTGAACCCACCCCCCTTTTGACAGAGAGTGTCGCATCTGGCCCCGAAGCCCTTCCATCCATCCCGATTCGACTGAGAATGACTCGATTCACGATTCGTCCATTCTGTTTCTCTATTCTCCTCCACATTCCCCCTCAACCATCTCGCTCCATTAAGGGAGGCCTTTCTACCCCACCAAAATAAAGGTCGCACGGATGCCTCGAGCAACCCCACCTTTTGCATCCTATGCCAGGAAGTTCGCATCGGAGCACGATTTTAAATTCTGCTCTCAGCATCCAACCGTCCTTCTAGATCCCTTCCCTTCTTCCCCCTCCCCCCTTCTACTCACCCTCCATGAGGACGCATATCAACCCCTGATGTCTCTCTCATACTTTTTCACTAGACTCCCCCCAAAAATCCGACCCTAATAAGTCCTACACAGAACTCCTAGACCCTCAAAGTCACCATTGAAGAGAGACTCTTGCCGAATAAGACAGTTTTCCCCCCCTTCAATTGCGAGGCCGACCGGGTCTTCCCCCCCCCCCCTGAGTTGGTCGTTCCCTCTGGCAGTCTTAAGGACGATTTGGCCTCTGGCCCACCTAACGCCAGGACCCCGAAGCCACTCGACGTTTAACGTCCACTCCTCTCAATCGCTACAGTCCTCCGACCGCTGTCTTTCTCTTCCCCCTCACAATTCCGCCCCTTGGAGGGTTTTTTGGCTACACTTCACTAACTTCCCAGAAAGGAACGCCCAACGTACCCCAGAGCAGCGTCTGGATCACGCTACATGCTTCGGGGGCATCCTCTAGAGTCTGCGCAACCTCCAATGTGTGGTCCCTCAGGTCATCATTCTATTGACGTTCGAAGTGCCATTGAGAGTGAGAATTCCTTTTGACACCAAAAAAACTTCTCTCGAAAAGGACCGATTGTGCCTGCGTTCTTCCACGTTTTTGCGGTGAGGGATGGGGTGTGAGCTAATTCACCAACTGTGTTGAGATTCCACGTGACTTTTCTTGCCTCCTGACAAATGGCGCAACTAAGTCCAGAATGCTCCGCACGCCGCGTTATGAACGCCTTCTCACGGTGGACCTCGAAGAGCCCTCCTAGCTTTCTCGAGACTGGTCTGTCCGCCTTTTGCGGAACTTCCCCTCCGCCTCAAAGCGCCTGGCGACCGCGACGTCGCCGCGTTTTTCTCTTGCTGTGACGCACACCTTCATTCTCAGATTTTTTTGAAGATTTTTGAGCACCTATGTGAATGTAGCTCGGGGCTCCTGGTCACGGGTCTTGCAGTTTCGTTCCCTGACAGGACGTAGGTGAACTTCTTTTTTTCGAAAACAAGTCTTTCCCCCGACTCTTTTTCGCCCCCCCCCCCCTGTCACCGCTTGCCTCCACTTTTTTTAGGCGCTTTCTCGGTTTTCGATTCCCGAAATCACGCTCCAATGAGCTCTGCTCTCTCGATATGAGGTCCCTTTCCCTCGGGACCCCTAGTCCTTTGGAGCATTTAAGCTCCGGGGGGATCGTGAGGGTTTTTCGACCCTATCCCTTTTCCCAGCCCGTGCTCTTCCCCTCCTCAGAGCTCGTCTCTTGCAGGGTTTCATGGTCCGAAGGTTTTTCTTGTAAGTGTTCGATATTGCCCCCAATCTTCCACACCCCCGCGATTTCTTATGAAGGGCGTCTTCTCATTGAGAAGTCTTACTCTCCCGATCGGAGTTTCGATGGTGAGAAGCTGCTTGACTTGAATTCTCTCTTTCTAGCCTTCTTTAGTGCCCTTTTCGATTCGGCCTCACTTCTAATACATGAGGTTTCCCGCTGGGCGCGACCCCGCCGATAACTGAACTCCCCGGCAGGCCTGTCCAGAGAGCTTTTTCCACATCTCTTTCAGAATACGATTAAGTGAACCTTTTTCCCGATTTCACCTGTGTTCAGTCTCATCCCGTTATTTTTCTTTTAAAGACCGTTTTTCTTGGCTAGGACGAATTCAAACGAACTTGTTTTAGCGAACAAGGCCCTTTTGAAAGGGGCCGCTTTTTCATTTTATTACTCGTGGAACCCGCGTTTACATAGAAAAAGACCGCGAAGAGTCGGTTGGCTTACGGCTTGAGTTTGAGCCCAGCTCCTCAGGCCAAAGGACGTCTCTCAGCGATGCCTGTCCTCAGCCTCGTCCAACGCCGAAGGAAACGCGTTTAGTACCTCCTCTCATCGTCCTCAATGTAGTTTTGGGATTTTTCCCTACATAGTGTTATCTCCGGCATCAAGAAAGTCCCCCATACTCTTTCTCTCCATATTTCCCCCTCCTCTTCATGGCAGTTCGTTTACATTTCAAGGCTTTCCGGATGTTTCTCCCTGAGGAGACGGATGACCAACCTTACCGCCCTTTTCATCCACCGTCAATTTTCCTGGAGTGATACGAGCGTTGAGCCTGAGGTAGCGATGGCTGGTTTTGCTCACTACCCATGATCTCTTGTATTTCTTTCGATGACTCTAACACGCCGCAGCTGGCCTTTTCATCCCGAGGTTCCCTTTTCCGATTAGTGAATTTCTTAGCGCCTTCCTACTTTTTTCTTCGATTTTTTCCATCGCCGAGACCTCATCAGGGCTTGCGAAAAAATTTTCGGGCTAGAGAGATAAATTTCTTGTTTCCTGGCGACCCATCTTAGCTTCGTTGCAAGCATCCGTTGTTGGAGAGAGATTTACCTTTGTTCTTCTCCCACGGCCCCCCTCCTTTTATTATCAATGCATGGATCGTTCAAGGAAAAGCATGCCTTAGCTCGTGCTTCTGAACCCCCTTTTTTCCGAACCTGATCGACCAATACGCTTTTTCTTTTCTCCTCATATTTCTTTTTCCCCACCTCAGGATGAAGTGCCGCTCTCCGCTTTCTTTTTCCTCCCCGACGACACGAACTCCCCTTCTCACCATTGGTGTCCCCCCCCCCCCAACATCCTCAAGTTCCCCCCTCCTCCTTCCGTACTCTCTCCCCCCCCACGTCAATTTCAGACGAGGCGTGTTGTTTCGAAACCGTCTAGGTTATGGTCATAGGTCCTCTTTTCAAATTCTTCGTTTTCGGGCCACACCATGGCCTATCGCTGCCTTAGGCGTCTAGATTAGTCCTCTAAGTTTCTACAGAGGATTTGGCCTTTCTTTCGTCGATCAAGGTCGGGACCCCTTATGCCTTCCTCGCAGATGATCGAGGTACGGAGCTGCTTTTGCCTTCGGAGATTTCGGACGATTCAACACCCTTTATTCCCCCCCCCTCCCAGTCGCTTTGACCAGGCCTGCTCTGACGTCTCGCACGGCCGCAGCCATTTGTTAGAAATGGGAGGAGCTTTTCAGACGCCCTCCCTTCCCTCAAGGATAACTCCCTCCGACCCCCCCCTACCGCCCCGTTCAGACCAGTGGGTCGACCTACATGCTCCGACGTCTTTCAGTCTGCTTCGCGCCATCCCCCCCCGTCTCTTTTTCGGCTTGGCCGTTAGCAATTATCTTCCAACCTTACCTCCCCCGTTCACGGCGTGCGGCGTGCTTTCATCGATTATCTTGCCAGCGATCGTGCCTTCTAAGTTGGTTTTTCCAGTTTTCGGGAATGCCTGTCTTCGGAGAAGACTAATGTAAGAGGTGAACGTCGCCCTCGCTCGTTGCCTTCCCCTTTTGACCCTAATCCGATAGTTCGCTGGAGAGGTCCGGGCACTCGTCATCGACTCCACCCTCCGATTCCCCCTGTCCAAGATGAATATCGTTCCCACTTCTGCTCCTTCGAGCGGACAACCCGCCCCTCTTTTCTTTTAGTCCTTCTAGTTTCTTTTCAAGCTCCCTTCCAATCACGGGTGTCCCGCTCCGCTTTCCTCCGATCCCCATGTTACTCGAGCTCCTCCCATTAGCTTCCGTTCTACAGGGCGTCTCGGTTTTCCTTTTTCATGGAAAGCTTCCCCTCTCCCCTTGAGGAGCTCACGTGGCTGCATGCTTTCTTCTGGGTCCCCCCCTACAACACAGCGCCCCCGCTGCGCCCCTTTTTAAGCGGCCGTCTTGAAGCTTTTCCCCTCTTCTCCCCGCCACTTTCTCTTCCGCGGGAAAGACTTTTTTTACCCTTCCCCCTTCGACTTTCAGGAACGAAGACAACCCGTCCATCCGAGGATTTCCTTCCCCTTTTGAACAGTTATGATAGATTAGGCTCCGAATATTCAGAACGACCTATCTCCCCCTTTGTCTTGATCTAAAGAATCGTTTCTCCCTTCTTGTCGGTCTGAAGGCTATTTTATTGCTCCCCGGGCCTGATTCAAAGGTAGAGCAGATCTTCTTGCCCCTTGGTCCCTTCAGTACAAGGTGTTTCTATCATGGGCTGGGAGCAGTGAGAGAATTTGTTCAAGGTCACGTAAAAACCTCCAAACTCTTTCCTCCTCCCCTGGACCCCGGCGTTCCTGCGTAGTTCTACAGGGCTCCTTACCACAGCACCTTTCCCCCCGGTTCGCTAGGAAGGTAGATCACGCTCACGGCAAAAGCCGACTCACATGATTTTTTCCCCTCCGCCGGGCTTTTATCGGAGATCCCGCGATCCCTTCCCACCTCCCCCTCTCTTGAGTTCGATTTTCTTCCAACGTAAATGCTTTTTTTTTTCACACAGAGAGACGCCCTGTTCTTTTACTTTCTGAGCTTCCCCCCTTCTTGGCTCTACCCTTTCGTTTCC
>Ga0179593_1549659_pt1 | contig 11034 bp, 18 predicted proteins | sample CZODoug2_1_08_16_FD_185931 | JGI IMG/M metagenome (GOLD analysis project Ga0179593, IMG submission 185931) | Vadose zone soil fungal communities from Angelo Coast Range Reserve, California, USA - CZODoug2_1_08_16fungal (PacBio error correction) | ecosystem: Environmental > Terrestrial > Soil >... | reverse complement strand
CTTTCCCTCTTTCCTGAGATTTGAGGTTGGTAGACCCTCCCCCACCCCGATGAGATGGGACTTTTTCTCTTTCCCCAAATTGTCGATGGGAAAGCCGACTTATGTTTTTCTTCCCCCCGAGACGTTGACCATTTGCCATTGACAAACGACTTTGCGGATTTCCGTCCGGCACTCCCCCCCCCCGTCCCCTTTTTCTCGTGAAGCAGAGTCTCTCTTTGCTTTTCTGATTGTGGAAGGGTTTGAACTTTTTTCTTTCCTTTTCTCCTTTGTTTTTCTGTCTAAACGGAAGACAAGCGTTACCTGTTTTTTTGCAAAGAGGTAGGAGTAATTGGGTCCTTCCCCCCTCCTCTGACATGAAAATACGCGAGTACTCTGAGTAGCTTTCTTGAAATTTTTGGCATGGCTGACTCTTTTCTCCCCTTCTAACGCGCAACCTTTCTTCTCTCCCCGCGATGAAGAGTCGCGCCCTTTTGCGGACGTTTTTAAAGGAGTAAAGATTTAGTGGCCCTTTTTCCCCTCCCTTTCACCTCTTCTCCCACCAAAAAGGAACAATCCCCTTCTCAAAAGCAAAAAACCCTCACCCCTCCCTCTTTTCCCTCTCCCTTCAGGAGAATCGCTCACTTTCCTTTCCCCCCCTTCTATGGCGCATACTCTCTTTTTCAACCCCAGGATTCGGTTTTCCGCGACTGGTAAACGATCCCTTTTCTTCTGCCCCCCTTTCTAGTCAATTGTACCGCCTTTCTTTTTGCCTACAACACGATATCCTTTTTAACCTTTCTGGCCAGACTTCCTTTTTCCCCCCTTCCCGTGACCTTTAACAAGCTTTCCCTCTTTGCGTCACAAACATTCGCGCAATTTTTTTGAATATCCTAACACTTTCTCACAAAAGGCTGGTTCAGGATCCAAATACCCCCCTCTTTTCTCTGCCCAAGGCCGTTCTACACGAGTTTTTCCGGCCTCTACATCTGACGGACCTTCGGTCTCCCTTTTCCCCCATGCGACGCCAATAAATGCTGTGTTCTTTTCCCCCCCTCTAACCCCTAGTCTCCGGAGTCTTTTTTTTCCCCCCCTACCGACTGTTCGTCAGTAAGGAATCTCTTTTTTTGCCCCCTTCTTTTTTCTCGGGCCACAAATAATTATTTCCATCGAAGGAATCGTCCCCCTTTCCTTTCCCCAGCCATTCTTTCGTCCCTCTTTTCTTCGGTGGTGCAGGACGCGACTTTCTTCCCCCACACCCTGGACTCCCTTTCTATTTGAAAGGCCACTCCCTTCTCCCCCCCCCCCCCCCACTTCCCCCTTTTCTTTCTTACAATAAAAGAAGCAGCGAACTTCTTTCCCCCCCGCAAGCGACATCCTCTCCACCCCCCCCCCCTCCCCCCCTTAAGATAGCTTCCCTTTGCCGGATTTGGAGATATTGCTTCGTTCTCTCCCTTTCGGTTCTCAACCTTACCGCTCGTGTTTTCCCCTGCCCGTCCCTTCCCTTCCCCACAACAATAGCTGACAGGCCCCCCTCCCCGGAACCCTACAGCAGAACTGAGTTGGATCGTTTTCCCCCCCCCGTATCACGTCACAACCCCTTTTCACTCCTTTTTTTTTTTTCCCCCCCGCCACAAAGAAACATTCAACACCTCCTTTTCCCCCAGCACCTCCCAGTTAGCAGAAGGCATCTTTTTCCATTATTGACTAGCTCAATGACCTACTTCCCCTACCCCCCCCCTTTTTTCCTTTTTTTTTTTCCTCTATACGAAGGCCCAATTCGTCTTTTCTTCCCCGTCACTGATTCTCTAATATTTTAATCCTCAAGTTGTTGTTTTTTTTCTCCTTTTTGTGTAAGGGCCGGGACGAGAAACTCATTTTTCCCCCTTTTTTCTTCCCTTTTTCTAGGCGTCCCGCGCGTCGGCAATGACTTTCCCTTTTCCCCCCCCAAGTAATGACAGTAGGCGACTCTGGTTCGCCTGTAGCGAATGGCGTTTCGTTTTCTTTTCGTTGTGCGGTGTTCTATTCCTGCCCCTTCTTTGTAGTTTGACTTGAGCGGTTCCGATCCAAATCCTTGTCCTTTCTGTTCTCGAGCGTGAGTTGTTCATGTCCCTTTTTCCCCTCTCCCAGTAGATGTAGGGAAAACAAGAGTCTTTACCCCCTTCCCCTTCCTAGCCTTCCTCGAACGGCGAATGAGTTCGTGACTCTTCCTTCCCTTTGTTGCTTTTGCGATGATGCGCTTGCCCGTTTGCTTTCCCTCTCCCTCCGTCGAGTGTAGGTATAGGTTCCATCCGAATTTTCTTTTGAATAATCATTGAGTTGCTCTGCCCGACTTGACCCCAAATCAATGTCAGCTTGTGGTTCTTTTCCCCTTTTTTGCCGGCAAACACCTCCCCTTCCAACTGGTTGTGAAAATGCTTTTTTTTCGCCTATTCCTTCGAGTTTAAAGTCTCCCTCTTTTTTTTTTCTTTTTGGGCAAAGAGCGCCCCCTTTTTTCCCCTGCCCGGAAAAGTCGGTCGAATTCCCCCCCCTTCCTGCCGGAGGACGTTTTTTTTTTCCCCCTTCCGCGCCGTCCAAGGCCCAGCCCCTTCCCTTCCAAAAGCGTGGACCTTTTTCTTTTCTCGGCCGTACTTGATGCTGTGCCAGTCCCCCTTTTCCCCTTACGGAGAGGTCACGATCCATTTTCTTTTTTTTTGGCAAGTGTTCTTATACGGACCCTCCCCCCCTTTTTCTCACCTCTGCGCGCGTGGTGATTTCCTCTCAAACGGGGCTGTTTCCCCGTGAATTATGGCAAGAAAGTCTTTCTGCGTTTGCTTGGTGTCGGCAGGCTCTCCCTCTCCATGGACGAGACGGAGCTCCTCAGTCGCGGTCTTTTTTTTCTCTCCCCCTTGCTGTGATGGTGAACATATCGTGCCCTCCCCCTTCCCTTCTAGGCGCACCTCCCCCCGGTTCGCAGGCGATTCTTTTGTGACTTTCCGGCCGCTGGTTCGTTGTTTCTTTTCTTTTTTTTCGAAACTTTTTTTCTGGTTTTGTCGACGTGTAGAACGCGAATTTTTCCTTTTTTTCCCTTTGCCACTAAAGGGTGGGGTACTCCCCCCCCTTCCCCTCCCTAGTAGATAAAGCCTCCCTTTCCTGCTCTCCTGAAAGGATGCCTTCTTGATAGCGGAAACGAATTCCGGCCCCCCCTCTCTCAATGAGGCTCTCCCCCTCCCTGAGGTAGGTCCTTTTTCCCAAATATTATCAATTTCCCCCCCCCCCCAGCGTGGGCCCCCCTTTTTAGTCGCTGATGGTAGTAAATCGTCTTTCTTTTTTTTTTTTTTTTTTTTTTCCTCCCGAACACACCCCCCCCCCGCTTCAAACCCTTCACCCTTCACTCCGCGGTCCCCGGCATTTGAATCCTCTCTTCACGAAAGGGAAAGTTTATTCTTCTCTTCTTTCCCTTTGGGGGGGGGGGTTTTTTTTTTTTTTTTTTGGGTGGGGGGGGGTGTGTTTTATACTTTTTGGGGGGATTGACCTTTTTTCCTTTCTTTTTTAATTTGATCATCCCACCCTCTTTTTCCCCTTTCTCTTGGTTTAATTTCAAATCCTTCTTCTTTTGGAGGCACGATTGCTGAGTTCCCCCCCTTGATAATAGTGACCTGGATGTTACCCCCCCCCTCCTTTCTCGTGATTTAATATCTCTCTTTTATTTTCTGTCATCAGGCTTTTCCCTTTTTTTCTACATAATGGTCACGTCCTTTCTGGGGAACTCAGACTCCCCTTTCCCAATTGTGGGTAAAGCCGACTATGTTTGGACCTTTCCCCCTTTTCCGTTGCATCCTTGGCCTTTCCTTTTTCGAGCAAATGACCTGCTCTGTCAAAAGCGCCCTTCTCCCCCGAAGAAAAGGGACATGGTTTTCAACTTGGGAACGAGGATTTGCGTGGTCTTTTTTAAGTTTTGACGTGGTTTTTTTTCTTCCTTCCTCCGAGTTGGGTTTTCCTCCTTACTCAAGAGTTAATACAGAAGCTTTTCCCTGTGGATGAAGGTGTTTGCCCACGGCTCCCCCCTTTTCCCTCTAGAATAGTTGTAATGGAGCCCTCTTTCCCCTTCTAGGAGGATTATTCCTTCTTCATATTTGCGCTTTCCTCATGGATGAAAGTTACCCCCTTCTTAAAGCAGCATAACGGTCAATTCCGATTCTCTCGAGTATTGGAGGAAGTGTTCTTTTCCTTTAAACGCTTTAGTGCAGGCTCGTTCCCCATTCTCCCTTTCGGAGTTATAAAGGAGGTCCCCCTCCTCACCCCCTGTTCTCCCATTTTAGAGCAAAACCCCCCTTAACCAGCAGGCAACGTCCCCTTTTCCTTTTCCCTCGATCAACGTCCTTCTAATTTAATCCCTGTGCCACCGATTTATGTTTCACCCCCCTCCTTTTTTCTCAACGACCGCGCCCTTCTCTTACGTCGTCGTAGTAATTTCCTCATTTCCCTCGCGCATGCCTACACCGATTCTCACCCCCTTCCCCCTTTCTGGACAGAATTACGTTGTTCTTTTTCAACAGCAGTTTCTCTCTCTTCTGCCGCCCACCAAACCTAGCTGCCAAATCTTTCCTCGGGGACGTATTTTTTTTCCCGGCTGTTAAGGATAAAATAAAACGCCCCCTTTTTCTTTTTTTTCCCTTTTCCGGAACCAATGCCGTCCTTCTTCCCCTTTCCTCCTCAAGGAAGGCAATCTAAACCTTTCTTTTTCCACTTTGGCAATGAGCGACAATAACCCTTTTCTTTTGCCCTTTACTTCAGAGTAGACCCTTTCCCTTCCCCTTTTTATGTGGAAACGTATAGTCGATCTCTTTGTTCGAAACGGAAATTCCGGTCTTTTCCAACCCTTTCCTACAACCAGCTTCTACTTTCACCCTTTTCTTCCCGACTAAAGAATTTTCACAAGCCCCTTTTGGAATGTGGGATTGACGAAGATTGCAGTCCTTTTTTTCCCCAATCTGACGCTTGATGTGGGTCAGTCGTTGTCTCTTCCTCCTCTCCTTATTCAGTAGGCACACCCACTCCTTTCTCCTATCCTAAACGACGCCAGAGAACTGTCTTTTTTTTCTTTTTCACCTTCACCGACAAAGCGACCAGCATCGCCACCGCACCCCCCTCCCCCTTTCTTCTCCCGAAACGCAGCGACTTTTTTTTTGTATTCAATGTCGGTTTCTCAACATGACCTCTGTTTTTCCCTTTATCTTTTGCACCCCCCTTTCCCCTCCCCCCCCGGCTCGCTCACAAAAAAATTCGACTTCCTTTTTGATCGGCCCCCCACCCGGATAAACGTCACCCCCCCCTTCCTGCTTCTCGGATAGACAACCCTCCCCCACTCCCCCCCCCTAAAACGACACGCCAGTCTCCTCCCAGTTCCGTCGAAGGTCATTACGTTGGTTTCCTCTTTCTTTCCCTACTCCAACTTAATTGCCGACGCGCTTCCTTTCCTCCTTTCCCTTTTCCATCAAAAAACGGGAAATTTTTTTTTTTCCCTACTCTTCCAGTTGTTGGGTTGAGAGCTCTTCCCTTTTTCCCCTTCTTTCTCTCCCCCCATTCCGTGATTTGATTCAAGCCCCTTCCCGTTTTCCCGTCGATAAGCGTCCACGCGTTCTTTTTCTATTCCCTCCTTGGACCAGCAAAGTATGACCGTTCCTTCCTCCTTTCTTTGTAGGTGTTCTGCCTGAGCGAATGGCGGGCGTTTTCCCCCCCCCCCCTCTTTAGGGGGTTTTGGTGGCGGTGTTCTCCTTTTATCCTTCCGGAAAACTCATTCGGCTGGTAGTTCTTCCCCTTTTTTCCTCTCTTTTCTTTTCATGTCAAGATGGTTTTTTTCCCCCTCTCCCCCCCCTCGAGGTCAAGGTTGGAGAAACCGACATTCTCTCCTCCTACTGATCCGCCTTTTTGTTTTTTTTTTTTTTTTTTTTTTTTTTTTTTTGTAACGATTGATCGTCACTGTTTTCTTCTTTGAAGTTGAACGTCCGGTTACAGTACAGTTCGCTTTTTTTTTTCCCCCCCCCTTCCGAATTTGCTTAACCGAACCGTGATTTTTTTCCCCTTCATTGAGTTGGACGTTCAAATCCTTTCCACCCGATCTTTCATGAATAACCGAATAGGTCTTTCCTCTTCCCACTCCCCGCCCAATAAGAGACCTGCATTTTTTCCCCCTTTCATTCGAAGATTCAGGTAGAGGTTAAATCTTCCTTTTCCCGGCATTCACGTTTAAGAGACCCCCCCCTTCCCTTCAGGTAGAATAGACGATACCTCCCTCTGAGGTTTTATAAGGAACGGTGTCTCTTTTCTCCACATTTGGGTTTATTGGCTGCCCTTTTTCCCACTCTTTTACCTTGGAGCAGACGTTCTCAGTATTTCTCTCCTTCCCTTGATGAGGTGCAAGGAACCGATTCTCCGCTCATTGGCGTGTTATTGGATCCTTTTCCCCTTACTCTTTTATCCCTATTTGCTCTTACACCGCTCTCCTGCTTTCCTCTGCTTTATCTCCCCTGTCCCTTGCCATGCTGTCGTTAATTTCATCACCCCCCCCGCGTGTTCTTTTCTATACCCCCGGTCTTCTATTTACATTCCTCCCCCCCCCTCCTCCCCTCCTTTTCTATCCCCTTACCCAGGCTTTCAATGCGGTCAAGGCAAGGTGTTCTTCCCTCCCAAAAGCTTGCGCGAGGTTGTGATTCTTCTCCGAAACTTTTTTCCCCTTTCTTCGAAAACGGATTCTGCGTTGCTATCGGTGTAGGAAGGCGTCTTTCCCCTTCCGAGACGGACCGATATCTGTTCCCGTAGAGGTAGTGGATTTCTTCCGGTGTGGGGAACATATCTTTTTTGTTTTTTTTTTCACGAATCCCTGCGTAGGAACAGCCATAGACCCTTTCCCCCCCTTTTTTCTCGATGAGAATGAAGGGAGATGTTTTTCTTTCTCTGTGGTGATGTGGATCGTCTCTCTCCCTTTCTTTGTTTTTTGTGTCGCCGGGTGAACGAAGAATTTGCCTCTTTACCCCCCCCTTTTTTCCCTTCCTTGCCGGTAACAACTTCCTCCCCTCTCCCCCCTCCCCGCGCGATCCTGCAGGATGATGCTTTCTTTTCTTTTTCTCGTGAACCTATTCAGCAATGCAAAATTTCTCGCGCCCTTCCTCTCCTAGTACTAGAGGTAGGTATTTCCTCTTTTCCCCTCCTGATACGCAACAGCGTGGGCCCCCCCCCCCCCCCCCCTGTAAGGATGCTTTTTGTAGTAATCTTCTCCATTACACACACCAACGTCGCCTTCCCCCTCCTCCACCCTTCCACCACCCCCCTCTTCCCCCCCAGAGGGAAAGGCATTTGAAATTTCCCTTAGTGATGTTCTCCCTTTCTTTTTTTTGGGGGGGGGGGTGGGGTTTTTTGTTTTTTTATTGGAATAGCAGTCCTTTTTTTGCCCCGTCTCTTTTCCTGTCAAAGCCCAAAAAATAGTCGGCTTTCCTCCCCTTTTCCCTCTTTTTTTTTTTCTTCCCATCGAATAGATGGTTCCCTCTTCACCTTTCGTCCAGCTCAGGAATAGAAGTGATTTGATGGAATCAAGGGCTCTTCTTTGTATAATAAAGGGCCCGTCTTATCCCCCCCCTTTTTTTTGGAAATCAGAAAGCGATTGCTTTCCCCCCGACTATGCTTTTTTTTTCTTTGAAAGGAAACCAGGAGAAGTTTTTCCATTCCTTTTCCCTCTTTTTATGAGCAATGACAAAACGCCTTTTTCTTTCCCTTCTGGCAATCACCAAAGAAACGGGACATTTTCTCCATGCACCTTTGACCGCGGATTTGCGGGGCCTTCTTTTTTCTTTTTTCCTTTCTTTTTTATGGCGAGGTGGTGTTGTTTGCGGTCCTTCCCTCCCCGACCCGCAGTTAATACCTCCCTTCGGGTTTTGCACCCTTTTTTCCCTTCTTCATGGGAATGAGACTATTTGTCTTCCTCGAATCCCCCGCGAGTCCCCCTTTCTCTCTTCTTTTCGCGAAGCCGCTTTTTTTGAGAGATTTTCCCCTCCCGCATGAAACGGGCAATTCCCTTCCCCCTGAAGAGTCGCGCTTTCCTCCCCTTCTCGGAAGAGTTATTGGTCTTTTTTAGTCTCCCTCCTTTCCTCTTGACCCATGGTTCAAGAGGCACTTCGGCGTTTTCTCTCCCCGCACAAGAAAAAAGATAGTTCTCTTTCCTAAAAAGAGCCCCTTTTTTCCACCCTCCATCAGGCGCCCTCTTCCAGGCGAAGGAACGTTTATTTTTCTTAAGCCGGCTTTTTTTTTTTTCACATCCCCGCCACGGATTCGTTCTTTCCTCCGTAACGATACACCATATCCCCTTCTAGTCCATTGTCAGCAATTTTTTTTTTTTCCCCTCTTTTTTTGCAACGGCCTCTCCGTGACCCTTTCTGTCCCCTTTGTCGAACAGCTCCAATTTTCCCGATGCTAATGCTTTTTTTTTGTTTTGGTCACCGCGGCCTCCCCAATGACCGTTACGCCTTTCCACGCAATTCTCGTGCAATTATACGGTTCTCTTCCCTTCTTCTCTACGGTTTCTGCCCTCATTCAAAGGACGCCCCTTAAGTAAAGATTTGGCAATTCTTCCCCCTCCCCCCCCTTTTCCTTTGGACGGAAGAAGCTCGCCACCTTCTCCACAATCGTATCGGCAGGCAGTGTCTCTGCCGTTATGGATTATTTGGTCGTCCCCTTTCCCTTGCTCGGGCCAAAATACTACAAACCCCTTTTCTCCTTTTTCCCTTACAGCTTTTTCCCCCCTTTTTTTCGTGTGGCGTTCTTTTTTTTTTTTTCCCTCCCTCTTCGGTGATTAATGAACACAATTCCCCCTTTTTTCAGGAAACTAAAGACTTCTTCTCCCTCCCCCCGGTTCGTTTACAGCAAAACTCTGCTGGCATTTCTCCTGAACTGGACGGGGACCTCTCCAATCCCCCCTCCTTCCTCTTTTTCCCGCGTCACGAAGCAGCGCCTTCTTTTTTCCCTTAGTATCTCAATGTAGGTTTAGCAAACCCCCTTTTTTATCTTTCCACAACTAGTGACAGGCCCCCCTTCCTTCCCCCCCTTCCTCCGGAAACTTTAACTACCCTCCCCCCCCCCCTTTCCCGATAAACCGCAACTACAAAATTTTTTCTCCCCCACCCAATTCAAACACAGAAAAAGCAACGCCCTTTCTCCTTTCCCCTCCTTTTTTCCCTCAAGTTCGCCGAGTTTCATTCTGTACAATGATGGGAATAGCTCCCTGACCCCTTTCTATTACCTTGCCGGGCAAAATTAGGGGGTGTTTTTTTTTTTTTTCTTCCTTTTATTTCTCGTCCGGCCCTACACCTTCCCTTTTCCTTTTTTTGTTGAGAGAGATGAATAGGGACGGTGTCCCTGTTTTTTCCCCGCCGAATTGGGACGTTCCCCCCCCTTGTCCATCAGTTAGGAGGTAGGTAAGGGAGACTCTTCCCATCCTTGTACCCTCCCTTCCCTTTAGGTAATGCGGTAGGTGTTCGCCTGAGCTCCCTCGATGGTGTGGCGGTGTTGCTATCCCCTTTCCCTTTCAACTTGTAGGTGACGTTATCTCTTTTTTTCGTTATAGGTGACGTCGAATTTTGTGTTTCTTCTCCCAAAATAAACGTCGATTCAGTGGAAAACAACCTCTTCTCCTTTTTTTCCCCCCCTCCCCTCTCCCCTGACTCAAGATAGCCACAGCTCACCCCCCCCCCTTCTTTCCCCCCCCTTCTCGAGTGTGTGATGGTGCGATGCTGTCGCTTTTTTTTTCTCTGGCTCGGTGAGGTATAGGTTAAATAGAATTTTTTCCCCCTCGTGGGTGGGCCTACTTATACTTCCCCCCCTTTTCTAAAGAAGATTTCCCCCTCACCCCTGAATGAGGATGAATCGGGGCTTTTTTCCCCCCCCCCCCCCCTACCAATCCCACTCCGCCGCAATGGCTGTGAAAAATTCTTTATTCCTTTTTCCCTTTCCGTCGAGGTTAACTTATTGTTGACCGAGCACGCCGTCCTTTTCTCCTTTTCCTGAAACTTCTCCAATTCTTCTTAACGTTCCAACTGACTGCTTTCTTCTCGATTCGTCAAAGGCAAAGACCCCTCTTTTCCTTGACCAAAGCGTGGACCTTGGACCCTGCCTTTTTTTTCCATTGATGATGTTTTCCTTTTTTCCCGGTCACTCCTTGCGTGTTATTGGATCCTTGACCTCCTTTTTTGTCCCATTTGTGGATACTTCCCCTCTTTCTTGCGCGAGGTTGGTTCTCGCCAAAGCCTTCTTCCCCCCTTTTTGGTTTAAATTTCCTCTACAACGGAAGTCTTCTGCTCTCGGTGTAGGAAGGCGTCTCTTTTCCCTTCCACATGGGACGAGACGGCTCTTCTCGTTACCGTCGCGGTCTTTTTCTGCGGGATTTTGAACATATGGTGTCCCTCTTCCCCTGGCGCATAGTAACCCGGTGAGAGATGCGCCTTCTTTGAGGTGACGTTGCCTTTTCTTCTTTATATGAGGGAGACCCCCCTCTGTGTGGTTCGTGTAGAAGTGATCCCCCCTCTTTAACAGGGTAAGCTGCCACTTAACCCTTCCCACTTTTGTTACCAAACTTCCGCCACTAACTCTTTCTTCCCTTCTTTCCTCTCTGCTATCCTTGCAGGCTTTCCTTCAGCCATTCACAATTATCGCGCAAATGAGGCTCTCCTCTACTTTTCTTCCTGCGTAGTTCTCCTCTTGGGGGGGGCAATTTCATCACGCGTGGGCAAACCCCCCTTTTCAGAACTGCTGCGTTTTCCCTTTCTTTGCCAATAACCCTCCTCCCCTCAAAAAATTCCACAACTCCAGCCCCTCCCCCCCCCCCCTCTTTTTTGAATAAACTACGAGTCTCTTTCACGCCCATTTTTTTTTCGCGATTGGACATCCGCAACTTTTTTCTTGAGGTATTTTTTCCTTTCAAAGCAAAAACAAGTCGGATTCCCCCTTTCCCTTTTTTTTTTCTTTTTTCCCCTCCATCGATGGTGATATAGGCCCGGATTTCTCCCCCCTTTTTCATCGCCAGTGATGTTC
>Ga0179593_1483624_pt1 | contig 11034 bp, 6 predicted proteins | sample CZODoug2_1_08_16_FD_185931 | JGI IMG/M metagenome (GOLD analysis project Ga0179593, IMG submission 185931) | Vadose zone soil fungal communities from Angelo Coast Range Reserve, California, USA - CZODoug2_1_08_16fungal (PacBio error correction) | ecosystem: Environmental > Terrestrial > Soil >... | reverse complement strand
CGACCGCTCAGAGGATCAACCCGGCAGAACGCATATTTTGGAAGATTTTTTTTCCCCCCACAAAAGAGTGTCGAACGGCGGCGAGCTAGAGAAAGAAGAGCGTAAGTGTAATCCTTTTACTCTATGTACCCCCTTGAGATCAGGGTTCAGAGCACTGCCAACTCCTCGTGATGGTCTTAGTTTCATAAGCCGCATCTGGCAATAGAAGTGCTGTATCACGCGCCTCTCTCTCTTTACGTAGAGGATCACCCGACAGACTTTCTACTGCACAGTAGCCTCCTCCCTCTTCAGGAGACCCTTATCTTGACACGTCGAAAACGTGCACCTTTAAGAGTCGATGAACGGAGAAAATGAAATCTACTAGCTTGAGTGCCCTTTTTTGTATGAACAGCACTCGTTTGAAATCCCTTATTAGGATCCATTCGTACGTTAGCGCGTCCCCTGAGTTGTTTCTTTTCATTTACCATTCAGGTCCGCCCAGGGCATTTTTATAGACCTGCGACGGCTTAAGCGGTTTTGTTTCCAGAAATTAGGTAATTTTGGCATCCCCAAGAACGTCGCGCTGAATTCGAAACCTAGGCCTTAATTAGGCCCCCCCCCTCCAGTCCTTTTTTAGATCCCGGCTCGAGCCGCTTCTGCTTCATTTCCCCCTCTAGAAAGTTTTCGACTCGATTCCTCGTCCATTAAGCGGTAACTCCTTCCAGATCTCTTGTTTTTTTTCACTTCTACCACAGAAGTGTGCTTGTGCTTTTCCTCCCTTCTCCCTAGGCGGTCAGAATATAGATATTTCTAACGGAGTGATTTTTGGGAAGACTTCTTCGTCCTCGTGTCCGCCTTCATCCAACATAGTTTATGCCCTGTCTGCGAAGGAGGCTTTATTCTAATACACCCTGTGACGTTTTTCGGGACCTCCGGTATACCTTAAAACCTCGGCGTTTTTTCTTAGCTGCTTTTCAAGTGTACTCTCACGTCCCATTCCCCACCCAACCATTTCCTTAATTTCAAAGAATGTGAAAGTTTAAGAAACCACGGCCAGTCGTCGTAATCTTTTCCCCCCATATTCGACCTCGCCCCGACCTCCCCCAGCACCACTTTTTCCGGCCTCTGGTTGTCATCGCAGTGTTGTACGACCATGTCCTCCTCTGCGTTGTATTCTTCTAATTGTGTATAAAGAAACGATCCTCCCTTTCCCCGTCCTTGATGCCCTCTTTCCGGACATTTTTTTTTAGGGCATCTTTGCCGGGTCCGTGATCTTTCTTCCTTGCGCAAGTTTTCAGGAGTTCCCTACTATCTGAGGGTCTACGGGACCGATTTACGTTCCCCCCACTAGTGGGAAACTCAGATGCCCCCTTGCCTAGTACTTGATCAACGTCCCATTCCCCATGAATTGATTGGAGACGTCCTTAGCCCTGTATGCGATCAATCTCGTCGAATAAATAGAGTTCTTTAATTTAACGGCCCTTCTTGTTTCTTGAGGATGCTTTTTGTATCTGCCCCTCCTCCCCTCGCGTTTTCACTATTTAAGAATAAAGGTTTGTTTTCGAGAGATCGGAAAGAGTGTCGCTCCTCCTTTCCGGACAAAAAATCCCGAACACGATTTGAACTGTGAAACGATGCCCGAACCTTTCTGCGGTCCTTGGATTTATCGTCTCCTTTTGACCTCGGTTACTGCTCAAGCCAGTCAAGTGCCTTGTTCCCGGGAAGTTCGTGTCCCCCTTCTTCTCCCAACAGGGAAGAGGCCTGTAAGATTTTTCTAAACCAGAGCGTGATTACCCCTTTTCTATACGGTTGTGCCGAACCATTTACCCCTTCCTAATGAACGCCCGAAAATGTAGATCCTTACTTTAAAGGAAGTAACGAGCCACCTTCGGGTATTTTTTTACACCCATTATTAGGAAGCATACCCCTCCCTCTCTTCTGTTACCCACTTTTTTCTTGAGTACGAAGAAGGCGTGTAATTTTTCTGTTCTCACTTTTTTGTCCTCGTGTTTGATTTTAGTACGCTTTGTCCTCCTTTTGGACTTGTTTTATACTTCTCCTCCCCAATGATTTATTTCTTTTTGGGTTTGGCGGGACCTTCTCAACCAGGAGCCCGATACCTCCGACTTTTGTTGAAGATTCTAGACCCCTTTCCTCACGGAGACCCTTTCTCCCTGAACAAGTCTTAGGCCCCCCTACGGACGTTCGGCGTCAGGTACTTTCGTATGGCGAAACGCCTTAGAACAAATTATGACGGCAGGCCCCCCCTACATGCACTTGATGCACGCGACTCCTTGACACTCTTGCTTCTATAATTCCCAGTATCTTGTTTCTTCCCCAAGGTTCAGGCGGGATTAGAACTTACCTTCCCCTGATGGCCGCTTTTGGCTCCTTTGTAGAGACGGGGCGAGTAGGCCGTCGATCATTGGATTTCATCGCCGAGGCCTGAAGATAAACTTACAAGGGCCTGCGTGTTTTCTTCGAGGTTTCCAGAGCCATTGTTTGATGACTACTTCCTGCCTCTTAAGATTTCTCAGGAAATCTTAGTATCCCAAACCTCGTCTCCCTTCGTTTTTTTTTCCCAGCTGCTGGGCGACCTGGAGCCTATTTATTTAGAAAAAACTTGATGCTATCTGACGTACCCCCCTACTTTCCACTTTAGTTCCCCCGTGATTTCATCACCAGGATTCCTTAACAGAAAGTCCATTGTAGATGTGTACTAAGCCGGTCTGCTTCTCCTCCTCTTTCGTTTGACGGAGACCTTTCTTCGATGTCCGAACGACTTTCTCATTCTGAGGAAGATCAGATAGAGTACTTGAATAAGAGGCCGACATTAGTAGCTCGTGCCCTTCCAGCGGGAGCTACATCCCTGTTGATCTTTATTCTACCCCATTCTTGAGAATTCCCCTCCGAAGCGAGGCGGACTACGCTAAAGCGAGGCGAGAAGAACAGCTTCCTGTTCCTGGGGTCCAGATTTCCTTCAAAAGAATAGTAGTTTTGCTCAAGACACTTCCTACTCGCGGGGTGGTTGGCTTCTGCCCCCATCCCTTCGTGATGGATCTCCCCGTCCAACGGCCGTATTTTTGACCTCTTGTTTACTGTCTTTTTACCAGTACAAATCCAAGAGGCAAAATGTGCATTCATTTCTTTCCTCGACGCCACCCTGCTGCTAATTTTTTTAAAGGCGTTCCACAAGTCTTAGCCTCCAGGCGAATGGTCTCACTTAAGGACTGGCCTTGTCTTTGTAATAGCCATCCCTGCCTCCTGCGGAGTTGTTGAAAAGATAATGGCAGTTTGTCTGTATCTGTTCATACGTGGTGCCAGCGGTCCCCCGCCCTAGTACATATCTCGGCGTCAAAGGTTCATGTAGACGCACAAGGAACGTTTTTTCTTATAACTCCTGATGACGCGGTGGATTTTTTGAGCCGACAAGTAAGGGACCTGGTTTTCTTGTTCAGAGCGTTTGGTGGACCCTTTCTTTTAGCGTTGAACGCGGCTGCCAACCCTCCTTGCCGTCGCATCTACACTTATCTTTGACTTGGTTATTTCTCCTTCCGCGCAGTACGTTATTTTTCTTGCCCGAGAAAAGTCTGAGGGGCCGTTCTCGCCGAATAACCCGTTGCATCGATACCCCCAATCGCACGTAATCAGATTATTAGATTGAGGCCCACCCTGTGTGGCCTTTTTTTTTTTTTTTTCTGAACGGTGGAATTTCCTCGCATTTCTTCCCTACAGCTCTCTCGGGTGTTCTAAACCGTCTTTCTGACTCTCCCCACCTTGCGGGTCGTCCCGGCGCCTTATGTGGCAGAACATCTTTTATCTTCGACTTCTTTCCCCAGCCCTTCGTCGTGTGATTATATAGACCAGCGTGGAGGTAGTTTTACAGGATAATCAGGAGGAAGCCACTTAACAAACTCCCTGGTATTCAGAGTTATCCCGATCTGTAAAGAGGCCCTCCTTTCATTCTCCCCTTTTCCCGATAAGATCTGGCTTTAGCAGCCTCCTCCTACTGCCGTCCCCTTTTCCCGGATGTCTAATTGAGCTGCTCCCCTTTTTGGAGTTTAATCTGATCTTCCTTGTCCTCACCGCTTTTTACGCAGCTAGATGGCTTCCTTCCCTCGGTACCCACCGGACTTCCTGTTTCTCCGTCCCCTTCCCAGCCCTTACGCGTCCGGTCCCCCCTACCAGTTAGAAACGTCTCGTGGACCCGCGTCAAGTTGCTGATTCCTCGTTCCTTTCTCTTTCTTCTCGCGCGGAAGAAGGGGGAAACTTCACGGTAAACCGAAAAGTGCGCCCCAATAGCTTTCTCCCGAAACTTCAGCTCCGTTACAGCCAAGAGCCGTTGAGCGGTGGGTTTCTAATGTCGCCTCAAAGGCCTTCCCGGAAGAGGGAGGGCGACCCTTAAGGCTCTCGGCTCCCCCCCTGTTTTAATGGGAATAGTTTTTTCTTAAAGCGCCGTGAGGACTCGTCCCTTGGCTGTGGCCGCGTTTTGAACCCTCCTCTCGGGATTCGAAAGTATCAACCTTGTGCGAGCTTCTCTTCCGCAACGACTTCGGGACTGCAGCCCCAGTCGCTGGTCTCCAGGAGAGTCGGGCGCTGCTCGATCTTGGTTCCACTCATTCCCCGTCAAAAATCACTCTCGACTAACTGCCTCCCATTCTTCCCTGTTGTTGTGAGGAGATAGGTCGCTCTCTTGCGATTCTCTTTTTGGTAGGAACGTTGTGGTTCCTTCTCTTAGCAGCATGACCGCAGGTCTGACGATAGGCGTGAACAGCGTTTCTACCCGGGCTCTAAGCCCAAAGCGTGGCTAGAAATTAGATGCTTCAACGCCAGTTGTGGACCCCGAGTTTCCCCAGTCCCTTGTAGGTCCACGACCCCCATTTGCACCCGCCTCATTCTCCAAGAGTCACTTCTCCAGCCACCACTTTTTTGAGAGTCCTTGTGAGCTCCTCCCTTCTTGACTACGTTTTTGAAAATTAGGAGGGTTGATGCGCCATGAGACAACCCCAGCTTAGTAACGTGTATTGCTTGTCGCTTTCTCTTTTAAGGCGGGGATGTCCCTCAGGACTTCTCCCTTTCGGTTTTCGGGGCGCGTCCACGTAGCATCCTTTCTCACGAGTCACTCAGACACCCCTAGGCAATCCCGAGAAGAGTTCGGAATGTAATTCCGTTTCTAACTCTGTCTTTACCGAACTAGGCTTACTTTTTTAATGTTGAACAGAAGTGACCCCGTGCATGATCCATGTTAGAGAGGCCCTCCTCTCTCCTGCGATTGTGCAGACCTGTGGTGTTTCAGTCAGACTGCTCATCATTCTTCCTATCTCAATAAAGGGTGTTTTTCTATATTTTCCCCCCCCCCTCTTTACATGAAGACAGATGGTTTCGTATAAATGGAAGAGTTCGCCCCGTCTATGCTGCATTTTTTTTAATATGAAGGTATGGAAACGGGTCGCCTGCCCGCAGGTCGATCTCTTTTTTTTTAGAATGATCTCCTATCCTTTCGGTTTGCGTCTTCTGATAAGTTACGCCCCTTCCCCCCGCAGACTGACTTTTGCATTTTCTAAATGGCACACAACTTTAATCCCTTACCCATTCGATCGCGCTCCCCTAACTCCCCCCAATCCCTCCTCCTTCCCCCCCTCCTTCATCTTCTGTTTGTCGTTTTTTTTTTTGAACTTGCCTGACTATACTCGACCACTCTTCATGATTTGTAGGAAAGATCGGACCCATACTTGTTGATCACGAACTATACCGGTTTTACTCCTCGAGACGAAGCGAACGACAGCGGCGGGAAGGATACCATTAAGAACCGCGTTTTTTCTGCCTGAAGCACACGACTCTTGCTGATGCTTTCTTCGCATTTAGAGGAGTGAAAGGCCCCTCCAGTTTTCATCCCGACCCCTTTCCTAAATGAAGGTGGGGCGCTGAAGTCCTAATGTATAAGTAAAGACCCCCCCCCCCCCCCCCCCCAAAAACACAAAGAAAGACCCCCCCACACCAACCCCCCCCCCCCCCCATCAAGAGTGTTTTCCAGTTACAGTTGCGTTTTTTGGTTGTTAAGCCTAAAGGTCCTTTCTCACGCCCCCCCCCTCTCGAACACTCTCCCGTTAAATCAGCGTAGTCTACCCCCTTTCCGCGACTCCTCCCCCCCCTCGTTAAGGGGGTCGCATCCCTTGAGCCAAACGCCCCCTAATTCCCCCTCCCGGATTCGGCTCAACATTTCCCAATGGCAGATAATTGTAACAGCTCACGCAAAGCACCGCCTTCTTCAAAAGAGTCTGAAAACCAACAGCCGAGCGTTTCACCTTTACGCCATCGTGAGTCCCAACATCAAAAGAGTCACGTTCCCAAGTTGGCCGTCGAGCTTTTTCTCCCGTGTCTATATTCCTCTTCTTCTCCTCGACGAAGAGAACCACACAAGTTCACTTCCCCCCCCCCCCCCCCCAACAGAGAAGGACTTTTAGTGCAATACTTCCGAAGCAGATTTTCAAGCGCAACCTCCCACAGGAGCTTAGGAAGGTGGTCCATACTACTGAAGTTCGTTGCAGTTCACTTCACTCGTTAATACCGGAAGAGGATATGTTCCGCGCCCTGGGAGAAAGATTCGCTTGGTCTAGTAGTTCAGTCGAAGTTGGACCCCGACTCCTCTCGACGCTGATTTAAGAGCGTTTTTTAGGATTCGGCCCTCAGTCGCTTTTTTTTTAGCACAACAGAATTATCCTTTCATCCGAAACGGAGGAAGTTAATAGCCTGATCCAATGTCTCTTGTTACCGTGCTAACCTAACTCTTTCTTCGTTACGGCGACACATTGACAGAGGGAGGTTGCGTCCTTTTTGTCTTAACCTCCATCAGGGGAATCTTTTTCCCTGGCGCAAACCTTCCCCTTATCTTCAAGGGTTGGGTTTTGTATTCCCCTATTCCGTTGCAACATGCCCCCTCTCTCCACTGAGGTGCCTGGTTTGATCTGACGATAGGTAATATCAAGAGTCGTTCCTGCACAAGGTCTGGAGGGAGTAGACAAGTTCTAAAACACGTAAGGCCGGTCTTTTATTCTACATCTGTCGAATCACTAAGCCCATTAGCTGAACTCGTGTACTCATAGCAAGTCTAGAAGATGACTCTAGCTCTCATTACCTTTCAGTTTACCATTACCCCCCCTCCCTTACTCATGTTGTGCTAGACAATCCTCCGTCTTTGATGATCGACGCAGGAAGCCTTAAGGTTACTCCCCCCTTAGTCCCTTTTTGCTCTGCTTGTCGTTTTTCTTGACCCAGCACGAAGTTTCTCAGGCGGGTCCTTTGAAACTGTAGCACCTGGCCCGGTCTTTTATGTTTGACAATACTAGTCGATTTGTTATCTAGTGCGTCTGGTAGCCACATTTCTTTTACCCCCCTAGGTCATTCGTCGTCCCTCGGAGATACTCAGCCCTCCCGTTCCCCCCTCACCCCTACATCTATCACTTGTCCGTGAAGCAGAAGTAGCAGTCACCCCCAGGAAGCTTCACTTGATTTCTTTTCGCCGAACCGTTTTCCCCTTGTTCTCCTTTCGTCTGACGTCGTATTTCCCCTTTTCCTTTCTGTTTTCACTTTTCCCTTGTCCTCCCCTTTAGACACGCCCCCCGATTCCCTGGCACTCGGTCTCCCGATTACGCTCGACCAATTTTCGCGGGCGCTGCCTGCTTAAGGTCCGGCCTTTACATTAGAGACTGACCTGGGTAACTTCCACCCCCCCCTCCTAGTAATTTAATCGATCGGCCCTCATCGGGAACGTACCCCCCCCCCTCTTCCTTTGGTCCTAGTGAAGTCTCCAGTCCAATGTTCCACTGGCCTGCTTGAGCAGCGGACTTCTCTATACACCTCCTCTTGAAGTCCGGTCTCGTTCCCCTAGCCCACTACTTTCCCTACTTTCTTTTTTTTTCTTGTTTATCCGGCCCTGCCGAGGAGACGCCTAAGGATCTATCTTCTTTTTTTTACCTCCTTTTCCTCGTATTTGGAGAATCCGTCCCTTTTTGCGTCTCTCTAAGGGTACTGACACAATCAATGACAGATGAATTTTTTTTTTAAATTCGATTAATCGTCACTATGTCTGCGGTGCCCTCCGTATTGATCTCATCCCAGGGCGTCAAGCCGCTCATGCTCTCGGCCTATTTTAGAGTGCGACCGTGTATAAAAATTAGAGTTCCTCACTGCCTTTTCGTGCCCGAGGAGGGCCTATATGCCTCTTATAAGAGTTGGGTCTTAAAATCTTTTTCTCACTGACGCGATCAACCATTCCACCAGAAGCCTCGCCCGCGCACTCAAATTCTGAGAGTTTTTCGTGTTCTCCCTTCCCCTTTTTCAACCTGCTAAAGGGTCCTTATACAACAAGGTCTTCCAGGAAGAATACAACTCCCCCTTACGCTGACCGGCTTCCATCTCGATAATCACAGCGCGAAATTTTGCTGTGCGGCTCTTGGAAGTGGTATTGAGTATTTTTGACTATTTTTCCTTCCCTTGTGATTCATCTTCCACCTCCTGCATTTTTTTGTCTGCACATAGTGTCTTTGTTAACGGGGAGTCTACGCTACGTACTGGGACTAAGAGCGGTTGGTGGAAGCCTTTCTCTGAACTCTCAACGTCACATTAGGTCAGTAACGGAAAAGAACCCCGAATCATTGAGACGTTTCGTAGGAGCGACCCTCTCCCCACAAGTCCTTATCCAGATGCGCTTTCCCCCCCCTTCCCTACCTCTCCCCTTTTCGTCGATCTCGCAGACTCTATTTTAGATACCAGGCTACGGTCTTTTCTCAACTGTGCTGTACCTGAACTGATGAGTCTCTCTCCGTACGACGGTTCGTGGAGACGCGGGCACTCTCTTTTTCGCTGAAGTACGCGGTCTCGAGTCCACGCTTCCTTCCCTTCTTTTTCTTACCCGACTTTTTTCTAGAGTTTGTACTCGCAGCGCTTAAGCTGAACTTATTAGCGACCCTCCTGGCTAACTCTTTTGATTCGTGGGAGCGTGCTGTTGCAGATAACTTTCATCCCCACCCACTGGCCGTAGACGACTGTCCTCTTCGGTCCCCGAGTGAATGTTCCCAACCCTCCCCGCAGGACCACGCAAACGTTCGCCTCGAATGGAAGTAGAATTCCCTCTCCTGATTTTTTGATAGTGAGCCCCCGCGTCGTGACTTGCCCGTCCTTTTACTCTGAGAGGCTTAGGCTTCCGTGGGATCGATAGAGCGGTTCTTTCCCCGAATCTCGCGGCTTGGCCGATTGTATATCCCTTTCTCAGTTCCATGAGTCCGAGAAGGCCCATAATCCCCCGCTGAGTTTGGCAAAAGAAGGTCGTCCTTCAAGCCGTTACCAGTACCCTGGAATGTGCACACGAGTCTCCTCGGCCATACGTTCTTAGTTTTGGAAAGCTCGCTTAAGCCGTTGGGGTTTATAGTTTTTCATTCCCCAATATTGTGCTACGGAGGGCTTCCTCACCCCGACCGTGGCGTGAAAGTTGTGATGCTGACTTTTCTTAAAGTTACTCAACCCCATTTGCCCTAGTCTGATACATCTACCACCCCATTTTTTTCCCCAGGCACGGCTCTAGCAGGGGCCGGGTGAGAACTCCCGGCTAAATCCTCCTTGGGGAAGTGTTTGTCACTTTTCTCCCTTTTGCGGACCAGTCCTTTTTTCCTGAATTTGACGATACTGCTTTTTATGAAGGGTGATCTGGGTGCAGCCTAAAGTGTTCGGAGAAGTGTTTTAGTGTCGGTTTGTTCCCCCCCGGTTTCTCCTGAAACCGAAAAATTTTCCGAGTTTTACATACTCTTGAAGGATGAGAGACCGTCTTTCCCTGGCGATTTTTTCCTTGAGGTTTGTTTTTGGCTGAGAAAATAACGGCAGTGGAGAAAGCTCCTGCCTTTATTTCAGGGTTCTTTTTCAAGGAAACATTCGATGGAACCAAGTTACGGTACCTTCGGTCCCAGCGCAAAGCTTCCGTTCTGGCTTCTTATAGAAATGCTTGCTTTCGGGTAATCACCCCGAAAGTTCTCTCTCAGCGCTACGAGACCTTCGTGGGAGTACGCAACGACAGAGGTTACTGCTCTTTTTTTTTTAGAACTTTCTTTTGACGGCTTTGATTTTTAGCCTCCCCCAAGTCCTCTTTGTCTGTACTCCCTGAGTGAGTTTTTTCTTCTCATTGTCCTCTTTTAAAGTCTTCCGTTATTGCCCCGTCGGCACGTCGTTTTTTCTTTCACATGATGGCCCAAAGTGAGTGGTGGAGCAGTCGTCAAGGTCATCCCCTCAGGACGGGCGCCCCTTACCACTATTTCTTTTCTCTGCTCTGGGACACTTTTACCTGGCTGCGGCTCCCCGTTTTTAAGACTTCATGTGTGTCTCGATTAATGTAAGACCTTTCGATTCCAAGTGAGATTAAGTGAATTCCTTTTCTCCGAAATGGAGAGTTTTTGCCTCTAGCAGGCAACCGATGCGATATTGGAGTTTCTCCCACTTCTCCACCAGAGCAGGCCGATCCTTTTAAGGACTATCCCGGTGCTCAAGAGTGGAGGATACACTAGGACAGGTACGGCGTCCCGACCCCCCCATCGTTCTAACTGCCGCGCTTAGCAGGCCCCCTTTCTTGCTGTAAGGTGATTCCCTGCAAGTCTGATGGCCGCCTTGAAGTCTAATTGAACGTCCAAGGACACCCGTACATTCTTTCCCTGGATTAGATGCGCCCCTCGACTTTGATCGCGCAAGTTCCCCGAAGCCTAGTGGTTTTCCTGTACGACTCTAACATCTGTTGGGGACGGATTTGTCGGTACCTGAGGCCGTAGACAGGCGACGTCTTTATCCTGGACGTTTCTCGTGTGGGATTCTCACCTCTCCTTTTCCGAACTACTGTTTGTACTCGTGGAAGCCTGGGTTTAACTCGTAGCAGGAAAGTATACCCGTTGGCTTGTGCCGCAATTGTCTGAGATCCTCCTCTGGCGGGTTCCGCCCCCGGTAACTTCACTTTTTCTTCTACCCGCTTTCACTCGTTTTCATCAAATCATCTTTCGCTTCTCCCCATGATACGAGACT
>Ga0179593_1436206_pt1 | contig 11034 bp, 12 predicted proteins | sample CZODoug2_1_08_16_FD_185931 | JGI IMG/M metagenome (GOLD analysis project Ga0179593, IMG submission 185931) | Vadose zone soil fungal communities from Angelo Coast Range Reserve, California, USA - CZODoug2_1_08_16fungal (PacBio error correction) | ecosystem: Environmental > Terrestrial > Soil >... | reverse complement strand
GATTAAGAGAGATTCCGCAAAGCTAGCCCCTCAATCAGTTGACATTTTTCATGCATTCCTGCAGGGGCATTTCCTCTGACCTCCGTCAGCGCCTATCGCCCCCTTTTGAAACCCTATTTCCACCATGACTGAAGTACTCAGACGCATCTTCAAGCCTGCCGTGACTCGGTGAGGGTGAGTTTCCCCTTCCCTGAATAGGGTCTTGTGGGTTGAGGGCAGCATTGACTTTTCCGAACCCCTCCCCTCCCCCTCTTGAACTGGTGAATTTCACAGCTGGCATGTCCCGCCAACCTGAGCATGAGTTCTTGTCTTTTGTTTGTCCAGGAAACGCCACGCCCCTTTCTGTCCGCACCGGCATTTTCCAGGCCCCTGGCCTTGCCCGGGCCCAAGGCGTCCGGTACGCTTTCATCCCTCCCCAGGCCTTTTCCCCCCTTGTTTACGTGTGAATAGCCGCGAGTTTGGTTTTCCGATCAGGCTTAAACAAGGTAAGCGGCACCCCGACCTCTGTCCTTCAGGCAGCCCCTTTCCTCTGCTCCTTCCGAGCTTTTTTTTTTCCCTGGCAATGTTTTGCTTGGCGTTCCCAGCTTCTGCTGGTCGTCTTCCCGCGTTTCCTCCCTGATGCAGTTACTCTACGGCCGTCTGGCTTCGAGCGTGCTTCAAAGTCAGCTCCCCCACCCCCTCCTGTTGTTGTTTACCATAATTTTCTCAGCGATTTCCCTTCCGCGCGTCATCGCTCCGACCTCTAATTCATGTCCGTTTTCCCGCCTTCTTCCTGCTGCAAGACGTTTCGATGAAACATGAAACCATCAGGGTCCCCCAATTTCATGTCTGACTTACCCTCTGGCTCGCGTCTTCACTTTAATCGATGATTTTGAAATTTAACGGGCGCATTTAACTACCTGTTTCCTCCCGGCCCCTTTTTCCCCCGTTGGATATCCGCGTCCATTTAAATCTACTCAAAGAATGATGCAACCCATGACGCCTATGAGTCAAATGAACCGGTGTTTTCTTCCTGATTTCCAAATTATGTTTCCCAGGTATATCCAGTCAGCGGCCCAATTCCTTTCCTCTTACTTTTTCATTCCCCTGCGAGATGTATGTTTTCGTCGTCTTTTCGCGTATATTGAGAAATCTTTTGACCTCCTCTAATTTTCTCTCCTCGGTGGTGACCCACCGTAGTTTTTATTTCTACCTCTTCTCTTCAGGCTATCACTCCAGGATGGTCATCCCCTTCCCTCTCTAATTTACATGGCGCCCCCTTCCTTGATGGCGAATCAATTACGCGCGGCCCCACAAGAACATATAACATTTGGTGAGACCAAGCCAAGATCTGTTCCCCCTCGGACCCCCCCTTTTCCCTTTTACGCAGGCGGGACCTCTTTGCGGCCGCAGCTTCTGCCCTTGTGCAAAAACAGCTGGTCCCCAAACTGGAGCAAACAGGCAGTATGTACAACGGAGGCTCCCCTACAGCTGACCAAAACCGAAGCCAATCGCCTCGGAAGTCCAGCGAAACTGCAAGTAATTCCACCCCCCTTCTCTTTAAGCCTTCCCCTCCCCCCTAATACCCCCAGTGGCCCGACTCCACTAGACCCGAGAAGTGTCTCCTTTTCCCCATTCGTTCAGGGCGGCCTTTCCAGTTCGGTTCTTCTTTTGGTTTCCCGACGTTTGTGGGGTGCTGATGGAGACTTCTCCAGACCTTCTACTCTCCGGCCTTTTTCTCCCTGGTTTGGGACTATTCGAAGAGAGTCGCCGGCTTTCCCAGGCCAAATTGGATGGGAATCATTGAGCCTCCCCCTCCTTCCCTACAGCCGAAATCGGGCTCTCGGATTGGGCCCGACATGACTTGGACCTTCTTTGCCTCCCAGCCTTCGCGCCGCGCATCTATGTACGAGCTTTGCCCGCAACACACCCCTAAGTATTTTTTCCCCCTGCGCGCTTCGTTTCCAAATTGCTGACGGCCTCCGGATCATTCTTCACTCTCTGGATCCCAACCTGGGTGATATGCTGCCATCCCTTCCGCTCCCCACTGGGGCTCGGCGCTGCCACGCCATGCGCATTTTACTCCCTTCGCTTCCTCAGCCAGGGGTTGGGTCTCGAAACATTTTTCTTCCCCTACCTCTGGCTATTGCACAGCCGAAACTTAGCGAGTTTTCCCCCCCCTTCGATGCCCATGGGCCTGCTTGGACGCCCCTCCTCCCTAAGATGCCACTGGTCAAACTCCTCCCCTTAATTGCTCTTCATTTTTAGATGGGCCCGTCCACCCTATGAATTTTGCCGGCATGAACAGCGCGTGAATGCTTCTTGCCACCGCGAGATCGTTCCTTTGTTGGCCCATGCCTGTTCTCCAAATTCCCTCCTTGCTCTTCCTTTGCGCTTTCTCTCTGGTCCCCACGGCTTTGGCGCCGTGACAGGGGGGCTGATCCCTTTGTTTCCCCCCCCAGTTTCCCATGTCTATTGGCTGGCGCTGCTCACAGTTTACACCGCGAAGCTGTGTGCCTCCTTCTCTTCTTTTTCGTGTATTCCCCCCCCCCCTTCCCACAACGCTCTGGGCGGCCCCCCTTTTTCGATGCGACCGTGCATGTCTCTTTTTAGCTTCCCTGATCTTTAAGTCCCCTCTTTCTGCCTGTTCAGTACCCCCGCCCCCCCCTCTGTCGCGGTCGCGGGTTTGATGGGACTGCTCTTCCCCCCCTTTCCTGCCCTCCGCCCTTGCAGACGCTAGCGGCGCGTTACTGGGCGGCTTTTTTACCTGGCGGACTCAGCCTCACATAGATTTTTTCAAAAAATTTCTCTCTTTTAAGACGACTCCTGTGTTTTTTTTGATCTCTTATTTTGAACCCAGATCCTTGGGTCTTCTTTTTTTTGATGAGTTTTCTCCAGGTCCAGCCGGCCCGTCCAAATCCTCCGATCCGCGTCTCCATTTTCTTCCCGGATTCTTTTCCCTGTTTGCCGATCGTTCCCTTTTTTGCCCCTTGCTCATCGGGGGTATGGGAGTTCCCGTCATCATGTTGCTTCGATAGGCAGCGAAACTGGAGAGCCTTTCGGTATTCTTCCCCTCACCACTTTTCCCTCCCCTTGTGGGCATCGATAACGCCCATATCTATTTGGCCAACGCGCGCATTTTTTTTCCCCCCTGTTTCTTCTGACCGAATGCTTTCCTTCTTGGGACTGACCTTTCTCTGCCCCTTTTCCGGCGCCAAGCCGTGGCCAGATCTCCTCGCTCCATATTCAAACTTTTTGCCCTTGTTCGGCCTTTTGCGAAATTCAGGGCAAAAGCTGGTTTTCTTCCTAGCTTCGGTTTCTTCTCTGTCCTGCCCGATGGCCTTTAACGGCAAAATCATATAGGACGGCAAATTCCCGTCTCCTCCTTCTATTTCTATTTTTTCGCCAGGGCATCTGCGCGGCGTACTGGCCCCTGCACGATGGGCCTCTCCCTTTGCCCACTCCTCCTCCGTGTCGGCGTCAATCTGTGTGGTCTAAGTGGAGATCCCCCCCAAAAAACCTCTTTCTTAGGGGCCCTTCCTTCGTCCGTTTCGAAGCCTCGCTTGCTTGGCACGCCGGCCCTTTTGCGATTTGAACTGATGGTAGCAGTCTCAACCGCATGTTTCTCCAGCAGATTGAACGGACATGTATTCAGTTCCTTAGGAAAGGTTTGTCACCTCTCATGCGATTTCCTAGGATTGGTTGACGGCAACTTCCTCTGACACTCTCTCGGAGCTTCTTTAGGCGATTCCCGTCCTTTTTTGCCCCCATTGCCGCGCGCAGCCCTATTTTCTTCTGGGACTTTCGGTTATGAGAATTATCAGCCCATTGTGGACCCAAGTTTTTTCTATCGCAGGCGGCGTTCTGACCCCCTTCTAACTTTCGCGCTTCGACTTCGGCGCATTCTCCAAGTTTCGGTAAATTCCGGCACAACACAAGAAATGTTTCCTGCCGCCGCGCCCTTTTCCCAGTTTCTTATTTCCCCCCTTTTGCGTGCGCTTGCGTCGGCCAATGGTCTGATTTCCGACGTCTCTCTTCCTTTTTTACCGGTTCCCTGGGTTGTGAGTTCCAGCGATTTTGTGGCGGCACTTTTGCTTCTTTTTTTTGTTCGGCGGCTTCGCCTCATGTTGCTCTTTATCAGCCGGTTTCCCTTTTCACTATTTTTTTCCAAGGTCTGAAGACTGCCTCGTGGACACCTTGTTCCGGTGAGGTCAGTTTTTCACTTCATTTGGCTTGGGTCCCTCTTGATTCTGGGCTTGCGGTGCTTCTTTACCATAGTTGTATCCCCGTTGGTGCTCCTGTAGGTCGATCTCTCATTTACCCTGACTTAGTGGATAGCGGAATCTGCAGCCCCTGTACGAACTCCCCCCCCCCTTTTCAACGCTCATACGCCAGTAGTTTTTCTTACCCAGGGCAGGAGCACCAGTCCCAGATCCCTCCCCCTCCCTTGGCTGCAGGTGCGAACCGGACGGTCATTTTTCTCCCGGGATATACCTTCGGAAAATATCTTGGGCCAGTATGGACTCCCATCCGGGTTTCCTTTTATCGGGGCCGGTGCCCTTGATATAGGGCAGGGGACGCGATACCCCCGGTTACGAAGGCTTGGGCACTCGCCCCCGGTCGTGTGATTTCCCTTGAACTTCGACCTAGACCCCCTCATTTACCCACGGCTGCTTCGCCGATCTGGCTGTGCCACAGGCCCCTTTCCCTTCTGTGTTCCGGGTGAAGTCTCCATCTGCCATCGGCATCGGCATGCCCAAGAATTAAATGAAGCAGAGGTGCATGTTCGTTAGATTCCTCTTACTTGCGACGCTTTTTTTCTTCCAAAGGAAGGTTTGTGAGGAGGCTTGACTTTTGTACGCCGTATCGAATCCATACTTCCCCCTCTCCCCGTCCTGTATCGTCCCTTTCACGCCTTTTTCCCGCCGCCGTCGAACAAGCGTGCCGCCAGCGCCCTTTTGAAGGATGACAACGGTGCGGATTCTCGGGCTATGCCCCTGTTCAGGAAAATCTCCTTCTTATCGGGAGTCCGTCCTTTTCCTTTTTTTTAATTTTCGGCCACCACAACTGCGGGCATTCAGCACTACCTTGGACTTTCCTTTTTTTTTTTTTCTTGTTCACCAGCGGTCTCTCTTTTGGTGGGTGTTTCCAGTGACTGGGAGCGAGTCCTGTTGCCTTTTTCCAGTATCTCCCTTGTTCTTTGTCCGCAGCGCCACAGGCGAAAGGATCATTGTAGTACTTCGGTTGCTTGGCACTGCCTTTTTTGGCCAGTTCTTGCGGTTTTCGGGACTTCATTGCTGACCACTCCCCTCTTCCTGTCTCCTTTTGTCATGGGCCCGGCCCTGCACTCCGGAAGATCTTTTTCCGAGCGGGAGAGTTCCCCCTTTTTTTCCTCTGTGGAATAGTTTTTCTCTCTTCTGGGCTCATAATGCTGCACGAGAAGTTCCCCTTGATCTGGTCATTTCCCCTCTTGCGCTTGTCTCTCTTTTTTCTACCCGCGCTGCTTCCGCAATCTCTCTTATTTTCCCTCATAATACGTTTTTTTTTTTCTTCAGATCGATTAGGACTTTCGTGGGGATCCATATCGTAACCATCTTAAGAAGTTTTCCATGACAATATCACTCAACTCCCTTTTTTTTCCCCGCCTCATGATGCTTCCCTCCCTAGATCGCCTCCCGCTGGTGAAAAAAAACACCCTATCAACAATGAAGTTTCGTCAGCTCCACTCCTTCTCACGCTTCTCCGTGATCGTTTTGGAACATCATGAGTCGGACATTTGGCTCTGGTTCTTCCCATTTTTCCTCGAAACGTCCCCCCCCCCCCCTTCTTGACGTGTGAAGCTGTCAACACGCTGGCATTGAATCAAGCCGGACGACATGCGCTCTCCGTTTTCTCTCCTCACCCCGCCAAAACGTAAGACTTTTCGGCACCATTTGACATTCCGCCAAGGCCCCTTTTTCCGCGTACCGGTGCACCAATTCGTCCGGTACGTGTTCGACCTAAAAGAAGGCAAGTCCCACCTTGTGATAGTGCTGACTTGCCTCTTTGTTTTTGTCCCCCTCTCCCTGATAAAACCGGCCTTTCCCAATATGAAGTTCCGAGGGGCATCCCTTGATCTCCCTCTCCCGGTCCCCCCTTTTGCCGCCTGGCCCACTGGGCAATGGGCGCTTGGAGTCAGCGCTATGTCTTCTGTTGACCCTCCGTGACCGTTGACCGTTCTTGACGTCTCTAAGGCTTGAATTCGATATTCTTCCAAGTCAGAACCCCCCGCGCACTTCTTTTTTTTAAAATCCTTTTTCCTGGCCCCTCCCCTGCTATGCCCTTCCGCATCATAGACTTCCTCTATCATTTACGGGGTTTATTGCCGCTTCCGATGGGCGAATGACTAGATTCCCCCCTGAACAGCATTTCAAGTCTGTTCGCAATCTCCTTCGAGCTCTCTTTTTTCCCCCGATGCTTTTTTCGACTTTCACGGGCGCCCTTAAAGAAAGGTGTGCCGCGACCCCCCCTCCGGGTCTCGTAACTTGGATATCGTTCAATGCACGAGATGACCCTTGCGCCCAACCGGCCTCCCTATATAACTTTTCCCACCCTGTTGTCTTCGTCTGGGCCAAGGATATGGTTTACCAGGTAGATCCACTGTCGGCCAGGACCACACCGACCCGGTTTAATCTTTTTCGCCTGTGATGTGTATATAGAAAGTTTGAAGAAGCCTCTGGAGTATCTGAATTTTCCCAAGTTCCCTTTTTTCCCCCCCTCCCCGATTCCGATTCCGGCTATCACGATTTACAGGATGGCAGACTTTTCGCTCTTCAATAAGGGTCCCAGACCTATGGTAGAATCCTATGTCCTCAGAGGCCTGCCAAGCCCATAATAACACGCTGGAAACCCCCCTCCCCAGTGCCTTTTACCCCCCTTGACAAATACAGTTCACCCGTTGACAGCAACCACCGGCTTTCTCCATCCTGTTAGCATGCTTCAGCCTTTTGGCAAAAGCGGCTAACCCTCGGAATCTAAAACCGGAGGCGTAAAAGAGTAGAACAAACCCCTGTCAGAAAATTCTCCCCCCCCCACTCGCTTCAGTTAAAGCCGCAACACTCAAGAGGCAGTTACCGATCCTCTCCGACTCTTACTTCCAATCAAAAGGTTCCCGCCAAAGTTAGGCAATGTCACTACTAATTTTCCTTCCTCCCTTCGGCAAGGGCCGTCCGGTGTTTGTGCGCTTGCTTGAAAGCAGGGTGGTTCTTCTCTTCCCCTCCATACACTCGCGTGAATCAGGGTTTTTGTTCTTGAATATGTCTCCCCCCGCTAATACGCGGTTGTACTCCCCTGTTTCTTTTTTATCATCCACTGTACGGCGACGCCGAAAATCCTAGTCTCTCGATTTTTTCCCGCCTTGGTAAGTGGACAAGCGCCGAACCGAAGTGGACAGCCCTCCTTTCTTTTCGGCTTTCCTCAAACCTCCAGGCTGCTGCTTCGCTTCCAATTTCTTTCCTTACGTTGGGTTTGTTCAGGTCTTCAGATGCTGTCTAACGGCTTTTATATGCTGACCATCCTTAAAGTGACCCCGAAACCAGGGCGACAGGAGTTCCCATCCCTCCCTGCGCTTTTCTCCCTACTTGCACGCCTTGCCTCCGCCCAGGAGGTGTTGTCTCAATCCCCGTTTCCGATCTTTCAGAGTTGCACTAGAATTCCTCGAGTTTCCATTTTCCTCGACACTCTTTCCTTTTTTCTTTTTTCCCTCCCGAACGCAGATGCCCATGGATCACAAAGCAATCGGACCTTCGCATACTTCTCTTGCTTTCCCATAATCTTTTGCCAATTCCAGGCCAGACTTCCTATCTTCCCGAGCGCTTTTTGAGACCAAGTTTTTGGCCAATCCGTTGCTCCAAACCTGAATTTTTCGTTTGAATATGGATCCTCTTATATATGGCCCAAGGCTTGCCTCCGAGTCCACATTGGGCTTCTTCAACATTATGATGCAGGTCCCATGTTCGAATGGGCGTTATCTCCCTTCAACTGTTCCCCCCCTGCGAGACTCGGGTCCTATATGATGGGGAGTGATCGCTCTTGCCAAACACTCTCTTTTCTTCACCGTTTTTTTACGACCTGCCTTTCTGCCTTGACCGAAGCCCGCATGTTCTGACTCGAAACGCCCCCTTGCCATCTTGTCTGCAGGCGGGTCGGTGATGGACGTTTCCAACACTGGCAAGACATATCCTCCCCTTGCCTCTCTTATGCTGTTGGTTAAGGTTTTTTTCTGCGGGATAAGCCACTTCGAATGACCAAGGATCTGGTTTTCAAAAAGATATTTTCCTAATCCTTTTCCTTTTTTTTTTTTTTTTGAGAGAATTTTCCCAGATCCTTGGGCAGCCGATTTCTTTGAGTCCGCCAGTGTCATAGAACCTCCCTCTCAGTCCTCCTTTGCCCCCTTTCGGAGCTTTGCAGGTTGGCTGGAATTAGAGTCCCCCTTATCACCTTACCTCCTTGATCCCCCCAGATGTGAATTTCGTTCTTCGTCCCCCCCCCTTCTTTTTCGATCTTTCCTCTGCCCCTAGCGTTATGCGTTGCATCGAAACGGGGCGAACAGATCGTTGTGGGAATAGCTTACCTCAACCTCCTATCTTTCTTCCAATCTCTGACGGGCCTTTTTTTCCCTCTCCAGCCCCCTGTGCCTAGAAGATTGAGCATTCCACTGTATCACTTCTCCCCACCCCAGCAGTTTTCCCTCTCTCCTTTCGCTCCCTATTTCCCAAACGCGCCATGGTGGCCTTTGAGCAAACGTCATGTTCCCCCTCTGTTGCTCTCTTCTCGGTCCTAGTGGCCAGGACGCTTTTTTGCCTCCTCTGGCCTTGGCACCCCAATGGGAAAAATTAATCTTTCTTACTCACCCTTTTCCTTCCCTTCATGTTCATTGCGTCTTTGGCGTTTGCGCCAGTTGCATCTGCTGCGGCCTGTCAAGGCCTTCCCGCTTTGCGGATAAATCGAGTCTGTCTGCGGCAATCTGATATAGTCTTTCCCTTTGATCTCCCCCCCCCCCGCTGGAGTCTTTGGCAAGGCGCGAAGTCCCTGCGAAGCTGCGCTTCTGGAAAGCCCCTGCCCGGGAGCCTTTTTTCCTGATGGTCAGCCTATCAACGACGTTGGGATCCCAGAAGATTTTCTCCCTGATCCGCTTCCCTTCACCCAATGGGAAGCGACTGGACTGTATCTCCTTTTTTCTGGCACCGCCAGAGGGACAACTCTGAGGGTGCTCCTCTGGTGCGTCTCTACTTCCAGGTCGGGCAAGTCCGACCTCTCCGAGAGTTTCTGTCGTGGGCCTTAGGGTGTTGATGCGCAGGATCCTTTGGGAGACACCCGTTATCTCTTCATTCCCTAGTTCCAACCCCCGTCTTCAAAGTCGCGCGTCGACTTTCGTTGTTCCCTCCCCTCCAGCACCCAGGTCGGTGTCAAGTACTAAAAACCCCCGCACTGGCAATGCGCCTGAGCCCTGAAAGTCTTATGTACCCCTTTCTGGGTGAGCTTTCCTGACAATGGTCTTTGATTGTAGTGACTTCTTCGCTTCCTGTTTTTGTACCGGACGGCGTCGTGCTTTTTATTCAAGCGATTTTGGGAGTCATTTGAATCTTTTTTTTTGTTCGGCCGTTTTTAGCCCCTTTTGATTATCCGCCGGTTCCCGCGTACAGAGGGGCCCCATGGCCTTTACTCTGCGCGAGAGGGTTAATCCTTGGACGGAACCTTCTTCTTTCCGGTTTTCCCCCCTGGTTTTGCTGGTACATCTTGTTAATTCTTTGCTTGGCCGGTGCCACGTCTTTAAATCTCTCGCATAGGTCTCGGGGCGCCCCGTATTGATCGTGTCTTTACATCTTGCACATCGTTCAGGCACCCTTATCGGACTTTATCGAACGCCATCCGGTGGTTCCCCTGCCGTCAACAGCCTGTAAGGCGGTTTCTTTTCACCGTTCTTGCTTCCCTTACAGCGGAAAAATTGTTCACCTTGTCCCTGGACTTTCCTTTTGTCATTGCGCATTTCCCCCTGGTAGTTCCCCTCATGGTTTCCAGCTCGCCCAGCCGGTTCCTTTTCTCTTCTCTTCGTCCGCTTTTTTCATTGCACGCGAGGTTTGTTCCTCAGGCTTGTTCGGAGGCAACAGTTCTGGAATTTTCCCCCTTTCCAATTTTTCCAGCGATTTCTCCACGGCGCGCCCGATTGAATGGCCTTTACCTCCCCTCCCTTCTGGTTGGGTGAGTTCAGTTCTGCCAGACGAGCCGTCCCGACGAAATGAATATCCTTCTTCCCCTTACGATTTCTCGCTTGCGGGGCGCCGCTTTGACAGTCACCTGACTTTCCACCCCCTTTCGGTTTGGCTGCGTGGAGTTTGGTCACCCCAAACCCGGATTGCTTGACCTCCCCTTCCTTTCTCCGTCTTCTTTTTTTTTAGTTTCCCCGTTCACCTGCGGTCCGCGCCTTTCCCCCTCAAGCTTTTTCGCCAGTCTCCCCTTTTGAGTGACATTTGAAAGCTTTGTCGGTATCCTTCTGCAGGTTCGGACCCCTGAATTCATCTTTGGCGTTTCCGATTTCCTTTTTTACCGACTTCTCTTCCAACACAACTCTGGGCCTCAGTCCCTATCACCTTTGATATTTCCATGCTTTTGGCTTCATCCGTCTTTTTTTGCCTTTGGGCCGGGCTCGGACAGGTTGGGAGGACTCAAAATGGTTCAGTTGCCTTTCGGCTCCCTTTTTGCCTTGGTGTGCCTCCTCGGCAACAGGAGGGCGCACTTGGCGGCGGTTTTTTTCCCCCCTGTTCCATTTTGGACAGACTTCCCTTCAGATTGGCAATTCCCTTTCCATCACCATAGCCAAGTTCCTGTAAGTCTTCATTTCATGGCCACCGGCACCATGCATCGTACGGAGAGCGTTCCCTATTCTTGTCTACTTGGCACTCTGGTGGTATAGGTTTTCCATTCCTCATTATTGTCCTCCTATGCTGCAAGCGAATTTCCTCTTTTTCATGCCCTTCCTTTCGCTTGGAGTATGTCTTCCACGGCGCTTACTCATAT
>Ga0179593_1719366_pt1 | contig 11035 bp, 23 predicted proteins | sample CZODoug2_1_08_16_FD_185931 | JGI IMG/M metagenome (GOLD analysis project Ga0179593, IMG submission 185931) | Vadose zone soil fungal communities from Angelo Coast Range Reserve, California, USA - CZODoug2_1_08_16fungal (PacBio error correction) | ecosystem: Environmental > Terrestrial > Soil >... | reverse complement strand
CGCTGAATGGACCAGAGCGCTTGCATGACAGTTGCCATCCGTCTCGTCGACCTTTTTTGTTTCTGCGTTCCTTTTATTCCCCCCACCCTTTGTTCCATCTTTTCTACCCCAGCACTTACTCCTTCTTCCCTTTGACCCTCCACCTCCCCCTGAACTGTGGTAGTCTCTAATTACTTGAATAGCTTCCACAGATAGACTTGCATAGTTGACCCTCTGATATTTTGTCCTATTACAACTTACTTTCTATAGGTCCTTTTCTTTCACTCCGGTTTCAGTGGTATGTCTCACTAAAACTTCCCACCGTCTCCCACGCAAGAATTCCCTGAGACTAGGCAATCGTCCTTCTCCGTTGAAGATTTAATGAGCCTCTTAGGCCTTTTGGCAGGTTTGTCTCCTTTTTTTTTTTTTTTCTTATTTTTTTTCCCCCTCTAGAGTATTTTTCCTCTCCCAGCCCTCTTCAGTGTGTTATTGGTCAGTTTTTAAAAGGTTTCGCTGCTGTCGAATTCTTTGAGACTCTTTAGCGCACAAAAACTTCCCACCCCCCCCCCCCCCCATCCCCTCTCCCCCGGTTGCTCTCTTTTTCCAAAAGATATTTCCCCCTCTTTGCGAGTTTTCTCAATGAAAGCATAAGGCCAGACGGTGATATTTCCCCCTCCCTTCGGCCCCGCTCCTACTCTCTCCCTAGCTCTCCCTCGCAAGCCCCCCTCCTTATCCTACCCGCTTCGCCAGCGTGGAAATTTCTGAATTTCTGATCTAATCCACCTCCCTCCTCAACTCCTTCCTTTATAGTTTCTTTCCCCCTCTCACCGGAAAATCTGTACTCTCTCCCTAGTTGGTCCAAAAAGAAATATTTCTTGTTAACCTCCACCCAAACTCGAACACCTTGCATCTCAATGCCGTAGTCACCCCCCTCCTTCATATGAAATTTCTTGTGTCCCCGCGAAGATTTCTCCCTTAACCTTCACCTTACCCTCTCTCCCCCCTCCCCCCCCCCCCCATTCACTTGCCCCACCTTCTAGTACCTCTGAAGTAGTCCCGAAGTAAGGACCATGTCTCCGGATACACCTCTGTCTAGAGTGAAGCCCCCCCAGTCTTTTTCCCAGAATTTGGTGGGATTTCTTGACCGAGGATACCCCCCAGTTACCCCTTCCAGGACTCCTTTCATCCCCATAGCGTTGAAATAACCTTTTTCTTGTTAGATTGGTTTATCTTCCTGTAGTTTTCTTTTTCCCAAAATCGTGACCTTCTTTGGTGATGGCGCACTCCCTATACAGGCTGCACCCTCCACTTCGGAACCGTCTCCCCCCCACGGGCTTTCCCTGCGTTTGATAACAGCACCCTGTCTCTCTCTGCATCCCATTAACAGAATCCCTCTTCAGCAGAAACGCATTACAAATCCTCCCCAGCGTCCATTTTTTCTTGATTAACCTTCCCGCGCCCCTTTCCTCTTTCTCTTTCCCCCTCTGAACTTTCACTCTGCCCAAACACCCTTTTCCCCCCTCTATTAGTTTTTTTGGGTTTGGAAGAAACCTTCCCGTGATTGGCGCGTCAGTTAACTCGTCCCTCACGTATTTTCTCAGTCGACCACCTCGCCCCCCCCCTCTTTCCTATCCCTTTCCCTAAGTGAACCCCTCCTCCGGTATTAACCCCACACCCCCTATTCACTGGAATTTTATCAAATGCGTCTTCTCTACGATCCTTTACTCTTTGATTCCCCCCTTTTCTTCAGCCTCCAAATCTTCTTCTATGCGCTCCCTTCCCTTCATCGATACTTATCCTTTCTCAGCAAATTGAAATCCCCTGGGATCGGTCTGACCCTCGTGCATTCACCGCGCGATCCCCTCGACCCTTAGAAATCCCGTGCCTCTTCCATATCCGCTCGGTTCGTTTTTTTTTGAGACTCTTTTTTCCTTCCCCTCATAACCTTGTAGTTCTCCAGTAATTTTCACCCCTTCTAGTGCGCCTCGATCGGGTAAGGGTGTGCCACTTTGCCTCTGATGCACCACCCCCCGCTGCTTCCTTCTCCTGAGACATTTCATCCCTCGCAGAAAATGCACTGATAATTCCTTCCCCACCTCTTCCCCCCCACTACTAGGTTACCTACTATCTCTATATATTTTTCCCAATAATAAGTTTTGTTGTTGATATCGCTATACACTGCCAACGACCCAAAACATTTATCTAATTTTCCCAGATACCCCCTACCCGCCCTTAGAACCCCCACCCCCTCGTTTCTTCCAGACCTTTTTTTTTGAATATCTCCCTACCCATTTAACCCGACATTAAACGATCTCTATCGCACGAGCCTTTTTCTTACCTCCTCATTTTCCCATCCCCGTGATTAGCGCGACTTCTTTCCCCTTTACCCCTCCAACTTTTTTGTGTGGTATCTATGGTTACCCGCTCCCTTACCCATTTCACGTTTGGATTCTAATTTCTTATATTGATCGGCCCCCCCGTTTGAATAGCACTCGGTCTTCCATCAAAAGCCTACTATTCTTTTGGGCTTTACAAAGCCGTCCCGCCATCGCTGTCTTTTCTGATGTCCGTGCTCCTCTTCCTTGAGCTCCTTACCCTTCCTCAAGGCCTCATTTCTGGCGGTCAAATTTCCAACTCCCCCACGATTGAAAATTAACAACACCCACCCCCTCCAAGACTCCTTCACCAATTCCGTGGAATTAGCACAGTTTAAGACCCCCTCTCCCTTTCCCCCCTGGTTTTCTGCGAGGTTCTCGCAAGGCCCCTTTGTTTTTTTCTTTTGTGTTCCATGCTCAAATGCGTTCGCCCCCTCGGTGGCCGCTGCCGTTCTCAACTTTGTTTTTTTTTTTTCAAACCCCCGCCCTATTTTTCTGTGGGCAACGTTCTTTCACTCGTGTTTTCCCCTCCCTTCAGATCGCTCACCGCTGAGCGATCCCCGCACCGCAACAGAACCCCTTTTGTACTCCTTGCATTCCGTGGATCTTTCTCCAATCCGACGTCCTTGCATCCTTCCCTCTTTTCCTTGGGACCCCCCGTCTTTATCAACCCTTTGGGTCGCACACCTTTCCCCTCAATTCTACGGTCGTCGTTTGCAGCCGTCCTGATGTCCCTCCTTTTTTCCGGCAATCCCCGCCCCTCGATCTACCAGTCCCCAGCAGCCACACATCCCAAATTGCCTTTTCATTCTCCCATGCTGGCTTTTTCTCCTTCGGTCCCTTTTTACCTCCCAACCGTGTCGAGGCGTTTTCCCCCCGAAGGGCTTCAACGCTACCCATCCCTTTAATGTCCTTTCCGCGCAAAATACTTTATGCCTACCCTCTTTTCTCCTTCGATTTGCGAACTTTTCCCTGACAAAACCGAGGCTGTTAAATCGAACATCACCGCCTAGTCTAAAAACGAAGCTCTTTTTCACACTCCCTTCTCCGGCTCTTCTATTCTACTTTTCCCCCCCCCAAGCCCTGTTTCGCCATCGGTGGCCCCAACCTTTTTTTCTCCCTTTCTATCATTTTCTTTCTACTGCGGCTCCCCCCTGATGAAGACGTTCCACATTATTACGATCTTATTCCCCCGCTCACTGTTTTTCAACCCCAACACGCTTTCCTGTGCCCCCCCTGAGGGACTCCCTACCTTCCCCCCCCCTAAACACCAATCGACTTTAAGTTAACTCTCCGAGTTACGACTCCCCAGGAACCCAATAATTTTTTTTCCCCCCCTTCTTGACTTCAAGAGCTATTCCTCTTTGAGGAAAATACTTCATCTTGCAGACTACCTGCCTCTTTTTTTTTTCTTCCTGCTTTTTGGGATACTGTTTCCCCCCCCCCCCCACAGCGGCCTTTTCGCCAAACCCTTCCTCCCAGACCCCTATCTTGGTCAATGCATCGTCTGGCTCTTCGATCATTCCCGCCTAGCGTTGGCTTCACCTAATCGTCTATCTCCTTTTCTTTTATTTTTAGCTCTACGTCTTTTTCCCTCTTTGTAGAAAGCCTCAAAGAAGAATAGATCTTTTTTTGGACTGCAAACGGTCGCAGAATTTAATTCGCCCCACCCGCGGTGGAGAAAACGGTTTTCTTTAATTCACTCTTTTTTCCCCCCCCCACCCCTTCGCTTTTTTTCCCTACCCGTGTTGTATTCTTCTCTCTGAATTCCCCGATGAATGAAACGTCATCCCCCCGCTGCGTCTTTCTGAAAACCCTTCTTCTTCGTGGTCCCGGATAGATTCGTTCACCTTCCTTCCTTTTCCTTCCTCGATGTGCTTTCCCTCCCCCTGAAATGTGTCTTTTCTCTAATTCCTGAATAGATTTTTCTCAAAAGATAGAATTGCAATAGTTTCCAAGATGATATCAGTCCCAGATAACCCCCCCACGACTCATTCGCGGGACATTTTTTTTCAAGGAAGATTATGGGACCTGTTCTCTCCAAACCCAGTCCCCCCTCCTTTCGAAAACCGCAGGTTCTCCGGAAGTATTGGCATAAGCCTGTTTTCTCCTTCTGTCTTTTTTTTATTGGGGGGCTCTTGGTCGTATGAAAAGAGATATCGTGATACGCTGAACTGGCTTCTTTTGGTATCCCCCCTTTCGGGAATTGTTCACCGTGGACCCTTCCCCCCCCCCGTTTTTTTGTCACCCCCCTTCCGCCCGGTGGGAGCGAATTTCCATCCGTATATACTCTTCCCCCCCCCATTGGGGCGTTCCTTCCCAGCCTAAGGTAAGCGTGATCTGACTCTTCTTCCCCCCTCCGCCTGATTTGGCCACACTCGTTTGTGCCGATCTTCCGATATACTGATCCTTGCATTTTCTTTTCTCCTGCACAAGGCACAGCGCCTCCATCTCTTCTCTCCTTAGACCTCCCCCCGCGCCTTTGATGTCATTCCTTTTCCCTGCGGATCTCCATTTTCCCCTTGACGATGGCTCCCTCTCTCAGATCGTCCCATGATAAACGTTTTTTCATGACGTTACACGAAATCCGTAATTCCTGACTGTTGCAGGCGGTGGAAACTCTTTCTCCACCGGGTTCTCTTTCCGAGGACTACAAAAAGCGAACATGCAGGCGCATGAACACGAGTGCAATTTTTCACTTTTTTTCTTATTCCTGGTACCTTCCCCTTTGCGAGATTTCCTCATTCACCCCTTCCCATTTTGTTAAGTAGATCCTCCAGGCTTCCCCTACTGTCTAAAAGAGCATTCCCTCAAAGTTCGACCCCCCCTCCTTAAATCTCTTTTTTTTATTCCCCCCCTACACTTTTCCCCCCTCCGAGTTCGAACTTTCCAACTCACCTGACAAATGAAGGACCGCTCTTTTCCCCGGGTTCGGTGCTTTGATCGGGTATCCTATCCCGGAACTCTTTCGTGCCCAACTCCCCCACTTTAATCTTTTTTTCTTTTGTGTTTTGACCGAAACCCGGTTGAGAAGCGTCAGCAGCTCCACCGATGCCCCGACCTTCCTTTCCCCCCCTCCTCCCCACCACTCCCGCCCCCCCCCCCCCCCCCCCGATCCCGGCCTTATCTCCCTAGTAAATCCGGGACACCCCGGTCCCCCCCTTCTCCCAACGCCTTGTGGATTGCGGCTTCTCTTATCTCATTTGTCCCTCCACTTTCTTTGGTAGCCGACAAGACCGCCTTATTAAGGTCGCCCTCAAATCTTAGCTCGTGGCACGTCATACAAAACCACCCCGTCTCTCCCAATTTCTGTGTCACAATCTTGCATCTTTGATCCCGTCTCTTATGAAGTTTGCACTTACCCCCACCTCTCCTCCCTGCAATCACCCCTTTCTTGCGAGCGCCCCCCCGGTAAACCATCCTGTAGACCCACTGGCTCGTCTTTGTCCTTTTCCCCACCCTCCCAGCCGCTTCCTCCCCCGCATCACTCATCTCGGGCTCGCGTAATTACTTTTTCCCCACGTCTCTCTTTCCTGAATAGATCGTGTATTCCCCTTCTTCCCGTTGCTGCCCCGCCCCTCTCTTTTCCCGGATTCCTACCCCTTCCTTCTTCACCTATACATACATTTTTTTCCACGTGATCATAGTTCCTGGCGTCCCCCTTCACCCTAATGCGAAGCCCTGCTTTTGCCATCGATTCGCTTCCTACGTGTTGTTTGTATTCTAATCCCCGAGACTGTCCCCCTCGGTGGATCTTTTTTTTATCTTGCATCCTTTTTCTCCATCCTTCTCCATCCTTGATGTATCCTTCATTGCTTCCTCCACTCCGAATCCCGCCCAATGGCCACGAATTAAATCTTCTATGAGCCTCTTTCTGTTGACCCCTTCCTTTCCCTCCCCTTTAATACAACAACATAACCACTCGCCACTCCTAGAAATTGAATTAAATATTATCTCTCAAGAGGACCACCCCGGACTCTTCTAGTCTTGTCCCCATCTTCAAAGAACTTCAGATTCCATCCTTCAGGCTGGTCTCTCCCCTCTGCTGTCCCTTTCAATCTTTTTTGTTCTTTTCCCACGACAACTCACGTTGGATTTAGACCGGCATCCTTAACCTCTCCCTTCCTTCTCCCCCCTATTCTCCTCCTTCCCTCCCTTCCCCACCATACATCCTAACCCTCCCACTTACCTAGCGAACTCTACCCCCTAGGTAATTCTGATAAAAGATTTTCTTCGATATTTACGACATAGATAAACCCACCTGATTCCATTCATGCCTCCACCTCACCCCTCAGACTATTTCGCGATCTTTATTGCGACCTCCCGTCCTCTTTGATCCCCGTTTATCCCTTTCCTCCCCCTACCTTTGTCACAGACCTTTTCCCACCAGACGAAGCCTTCTTTCCCCTTTCCCCTCCCTTTCTCCCCGCCCCGACCGTAATCAAGATCCTCCTTTTCCCTACCCCCCTCCCCTCCCTGATTGACAAGTCTAACCCACAGGGCCCTCAAGAGTAAGACGCATCTCCCGATTCACAATCCTTTCCCCCCCCCCCTCCCCCCCCCCCCTTCTTCCCAGTACCCCCTCTTCGATGCTCCTTGTTTCGATTTCATCCTGGCCCCCCCCCTTCCCTCTTGACCCTCCTCTTTGGATTCTATCGTTGGGTTGACTCTTTTCGTCGGACGCTCAAATGCCGGTCGACAACTCGGTGGCCGTGCCGTTCCCGGTTTTTTTAAACACCCCCGGGCCCCTTGTTTCCCCCTCATTTTTCGACTTCGATTCGACTAACGGCGCCGCGATTTCTTCCCGCACCGCTACCCTTTTTTCCGCAGTTTCCCTTTCCTCCTTTGCGACAACTCCCTAAGGCTTTTGATTTTTCCTTTTTTTAGGCCCCTTCCCCAGTCTTTAAACCGCGGTGTGGTTTTCACCTTTTTCAATTTTCCCCGTCAGGGTGCAGACTTCTCTCCGCCACCAATAAGTCGTTTCTACGGTCAAAAATAAGAACCATCCCCTTCCCCCCCAGCAGAAAAAACTTGAACAGTTGGGATTTTAATTTTTCTGTTTCTTGCCACGCCAATTCACCTTGAGAGGAGGCCAGGCTTTTCTTCCCTGGACCCGGGATTCAGCCGTTCCCCTAATTTCTAGTCGTTCTTCCCTTTAGATAGATAGGGGAGCAACTCAGCAAAGAACAACGCTTTTATGTCCTCAGTTGTCGATCTTTTTCAAATTCTCTACCATTCCCCTAACCGCTTCCCTTGGAGAAACTCTTTCCTTTGAAATTGGAAGCCCCCCTCCACATAACATGCAGATCACTCCCCGTACCCTCCCCCCTCTCTCTTTATCCACACCCTCACCCATCCCTTACATTTCATCCTTATCTCCACTTCTTCTCTCTACTACTTCCCTCTCCAGAATCCTCCTATCTTCAATTTCACCTCCCCCTGAATCTCCGTCCCCTCCTACCACCATGTCACCTCCTGTCCCCCCCCCCCCGCTCCCTCCCTCCCCCCTCCCCCCTCCTTCCTACTACCCCTTCTCCCAATCCTCCCTAGGTGGCGGCCTTTTACACTTCTTTTTTTACCTTAGGCTTTCCAGAGAAGACGTTTCACCTCTTTTCTCCTTAAGTCTCACATTAGAGCCCCCTCCCTTTAGGTTCACTGTTGGAGTTTACCACCCTCACCCCCCACAAACCTCTACTCGCCCCCCCCCCACTCCTGACCACTCCGACCCGAGTTCTATTATCCCCATACCCCTTGACACTCCACAAGAACCCCCGGACATCCTCCAATTAAGAGTATTCATTCAACCCCCCCTCGTCTCCCTCCCCCCTTCCCTTCCGCCCTCCCCCCTTACCCCCAGACCTCTCCATATTCCAAACCCGGCAATTACCCCTAACTTCCCCCCCTTTTCCCCTTCCTCTGTCTTCCCCCCCATCTAAGCCCCTAAGACCTAAAGAATCCCTCTCCTGACAATTCGGGCTGTTCTCCTTCCCAAGGTCAATGGCCAAATAAGCCCATTCTCATTCTTCTCTCCCTCCACTCCCCCCCCCCCTCCAACCTACTAGGGTCAATTACTATCTCCTTTCCCTTCTCGGCCCCCCTATCTTGCCCCCTTTTTTCTACAGGCAATCTTTTGATTACCAGCCCCCGGAATAACTCCTTATTACTTTCCCCGCTATCACGGTTTATTGAAAATTACCGTCCATCTCTTTCTAGCCTTCCCTCCTCTCCACCTCTACCTCTTCCTCCGCCTCCTCGATACGGGGCTCCTTCATTTGATTCCTCAAGTCCGCAGAACCTCTACCAGATAGAGAAGCCTGGTCCCCCGGCGTGGCGCAACGGTTCCCCCCACGCTTGCTTTTTTTTCTCCCCCCCCCCCTCCCTTCTCTTTTCTCCCCCCACCTCTCCCCTCTGTTGTGTTGATTAGATAGAACCTCTCCGCACCCCGCCCCCCCCACACCCTTCCCCCCCTTCCCCCCCTTCCCTGCCCATCTCTTTCTCTCCTTCTGAATATGACAGCCTACACTCTCGAGACGTGGATGAAAATTTCCCTTCCTTCCAAAGGATCATTTCCATCTTCGATTTACTTCCCCCTACTCTACCCCCCCCCCCCCTTTCTCCCCTTTTCCTTCAAGTGATCCTTCACTTCTTGAAACTTAATATACATTCCCTCCTATTGAGCCACCCCCCCCTTCTTTGCATAGATTTCCTACCCCATTCTGGCTATTGGCCCTTTTCCTTTTTGCACGCGCCCCCCTTGAATTGAACTATAGTCGCTTCTTCCCTAGGAGGGCGGGGTCCCCACCGGCCCTCTTTCTCTACTTCTTTCACCCTTCCAATTTGGTTTCCACCCCCCCGCCCTTATTGGTCCTCCCCCCCCCTCCTCCCCTCCCCCCCTCTTATCTCCACCCTCTCTTTATTTTCACTCTAATAGTCCTTCACACCCGGTAGAAGGTATGCCCTCACCCTCACCCATTAGGTGGCCATCTTATTTCCTCTCCCCCTCTGCGGCTCGTCCCCCTCCCATCCCCGAGTTTTCCTCCCCTACCTAGGATCAAGTTTGTTCTTGGTCCTTTCCCTTCTCCTCTGCCCGCTTTTTCCCCTTTAACCCCTTTCCCCTCGCCAGGTGTGTGGTCCGGAGAGCCAAAACCTCCGAACGCCGTTTGTCTCCCCTTGTACCCTTCTGGCCTGTTTGAAATGACTGTCTGTTTTTTTCTTTTTAGAATTTTTACAAGCCTCCCCCCCCTCCCCCTGATGCCTAGCGTGGGTGAAGACTCTCTATTACTTGATCTTGCCTGCGCTGTCCCCCTTTTTTCACTGAATCTTTCCCTCACCCCCTAACTCTTTCTGTTCTGACTTCAGCCGCTGTTTGCGAGGGAATTGTTTGGCTCGATTGATTTTCTTCAGTAGTAGTAGTTTCTTCCCGTTGACACCTTGAGTGGTTTCTTTTTCAGCACGGCTAAAAGCCGCGAACGTTTTGGGAGTGCTTGACCGAAAACCCTTCGCAGTTAGGCACTTTTTTTTGTTACTTTTTTTGTAGGCTTTTTCTTCTTGTTCCTCAAGTATTTTTGATCATGAAGGGCGGCATACGGACGAACGTCCCCCCTTTTTCGCAGGTTTGCCGGCCTTCAGATGCACCTCCACCACCCTTCTCGCAGTCTTCCAACTCCTTCCCCCCTTCTTCCAGGGTCTTTTCGGGCGTGAATTCTTGCGCGGGAAGCACTTTTCCCCCTCTTAACGCTTCCTTTCTCTTTCATACCATTTCTTTTTCTTTTTCTCCCGTAGGTTCCCCACCAAGGTGACCCTCACAAATAATTAGGTATTTTTTGACACTTCCCGGTCCCCCCTTTCTCACGTGGAACCAATCTATTCTAACTGAATCCTTCCCGTCGACCCCCATAGAAAACACTCACTTTTCCTCTCTCCTGACTATTTACCTCCTTCCCTTCTCTTCCTCCTCAAATAGCTCATCATTAAAGTTTACTCCACTCTTACCTCAAATGGTCCTTTCCCCCCCAAAGATGCGCTCTTAATAGAGAGAACCCCCTCTCCTATACTTTTCCCTTTTACTTTTTCTCCTCAATTTTCTCAAAATATCAGGATATGGAGCAAGACCCCCCCCCCCAAACCACACCCAGGCCCCTTTTTCCTCGACCCCCCTACAGGATGGGTAGAAGAAACCCCAGCACGTGACACTCCCTGACAAGGACCCCCACACGATGAGACCCCCCACCCTTTATAGCCCCCCCTTTTAAGTCATGAACTCCCGTGTCTTTTTAGAGTTAGACCCCTTTTTTCCTCTTTGCTCTCTCTCTCCCCCCCCCCCTCCGGTATCATCATATCTACTGTCTATTCTTACTCTCCTCCCCCTCGCGTCTTTTCTTTTCCCCTTTTCTCCCGAGGCCGGCTGTCAAGGATTATAACCTGCCTGCCAATAATAAGGTTCTCCCTCCCGTAATTCTCTTCTCATTCGGTATCTGCCCGGTCCCCTCTTTTATCTCCTTGTGTGTCATTTTTTTGGTTTTTCTCCCTCCCTGTTCGCCCCCCGCTTATCAACTCCTGAGAATGCTTGAGCCACTCTTTCGCGAAAGGAAAGATAAGTCTTTCTTTCCGCCACTGGATTTTGTATCTCCTATTCCCCCTCGTCTAATACCTCTTCTCACTCCTCCCCCTCTACCCTTCTC
>Ga0179593_1688573_pt1 | contig 11035 bp, 18 predicted proteins | sample CZODoug2_1_08_16_FD_185931 | JGI IMG/M metagenome (GOLD analysis project Ga0179593, IMG submission 185931) | Vadose zone soil fungal communities from Angelo Coast Range Reserve, California, USA - CZODoug2_1_08_16fungal (PacBio error correction) | ecosystem: Environmental > Terrestrial > Soil >... | reverse complement strand
GACGTTCGATTCGACACCTCCCGCGTCTTTAACCCTCTCCCTCTTTTTTTGCGGAGTTTCTTCCTTCTTTTCACGCGGCCCTCACCGGGATCACAGGCAAATGGACTTTCTTTCCTTTTCTCTCGGAAAACAGCGGTCCTAGTAGACTGTCGAACGCACCCCCCCCTTTTGTCTTCGCGGAGGCAACCCCTCCGTTTCTTTTGAAACAGGTTACCTTCCCTTTTTCCCGATGGTAGTAGCTTTCTTTCTCCTCCCGAAGTATAAGTTTGGGGCGCTTCTCCCCCCCTTCCTTCTTTGCCGTTTAGCGAGTGTTCTTTAAAGGTCTTTCCCCCCTTCCCTCATAAAAGGACGGGTTCTTTCCCTGTCAGGGTTACCCCACAGACGTGAGACTTTTTCTTTCTTCCCCCTCCCTCGAGAGCAGCTTCTTCTGAGTAATCCTTTGGAGCTTTGTTTTCTGCAGCCCATTTGAGGCGCCGGGGACCCTTGCTGGAGTCCGGCACGTGTACATTTTTTTCCTGGCTCGTCTTTTCTTCCAATTTTTCTACTATGATTTACCGGACCCTTTTCCCCCCTTTTTGTTTCGCATCGCACTTCCCTGCGTCCGAAAACTGGTCGAGTCCTTGGATTCGTTCCCGGAGTGGATAAAAGCCACCACACAATTGCCCCGAATTCCTCTCTATGAACTATCTCCCTTCCTTTTCTTACTACTGCGTTATGGGACCCTCTGTTTCTCCCTCATGGCGGAAACTGATTTTTTGCAACTAATCATCCGGTTCCTTTTTCTCCGCTCCTCGGCTTCGCGCCCTATGTGAGAAAGTCCCCTCTGGTAGTCTTCCTCCTTTTTTCCTCCGGCAATGTGGCGTAAATCTCTCCTTTTCCCTCCACATACCTTGTGCGCATAGCACTGCAGAACCTTTTTTCCTTCTCCATACGTACAAACATCCGCAGTTTTTCTACGGGCCCTCCCCCTTTTCCCGAGAATGACATGGCCCTTCCTTTTTTTTCCTGTCAAGAATACTTTTCGTCTTTTTTACAGCGAAAAGAGAAGTTTTCTTTCTCTATTTCCGTATATTCTACCACGAGAAACGATTTCTCTCCTCCCCAGATTTCATTATTTATGAAAATCTTCTCCATTATTTCCAAATTTCGTACCCTTTCCCTAGTGCCCCTTAGGTATCTTCTAATCTTTATGTTAAGATTCTTTTCGCATTCTTTGTTACTTAGTAAAATGCTGAAAAGTTATTGATCTTTCCTTTTTTTTCCTTTCCTCGTCAGCCTCTACTTCTCCCATGTCTAAATTACTTCTTTCCCCCTTCTTCCTTCCCTTCCAAGCCCTGTACAATTCTAGATACCCCTCAAATTACATACCCGTGAGTGAAAATAGTGTCACAATTAATGGTTGGGCCAACTACCTACGTTGTTCCGGTTGATAATGCATACAGTGTGCCGTCCCCTTTCCCGTTATATGTCCCTTGACCTGAAACGGGTTTCTTTTCCCCTCCTACTCCGTTGTTGTTTGATGTCCTTCTTTTTCTCACTTTCTCCTTTCCCTATATAAAGTAATCCCGGCCCTTTTTCCATTCGATTGCCTTTTCATAGCATTCTTTTGGCCCCCCTTCCTTTCCCCCTCATTTGGAATAACGGTATCCTTTTGTTCCCTCGACTTGGACTTTTTTCACACTTATAAGGGATGCTTCTTTTTCCCCAGTTTATGTACTACCTCCCCCCTCCCTTTCTTCTTATAGCTGACATTACCCTTCTCCCCCTCAATTCACACCAATACTTATTAAAGTCCTTTTCTACCCTCCTGCTCCCCCCCTCTTCCTTAAAATATAAGACTTAGATTTCCATTGACAATATTCTTCCCTCCCCTAACTTTAAAACAAAGCCTTCCCCTTTTTTGACTAATCTTGTAACAGATTTAATATCATGAAATACTGTTTCTCGTTCCGACCCCTTTTCCCTTACGAATATCCCCTTCCCTCCCAATAGAAACTTTATCTTTTCTCCCTCCCTCTTTCCTTCAACCAATACTTCTCCCTCCTCTTTGAACACCAAGAAACTCTATAGTAGCATGTATTGTTCTCCCCCCCCTCCCCTGTGAACGTTTCTTGGTATCTGTTTATTTTTCTTTTTTTCCGGCTTTTTTTTTGCGTTAGGCGTTTCCCTTTCTTTTCATACCGTTAGCATTTATTTCGTTTTTCGAGATTTTTTCCGCCTTTCCCCGGGACGTTATCTACAGATTGCTTTCCCCCATTCGTAGTTCCTTTTAGTCGCGAAAACGCGGGTTTTTAGAACCACTAATACCGGATGATTTCGTTGAACTACGCCTTCCCTTTCTTTCAGTTCCGCCATCTTTTTTTTTTCCCCCTTGTACCATAATGCATTTATTCCTTCTTTTCCGGCCGCCTTTTCCCATAGCAAGAATCCTCTTTTGTGTCTTTACGACTACGGCAAGATTCCCCCTGGTCGATTACTAGTATGTCGACTCTTTTTCCCCCAAGAGATTTGGGCGGACGTTTTCGTTCATTTTATACCCTTACCGGTCCTTCCCCAAGTCGTGATAAGCTAATAGGCTTCCTCCCCTCCTTTTCCCCGGCGGCCCCACAACTGGGATGGGTCCATCCCCGCCCTTTTCTACCTCTTCCTCCCTCTTTTCTCCGTGGGACAATGCAGGCTTCCCTTTTTTTCCCCTTTTCTCCCTGCCGGCAGACTTTTACGATCGAAGCTATGTACCTTGCTTTCTCTGTCTCCCCTTCCCTCTGGTGGGTTCCGCTTAGAATCCCTTGCCAAAAGTAGACTGTCTTGGCTTCTCCCTGAAGTTTGAGCTCCTACCCTTCTGAGTAACGTTACAAGAAGGACCCCTTCTTTTTCCCCCCCCCTCTGTGCTGTCCTCCCTTTTTTCTCTGAGGGACGCATGGGTTTATTATATTTTTTTTTTCACCTTTGCGTGTAAATGGGGCCTGTGTCTCCGTTATCACTAGTCGATTTTATCGGACTCCCCCTCTCCCAAGGGAGTGTAGGGACGGCCCGAGTTTTCTTTTGTGTCATGCTTCCCCGCCCTTTTCTATTTTAATCCTCCTCTGTTGTTGTTTTCTCTCCTTTTTCCCCGGCTCTGGCAAAACATCCGGCTGTGTGAGGGGAGTCAACCGGTTTTTTGGTCCGACTACCTCCTTTGACGGGCGTTTTCCCTCCCCTTGCTAACGCCGGAGATACTTTGAGTAACGGATCCACAGGCATTCGATTTCCTTGAAACCCTCTTTCCCCTTTCCGTTACCCCAACGTTGGCAGACCCTCCTTTTTTCAACACCCTCCTTCCAGGCGTTTTTACATAAGGACAGCAGACGTCTTTTCCTTATCTTCTCCCCCTTTTTTTTTCTCCTTCAGCCGTCTACGTTGGGGCGAGTCGAGAACCGCTCCGTTCTTCTCATTGGTACATAGCTTGAGATCGACGACCCCTTGGCTTTCCCACGTTGGCTCGGCCCCTTTGGGTCCCCAGCTTTTTGGGACCAGCTCTCTCTCTCTTCCGTAGTCATTCCTTTGAGCGGGGGGTGGATACGCGCCCCTCCTCCTTTTCCTTTTTTCTTCCGCGAACGTTACCCCTTCTTTTTCTTCCCGCGTGTTATCAATAGCTTCCCCTTTTTCCTTTTCCTTCTTCTTCCCTAAACGTCCGCCACAAAATCTCTGGGGGCGTTGACGAGCCTTTTCGTCAAATGTTTTCTTCCCCTTTCTTGTGCCGGAGTAGGTAAAATACCCTTTTGCTCCGGTGGCTCTTCCTTCTTCGGCCTCCGAAACAGTCCCTCCTTCTTTGGGACCCCACGGGGCTTGCCCTCCCTGGCTCCCCCTTCTCCGGATAGGATCTTCTCTTATTTCTTAATCATCCGGTTAATTATGTTCCTCTCCCCCTCCCCTGTTCGCGACTTTTGATCCCTTTGGACCGTATTAATGTCTTTTTTTGTCCCTCCCCCTGGACCCCCTTTCTTGTGGCGTAAATCGCGAACTTTTCTGCCGCACACCTTTTTTTTCCCGGGGTGGAACTCTTTCCACTTCGTCAAGTCTCAATCCCGTCAACCCCCTTTCCCCCTTTCAGACCCTCTTATGGCGTGTAGTTCGAACCCTCTCTTTCTCCTCTTTGGTTTCCCCTTTTCCTTATAAGATGTACAGCTCCCCTATTTTTTCGACTTTTCTCTTTGATATTTCAAGGATCTGGCGATGAACGATACCTCTATGTTCCCCGAAATCCCCCTTTCTTTTTTATATGATTAAAGAAAATTAGTTCCCTTTTTTCTCCCCCTTTTTTCAAGTTATATTATCCTTTAAATAGGGGATCACCTTTTTCTTTTTTACTTTTAAGATATATTTTGTTCTTCCTTTTTTTCCAGGTCTTGCTCCCTTTTCTTTAATGACTAATTTTTCCTTTTTTTCCTCTTCAATTTCTCTCAATTCTTAGTACCTCTTTTCTCCCCGCCACGTATAAGCACCTTAGAAGGTTTTCATCCCCCAACACCAACCCCTCCCCTTTTCCTCATGGAACAATTAATGGACATGCAACCCCCTTCCTCCCCCCTTTGTCCGCGTTACTTCCTTGCATACAGGTGTCCCCAGTCCTTCTCAGTTATACTGCTTTCATGAAACTAGACCTTTTTTCTTCCTCTCCTCTTTTTTTTCTCTTTTGAGAGGTAATCTCCCTTCTTTTTTCCTCTAACTCTATAAAGTCCTCCATGTTTTTTTTCTTGCCTATACCTGCCTCCTTTTGTTTGACCTTCCTCACGGTATTTACTTTTATTTTTTTCTCTTACTTGGAATTAAACATTATAAGGATGCGAGTTTTCCCCCTCTCAGTATTTAAGATTGGCTTCCCCTGACATTATAAAAAGTAATTCCTTTTCCCCCTTTTCCCAATAATTATTTCAAAAAAATGAATTTCCCCCCTCCTCCTTAAAAGATAGACTTGAAGTAAATGATCCCCTTACAACTTTTTCCCCCTTCAATTATATCCCCCACCCTTTGGAAATAATTTTATTTAATCATCTCTTCCTTCCCACTTTTTATCAGTGGCTTCCCTCTTTCTTCATAGAATATACTTGAAATGACTCTCCCCTTTTTCTGACACCTTGATCTTTTCGATTGTAAAGCTCTTACTCCCCACCCTGCCCTTATATTGTTTTTTCACTTTAGCCATGAATCTCGGGTTCGCCCCCCTCCTCGCAGTAGTCATCTTTTTTCTTGAGTTTTCCGGTTTTGGTACTTCATAAGTTTCCGGCTCTCCTCACCCACGGTTCCTCAATCCCGCTAGATTTTTGTTCGAAACTGATTTCGAGCTCCGTTTATGGTTCCCATGATCCCCAGATTGATACGGTTCCCCCTTTTCCGTTTGACCCTGAGGAGATGGAGAACCCCTACTATGATCTTTGACCATACGCCTCTCCGTGATTCCCCTCTTTTTTCCTTGAGTTTCTCACAGCCCCGTGTGTTCCCCTCCCCCTTTTCCCTCTTCGTCCTGTTAGGTTTTTTTTTTCTATTAGACTAGCAACATTATCGCCTCCTTTTGTGCTTTAGACCGACTCTTGCACGATCCTTAAGTCCTTTCCCTTGGGCGGGACGCACATAGTATGTTTTTCGTCTCCCCCCCCAGAGATTTTTTTTTTTCTTTTCCCCTGGAGAGGGTAAAGATATTTCTATGTCTTCCCTTTCGTTACTTCCTCAGGGTAAGTTCTCAGGATCCATTTTCCTGCCTACTTGGATGAGAATCCTGCCCCCCTCCCCCTTCGACTGGAGAATCGCGTACCTATGAATATCGATCTTTTTTTTCCCCCTCTTTTTTCCCTCCTTTTGAACACTGGGGATCCCCTTTCAGAGCAGAAGTGTCCTCCCATTCCCCTTTCTTTCTTCGCAGCTAGTACCCTGTTTTGGAAGCACGCTACTCGTTCCTTCGCGGTCTTCTGCCCAACCTTCTCTTCTCCTTCAAATAAGTGAGATAATCACTTTCTCCCTGCGTTTTCGGGAAAGCCTTCACCGTTTCGTGTTTGGTGTTGCCTCCGAGAAGGTCCCACGTTATTTTTGTATAGGCTCATCGTTTTTGCTGGTTTCCGGAATTTTTTCCTTTTTTTAAATGGGGACTGTTTCCTTTCCACGCTTAGAGCGGATTTCGCATTTAATTTAGCCGGGTGTGTAGCAGGCACGATTTTCCCCTTCGCGGTTATTTTTTTTTTTTCCCCAGCAACAGACTTGAGGTGGTTTTCTCTTTCCCTTCCTTCTCATCCGTTGTTGGTGTTGAGACCTTTTCGAAAGCTCTCCCCCCTGCTGGTCTTCCCCACCCCGAGTAAAACCGCGATTCCCTTTTCTCCCTCCCCACTCCCTTTTTTTAGGCGTCCATGATAAAGACGGCTCCTTTTTCGCCACACGGATCCCACAGGCCACTGGGTCTAATGTAGTTCACCGCGGTCCCTCTTCCTCTCCTCCCCCCCCCAAGACCCACTTCCCTTTCCTTCGGCAACCCCCCCCTTTTTTTGACAGGTTAATCAGGCCCGTCAGTTTCGTTCCTCTTTTCAGTCCATTTTGCCTCAGTTTTTCCGTTAGTTTTCCTTTGCTGCCGGCGCAGTAGCGTGAGCCCTCCTTTTTCCCCCTTTTTCTCTGCGCCTTTTTACCCTTTTTGGGCCACGTGCTCGGCAGGTTTTCCTTTCTCTTCCTTTCCCACGGAGACAGCTAGTCGAGCAGAGATCGCTGCGTTTCTTGAAGAGTTTGCTGGGATCTCCTCCCCCCCTTCCGCCGGGGACAGGCTGTAGTCGGCGAACGGTACCCCGCTTTCCTTCTTTTGCCCTGCGTGTATCATCTTTTTTTTCTATATGATTTAACGCACGTCCCCCCCCCCCCCCCTCTCGGGGTGCCTCCGATAGAAATTTACTCACATTTTCTCCCCCCCCCTTTCGATTTCTTCTTCCTTCTTTCCCCAAAAGGGACACCCCCAATTTTGCGCTTTTCCTCTAATATGAAATAACGGGGAGGGTTCGTTTTTCTCCCCCCCCCGGTCATTAATTCCGCAGTTCTGCAAACGTCCCCCCCCGGCGTTCCCCTCTCCTGATAGTGAGTATGTTCCTTTACCTTATTTTGTCCTTTTTTCTGGGAGTCAACTTCCCTTCCCCCTTCTTTTCCTCTGGTAGATAACGTCGTATCCTGCAATGTCGTAATCTTCGCCCCTTCTTTCGAAGACACATAACCATCCTTTCCTTTCTTACAGTGTTTTCCACTTAGTGAAGTACTCATCCTCCCCCCAACCAGGCCACAGTCCAAGTTTAACTCCTTCCTACTTTTTCTCTTTTTTCGACCCTAGATTTACCCCTGTCCCCTGGGTTTCCACTGCAATAACTTTTAATTCTTCCGTCTATTAGCTTTACCCTTCTTTTCCTTTGATATTTAGCTCTTCCCTATCACTATAAATTCGTATTATCCTCCTCCCCGCCTGTAACTCTTATTGAAAAATCTCTTCCATCCCCCCCCAAATTCGTAACTTGTTTTCGTCACTTAGTGATCTGAAGATTACTGTACGTTTCTCTTCTCTTTTGTTTTCGGCATCCTTTTGTTTCTGACTCCCCCCCCCTTTCCCCCTTATTGTTTTTCTCCATTGTAATAATGTCAGCTATCTCCCTCTTAAATCTCAACTTTTATAATGCACCCTTCCCTTCTCCGTTTAGTTACAAGTCTACAACACACCCCTGTGAGTAAACTTCCATTTTTTCCTGGACATGGCCAAAAAAATAAATTCTTCCTTTTTTTTTTTCCGCGTTTTCTCGAATAAGAATACAGTTGTTCTCCTCAGATAAGTTCTATGTCACCTTCTTTTCTGGTCTATCTATTTTCTTTCCTGTTGTTGAGAGAGTATGGTCATTCCTTCCCCGGGAAAGGTATCCCCTTAATCCCTGCACACTGTATGCCCTGCTGTCCTTTCCACAGTTCCTCCCACTTTTTCCTCCTTGTCAATAATTTACTCACTCCTTTTCCCCTTTCTTTTTTGTTTATAGACTTTTTCTAGAGGGGGCGTAGACGTTTTCTCCCTTTCGGTACGAAGTCCATGGACGCCTGGTCGCATCTTTTCACATTCTCCACCTCCTTAAACGCGCAACAAGCTTTCCCTCCCTTGGACCCTTTCCCCCAGGGATGCGACCCCATAATACTTTTTTTTCCCTCCCTCTCCCTATGATCCAATAGTAAGATAGTCCCCTCTTCCCCCCCCCTTAACCAAAGTTTCCCCTTTTTTTTTTATTTTATTTAATCCTCTTTTCTCTTCCCCCTTTTATTTCAGTGGCGAAAGAGATAATCCCTTATGTCTTCTTCCAAAGATTAAAGATTAAAATTAGCCTTTTTCTTTCAAAGCCTTCTTCTTACGCAAAAGTATATGTGCAGTGTCCTTTTCTAGTAAAGCATGTTAATCTCGGGTAACTACGTCAGTATGGTCTTTTCCCCTTTTTGTGTTTGTTGACTTTTCTCTCCACCTCAAGTGTTTTTGCACACACGGGACTCCCTCCCCGTATGCATGTATGTGTCTTCGTGTCGAAACTTCATTCGTCATTTCCTTTTTTGTTTCCCCCCGGAAGGGACCTCTTTTTTCCCTGTCACCTCTTTCAAATAGTCGCGAAAAGCGTTTTTGTTCCCCCATAATGAACGGATGATTAGTGTGATATACTTTCCAAGTGACTCTTTCCCCCTTCCCAGAAAAGTGTGTACCCCTCCCTTCCTCCCTTCGCCGACTCGTAGTTCATATTCTTCTTCGCCAACCTTTTTTTTTTTTTTTTTTCTTTTTTCTTTATTTCTTTTTTTTTTTTGTTTTTTGTGTTTTCTTCCCCTTCACTCTTTTGGAAGAAATAGTTCTTCTTCTTATTCGTTCGATGTAAGCACCAACTTGCTTTTGAGTTTGCGTCCCTCATAGCTCCCCTTCTCGGTCCACGCAGGGACGAGCCAAGTAGTTCTCCTTTTTCTTTTTTTTTTTTCCCCGGCAGCGCCCTTCTGGCTCCATCCTTCCAAAAGGATGAATCGACCTTTGCTCCTCCTCAATTAGCCTTTCTTTTCTGCTTTAAAACCCTTTCCTCTTTCCTCTTCCGCCAGGCCTTCGTCGATCGCAGCTCTTTTTTTTTCTTTTTCCTTTCGGTCCATAGCATTTTCTTTCCTTAAGGAGTAGATGGCGTACATCATTTCTCTACTCATCGCGTGACGAACTGCGGGATTCCGTGAATCTTTCCTTCCTTTTCCTTTCTGGTCTTCCCCTCCCCCCCCCCCTTTCCTTCGACGAGGGAAAGATGGTTTTCCTCTTCCTTTTTTCTTCCCACAAGGTGCGTCCCTTTTTCCTCCCGAAAGGAGTTAGAATTTGCCTTCAGTTTACTCCTTCCCATTGGAGTTCAGGACGACCAGAACGCTTGTTGTCGATTCCCTCCCCTTTTGGTGAGCTTCCCTCCTCTTTTCCTCAACTCTTTTCCCCTTCGCCGATAGCACCCACAAATCTTTGTGTGAGCCCCCACCCCCGGGTAAAAAGCAGATGGCTTTTCCCCTACACCCTTTGCTTTTTTTTCTCCGTCCATGCTAACTTTTTTTTTTCCCCCCAGGCCAATGGACCGCACCTGTGATCCTCTGAACCAGCTGTCCCTCGTCGCCTGATGCCCAATTTGACACTTTTCGGAGGCAACCCCCGTGGGTACTTCGTTGCACCCTTTTTCCTTTCCCTCACTTCTTTGAATACGGAAGCGATCCCTTTTCTTTCCCCTCCTCCCCGCTGACGCCCGATAATGTTGCGGCGCCGTTATTGTCGCCAGTTCCTTTTTTTTTAGACCCGAAACCGTTTCCACGTCGGATACGGCCGGGCGTCCAGGGTTTCCCTTTTCTCCTTCTTCCCCACGGAGACGCTCTTCGCAAGGTCGAGTCATCCTTTGAAGAGTGGTTTTTCCCCCTTTTTTTTTTAGGCGTAGTCGGCGCACGGTCCCTTTTTTTTTGGTCCTTAGCTTTTTTTTCTTCAATAGCTTTACCCCTCTTTTTTTTTTCTCCTCTCCCTTCCGCCCCCCCCCCCCCCTTTTTTCCTATCGAACGTAATACGAATAATAGGGTCTTCCTTTTAGTAACTTCCGGCGGATCGTGCCGGAGTCGGCTAACCCACCCCCCAAATTGCGTTTTCTTTTTTCCTTTCTCAATGACCTCCTCTAGTTTTCTCCTTACTTAATTGCATTATGGTACTTTTCTTTTTCTCCTCCATTTTTTTTTCGGAGCATGCTCGTTTTCTTTTTTTTTTTTCCCCCCCCCTAATATCCGGTAAGTATTCTGCCCTTTTCTTGTGACTCTTGTGCTCCCCCCGAATTGGACCGTATCATCTGGTATATTCCCCCCCCTCCCCTGCCCTGTTTTTTTCTCCTGTTTCGAACGAAATCCTTCTTTCTTGCAGTTCCGTGTGTGCGCATCGACCCCGCCACTTACCCGTGCCCCCCCAGACAAGTTTCAGACCCCTCCTTTTTTCGTTTCGAACTCCTCCCCCTACTCTGGGGTTTCAACGTGCCCTTTTGTTCCTCCGTGCCTTTTTAACTTCATATAGCTTGCCCCTTGAAAGTTCCCCCTTCCTCAGATCTTTTTTCCCCTGTACCTATAAAAATGTCTTCCTTCAAATCCCCTCCTTTTTTATGAAATAAAATTCTTTTGCGGACCGTTTGTTTAAAGTTATTTAAATTTAGGACCTAGTCTTCTTTTTTTCCCCTAGTACTTTTTTCAGTTTTCCCCAGTATGTTTTGTTCTTTTTTTTTTTTTCTGTACAACCTTCCTTCTGTGAGATGTAATTATTACTTTTTATTTTCCTATCCTCATATTGCAATGTCCCCCCCATAGTCTTCCATGCAACGTCTTTCCCTCCTCAGTTTCTTCAAGTCTATATCCCCTTCCCCTTTCACTTACCGTGAGTATTTTTCCTCCATGGAAAAAAATAATGCCCCCTTTCCTCTGTTGTCTCGCAAGCATTGACTACTTCTTCTTCCTTAAGTTATATGTCTCCTTTTCTCTGTGAACCCCT
>Ga0179593_1607197_pt1 | contig 11035 bp, 17 predicted proteins | sample CZODoug2_1_08_16_FD_185931 | JGI IMG/M metagenome (GOLD analysis project Ga0179593, IMG submission 185931) | Vadose zone soil fungal communities from Angelo Coast Range Reserve, California, USA - CZODoug2_1_08_16fungal (PacBio error correction) | ecosystem: Environmental > Terrestrial > Soil >... | reverse complement strand
CTCGGTTTCGCGCCCTCTAAAGAAATCCCCTATCTGAACCGTTTCTTTCCGTTTCTTTCCCAGCCCAATTTGCTCTCCCGCGGCGATCCCGGTTTTTTGTAATTATCTTTTAATGAGACCTTTGCGGCCTCTAACAGTGAATATTTTGCATTCTCTGGATTCTTTTGTCTAGATTTCTCTTACGCCCCGGAGTTCTACGATTAGTAGGCGGTAAAACCCGTTTAGAGCCTTTTAGATATGTCTCGTTGCGCTCCAGGCCGCAGAGTATTCAGTTAGACAGTCCGTCTTTTTCGCCGCGGCTATCTTTGTTCGAACTTCGCTCTTTGGCTCTTCTTCTGGTTTGGAAGCATGTAGACCCCCCAAGCACATTTTTATTTTTTTTTTCGCTGTCAGAATTGTAGTTATCCCTTCTTAGGCCCAAAGTGATTCGATTTCTTTCTCTTGGACCGCAGTCATTTTGAGCCAGGAGAACATTTTCCCCCATCCCCCGGGCGTTCTTGTTCTCGGACGCAGGTCGCGCGACGGTTTGTTTTGCGTTCTGATTGCAGTGAGAAGACCCCCCTTAGTCTTTCTTCCTTTCTTTCACCCTTGACAAACGCCGACCGTATTATCCACGTCCCCAGGATTCGCGGTGCGAGGAGCTGGTAGACGTTCCCCCCAATGGAATGGCCTAGTGGAGATAGGCTGGATTTTTTCCGCCCTTTATCTATTCGCTCAGTATTTCTGGCCGCCCCAGTTTGCCCTCCTGTCTCTTCTTTAGAGCAAAAGATTTGACAGATGGACGGTCTTCACTTTAGATTCTGTAAAAGAGCCCTCAAAGACCCTTCCCCCGAATTGATCTTTCTCTAGGATCGGGCCACCTCTTTTCTCCTCCCGCCTCATCCCCGAAGGCGGTCCCTCCCCTCCACAAGGCTCTCTGACACCCAGACTAGTTTATTTCCCCCCTTAGTCCCGCATGAGCTCGATGGTATATTTCGAGGCTCCTTCCTCTTCGCCCCCGAGTTATCCACTTTAATGAAAGCCTCTCCCTGTCATTGCATAGCGACACTTCAAGATCTTCCTTGAGGAGACCCTTCTGCTAGACCTGAAGGCTTTCAGGCACGAATCCCCTCCGACCTCTCGACGCTGGTGGGGCCTTTCTTTTCGTCCCCGGACGCGGAGCTTTTCCATACGCCTCGATGTACTTCTCCAGAAGTACGGCCTCATACGAGGATAGAGGATTGTACCCCACCTTTTTTCTTTTACACCCAGCCTCTTATTTAAAGAGCGGTTTCGTTTGCCGTTGCGCATTTCGGACTTTTCCTTCTGGCCTATCGACGAAGAATTCTTATGACCCCGAACTCTCCTGAAATCATAGAGATGTAATTCCCCCCCAGAGGTAGTGATTGTGTTCTACCACCACCTCCTCTCCTCTCTTGCCCGCTCCCCTCATGTCCTACTCCCTTCTTCCCCCTCCTCCCCCCTGCTCCTCCCGCCCCTCCCCTCTCTTTGCCTTCCGCCCGTGTAGAATCCCTTCCCCCCCCGCGCATTTCCTCCCTTCCCTGCCTCCTCCCCTCCTCCCTGCTGTTCCTCTCGTCTTTTCCTCTCTCTCCCCCTGCTCTCCCCTTTTGCCCCCGTTTCTCCCCTTCCTCTTTGCCCTCCCCCCGCTCTCATCCCCCTTTCCTTTTTCTTACCTCCCCACCCCCCCACTCCAGTTCTTACCTTCCCCCCCCTCTTCTCTTCGCTCCCTATCCCCCCTCCTAATGTCTTGCTTCTCGCTGATCGTTATTTCACTTCACCTCCTCCTCTCCCCCTCTCTCTCTTCCTCTCACTATCCTGCCTCTCCTTCCCGACTCTACTCCTCTTTTCCCACCTTTCCCCCCTCTTCATACCTCCCACTCAACCCCTCCCCCCCCGCCTGTGCCCCTTCTTATCACTCCCCCTCTTCCCTTATCTTTTCCCCCCCCTATTTTCCCACTCTCCACCCCCCCTCATCCACTTCGACTTCTACCCCCCCCCCCTCTGGCCCCCCCCCTACCCTCTCCTTCCCTTCCCCTCCCTCACACTTACCATCCTCCCACCTAGCCTCCCCTCCCCCCCTCCCTGATCTCCCCTCTTTTTCCCGCCTCCTCTATCACCCCCCTCGTTCCGCTCTCTTCCCGCCCACCCCCTTCTGTCTTCCCGTATCCCCCTCCCTCTTTTTAATCCCTTACCTCATCCCCCTCTCCCTCCTCTCCGACACCCCCCCTCCTAGCGCGTCTCCTTTCTCGTGCTCATCTCCCTCTTTCCCATGCCCCCACTCCCTCTCCCCCACCCGTTCCCCCCTCGCTACCCTTCCTCCCCCATCTTTCTACCCCCATTTCTCTCCCCCCCCCCCCCCCACGCCCTATCCCACTTCACGCCGTCCTACTCCCCCACCTGCCGCGCTCCCCCCCTTTACCCCCCCGCCCCACCCATGCCCCAGTCCCCCCCCCCCCCACACATTTCTCCCTCACTCTCCCTCCCATCCCTCCCATTTTTCCCTCCCACTTCTCTTCCTTTCCACCCCTATCCCCCATCCCTTTCTTTCCCCCTCCTTTCTCACTCCGTCCTGCCTTTAGCGCCATCCCTCCTTCCTCTACCTGTCTTCCCCCCCCACCCTTCCTTCCCCCCCTCTTTTCGTCTTACCCCCTCCTCCCTCCCTCTCTTTCCTCCCTTCCCCCTTCCCTCACCTCCCCCTCCCCCGCCTGCCCTCCCCCCGTCTCTCCCCTGTCGAGCCCTCCCCCCTCCTCGCCCCTTCCTCCCCCCTCCCTCGCTCCCCCTGCCCTCTCCTCCTCCTTTCCCTCCCCCCTAACATTCCTTGGGTCCCCCCTCATCCCCCCGCTCATATTCCCCTCCCCCCCCCACCCCTCCCTCTTTCCTATTACCCGCCTTTCATTTCCTTTCTTACTCCCTTTGCGCCCTACTCTTTCTACCCTCCTTCGGCCTTCTTCCCATCCCTCTTTCGGTTTTCCTACCCCTTCGCTCTCTTCCCTTGTTCCCTCATCCCTGTTCTCCATCCTTTTCCTTTATTTTCCTTTACCCCTCCCCCCCTCTCATAATTGCCCTTCATACCCCTTCCCGCCCCCCTTCCCTCCCTCCCTCCCCCCCCTCTCTCCTCTTTGCATCCTCTTTTCCTTCACCAACGTTTCTCTCATTGGTCTGTTCTTCCCTTCCTTTCTCGTCCACCCCCGTTTCACTTTCCCCCCTCGTTCTCTTTGCTTTGGCGCCTATCTCACTTACCTTTTCCTTCTCCCCCCCGTCCCCCGACTTTTTCTACATTTCGGTTCTCCTTCCTGGAGAGGGTACTTAGGAGGTAAAGAAGAAACGAAGTTACCCTTGCCTTTTTTTTTTCTTTGGAGACGTAAGAACTCCCCTGTATGAGGGGCGGCAATTGTTTTGCTTTTTTCCACCTCCCTCTATCCCCCAAGACATTTTGCACTCAGTAGAACCCGATGCCTCTTAAGCGTTCTCTTTTTGGTCTTCCGGCCAAATCTGTTTCTAGTCTTAGTTACGTTTCGGCGAGTAAACGGTAGCCCCCTGTCGGAGGTGCACGGACTTCTGATACCTTCCAAAGAGCGAAAGCAATCTCAAATTAACGAAATCCCTGCCGGCCCGGTGCCTCCGCCAAAGATCTGGCCGCGCTTCCAGCTGGCCGCGTTTCCCCTTGTCTCGAGGATACCCTTGCTTTTTCCCTTATGGAGCATGACCCTCTCCTCCCCCCCCTTCACGTCTTCCAGTTACGCCCTACGCCCCACATTGTTCGCCAACATTTTTTTTCCTCTGCAGCCTGGCCTTTTCTCCGGCAGCCTTTCCCCCCCCCCCGTATAAACGCAATTTTTTTTAAACTATGGTGTCGGCGGCTATCCGCTCTTCCCCACACTGCGTCTTCGCTGCCCCGCCCCGCCAGCGGAGGACCGATCCTTTTTATTTTTTCTCCTTTTTTCCCCTCTGCAGGAGTACGCTGTGCTAAGTCTCTCCTTTAGTTCTCCGGCTTTCGCTCATAAGCGCGGCTTTGAACGGCGCTTACTACGACGCGGATGCAGCCGCCCTCCGCCATTTTTTTCCTTGAAGTCACCTAGCGCAGGCTCTTCTACCGCGGCCTTCTCCTCTATCGATCTCTCTCTTTTCCTAATTTTCGTTGTTGTTCTTTTGTTCTCGCTCCCTTTAGTTTTGAGCCTCTTCCTCCCCCGGCTGCCCTGAGGGCGCGGCATGACAAGTCGGTTCCTCGCTATTTTTCGCCTTTTCCTTTTCCCAGATTCGGACACGCCGGCTGTGCCTCTTTATCTCTCCTTTTTCAGGTTAGACGCTTAGCTTTTCCTGGTTTTTGAGGCGTTTGTTTTCGTTTGCGTGGGTTGTGGGGGGCCGGCTCCATCGTTTTTTTCCTTACTTTTTGAGATCGAGGAGCTTATCGGAGTGATAGACTTTTTTCCCTCCAGTTCCTCCGATGCAAAGTCTGTTCATTCGTATCGCCGCGTCCGTACGTGGCTTTTTTTTTTTTTTTTTTTGAACGACCATTTTTAAGGGATTACGGGTGGTCCCCCTATTTTCACTTGACCATGGGCGTCTGAAGAGGAGTACATCGGATGCTTGTGCATTAAGCCCTTTTTCGTGCGCCCCCTCTCTTTTTTTCTCCCCTCTCCTGTTGATCGACTTAACACAGGACGCGTTTTTTTTTTTTTTTTTTTGGGATGACTCGTACTGAGACTTCTTCCCTTCGCCGCTCCTAGTAGGGGCCTGTTTTACGTCGTTGCGTCCTTTTTTTCTCTCTTTCCCTTTCAGTAATTCCACAGCGCGCGTTTTTTCGTCTCCCCCAGTTCTTGCAGTTATAGAATTTTTGCCCTTTTGTTTTATTAGCCTCCTAGCTCTCGTTGGCTTCCTTCGCCTTTTTTTCCAGCTTCTAGAGCAGCTTTCGATTCCGAGACGCCGCGTGGCCCTTCTATCTAGTTGCCGAACCGAGCCCCAAATCCCCTTTCCAAGACCCCGGCCGCGACCTCTCGTTTTCTCCAGATCTCTCCTCTCTAGGTAGGACCACTCGGGCCACGCTGCGCCCCGTTTCTTTAATTTTTTTCAAGGAGAAGGCTTGCCTCATTTTTCTTTCCCATCCACGCAAGGTGAGTCTCTTGAAGCTAAGAGTCGTCTTTTGAGCGCGCCACTCACAGAGCTCGCAACCTGAACTCTTTCCCCCCCCCTGCGTAGGTGTGTAATTTTTTTTTTGCTTGAAGTAACCCCTTTCCTTTGACAAGAAGACTATATTTTAGAAGATAAATAGGCGTTTCCCCTTACATCGCGTCGAGTTATCCAACTCCGCCCCGACGATCCCTTTTTTTCGGAGAGGTCTTTTGATAGGTCCTGCCCGTCCTTTCTTACTTGAGCCGAAGAACCCCCCTCTGACCAAGGAGAGATCTTAGTTCGGGGCTCCCCTCTGCCCTTGTAGATCTAATGCTGGACCTTGAACCCCAATCGCCTCGGTCTTTTTCTCCTACTGAGAAGAGGACCTCTTCTATTTGGCCCCTGTTCCGATCTGGCCCCTCAAGCCTGCATCGTCTTGGGAGATTTTTTATTCGTAGAAGGAAGGTGATTGCCGGTTTTTGCTTTTCTCCGTAGAAGGTTCCTTCTATGCTCCCCCCCTTCACCTAAGGAATCGAGTTAATTGATAGGGGGTAGTTATGTCCTTTTTCTTTCCACAGAAGAACTTGTCGCGCCTTCATATTTCCTGTGTTGGGCTCTCCTAAGCGGAACTTTTTTTCCCTTTCGGAGTGAGCTGAGCCCCTCCTGTGAGACCCTTCTCTTTCTGACCTCAGCGCACAGAGCGAGCGGTTTTCTCTGACGAGCGCTTTCCCTCCCCGCTCTTCCACGACCGTGTACCAAAATTTGGAAGGTTTTCCCAAGTCTTTGCGCGACTGCCTTTCAACCATTTTCGCGCCTTTCTGTTGTTCCCTCCGTAAAACCGTTTGTGAGCCCGCCCTTTCCCCCCAGTGATACGTTCTGGGACATGCCCCTCCCTATTTCGTGTTCCATGGTGACCCACTCTGAGGCTCGTCTACAAGACGCCTCTCGCTACGTCCATCCCTGCGACTTCCCCCTTCCTCCGTGTTAGCCTCGCAAGAGAGGTAACAAAGACGTTTTGACTTCCCGTGCATTCCCACTGCCCCTATCTCCCCCTCTTCTCCTACTATTTTGCAAACCTTTCGAAGTCAGCGGCCTCTCCAGGTCCTCCCTACCGGGTCACGCTCGACCTACATGACCCGAGCGACCCTTTCACTCCCCTCGATTACACAGATAAACTTCGAGCGACCCCGACTCTCCGTTTTATAATCATTTTCAACCCCTCGTCGTCGATATTAACTGCTTGCTTTCGTGGTTCTCCCTGCTTGCCGGCTCTTTCCACGTCTAAAATATTATCTTGTCAATAATAAGTTTTTTTTTGTATTTTGAGATGCGTCGTTCGACCCGCCCGCCCCCCCCCCCTCTTTTGAGACACGCTTCGCCTGCCGCCTTCACGTCACCTTCTCCTTGGTTTGCGTTTTTTGACCAGTAGATTTATCTGTTGACAGAAATTTCGTTCTGCATCGCCCGGAGTGTCTTTTCCCCGTTTTTTCATGCCTCTTCTTTTTCGGTTTTCGAAGCGATTTCAGGAGGAGCCTGCTTCCCCGGTTGCTAGATTCGCGTGGCTCGGCTTCCGCCTTTGCCCTTTTTTCTGTCGCTGGTTTTTTGGCAGAGAGGGGCCTTCCCTTTTGACCTTCGCAGGCTTAGAGCTGGCCGCCTGATTTTTTTGACGTTGAGGCCTGAAGCCCTTTATCTTGGCACGTCTTGTATAGCTTCCGCAGTGCAATGGCCGTTGCTTTGTCTTATGGTTTGGCTCTATAAAGGCGTCTGTTTGTCGTGCGTTAACCTCCCCCCCCTGTCGAAGTTTCAGCGATCGAAATCCTCTCTAGTTGGCGCCGTCCATTTCTTAGAGCGCGGCTCCTTCTTGAGAGAGACGAAAATGGGACTGGAACGCACCCTTTCCCTTTGGTATTGACGACCCCTGATTCCCCAACGTTGAGAGATAGTGTCGCGGGCACTCCCTTTTTTTTATTTCGGTTACCGGGCGTTTTCCCATTTTCAAGCCGATTTACTCAAAGATGAAGACTTTGGCCTTGAGCGCCCAAGCTTAACCGTCGATCTAAAGTCCTTTCCTTTCTAAGATTATGGAGACTCCTCTTTGGAAGGAGTGGAAAGAAGGAAACTCTCCACTGTTACCCCTAGCGCCTTTTCTCCCGCGCCTAACCGGGTTAACGCCATTCTCTTCCGCCCCCCCCTCATTAGACTTGATCGACACGCCGAGTCTTTTTTCTCCTTTCTGAGGGATAGAGCATAAAAATGAGCTCGCGAGTTGAGGGTCATGTATGCCCGATCGGGCCTCCTCCCCCCTGCCCTCTCCCCTCTGCCCCCCCGCTTTTCAGGAGACTTCTTTCCTTCTCCCTTTCGGCGGAAGACGAATACTCAAGACTCAGCGGGTCCTGGAGGTCTTCGGTTCGCGGTTCCCTCCCCCTGACGATTTCTTCTCCGCACCGAGCTAGGCGTTTTCACATTTTTGCTCGACGGATGGTTCCAAAAACTAAGAACTGGAGACCCCAGCTGTTCCACCCCCCCTAAAGGAGGCGCAGCCCGCTGGCCTTTCGGTTGAGATGAGAAGGTTCTAATACTCGTTCAGGCTCTTTTTCCCCCTGCGCAAGCTCATTCGAAGGAGTCCTCCCGTCTTTTTCCTTTTTTTTTTTTTCAATCCGTCTGTCCCCTCTTTCGGTTGTCTGCTTTCCATTTTCCTCTTCTCCCGCGCTGGAACCGGTCATGGAAAGTTTTAATTCCCTTCCCTTGGCTTGTTTGCACTTTCCCTGTGGGAATTTTTCCTCGTTTGCAACACTGCGATCAAATAGTTTCTCTGTTTCTTAGACATTCCCGCGGTGCTCTCTCCGCAGGCTTGAAGAACGCCAAACGGAGTAGAGCTATCCCTGTCAGACTTCCACTTTAACCAAGGCGGAAGGTTCCCGTTTCCCCTTTTACTCCAAGACTCCTCTTTTTTTCTATTCCCCTTGCATTGGTCGCTCTATGGCTCCCTTTCAGAACCATGGAAGAATGGCTTTTGCTAAACTACTTGATTTCTTGATGGTCAGAAGATTATAAGACTATTGAGCTCTTGAATACCGGTGTCCCCTTGCTAAACCCCTCTCGACTCCAGTTCTTCTAGAGAGTCCGCCTGTTAATCGAGCCCAACAAGCCGATTTACTCCTTACCTCTACCCTACCAGGGCGAATTTCCTAGATAAAACACTTTCTCCTTCTGCTTCTCACATAGTTGAGGCGGAGGACCCCCATATTCCGCGACCCGTTCTGACAAATGCTCCTTTTTTCTTTTTTTGGGTCTCCCCGCCTCCCATTGCATCTCGTCCTGTCTTCTTTGCCTTTCCATGGGAAGCAGACTGTTTATGCTTCGTAACCGCTTTTTCCCTTTTTCAGAGAGGCACTTTTTTTTAACCACCTTTGTGTAATATCCGAGTTTTCCCTTGTCCGACAACGCAGTTTTCCCCTTTTCTCTATCGCTCCCCCCGAGACAGAAGGATTGCCTCGGCTCTATTCTCATAGCCATCAGATTGTCTGTTGTTCTCTTTTTTTTTTTTTAGATTTTTGAGTGACTTCAGCCATTTCCGTCTTGCGAGGATGACATTCTGAACGCCTGAGCGACCGTAAGTCCCATTTTATTCCCCTCCCTTTGGCTTTTCAGCCACTCTATACTTTTCAGAAGATTTTCGACTTTAAGCCCCTACGCGGCTTACTTCTATAATGAGTCGTTTCCCCTCGATTCTCTTTCCTCTTCTTCATAGGGCAGTCCTCGCCTTTCAATTTCCGTTTTTGTTTTTGCAATAGCGTGTCACCTACCAGTGATTGAAGTTTTTTCGCCATGGGCAACGTTAGAGCTGATTTCCGGACGAGCCAGGCTGCTTCTCCTTCTTTCTTTGGGCCGGAAGGACGACTGCAATTCCTCGCTTTGAAGACTGGTTGTCTTTCTCTTGATTGGATGGAGTTGTCTCAGGCCGGAATCCGTCTTCTTTCCTTCTCAATGCCCCTTCTTTATTTCACAGAAAATTTTTTTGGGAACTTTCCTAGAAGAGAGCGAACATCCTTCCCCTCCGCGCCCCGGTCATGTTTCCCCTTGACCCCTTTCCCGATTTTTTTTTTTGTTTTCCCTATAAAGAGAGATAGCCCAGTGCGGTCATCTTACTGTTTGCGAGCTTTTCCGATTATCGTGTGTCGCGTGAAGCTCTCCCACTCTCCGGCGCCCTATCCCCCGGGCAGCCCAGGAATATCTGCGGCACATTCCCCCCCTTCTTCTTGATTTTGACCGCGCTTGCGCAAACCCCTCCAGGAAACGTTAAGAATCCCCTTTACCAACGTTTCTCCGTCTCAGGACCTACGCTTGCCTCTACGGGCAAGTCCGCGCGCCTGTCCCCCCCCCCCCCCCCCCCCCCCCCCCCAACCACCACCCCCCCCCCCACAACCAACCCCCCCCCCCCCCCCCCATGGCATTTCTCCTTCGGCGAGTCTTATCTACCCGGCCGGTCCTTTCGATGCCTTGCGGCGCCCGCTAAACCCCGCACCCTTCCAACCCACACACCGCAAGCTCACCCCAAACCAGTTCCCCCCCAACCACCCACTCCCCCACCACCACACCCCCCCCCCAACCCCCCCCCCCCCCCCCCCCCCCCCCACCCCCCCCCCACCCCGCCACACCCCCCCCCCCCCCCCCAACCCCCCCCCCCCCCCCCCCCAGGATTCTGAACCAAATAGAGAGTCGTTTCGTCCTGAGGTGTCTCAATCCAACTTACGCATTCCGACGCTCCCCCTCTATTGCGACGTAAATTTGCGCCCGTCCCAATCTCTTACGCTTGGTTCGGGCAAAGCACGTTTTTTTCTTCGATCAGAAATGCCGTCGTCGGTTCCCGTGAAGGAAGGATAGAGTACCCCACTTTTTAACTTTTTTTTTTTGCCTGTGCCTGTCATCTCAGACCTCCCGGCTCTCTTTTCTTTCCGGTCGCTGAGGCCTATCCTGCATTTCGTTGCCTTGTTCCCCCAGAAGAAATCTGAGCGCGATGACTAGCGCAGCCCTATCCCCTTTCGTCGGCTTTTTCCTTTTTCTGAGGCACTATAGGGAAGTTCCTTCTTTTTTTTTTCGCTTTTCGTCTAGGTTCCGGGTTTTTTTGCCTTTTTCTCAAGTATTCAAAAGCTATGGCACCGGGCCCCTCCCGGTCCTAGTCCCCCTCTCCGGATCCCGTGTTTTCCGCTCAAAGAGGCGTCCATTCTGGTTCAATAGTGTCGATAACCTGACTCGGCTCCGGTTCCTGGGGGACTCCCCCAAAGCCTGAGGACGTGCTTTTTTCCCCTTCCCCCCCTGAATGCCGGACAAGAACGAACTGTTTTCTTTTCGCCGCCTCCTACCCGAAATACTCAAAAGACAAGCACGACTCTTTCGCAGATTTGCGCGGTGCTTTCCCCATGAATTCTTTGACCCTCCCCCCCTACCGTCCATCCCTCTCCTGTTAGTGCCAGTCTCCCAAGTATTTAGTCAGATGAGAAGACCCGTTTTTTGAGGATCGTAAGCCCCTGCGCGCTCTCTTTTTAAGACATTACACGCCTTTAGGACACTGAAGCCGATCTCCAGACCCACCTCTCTGCATACTGCGTACGACGCCTCCTTTTTTCTCCCCTCCATAAGATAACCGGAACTTCAAAGGTTTCTCAAGTAAACCACCAACCACCCCCCCCGCCCATACTTCCTGGGACGACAGAAGTGCGTCAAGCACTTGTCCTCCGAGAGCGAGAAAGGATACTACCGGGTCACTCCTCAGCCGAAGGGGGTAGATGTACCTCTACCCACTCCTTTTCTTCTCCTTTTTTTCTCACGAGCAACAGTAAATTTTTCCACCTTTCATCTCCCGGTAGAGTTAGACAAAACGGGTTTTGTGTCTTCCCGAACGAGGTAGCAGTGGTTGTCCGCTTAC
>Ga0179593_1603460_pt1 | contig 11035 bp, 20 predicted proteins | sample CZODoug2_1_08_16_FD_185931 | JGI IMG/M metagenome (GOLD analysis project Ga0179593, IMG submission 185931) | Vadose zone soil fungal communities from Angelo Coast Range Reserve, California, USA - CZODoug2_1_08_16fungal (PacBio error correction) | ecosystem: Environmental > Terrestrial > Soil >... | reverse complement strand
TCCTGGCATACATAGCGGCGTCCTGAGCCACCCTAGACCCATACCCCCGGCCTCCTCTCCTTCCTGGCGGAGAGAACGTCCCCCTTGATTTTTCTCGAATTCAAGGATTCGGAGCAATTGCCGGCGCCTTCAGTCTCCTTCGTCGATGCACACCTTTCCTCATGCCTCAATGAAGGTCGCGGGCGTTCGTTTTTTACCGATGTTCCCTCCTACAGCCCTTCCCTCGGGGACGCTCCCTATTCCTCCTGCTCCCCTGTCTAGCGAAGGCAGCGCCCGCCGAGCAAGGACGATTTCCGTTCTAAGCCCTTCTTCCCCTCATATTGACGAAAGTCATTGGCCCTTCTACGGGCTGAACTTGATAAGGAATCGACACCCCTTCCCCCCTTGTGCCCCTTTGAGTCGCGAGCCCCACCCAGCGTCTTTCCATGACGGACACGCGCCAGAGTCGATATCTAGCAAGCCGGCCAACTCCCCCTGACCTCTCAGTGTTGTAGGCAAAAACTTTTGAACTTCATTATTTCGTAGAGAAATCTCATGCTTCATCGCCTTCTTTTTTCGCTCCTCCCCCGTCCTGACCTGCAAAGGAGCCTACTTTTCCGCATTAGCCGCCCCGTTCTCTTTCTCGACTCCGAAGATCACGAAGACGAATCCCAGCCCACCTTTTTTTCGCCCAATGAAGGGATCTAGACAATAGCCTCGGCACCATGCCCTCTCCTTTTCCGTGGCGTTACTGAGAAAGACAAGGGAGATATGAGTTTTCGAAATTCCCGTGAAAGCGGACCCTTGTATTCTTGCGGTCTTTTTTGGTAGGTCCTCGTCGAGGGGGGGTGGTAACTTTTCTTTAGTTGGAGGGTATCGCATGGCCGGATGCCGTCTCTTAGCAGTTGGCTGGATTTACAATCTTTTTTTCTCGCTGGGCCCCGGCGAAAGACGATCATTCTGATGGAAGGCGTAGTTTTTCTATCAATTTCCCCCCTCTAGGGTAGGGATTACCGCCTCCTCCCTCAGGAAACTGTGAGTGAGGTTTAGATCTACCTATTGGTCCCCTGGAGGTATCGCTGTTCGCTTGCCTTCAAGGCAGACAGTGATTTGCCCGTTGCGCGTTGGTGGTCATCCCTCTTAGAGGACTCTTTTCATTCCGACTTTTTCGATCTCCGCCGTCTTCTCGACGCGAAGCACGTAAGATCTGGACTTAGAGTGTTTCCCTCTCCCCCTCACCTCCAAGCGTTGGTTGAGATCTTTGATTTTCGTCGCGCACCTGTTTGCGTCCTTCTTTGCGTGTTTTGAGCTTTCCTTCTATGAGCTTGTTGATTTCTGTACCATAGCCTAATCTCCCCTTCCGGTTCGTTTTCGCCGGAACGATCCGGTGCTAGGCAGCTCACCTTGGCCCCTCCACAGCCCTGCCGCAACGCCGGCCGGTCCCCTCTTTTCCACAACCTCAGTCGGCCGCTAGGCGCAACATCCTCGCCTCCTTAGTCGACCGCGTTGTCCCCTTTGCCCGAGCCTGGCGGCATCTTGTTGTGAGTTTGGGGCCTGGGCGCTTTCTCTATCCTGCTGCCCCCTCTCCGATCTCCTCCCGGAGGATCCGATGTCCTGGACGATCGTGATCTGTTTCCGATTTCTTTTGCGGGCTTCTGCTTTCAAGGTTAGCGGTTCCCCCCGAGAAGGGCCCTGCCCCCGGATCGGCTAAGCGCGAGACTTCTGTTCCTCTGCTCTCGGTTCAGAGCGGTCAACTGCGCAATCTTGCAAAGCGTAGGTCCTTGGCCCTCGGGGCGCACACCGGGTCCTTCCTTGGGAACTCCCTGATCTCCCCCCCACAGCTTCGGTTGACATTTTCACCCCAAGCTGCCAATCCCCACTCGACGGACGTCCCCTTCTGGCTGCGAGCGATCCGGCGCAAGCAGGAAAAGCCCTCAGGGTCTTGCATGACGACCCCCCCCACGCTTTCCTCAACTTCCCGGGCGTTTCCCCATTTCGACTCGCGAACAAGCGAGGCGGGGTCCCCCCCTCTTTCTTGGAGAACGTGTGCGGGCTTCCGGATTTGAGGGGAGCAAAAGATTTCCCCCCTATTCGTAAAATCCTTACCCTTCCCCGTGCTTTCTTGCCCAGAGAACGAAACCCACGCTATCGGAGCCAAGGCGCTTCCCTTCGATTGAATCCGTCGCCATTCTCTACAACATGCAAAGCCGGGGGTTGATCCCACCCCGCCCAGCAGCCGCAGCGACATCACCGAGGCCTCTCTCCTTTGCTGATTCCAGATCACGGGGTCTGGCAAGGGAGTTGCTTTTCCCTCTCTGGGTTTTGGGGCACCAGGGACGCTCGAGTGTCAGATCGAAGGTAGGTCGAAAGTTTTTCCTTCCTGACTTTCCCTTGTGAGTCGGAGATCTCCCTCCCTCCCCACTCACTTTTCCCTTACCTCCTTCCCTCCCATGCCCTCCCCTTCCCCCCCTTTTTTTCCCCAACCTGTCCCCCTCCAATGTCCCCTTCTCACCTTCTCCACACTCCTCCCTCGCCCCCACCACTCAACTCCCCGCCCACCAGGCCTATCCCTCCCGCCCTCACACGTTCACTCACCCTACCCACTCCCCGCTTTCTTTTTTTCACCCCAACCCCCCACTCTCACTACCCTCACTTCTGTCCCTAAGACCCCACCCCCTCCCCCCCTTCAAGCCTGCCCTCCCTCTCCTATCTCTATCTTCTTCCACCTCCCCTTCCGGTGCTCTCCCCCTTCCCTTCACCCCCTTCGATCACTCCCCACCCGCCTCTCCTCCTCCCTCTCCATTCCACCACCCCCTCCTCTCTCCTTTACCCTCCCTCCTTTCTTCGCTGACCTCCATTCCCCCCTTCACCGCCTCACCCGCTCCTCCTTTTTGATACACCTACCGTTTGCCTGTTTTTCCCACCCAGACAAAATCTTCCCCCCCCCTCCCCCCCCCCGCTTCCTTTCCCCCCCCCCCACTCACCTCCTTCACCCTCGTACCCTCTCCCATGCACCTCCCCCTCCCCCTTCCCGCCCCCATCTTACCCCCTGCACCTTTGTACATATCCCATCCCCCCCTCTTCTACTCCCACCCCCCGCTGCTCACTCCCTCGCTCTCCCTCCCTTCCTCCCACAACCCCCCCCTCTATTTCCCCCCTTGTGACCCTCCCTCATCTACGCCATTTCGCTCTCCTCCCCCTCCTAACCCTCCCTCCCCCCCTTCTCCTCGTTACCCCCTATCCCCCCCCCCCCCCCCCTCCCCCCTAGCCCCATCCCCCCCCTGCATGCCCTAATCCCATATACTCTGTCATCTGCTTTGCCCCGCACCTCTCATCCCCCCCCCTCTTCACCCCTCCCCCCGTCCCGCCCCTTCCTCAGCCTCTGCCCCCCACCCCCACCTCAACCTTCCCCCGGTACTCTCCCCACCCTGTCAATTGATTCCTTTTCTCTTCTATTTTCTTACTCCCCTTCGTTCCATACTCCCCTATCTACTTCTTCACCCACATCTCCCCTTCCTCCTCCCTTCCTACCCCCCACTCCCACTACTCAACGCCCCCTCCCCTCACTTCTCCCGCCCGCCCTCTCCCCCCGCTCTCTCCTTTGTACATCTTCTGCTCCCCACACGTTGCTCCCTTAATCCCCATAGTCCCCCCCTCTATACTCCCTCGCCTCTTTCTCTCCCCCCTTCCTATTTTCCGCTCCCTTTTCCCCCCTCTCTCATCCTAAACACTTTTTTTCTCCTACCTCACTTCCCTCCCTTCCCCCCCTCTCCACACTGCACCCCCTGCCCCCCTTTCACTTTCTTCCCCCTTCGCCCTTCTGTCACTCCACCGCTCCCCCTTTTACTCAACTCTTCGCCCCTCCCCCCCTACTCCCCCCAGCCCCTCTCCCCACCTGCCTCTTCGACCTCTCCCTCCAATCTTCCTCACCCACCCTCATAACCCGCCCGGCCCCTCCCTCTCTCACTCCTGCCACCCCACCCTTTCACCCTCATTTCTTCCTCCGCCTCCCTGCACTTTGTCCGATCCCCCCTCCTATTCTTCCCCTCCACCTCCCCCACCGCCTTACCAACACCTAGCCCACCAGCCTTCGCCGCCTTCCCCCTCCCGCCTCATCCTCTCCTCTGCCTTTCCGACCCCACTTACCTCCGTCTTTCACCTTTCAACTCTCGCCGATCCCATTCTCCCTCTCCCCCCCCGCACATCCACTTTCCCCCTCACTCTGTTACTCTCCCACACTCTCGCCACTCCCCACCCCTGCCCCCTTTCTTCGTACCCCTTTCCGTACCTTTCCCCCCTTCCCGCCCCCCCCCCCATCCTCGCGCCGCTCCTTTACCCCTCCACTTACTCCCTCCCCCTCTTGCCCGACTCTAACACCCCTTGCTTGCCCTCCCTCCATCCCCTTCATTTCCCCCCCCCCCCCCCGCGCTTCCGTTTCGTCCCCTCCAACTTCATTTCCTCCTTCCATCCCTCCCTAAGCTGTACCTACTCCCCCCCGCTTCCTCCACCTCGTTCCAGCCCATACCCTCTCTCCTCTTTTGATATTTTCCTCACCACTCGCCCCCCATTCACTTTCTCCTCAACCATCCTACCTCCACCCCACACTCCGTCTCCCTCTTTCTTGCTTCTCTTTCTTCCCCCCTTATACTTTATATTTCGCCCCTTCGCTCTCCGCCCTCTCCCTCATATTCTCTCCCCTCCCGCCAATCCTACTCCCAAATCTTGTCCACTCATCCATTTCATACCTATTCCTCCGCCCTCCCCCCTTTAGACCCCCCCTAATCTTCACCCTTTCCCCTCCCCCCCCCCTACCACCGCCCTCCCTTATCTCTCATTCCCCTTCCTCGCTTTTATCTGGTTTTCCCGTTCTTCTCCTTCTACATTCGGCTCTCCCTGTCTCCTTCACCCCCCCCCTCATCCCCGTGTTTTCCCCCCCCCCTCTAGCCCCAAGTCATCTTCGATCGTCCATGTCTTTTTCACCACTTTTACGTCTTGGACGCTTCTTGGGGATAGCATAAAACCCTTTATATACGTCCCTCCGCCACCGTCTCAGCCTTTCACTTCTATTTTCCCCTCCATTCTTTTCTCCACACGCCGCAACTTTTATGCCGTCCAATCCATTTCCCCCCAGCACGTCTCTTCTTTCCTATCTCCCTAGCTACATTTCCTCCCCCACTCCACCCCTTTCTTCCCCTCCTTCCTTCTCCCTCTCTTTCTAGTACCCTCCTATCCTCTTCCCTCCCCCACTTATCCCACCCTCCTTCTCCACCCCCTCTTTATTGCCCTCTTCCATTTTCCTCCCCCTCATCCACCACTTTCCTCACCCTCCCCCTCACCTCCAACCACGCCCAGCTTTTCTCCCACCCGTCTCATCATCCAACCCCCCGCGCCCCCTGCCCACCCCCCCCTCTCCCCCATCCCTATTACCCACCCTTCCACCTCCCCCGCTCACTCCCCATTCCCTCTGCCTCCGCTTCTCCGATCACCAATCCTCCCCCGACTCCTCCCCCACTTCCCTTTCCCTATACCCGACCCATCACCTCTTCTCTTCTTCCCACCCCATCCCCCCCCCTATCCTTACTTCCTCTCCATCTCACCCTCCTTCCTTCTCCCTACCCCTTCCCCCAGCGCTTGACAGACGATCCTTTGTTGCAAAAAGGAAGAGATTTTCTCTGCAGCTGAGCCTGTCAGGTGAAATACTATGCTTGACGTTCGCAGGGCTTAAGTTCCATTTAGTTGTTGAAGCCCCCTCGATCGGTCTGGGATTGGACGGGTGAACCCGCTTCCGACGATCTTCTCTTCGCCTTTTAATGGTTTAATTTGTTCCCCTCCCCCCTTTCGTCTTGTGATGTTGTCTCCCTTGATCGGTGGTCATATCAGTCTTCTCTTTCTCTTGGCCGGTTCATAGGATATTCTTTCTGTTCTTTGCTCCCGATGATGTCCGCTTGAGAGCTCTATTGGACCGCGTCCCGTCCGCGACTTTCAGTCTTTCTCTTTGCCAGAAGAGTCTCCGGTTTTGCCCCCCAAGGGTGAGAACGCCCTTCTTCGGCGACCCCTGTTGCATGAAGGCGATTGTGCTCTGTCTTCTTCCCCTCAAGGACTCCCCGCGAAGTCTTCTCCCGATTTTTTCCCTCAAATCTTGTTCGACCTCCTTCCTCTCCGCCATGAAAAACACTGCTCCTCTCTTCCCTTTTAGTGCACTTTTACTTCCTGCACGCCACCACTGTCCCATTTCTTTATCCTAACCGTGTGGTTGTTGATGCGATTTCACTCCTCGTGAGGCTGAGACTTTTCGGATCCCGCAGATACCCCCCCCCCCCGGGCCCATCGTGTGGTTGCGAGATGATCACTTTTTCCCTCCCCCTGGCTCCGGAACCAACCAGATGCCTTTCCCGCCTTAGCGACTGTGCTTCATTCCCCTAGAGCAAAACCTTCCTAAATCCTTTCGCCCCGTGAACTCTACGGGAGTTTTCCAACTTCCCCCATGAATCCGAGACTGCCCTGACGAAATTAAACAGGATTTATCCCTTTTTCACTTTCCCCACCTTCCGAAAGGACGGGAACCTCACTTTAGGGTCAAGCAAAACCTTTTCGAGGACCCTTTTTGGACGTCACGGAGTGGGGACCTCTTCTTCCATTAGGTTTTTCCCAAACCCAAGAAACCAGCCTCAAGAGTTTTCGTTGAGCCAACTTTGACACCGGATTTCTTCGGGGACCGTAAGAAAGTCCCCCAAGCCCAGGAATATCCTTACCTTCACCCAGGAGAAATGTATGTCGCCCCCGCGCGCTTTCTCTTCCTCCCTGATTTTAAGAGAATCCCCTTCTCAGCTTAGCCCGGTCGTGCTTCCTCTCCCGTCCCATAGCTCAGAACTCATCCCTTTTTCTTTTTTTAGGACCCAAAAGATCTGACACTTCCTTATCTGAAACACCATTTCGAGCGTCCTGGCACAGCTAATCTCTTTCAACGCTCCCCTCCTTCCTCTCAAGCCCTCCGAGCGAACTCTTTTTTTTCTAAAGACCCTGTAGTTTCGCTATTGGGCTGAGGTCGGATTTGTTTTTGGGTTTTTTTGAAAACTTGTGAATGTGGGTACTCGCATTAGGGTCCGATTCGTCGCGTGGCCACGCGGAACAAGAGTTTTTTGAGCTTGCGCACAGCGCAGCCCCGCCCATTGATTGCATGGCTCCTCTCCTCTCTGAAGCCTCACTTATTTCGGGTCCATTTTGGCCCCCCCCCTTCTTCGGTTTCCTTTCCCGTCTTTGTTGATTTTCATCGTTTTCTTTAGAGTTTGTGAACCTCCAGTGATTCGCCCCAATTTGCGAGTTGTCGGCAGCCTCTGCGCCCTCTCTTAATTGATTTAAGCCCAGGATCGCCCCGCATTCCGTTCTTTCTACAGACAAGTCCCTCTTTCTATTTCTTATCCTACGTTTGTTTTTTCCCCACCCCCAGAAAGCTGTTTGTTTCTTTTTCTTAGGAGTTTTTCCGAAAAAAGTTCCAATTGCTTTCTTTATTGGCTTCGCAAGTTCATCCTTTTTTCTTTAAGTTCCCCCTTTTAAACGCTCTTCGTCAAAGCTTTCTTTCCTTTGGCCACCCCTCCCAGGTTGAGAGGCGGCGCTTCCTCTTTGGATGGCAGTTTAAATTGTTCTTCTCCTCCCCCCCCTTCTCCCCAAGCTGCGTGCCGCTTCTTTTTCGCTTTCATTCCTGTCGTCGATAGTGACCTTCCCCTCTATTGAGGCTCCTCGATTTCGAAGATTTTCCTCCGGCGATATGACTCCTTTAATAGATATCTTTCATCCCCGTTTTTTTTTTGCTCTATGTGAGAATTCCTCCTATCACTGCTGGCAAAAAATCTTTAATCTCTTCTTTGCTGAGGCTACCTTATGTCCCTGTCCCCCTGCGGTACCCTCGTTTCCTTCTCCTTTTTTGAGTCCGAAGAGGCGGCGGTCTTTTTTCGCCATTCCTTCTTTTCTGATTGCTTGACCTCGAAAGACCGGTCCAATTCATTGTAGCCGCGATCATTGTCCCCTGTGGTCTTTTTTCCCCTCCTTCCCTATACTTTTTTTATCTTTTTTTTTCCCCCTGTCCGAAGCTCTTGAAAGCTGTAATTGCTAGGCCGGACTCCGTTTGCGCCCTGTTCTATACCCTCCAAAACTTTAGGGGATGGCAGTCTTCCCCACCCTTCACTTCCCCATCGCCATGGCCGCTCACAGCTGTTCGCCCATGATCAATTTCCACCAAGAGGCCTGGGCTTTGTGCACTCCCCCAACGATGGGCCCCCTTCTCCCCAAGGCTTCCCCCCCTCGACGGCCATAACCCCCCCCCCCCCAACCCTCTTCTGCAAACTCCTCTTCTCGCCGTGTTTGATTCCGCCTGTTTCCTTTTTCCACCCCGCTTTCCAGAACCCTCGTTCGAATTGCCATAATCGCCTCCCATTAACTGCTTTTTTGTTCCCCCCTTCCCTCCACAACATTAACCGTTCTAAGTGCTGGCCTCCCCTTTCTTTCGATTTGGTAATCGCCACCCTCCGAATCCGCCCCCTGCAACCCAGGTAACCAAAAGAACCGCGTTTTTTTGTTTCGCAACTTTCCCAGTAGACTAAAAGAAAGAGGCAGCTCGCGACCCCTTGATTCCCCCTCTCTATCTATTTCTGGCGGTTTGCAGCTCCCCCTCCCTTCCTGAGGGCCGATCTGATTTCTTCATCTTCCTTTCCCAAGGTGGTGCCTTTGAAGCAGCCTGTCGCTTTAGTAATTATTTCGAGAATTTTTTTTTTTTCATAGGCTTATGACAGGACTAAGAGGTCTTTTTCCCCCAAAAGTCCGGAGATTCTCTTTATGTTTCCAACGGCGCGAAATATCAGTCCTGAAGATCGCCATTTTTTCTCGACCCCTTTTCCATGCCCCGTATTAAATTTTTCTACCCCTCCCCCCCACCTTCATGTAATGGGAGTGTCATTCTGCTTCCTCTCGTGACATTTACTTTCTCATTTGAGGTCACCAAGATATGCCAGGCCGGGAATCTGCTTGGTGGTACGCTCATGTCTTTTTTTCATTCTGTCTTGTTTCTTTTTTAATCTATATTATGTCTGGGCTCCCTCGCATCCGTCAGTCCTTCGTTGCCGTTTGGAAAGTTTCTCGCACCCCACCCCCCCCCCCCCACCCCCCCCCCCACCCCCCCCACCCCCCCCCCCCCCCAAGACGGTGATGTCTTTTCACCGTCTGCCCGTGCGCGGTGTCTGTTCAACACCCAGCTTGATTTTTTTCCCAACTCCCGTAGCCCCTTCCATTTTGTCATCAGGCTATGCGCGGAGGGATTCCCCTTCCCCCCAAGTGTCCGGCTTCAAGGCCTTTGTTTGACTTTCTTAAGCCCTCTTCGCGCTTCTCCGCAACAATATCCCATCTGTCCGTTTTTACTCCTTAATCCAAGGGTTTTTGATAAGCCTTTTCCGCCTTTACTTTCGAGCTTTTTCATACTAATCCGTTGGTTTGGTTGAGATCGACCAGTACCCTTTTCCTTGCTTTCTTCCCCCCTTAGTTAAGTTTAGCAATCCCCCCAACACGTCCCATTGTTGAACTTCTCCTAAAGCGCGAGTTCACATTCCTGATTTGCCTGTCCACTTACTTAACTGAGAAAGACCTTTTCTCCTCAGAATCCTCTTGCACCTAAGGCCCTCCAATGAATTGCTGTCGCCTACTTCGTTCTCCCCTTTTTTTTTTTTCGCCCCCCCTACTTAGCTGCCCCCCTTTCCTTCCGACCTTTTTCACGCCTGACCCCGGCTGCGTCCCTTCTAGCCTTTTTCTCTTTTAACGGAATGGCCCTCAGGTCGTAATCAATCCAGAAATATCCCATAAATACCCAAGTCATTTAACACTTCGAACGTCGATTTTGTTGAACACCCATCAAACCTGATTCTCGCGCGGCGCCCAAATGCTATGGAACCCCGCCCTTTTTTTTGAAGAAAGTCCTTATAGTCTTCCCGACCCCCCTCCATGGACATCCCCTACGTGTGTTATTGGAAAACCCCTTTCCCCGGGCCGTCGGCCGGTCCCTCCTTTTCCACTCTTTTTTCCGCTTTTCCCCCCTCTAAGGAAAGAGAGTCTGCCCCTTTTTTGCTTTTTTTTTGCTTTATCGTTCTCCGTCGCAGCTCTCTCGACCCTTTTGAAGGCACGGTTGTTCTCAGGTCCACCGTGTCCCTCCCTTCCTTCCTGGCTTCCCCCCCCTCGTCCCCCCTTTCCCCGTCCTGAAAGAGTTCTCTCTTCCCGCACTTGCCAGAAAAGAGATTCGTCGCAGCGACCGCAGAGAAATGCTCGCTTTCGTTCGTGTTGTCTTTTCTACTTCGTTTTAGTTTTTTTATTGCGTCGTGTTGGGGTGCGGCCCCTTGTGCCTTTGGGAGGTCTCTTCCTTGGGCTATTCCCCCCCCCTTTTTCCGGAGTGGCCTCGCCGTTGGCTACGGATTTACATTTTGGCCTCGCCGCAGACATTGATTGCCTGAGCGATTTCTGCGCCTTTCTTTGATGAGGGTACGCCTTTTGTTGAATACCACGAATTTATCCCGCCCAAGGCATAAAGTACGATTTCAGGAATCGTATATTTTTTGTAGGGCGCAGGGGTCGACAGCTTTGATTTTTTGGGCCCTTTTCTGTTGGGCGTGGGCAGCGCCCCTTTACCCGCCTTTTTCCTGCTGAGAAGTATTCTTTTTCCTCCTCTGCAGAAGCCGGGGAGGGCTTAACAGGAGGTCCTTGAATCGTCCTTGTTGTTGAGATCTTTGTGTGACTCCCCTCCCCGGTTTGCGTTGTCTCCTCCCCCCCTTTCTGACCGCTCAGGCTCCTCTTGTCCCGACCCGCACCGTTCTCCGAGGAACCTTGAACCCTGCCACCCCGTTTTTGTTCCTTCCCTCTCCTTTTTTAAGATTTCTTGGCAATCCCCCCTTCTCCTTCCCAGCCTTAGAAACGCCTGCCAGCTTTTTTCCGCCCCGGCCTTCGGTAGCCTCATCTCGTCCACCTGTTCTCCCTTTCACGAATGAGGCGATCCTCTCTGCCCCATAGATTGGACCCCTGCTGG
>Ga0179593_1583682_pt1 | contig 11035 bp, 14 predicted proteins | sample CZODoug2_1_08_16_FD_185931 | JGI IMG/M metagenome (GOLD analysis project Ga0179593, IMG submission 185931) | Vadose zone soil fungal communities from Angelo Coast Range Reserve, California, USA - CZODoug2_1_08_16fungal (PacBio error correction) | ecosystem: Environmental > Terrestrial > Soil >... | reverse complement strand
AAATCTTTTTCTCACAAGCAAAACTGTCTTTCCTGGACTTTGATGGTTTGTGTCCTTCGGCATCGTCCGGGTTGTGGGACCCGGCTTTCTTTTTGCCTGGAGAAGGTTTTTTTTTTTCTGCGCCCAGTTCCGGTGTGTTTTCTCTTGCGAAGTCGCGAGGCCCTCCTTTCAGAAGGCATTAGTCGAAGCGGAAATTTTTTCCTTTCTCTGATTAGGATGTCCTCCCTTTCAGGACACGGAAGTCCTTTCTCTGCAATACAGGAAAAGTCTCGGCCCCCCTCTTCCTTTCACGGTTTTATTGAGCGTGTCAATCTCTTTGAAGGCTTTGCCTGGCTTGCGGTGCGGCTCGTTTTTCTCCCCAAACGATGGTTTTTCGCCATTTTCCCCTGCGCACATTTTTTTCCCTTTCGAGCCTCTGTGTGTGAGCGATTTCTCCTTAATTTTTTCGAGGGCAATGGATTCTTATTCTTCTCGCCTTCGTGTTGCGACGTGTTGATGGTGCGGTACTGCCGAGGGAGACCCCTCAATAGTCGTTGGCGTGACGTGGTGAATGAGTATGGGACCTTCCGAGATCGTCGTGTGGTCCCTTGGTAATCAGGGACCTGTTTCTCCCTCTCCCCGGCGGAGGCAGGCAACTGTTAAGGGTTCGAGGTACCTTTTGGAGCGAATTACTGGTTGCGTTACCCCGTTCGCTGGAACTCCTTTCATTTGCGAACCGTGTTCTCCTTCGGAGATGGTCGCGCCTTGGAGTTCTCCTTATTGATCCGCACAGAAGCTTTACCAACTTCCCGCCAATAGTATTTGCAGGTGTGCAGATTCTCTTTCCCCCCTGAACGCCTCTGGGATAGTTGCCTTTTTCGGAATGTGAGGTCTTGCTTACTTTTTCATTTCATTTTTTTCTCCCGTGCTGCCGAGAACCTTTTCCCCCCTGATTTCTATTCGGAGACCCTCAAGTATCTGTGCCTTGTCTCCAGAAGAAAGCGGGGCCCCCTCTGAGTGTAATATGTTGCTTGGAATGAGAGAAGCAGAAGGGAGGTGCCCTTCTTCTTCTCTTCCCCCGACAGTCCAATACCGTTTCCTTGGTTTTTAGAGAAGGAACCCCTTCTTTTCTCCCTTTAGCCGAGACTTCTGTGTTCTATTTTTTCAGCCGAACCTGATTCCTCTATACCAGTCGCTGCACACTGAATTCTCCTCGTCGGGAGACACCTCCCGGGAGTTTTTTGAGCCCGAAGGTCTGTGGAAAGATTTCCCCCTCCCTTGCGAGCATTGTCCGATGGGTTGTACCTTATTTTTGCGCATCCCTGGTGACGGCTCGACGGGGCTTTCCTTCGTTAGCGCCCCCCTTGGTTTTTCCTATTCTTTTTGGGAAAACGAATGAGAATGCTTGCTTTGCTGATTCAAGGTTCTTTGGAATCCTTGGCACCATTCCCTTTTTTTTGGTTGAGTCTTGGTTCTTTCCTTGCCCCTCCCCCCTCTTTCGCAAAAAACGAAAGAGGTGCTCCTCCTTCCTCTCCGCGTGGACGTACACCCTTTGCGCTGGTTGAAGCCGTCTTTAATGAATGTGAGCCTTTTTTTTTCCTTCGTCCGCTCCTTCTCCTGACCATTTTTTTGCCCTCTTTCTTTTTTTGGAGGCGACTTTCTTGCAGGACTTTTTTCAAGCGGAAAGAGTTTGAAAGCGGAGGTGTGGACCAACGCTTCTTTATGCGCGGTTTTTCCTTCTTTTTCTTCTTGAAGCGCGGCCGAAAATGCGCGCTTTCTTTTTTTCTTTGGGGTTGGACGGCTTTTTTTTCTTAGTGGATTTGCGTTGGAGTTCTTGGTGGGGATTATGAAAATGCTTTTACTCCTTTCTCGGTGTTCCTTCGCGTTTGCTAGTTTTTCACCTTTTACGTACTTCTACGAGCGAGATGGAACGACTTTTTTCATCCCCCGGCCTGCTATTTTTTTTTTTGAGCGCTCCCTCTCTCGGAAATGGAGGACGCTCAGTCGAACAGGCGCGTTTTTTTTTTCCCCGCCCTGCCCTTCACTTACTCTTTTCGCTATGCGAGCCTTCTCTTCCTTTGTTGACCTTAAATTCTTTCCCCTGCCCCAAACCTCAACTCCTTTTTGCCGTGAGCGTTTTCCGGGGCTGAGATTGTTTTCAACTTTCACCTTCCCTTTATGGGGGAGAGAATCCGTCTACGTCATAAGCGGATGTTTTTTTCCAATTTTCGCAGATACGCTTGAATGCTCTCCTCCTTCCAACCCAGGATGAGTAGAGACTCCCACCTCTTCCTCCTTGCCTTCTTCATCGAGCGGCAACCCATTTTGTACAACATCTCCTGCCCGTTATCTCAGGCACGCTTTTTTATTCAACTCTAACTTTGGCCATTTTCCGCCTCCCCCTTTATGAGTTTTTTAAAAGAAAGTTTCCTTCTTTTGTTTTTTCTTTCGCATTCGCTTCCATGTACTTTTTTTGATCAGACTGCTCTGGGTTCAAGCAGGTTGCGCTTGTCCGGTTTGTCCCTTCTTCTTCCTGCGCCGTTAGATTTGGTCCCACAAACATCTCTACGCGCCGCCCTCCCTTCATTTTTTTTTCATTGCGTCTCCTTCTACTACTCCTCGTACAAGACCCCCCCCACCTGGCCGTTCCTCTTCTTAAGCGAACTTCTGTCTTTTCGATTTCTAATGACGGGTTGTGGATTTTCTTTTTTCCGGAAACAAAAATGCTTCCCTCAGACAGGTTCCCCTTTAATTTCACATTTGGAGAGCTATTCGTTTCTAGGACTTCTTCGGGGAGTCCTGGGATTGCACCAAGTCTTCTGTAGAGTTGATTCCTCTTCGCTTGTTGAAGGGCCTCATCAGCCCCTTTTCCTTTCATTGAGCCCTCTTTCTTCCCTTTTTTGTGCAGAGTAAAGTTTGTGCTGCTGCGATTGTCTTCAGCCTAGAACCTACCGTGAGACTTAGCCTTCCCCTGCAAAAACTTCTTTGTCCCCCCCACTTTGTAAACTGGCGTGAGGAATCTTTCCTTCCCGACGCGTACCCGCGCTTTCTTTGAATCGGCACGCCCCCCCGCACGTAAAGAGATTGTCCTTTTTACGCGTCGTTGCCTGATTCAGAGGTCCGAGATGACCCCTGCATTGATCGGCGGGACCCCATCTCCGGCAAGCAAAGATCTTCCCAAACCCCCTCTGAGTTTATCTAGTTTTGCAAAAAACATTCTTTCTTTTCACTTTTGACAAACGAAAAGTAAGGTTGATTATTCCGCAGAGTGTGCCCCCTTCCTTTTGGACAGAAGAAGCATTTCTGAAATCCTCCTTAGAGTGCTTTTTTTTTTGAAATCCCTACATTGATGGATCAAGCATGGCCGCGTTTTCTCATCCCATTCCGATTCGTGAAAAATTCTCCCGTTTCCGCACCCGTCTGCTCATCCTCAGATGAGGAAGCTGATGCGAACACCTCCCCAGCGGGTGTCCCTTGAATTTCCGGACTTTCCCCCTAGATTAATGTGAGACGTCCTTTTGTGATTTTCGCAGAAAGCCTTTTGGGGAACTTATCTTGCATGATCTCGCCTACATGAGATATTTGGTTCAGCGTTTCCTTTTAAGATTTGTCTTAAAGGATAGATAGGTCCCCTCCTTTTGCATAACGTTAATAGGAGATTCCGCCATGCTCTGCTTTAACCCCATCTCCAGCTCTTTGACTACCCTTTTTTTTAGGAGGAGCTTTTAGCCGTCCGCCCTCGAAGGAAAAGGATTTTTTTCTTCATGTCTCGAGCAGGGCATCCCCCCTCCCCTCTTCAGGGGAAGCTTTTCACGGCTCCGCCATAAGCCCTGGCCCCTCTCCTTTCTTTCTCAGAGTGGAACCGCGGCTTTCTTCAATTACGCCTACGCCGAAGGACCGCCACAGGATTGTTTATCTCTTTCCGGAAATTCCCTCCCCTCCCGGCTTTCCCGTTTGGATGGTGCGCATCCTTTTTATAGAGCTGATACGATCAGTTTCGTGCCCTCCCCTTCTCCCAAGCGGAAGGATTGCGCGAGAGCCCGACCACCAACTCGGCCCCTTCTGTTTCTCCCCCAGTTCGAAAACGAAGTTCAAACGCTCCTGGTGCATGAATTCAATTGAGGTTTTTCTCGTTTCCTTTACATGGAAGGGCCCCCCACGCCTCCTCACGTTCATGCACAGTCATTTCCCCCGGTGAATGAATGTGCCGTCCCCTTCCTTTTTTTTGAAACAGCTTGCGGAGAAAGATTTTTTTTCCTGCACACGTGCACACAATCCCATCTTCCTCCTCTGAAGTGTAGCCGAAGATGCGTTGACTAGTTACTCTTCCACTCCTCGTTAGACAGGAGCACCCTTCGAAACAGGTTTGCTTTTTTCTTTCCAATCGCCCTTCTTTTTTCCTTTTTCTGCGTCGCGCTGAACACCACCACTTCCTACGCAATTTCAACACTGGGTATTTGTAAGCCCCCGTTTCCTTTTTTTTCCTGTCTTCACGGTTAATTTAGACTTTCGCTGTCCTCCAGCACACCACCTCCCCCCTCGCTTTGCCTTCCTTTTTTCCCCTTAGTACATCCGCGCGGGCGTTTAATTCCCATTCAACAATTCGAAGAAATCCCGGAAGCCTCGCCACCGATGGTTTTCGCCTCACCAGCCGAAGTCCTCGTTCCCCCCTTCGAGTTGGCGCCAAAAGTGCCCCCCTTTTTTTTGCTGCCGACGTTTTTTCTTGTCCCAGAATCTCCACCACCGAATTCTTGGCAGTGAGAAATCGAACTAAAGTTTCTCTGACATGGCTTAGTTCTAGCCTTTTCTTTTCCTCCCGCCCCGAGGGAGACGCAATTCAACCATGGGTGACCGGAAGCTGAGATATTCTCGGCTTGGTCCCCCCCCCTCTCCCTTTTGAAGCCTCGACCCCATTCTCTTTTCCCCGCGAAGTCTTCTGAGGGCTTCTCTTCAAACTTCCTAGAATTCGAGGAGACATCCCTCTGTCCCTTTACACTTTCTGGTCCCAACATAAGCCCCTCCAATTGAGTCTCCGTGTTCATCTTTGGAATATATATTAACACCTGGCCAGAACGTCACTTCATGTTTTCCGCGCGTCTTTCCCTTCCCTCTTCATATCGATTTTGCTGGAGTCTCTTCCCCGTGGTGCCGGAGAGTGAAGTTCCCCCCCAAGTTTACCTTACAGGGGGGAGACTTCCCCCCCCAGACGATTATCTCTCGGAGATCCTTCCCCCCCTTCTTCCTTCTTTTTTTCAGTGAGACCAACTCTCTCCCCTCTCAGGGCAGACCCATGAAAGTTGACTTCATTTCGGACAATCAGTGATTCCCCGTTCCTTTTTTCCAACAAAGGGATTCCCCTCCCTCTCTCTCAAAACATACCCAAGCTTCCTTTTTCTCTCCGGTACGACGCGATGGCTCGACGTGAAGCTGTCCCCCTTTCCGGCCAAGCTCCCTCTTCGCCCCCACCGGCGCCAAATTCCGGCCGCCCTCCCCGCTTCTATACTTAAAACTCATCCTCACGGATTTTGCTGGTAAACTACATCACCCTCGCCGAAAACGGCCCTTTAATCGCCCTTTTCCTGAATTCCCAACCAATCTCCCCCCCCCACGCCCATAAACTTCAGCCGTACCCCCCCCCTTCCCCCCCCCCTAAACGGCGACGCAATTTTAGGCAGCGCTTCCCCCGCTTAGCCCCCATAATTAAAAACAGTGCCATAAACCTCGCCTTTTCCCAAAACCTCCTTCCTTTCCCTCTGCTCCCAAGACGGCACAGGTCCGTAAATTTCGCCTCAAGCAATTGCATCTTCCCCCCCCTCGATTTTCCCTTAGAGGCGACGAGACAAAACCCCGTCGGGCCTTTCAAATTAATTTCCCAAGCGCTTCAGCAGTCTCCTCCTCGGTCTCCTTTTCCCCGTCTTTCAGTTTTTGAGTCCCGTATGAGAACCCTCCCATCCTGACCACCCCCTCCGTTAGTTCAACATGTTTCTGGATTCCACCATTTGTAATCCGCAAGCATCGTTATGCGCATTGTCCGTTGCTCATAATCTTCAACCCCTGTTTCCCTTCGCCAGCGCCGAAAAGAGAGCCCTCTCGAGCCTTTTCTCCAAACGCGCCCTCACGCACCATCGGTCACTTAGCTTTAGGTTTGACCGTTCCTCAAGCACGATCTCATTCTCGAAAGGACCCTTTTTTAAACTAGATAGTACCTCGTATAAGGAGGAATTGCGGATGCTGGATCGCACAATTTTGGAGTTGGAACCAAGACTCCCCTCCTTTTTATAGGAGAAAGGACAATTCCCTTTTACACCTTTAAGTAGCGACAAAAGAAACGCGTCCCTTCTTTCTTTTTCAGCGCCTAAAGAGGCCAAGGCACCGCCCCCCGCGTATGCATTTCCTTTAAACTATAGTAGTGACTGGCCCCCCTTCTTTCTTCTCCTTAACCATAGACAAGGCCCCATACTTAATAGCCCCTTTCTCCCTCCCCTTGGTTCTCGGATCCTTTCTCCCCCCATTGAAATGACCGTCCTTTCCAGACCCTTTTCCCCCATGCGAGATGATCGGTAAACTGGACACCTTTCAGCTCGCCCTTTCTCTCTGTAGAATAAGGCAGTCGGTAAAAATTCGGGCCTTTCTCTTGTCGGTGCAGAGCAATCCGTCCTCCGCTCGGATCTTAGAACTCGCCGAGCTTTACATCAGAATCCCCTCTCATCCTCCTTCCCTCAGGAATTAGCCCTCCCACGTTCCTCGAACGGCGATTCATTGTCCCCTTCATTCCGTCGAGGCGCGGGCTAACAGGGTCCCTTTTGGTGTGATCCCTGATCCCCCCCCCCCCACTTTTTCCCCCCACGCTCATTCACCAAGTCTCCGCCGACCCGATGGATCTTGTCGTAACATATCCTGGGTCCTCCCCTCCACGGCCCGCAAACCTTTTTGAAGAAGATAATCCCCCCCCATGTCCTTCTTTCCTTAGCTCCACACAATCTTCGAGATTGACTTTTCTCTTTCTGCATATAGCCTCGGTGCTCGAACTCGCAACATTTTTGTCGTTTCTCTCCGCACCCCTCCAAAGACAGCTTCGAAGTCCCCCCCTTAGATTGGACAGCCTTTAGAAGGCTTTTCCTTCTTTATGGCAGATGCGAACTTCCCTCTGCTGCGACTCAGGCGGTGAAACCTGAATTTTAACCCCTTTGACTCCCCTTTTTCCCCCCCCGCTTACGTCCCCTAGGCCTTCTGCTCGTCTTTTCTTCCGACAATCGCTTCATGAACCCCCCTACCCCCCCCCCCCTTTGCTCCTCCAGCAAACCCTTCTGCCGCTCTCTCCCACAAAACGGACGATGCGACACCAAGCATCCCCCCCCCCCCTCAACTTCCCCCTGCGGAAACTGATTTTTGCTGATGAGAAAATCGTCTCTTTCCTACTTTCCTTTCCTGTTTTTCAATAAGGCCGCGGGCGATTGTTTTTCCACACTGACCAGCACGTTTACCAGATTACTACTTTGATGGTTGGATTGGTTGCCGTTTCTGCTTCGTCGGCTTTTATTTTTTTTTTTGCTCCAGGAGGACGGTTCGTTCAACTGGAAGTTCCTTTCTCTCTCCTCCCAGCGGAAAGAAAGGGTGTGGTGTCTTCCCGGATGCAGGTTTCGCCGCCCTGGAGGTAGCCTTAGGAACGGGATTTTACGTCCAACTCCTCCGCCCCGTTTCTCCCCCGTTCTCCAAATGCGGCAGGTTTTATCTGTGTCAGCTTGGCGGCAGATCGTTCCCTTTTTTTCACGGAACTGTCACCCCTCCTCAAATTTCGAGGCGCCGTCGTCTTTCATATCAACCGCAGTCAATCTCGAAGATTGTGGGCGTAGCTCAGTGGCTCTAATTTTTTCGAGGGGCCAGGGTCCCGATTTCGTATTCGAGCTTTTTGGACTTTTTTTGTTCTTCAGTCGAAGGTGACTCCGCCCTTCGTCGTCTTGGCGGACTGTGTGGAATGAGCTCTGTCCATTTTTTTCCGCCTCAGGACGAGATCGTCGTTTTTTCGGGTCCCATCGCAATGTTTTCGGACCTCATTCCCACTCCTTTCTGAGACGTGGTACAAATGGCTTTATCCTGGTTGAGTGTGCCCGGCTACCACCACCCCGGAGGTCCGTTTAGGGTCTCTTCCACACGATTCTCGGCGTCTGGTCGCGCCGGCGTGAGCTCGACGGATTGCGGTTTCCACTTCCCCCCCCCCATGGAAGCGTGTTTTGATGTGTTTTTACCAGCGACGCTCTTTCTAGTGGCTCCCTCCGGTCTTGCTAACCTTTCTGTGGTGTAGAATTCTCCGCGAACATGCGCACCACTCATTGGTTTTTCTTGACCATATGAAGTATCTGTGTCTTATGTGAGCTACTTGAAAAGAGGGGCTCGTTTGCGTGTATTTCCTTCCTCCCCTTTTCCTCTTGGCGGTGATTTCCGCTTCAGCCCGTCCTAAACGCTTTTCAGAGTGCGGTCGACCCTACGGAAAGTTCCTTTCCTTTCGCCGAGCCCAGGAGGTAGTTTTCTTTTCTTTCTGCCGACGGGAAGGCATCTTCCCCTTCGCCTCAGCAAATTTGCCGCATGCTGAGTCCTTGACTTCGAGGTGCTTCCCTCTTGGAGGTAATAAGCTTTTTTTACCCGAAGGTGATGGAGTGGACTCCCCCCCCTCCCCCTCTTGCTTGAACGATGGGTTTGCCCTTCTCGTGAGAATGAACCATACTGGTGACGTTCTATTGGTTTGAAAGTTTTCCTTCTTTGCGATGGCGAAGGAGGGCCCAGCGTTTTCTTCGGCCGGTGCTCCTGAGGAGGGCTTCTTCCCACTGGAATCCGGAAACTTGGGTTGCTCGAGGTTGGTAAGGATTTTTTGTCGTTCACCCCTTCCTCCTAGCGGATTTTTTTTCTGACTAAAACCCAATCCTGTGATCTTATTGAGCCTCGTTACCCCCAAGCGAGCTGGTGACTCTTGAAATTTTGTTTGTCCTCCCTTCTCTCCTGTACGGAAATGAGGATCTTTTCTTGTGCCAGAGGCTGAGCGGGACTGGATTGACTTTATTTTACATTGTTCAATTTGGGACCGCCCTTTTCGAAGGCGGAGGTGTGGAAACGTGTTTATTTGTCGGTTTTCGAATTGGTTTCTAGATTCCCTCCACTTGGGAGGCGTCTTTAGTTTGGAGGGGGTTTCGGTGGCTCCTTCAACCCTTGTCGTGGATTGCTTTGGATTTTCCTTGAAAATGGCCTCGGTGTCGTGCGCGTTTCCTTAGCCCAGAAGGTGGCCTTCATCTGAGTTTACTCGTCGAGCTGGCGAGAGAGTTGAATCGTTTCGCTTTTCAGGCTCCTTTTTTTCCTCGGCTCTTGGAACGTGGTTCCCTGTCGATCCCCCCCCTCTCTTGAAAATGAAAGCAGCTGGGTTTCTTACATTTTGCGCGCGTTCCAGTTTTTCCAATTCCCCCCTCCGCTCCTTGGTCTCCCGCTGTTCCTACATTGTTCTGCCGCTGAGCGGGCCTTTTCTTGGTCTCAAATGACTGCCCGTCCGTTAGGCTTTGAGAGATCCAGCTATATGATCCTACATCGGCTTTGTTCCCCTTTGTGTGTTCTCTTTTCGCCGCAATCCTTTTCTCCCTCAACCCCCCTTTCTTTTCTTTTCTCCAAATATGATAGGCATTTGCGGACACCCTCGGCAATCAATATTTTTGAACCCCACATTCAAGGTATGTTTCCCGTTTGGGCCCTTTCCTCCTTTCCTGTCACGAGTGAGCCAACTCCCCTTTTTCATTGGGTATCGCGGTTAAGTTCCTTCTTTTTTTTCCTTTTTTCGAATTCTGTGACAAGACTGTCCCCCTCCTTCCTCCAGAGATACTCGCCTTGCGCTGTCCGAGGTTGCTCAGTCCCCTTTTTCTCTTTTTTTTTTTTCTTTTCCTGAGCCGTTATATTGTCACCCACCGCCTGAAAATAGCGCCCGACCCTTTTTTTTTTTTCCCTTATCCTGAGAATACATTCCCTCCCCGAAATTCTAGTAAAATCAGGTCCCTTCCGCTCCCTAAATTTAAGCATTGCGATAGTGGGACATTCTTGACAATCCCCCTCTTTTCTCATGTCTCAGACGGTTCCTCCGATCCCTTGCATTTGTAAACTTTTTCTTTTCTTGTGGAACGAGGACTTCGGCGGATTACACACCAGTCGTCTTTTCCGCTTTCTTCTCTTTTCCATACAGAAGAAAGCGCGTTGGATGAAGTTACATTGCCGAGGGGCCTCAGAGCGGTTCTTTCCCCCTCCCAAGTTGTGGAGGGAGTCGTCGGATGGTTTTACCCTTACTTTCTGAGACCGACCCCCCTCGCTGCACAAACACCCTTTTTCCAATTTAGTGAAGTTTTTTGTTCGCCCCGGACTGCAAAATCTCCTAGCGTTGGACAGCCGGCCCCACCCTGTTTTCGATTGCATCGAAAGAATTTCTGGGACGAACGCTCGTGGCATTCGCTCTGATTTCTTGTAGGCGACAATTCATGCTCTCTCTGCAGTCAATTAACGACGAGTGTATTTGCCGTTTAACCCCCCCCCATTTCTTTTTTAATGTTTCCGTGCAAACCCGGGACCCCTTTCTTTCTCCTAAGTAAGGTGCGACCTTTCCTGTGTCCCTTCAATTGCCGACGCCGCACGAGACCCTCCTCAGGCAATTCCACTTCCTTTAGAGCCTTTTAGTCCCCCTTTTTCTTTCCTTAAGGGAAGAGTTTTATCTCTGCATCCATTAAGCTTCTGCGACAATTGTTGTTTTGCTGCCCTCCCGCTTCTTCTCCATTCGTAAGCTGATGCCCCCTAAAACGATCGTAAAGTTGTTGCGAGTCCTCTGCCTATCTACGGAAGGCGCAGCATGCTTATCTTCCTTTCAGTAATTTCGTCCTAACGCGCGGACACCCTCGATAGTGCATTCCTCTCCATAGGCAAATTCCCAACCCCGGCGTCCTTATTTAACAGCTTAGCGAGTCCAATTTTTTTCCTGTTGCTGAAGGCTCCGATACCTCAGAAATCTCCTTGCATTATGAGGGAGGCCGCAAGCCCG
>Ga0179593_1306389_pt1 | contig 11035 bp, 11 predicted proteins | sample CZODoug2_1_08_16_FD_185931 | JGI IMG/M metagenome (GOLD analysis project Ga0179593, IMG submission 185931) | Vadose zone soil fungal communities from Angelo Coast Range Reserve, California, USA - CZODoug2_1_08_16fungal (PacBio error correction) | ecosystem: Environmental > Terrestrial > Soil >... | reverse complement strand
CCGTGACCCGCGGAATCGCCACTTAGCTTCGCATTAGCGTCAAATTACACCTAAACCCTCTCCAAGCTCTCTTGGCGCTTTTTACACGTAGGAGACCCCCCTTCCGGAACGAACATTATACAGAATTTCAAAAAAACCAGTTGGAGGACCCTGGACAAACAGGCCCGAGAAGAAGGAGCGAAAAGGGAACTGAGAGGAAGGAATGGGTGGTTAGGCCAGTTGGTCAGATTGATTCGGACGCGTTCGCGCTTCTCCTAGAAGTTTTTTCGTAATCAAGTCCCTTTAAATTCAGCATGCGTCAATAACCCATGGAGGTCCCTCCTGCGGTCTGCATCCCACGCGCCTCTCGTGCTGGCACCGACTTCCCCGTCAATCCCCTTTAAACCCCCTTTTTTATAGTTAATTCCCTAGTTATGTAAAAATCGCCTAGGAAGGCTACCCCCCCCCCCCCTCAACGGTGAAAAAATTCAGGCAAGTCGGGTGACCAGGGGGACTTGTTTACTCCCCAAAACTGTTAACACCCCACCCTGACCCCCCCAGACACCCTCCTCCTATGAGGCTGAGCCGAACTCTCAAGGGGGACAATTAGACAAAGCCCAGGGCCGGAGTACGACCAGAGAAATACCAGGAAAACAGACATTGGGACCCCCACTAACCCACGCCCCAAACCCGAGCAAAAGACCCAAAGCTCGTGAAATCACGAACCGCTTGCTCCTCAGTAGCGCTTCCATCTCTCCCTTGCTCTTCTGGGTGCACCCGAGGGGAGGAATCCGGTCATAACTGCTCCCAAACACGCCCTAGTGGACACAAAGAAAAGACCAACGAGAGGGGAGATCACGAGACCCCTGATACCTCCTTAAAAGATGACCAACCCCCCCCAAAGCATAGGTTCGAAGTTAAAAGACCGCGGGTGGGAAATTTGAAAATGATTTGAGCGTACTTTCTAAGAGGTCTCTTCGTAGATTTATTGAACTACCCACGGAAACAATGGAAAACCTGAAGGAAAGAAATGAGCACCCTTTGAGTTCCATATACAGCCCCCCCAATCGGCCCCAGATTTGGATCGGATCTTTCCCGGCAAGGGTGAGGAGTGAAGACCACAAGCGTGCTCCCCTGAAGACCAAAAGCACGCTCCCGCATACGGGTCGGCTACCCCGCGTGCCTTGGCATCTGACCCCCCTGTCTCAGACTACCTTTTTGACAAGTCCTTTTTGTCCAGCAAAGAAAGTTTGGCTGTGTCCAAAGACCGTCCTGCTACCCTTTCTGATATTGACGAGGCTAGACAGCTCAAATAACATCTGATCGCGCCGGCGACCCCAAAAAGCTTTGGACCATCCCTAGGAGGCCCCATGGAAGCTTTGTCGTGGCTCAAGCCGCGGGTCCCCACAACGCCCCTTACGGGCCTTCCACACCGCTGACTCCCGTATCCCCGATCTCTTCCCCCCAAAAGCTTGATCGCTTCGATAGTTTGGCTTCTTTCTACTTGAAGCGCGAAATCGTTTGCCGAGACGCACCTCGTAACGCCCAATGACCGGGTTAATTCAGCGGTTATAACGGTCCCCTGCACCGCTTTGCCGGCCATACACAAAGTCCCAAGTTACCCCATAGGCCCAAGTCTCCACGGCCGGAAATCCAACACGCCCCCCCGCCGTTCCTCACCAGTCCCCAGTTTCCCGGTTTTAAAAAAAGCTATGACCTTTCAGCCCCCCCACGACCTTGACCTCACGGAAATAGTTTTTCCTTTCTGGTGCGACACGCTTTTTGTTCTTTTTTTCCGCCAAGTATATCTTTTTTTTTTTTACGTTTCCCTCCAGGTGCCCTCATCAGCTTTGTGAGCCTGACTTGCGCGTCGTCTACGCCCGGAACCACCTCCACTTTTTCAACACCACAGTCCTTTTTACCTGCCGCCCAACTTAACAGGGAGACGCTTTTTTTCCCCCATTGACACGTCCTTGGCAAGTGTGGTTCCCACCCTTCCACAAAACCCTTCGGCTCCCCTTTATCGGACGATAGGATCTTTCCCGGTGACACAGATCACCCCACCCCCCCCCCCCTTCTGCGTGTCGCTCCACGACCTTGGGACCCTTCAATGAGGCGTGAGTTTGCGGCCTTTCGATAAGCGGCAACAGATGCTTGGCCCACTACACGGCCCCCTGGCCCGTACCACGGCTTCACATACCGGCGATCTTTTCTTTACCCTCCTCACGTTTGTGGTTGTTTTCCTTTTGTTTTTTCGCGTGCTGTTCGCCGTTGCTGGCCGCGGGTTGGCCTTTTAGTGTTGCTTTCCAGGTGCCTCTTTTATCTAAAGGCCCCCTCTCCCGATCAAGCGAGGGGCCCAAAGTATTTTTGCTCTTTTAATAGCGTTTGTTTAGGTTGCAGGTGAGGCTGTCACCTTTTTAAAATAAGATCGTCCTAGGGTCGCCGTCGATTTTGTGATCCGTGTAAACTGCCACGCAAGTTAGGAACAACAAATATTTTGCTTTTTCCTTGGGATTTACGAATTTCTTGCTGTTTGTGTTTTTGTGTCTTTTGAGAGTAGTGCCCCTGAAAGCTAAGTACTCTTACTCTCACAGTTTTCTCACGCTCTTCGTCACGTTATGTTCGTAACCCAGATCCTTTGGTAGATCTCGCTACTGTAGCCCTCACAAGATTTTGCGTTCTTTTGAGTTTTAACGGTAAGCATTGTGAGTACAGTCTCACTGACGCCTTAAGATCTCTTCCAAACATCGTCAGGTAGACCCCCCTCACAGGCTTAGGGCCTACTATTACCTGGTGATTCAATACAGGGGAGTGGTGGGGTCTTTTTACTGGCTTTGAGGCATTCCCCCCCCCCGGGGTCTTGAACCCAGTGCTAACACTCTTGCCCGTGGGACCCCCGGGATTGGCCTGGAACGATGTTTCTCTCGGTCCCCCACTAGATGCAGTCGATTTGTCCGCTCCAAACGCTGATCCCTCGGGTGAGAGAGTATTCGCGCTTGGTCGGCGGTGACTTCGTAGGCTTTGTTGCCCCTCCTTCTTTGGAAAGCGCCCTTTTTTTCGCCCGGTACGTTATGGCCGAGGTGTTTGGTCTCTCATCGAGCCCTTTCTGGGTTGATCGTTACGTCTCCGCTCCCGATAGGCCCGCCGCCCCCCCTTAGTTACGGTATTTGTACGCGCCATTTGCCAAACCCTTCCGCCCCACCCCCCCCAAACACCCCCCCCACGGCCAAGCAGGCTACAGTGTGGTAGGAACGTAAATCCGCCATCCCCCCTCCCCGTGATCTAGCCTTCGGTTTTGTAGTACCCAGTGTACGGCCTCGAGCCCGGGCCTCTTTTACCCAGCTGCCTTGTGCTTTTCGAAGTAGTGCGTCCGTGTGTGAATGTTACCCTTCATACGGCGCCGCCTAACCCGTGATTCGTGAACAGAGAAACCGTTACTTGGCCCGGGTCCTCGTGATTGGGCGGAAAGGATGAGTTGTTTTTCAGATTGGATTGGCCGTATCAGCCAAAAATTGTAGAAAAATATTTTTCCAACCGTCGAGTTGGTGGATGCTTCCCCCCATTGTTCCCACTTTCCTCGATGACGGCCAGTCTTTTGTAGTTGAGTTCCGCAGTGGTGATGGAAGGGTTTGGTATTTCGGAAGGTCGGCCATGCAGATCATTCTGAAGTCCCTGAGGGCAGCCCTCGAACTCAGAACAGAGAAACTGAGATTTTTTTCGTTGAACGTATTGTCGGCAGAACAATTGCGATGGTGATTTTTTTTTTGGGGTCTCCCTGTCAACCCGTGGAGCCCAAACTACCTCACCCACGGCAAAAGCTCCAGCCCGCAGAAGAGAGGTCACCCCCGCCCCTTAGGTGCGCCTTGCTGTCGGAGAAGGATTGCTAGGGATTAAGGTCCGCCGCTGTATACAGCCCCTCCCCCAATGCGCCGAGCCGAACCCACAACTCCCAGGAGGTAGCCTGCGTGGATTTCCTCCGGCCGTGCTCTCAGGTTTTCGCTGGCCGATTTGAGTAATTGAGACGAAAGCGGTCTCCCCCCCCAGGGGAGGCCGAGGAATTTAAAGGTTGTCTATTCCCCCCTTCTGGCCTTTCGACCGCTCGTTTGTTCGTCCCTTGATCAGGGTCAAAAGTTTGCACAGGGACCTCCTCTAATGTGAAGGGTACATCGTCGCCATCTTTTTTCGTCATCACCCTTTTTGTTGTCTTAATGCTTTGAGAACACTTCCTGACCGTTCTGTAACGAAGTAGAGCTGGTCGAGTTTCTTGTGGTAATTGGCCGCATGCGCCGCTAATGTCCTCGTTTCCCGGCCTGACGCTCTGATCTTCTATTTAATCTGAATAATTGGTTTGTTGTTGACGCTTTCCTCCCTTAGATTCAGCCTCATCGCCCATTCTAGTGCTTCAGATCGGACCCCTACAACATAAAAACACCTCCCCTTTTTCCTAGAAGGAGGACATACAATTCGGCTAGTTCAGAGCAACATTCACTTTCCCCCCCCCCCAAGTTATGTCCTTCCACCCTTCCCTCCTTCTCCCCCTAAAGGTTTACAGATCGTGTAATGGGCCCCTGAGACTTGTGAGCTGTTATCTTAATTCGCGTCTGAAGCCTTTTCTCCCCCAAAGACCACCTGTTTTTCGAGAAAAGTCCCCCGGGAAAGTAAGAGCGTGCCTTTTCACCCAGTGCGGCGGGACAGGGCTTCTCGTAGAAACAGACGCCTCTGAACGGCGCGCCATCCTGCGGCCCCAATCCCAAGACACTCCCTTTGTGCGTAAGACGTTCTGGCGTACAACAGCGGCCTCCCTGCACGGCCTTTCCTACCCACTAACATCAGAAACTCTTGGCGCCGGATCCCCCAATAATGACTCCCCTTTTCTATGTTCAAGGTTCACTCGCCCCCGGATATACGTCGCAGCGCCCCCCCTTCCCCCCCTCCTGTATATCCCCTACAGCGAAAACACCAAAATCCCAACTACAACGCTCGCTCCCATGGGGCTCCGCCTAGAAAAGACCCCGCGGTGAACCCGGGTAACAGCCCCCCCAATCTAGGCCCGACCACTGCCACTCCTCCCCTCCCCTCTCTTCCGGGACTTGCCCCCCCCTGGAAGAGCCTCCGCCCACCCGATTCTTCCTCCCTTCACAACCGAGTCGCGGAACACCACTGCCCCTACGCCCCACAACCCGGGAAAGAACCCCTGAGGAACCATCACTTACGCGTGATGTGTCTCCCCTGAGCCAGGAGCTTCACCCCCAAAACGGTTATGACCCGCGACCCCCAACCCCTACAGCCTCAGGGCTTACCCCCTCCCCTGAGATTATCAAGAGGGGGAGGGCCAGAGCCTGCATGTCCCAATCGACCCCAAAGAACGAATTTTTGAAGGACCACCTGAACCTTGAAAGGCACATTGGCGTGTGTTCTCCCTCATTTGCACCTCATTTGCTGTGAGCACTTTTCAGATTTACTTGAACTTACCACATTCCACCCTCCGACAGCGAAAGACATCCCTCGAGTACCCCTGAAATATCCGGACTCCTCCCCGGTGTTTTGTGTGAAAGGACCTTCTCATCGGCTTCCGGCCGACCCAAGATTTTCACGCAAACCAAAACCCGTCCAAGAAGATCCACTGGGGTGTCTCAGTCCGTTCGGGAATGGCCGGCAGAAACACGGGAATTTTCTCTGAACCGGTGGCACTGCCGGTTGCAGCACTTCACCTTTGCTAGCCACAGACAGTCACCGATGGCTCTTTTCTGGGCTTGTCCGCCGCCCACACTACCATAGGGTAGGGGTCCCTGTGCGGCCCCCCACCACAGAGTGAATCACAGAGCTGACAAATGCGCAGTCTGTAGACTCCAAGCGAGGTCCCACAAAAGGCCTTTCCTCAGGCCACCACCAAAATTTAGACGTACCGCTACTGACAACCCGTTCTCTATCTGGCGAGATTTGGAGAGCACAGTTACCCCGTAAAAGAGACGTGTTGGACCCCGCTCCACAGAAAAATCCTGAACTTGCCCCCAAGAAAGTGACTCCTCGGGATCACGTTTCACCCAGGTCCTTCTCGAACGAGTACTTCCCCCACATACCCCACTCCACCAATAGACAGCGCCCACGGTCGAATCACAGCTCGGTAACTAACTTCAAGTGCGAAAGTTGAAAACAAGTACCAGGGGGGGACGTGCATCCCCCCCAGAGCAACCACGGAGACCCCTGCCCCTCAATTACAATCGGTGCTTTGCGTTATTACAAGCTTGTGCGCTTTACTCCCAAGCTCGCTTTTATCCCAAGAAAGTTTGCCTCCCCAGAGCCTTTATTGTCGCCGGCCTCTTTCCCTGAGAGGCTCCGTGGATCGGCAAACTCACACCGTGACAACACATTCCACGCCCCCTTCCTACCAACCCTCCCTGTTTTTCCCTATGGTGAAGTTGAAAAGGGCGTCTCACACGTTTTTTCAAACGGACCCACCCACCTCCTCCGTTCGAAAATCCTTACAATCATTAAGGGGAAAGACACTCACCCCACCTCCCAACCCCCTCTCTCTTCCTGCCACCATCCTTCAGGACCCTAGAGTGATTCTCCTCTCTCATTTTGATCCCCCGAGGAAACCATGATTCGTTTTTTTCCCAAACAGGCCAACACCAATAGCAACCTCGTAACATCACGGCTCCTTTCCTCTTTTCTCCTCGTTTTTTTTTTTGAGCGACCTCCCTTTCTTTTCGCGTTTTTTGTGGCCTGGGGTTTGTCCAGTTTTTCTTTTTTGGTATCGAGTGACGATGCTATACCCATGCCGCCTCACGATCAGCTCTTGTGCCGTTCCCAAGTTATTGTTCTGCGAACCTTGTTGGGTCGGTGGGTGATTCGGTTCCAATTGGCCCCCCTTTTTAAATGCTGGTCAGAAGTCCTTTCTTGGTGGTTTTTTCCGTGTAAACCTTCCCGCCCGTGTTCACTGCCAAACAATCCAGTTTCCGTTTTCTCATGTTATACCCCTTGGGGCGGGATGTTGGTTTTTGTGTAGGCTTGCCGCGTCGGAGTCCCCGGGTAGATTCTTTTTGTCAAGCTCCGCTCGCTTTTGCCCCCCCCCCCCGTTCCTGATTAGTCCAACCCCTGCTATGGAGTATCTCCTCGCTCATTTTTGTCCCCGAAAGCCCACCCAGATTGTTACGTGAGGAGTACGGTAGCTTTTTTTCCTCATCTACTTTTTCCGTCAGGTCTCCCCTTTTTTTTTTTAGGAACCCTCTTTTTTTCTGTCCGAAGTGGAGTCCTTCCTTTTCTTTTTTTTTTCGTGGCTTTCCCTTTGAATCATTTGCCCTCCAAGTTTCTACGCTTTGACGTTCAGTTTCTTGGCCGTGCCGCCCGGCCACACCGTCCCCCCCTCTAAGTCTGTGAGCTCCAACGATCGAGATCATTAGGGTTTTCTTTCGTAGGTCCTTTCGTCGTTTTTTGTGACAAGTCGTAGGCCTTCTTTTTTTCCCGCTCTGGTCGCTAAAGGAAATGTTTTTTTTCCTTTCTAGTGTGGAAGCGGCCTTTTTTTCCGTTCTTATAGACCCTCGGGGTTGTCGGCGTAGAGAGAATCAAGCTCAGTTCACGTGTTTTTCCGGTTCGGAGTCCTAGCCACCTGTCTGCCTTTAAAACTCTTTGGACGGTGCCCCCCAAGACGCCCACACCACCCCCCCCCCACACTGATTCCCCTTTTTCTGCTTCAAGGCCCCTTTTCGGTTCACCACACCCCAACGTGAGCGGAGAGCATGGTTGGGGGTGTTTCCATTTTTATTGTTGCCGCAGAGAAAAGGTCGTTACCTCACTCCCCTGTTCCTCTTTCCTCACTTCTTGTTCTGAAGCGTGTTGAATGTGTCCCTCGCCGACTAATCGGCTGCCGCATAAATCCTTCTGACGCGGAACGAACAGAAACGAATCGCGCAGCGAGACCATGTTTCAGTTAGGAAAGGCCTTGCTGAGGGTTGGTCGAGGGTGAGAGGCAGCCCGAAACCCTCTGCCGCAGGGGTAAAAGCGAGTTGAGTGTTTGACCCATCTTTTTTCATAAAATTTGTTTTTTCACGCACGTTTTAGCGTCTAACCCGAAAGAACCCTCCCTTGTGTCGTGATTCGTGACTCGTTCTTATGTGAGTTTTGGGCGGTTTGTCTTAGTTGGCAGCCTCTTTTAGCTTTCTGTAGATGACGATTCCCAAGGTCTCTCTCTCCCGTGTTACCTCTCCACATGGGCCGTCTGCGCGTGAAAAGAGCAGATTCCAGGGTCTTCTTTGATCTACCGGCCGGGGGTCCCCTGGGGACACGGGGAGAAATCACACATGGCCACATTCCTCTTAAGACTTGTCTGGTAGAGTGGCCTCCGCCCGCGTAACCCCCCCCCCCCAACGGGGCGTTTTGTGACTACTCCCATAAGTAGAATAGGTGAAGGCGACGTCACCTACTTGACCACCCCCCACAAATGTGTGCTTATTAAGTTTCGGTGCTCTCCCCGTGGTAGATTGCCAGAGTTGACATTCTCACATCATATGTTTACAGATCACCGTGAGTTCGATGCCGTACAAAGGGACCTGGCCGATCCCACTGTCTGTACGTGTACTCCTTCTCACTCCAGAATCAGTTCAAGATGACATCTTTCACGCTTCCCCCAATGCCCTCCGTCTAGTTCAGTGTGCGGTTTATGAGAGTTTCCTGGCCTGGGGTTTAAATACTGTTTTTTCTCTTTAAGGCGGGCCGCACCCCCTGTCGCCCTCACGTGGGCTCCCCTTGATTGTCTAATTTCCCTGAGGGGTCTAGGTTTCTTTTTTAATTGGATTCCGATGTAACGCTCTCCTCTGCTCCCTCCAGTATTGCACGTTCTCCCAAGGTCTCTCGCTTTCATCATCCGCGTTTTTGGTGTTTCCGATCTCCCCCTTTCAGCCAGTCCCCGGCTAGCCCCTTCCCATTGCGCCCGATGCGGCACCATTACACCCCACCAAAAGAGAACAGTCGCGTCCCCGGCTGAAATTCCTTAGGAGACCCAGCTTTCCCCCCCGGAAGAAGTACCTAGGACCCCAACCAAGTTCCCTGCACTTCACACTGCAGCGTAGCGCGAAAAGTGAAAGGAGAGTAGTGCCTTAGGGGTCCTCGTTATGAGTGTTAAGATGGCGACGAGGACGAGAGAGGAGATCATTCTGAAGTAAAGACAATAAATGGTTCCTTCCGAGATGCCATCCTACGTATCAATTTAACTAGAATGCGGCCACTTCCCCACAGGAGAGGGCTCGAGCATGGGAGCAACCGATTATCACCTCCGTCTCCCCCAAGGCTTTTCTTCGAAATCTGATTTCACTACCCGTCCGCAAAGTGGTGGCCCAGCGAATTCTTTTCCTGCCCCACCCACAACCCCGATTATGACAGTCTGCCCACCACATAAACTGTGTGCCCCCTATCCGGCCTTCTTTGTAGTGGTTTGTACACTGCCCCCACAACTACGCACAACCTCTCACTTTGCAGACAATAACTTCGGGGCCATGGCACACCCCTACCTTGTCAGAGTTTTCGCCTGGCTCGCACTCAGAACCGCGCCCCTGGAACAGCTTAGGCAACCAAGAAAACGCATCACATCCCCCCACGTGAACCAGACCCAAAAGCTGAAAATGAAATTTAAAGTTTCTTCGTCACGTTACTGAGCCCTTGGACTTCTTATTTTTGTCCCCAAAGGTTCTTGAATTGAAACCCCCAAACCGCGACTGGGTGTGCACAAGACGGACCAACGCACGGTGCTTCGGTCGACTTACTGAGCACCATTATAAAACAACGACGCCTTTGAAATTTCCCCAAGTTTTAAAGAGGGCATCCGCCAAGGAGGATTTTTGCGCAGCTGTTTCCTCCCGTTGAGAGGCGCCTATCCTGAAAAGGACAACCCCACCAATCCGTCCCGCACGAATTCTACATCCAAAAGTGAATCAGGTTTTAACCCACCTGGTATCATCGTGAGTGCCCCCGCTACCTCCGCCAACCCACCCCGCCCCCTCTTTTTTTAACCTTTCCCATTCAAGGGTAGTTTTCATTTTACCGTGAGTGCAGGCCCCATCGACACACTTCCCATCCGACTGTGTAACGTCATCTTTTTGAAAGACAAGCCCGCGGCTCTCCCCTCCCAGTAACCCCGCCTAAGATTGCCGGCCTTGCGTCTTGATAGGACCCGACGACGCCTCACCCCCCAAATACATTTTTTGCTTTCAGCTTAATTTGCAACAACCCCCACACTATTCCACTCACGAGACTTTCCCATGGCATTTGTCTGAGCTCTCCGGTCAACCAATATCGACTTCAGGCACAACCATCTCGCTACCTTTTACGCCCTCGGAAAAACCGCGTGATCGGCTTATCTTTTGAGCGACATCTCCCCCCCGGAGGTCTGTTTTTGCCGATAAGACCCTCGCCAGGACAAAGACTTCATTCAAGATTTATCAATTTTTCCAGGCCCGCGCAGCCACATACACCTACCCCCCAATAACGCCAACGATCCACGGTCGACCCTCTTCTCTTCACTCACTTAAGGGCTGAAAGGCACCCATCTTGAAAAACAGGGATCTGACCCGGCCCCGCCCCAAACACGCGCCATGCCAGGCCATTTTTGTTTTTTTCGGGCTACACGATGAGCGCCCGCACGCCCTAGAGATTTTTTAATACACAAGAACGTTTGCCCGCAAAACGAGTTAGTTCTTCTCCGGCATGCTCTCGCGAGCCTATTCGTTCAAACCCAACGGAAAAACCCCACATCCCCCGCCTGCGCCCTTACACGGGCCCCTCTTTTGGTACTGGGCTTTCCTGGACACAAGGTCCCCCCTTTTGGACCCACGCCCCTCTCTCCGTCACTCTCGGACGATATTCTTCCCGGTTTTCTCCCCCCAACCTACAACCTATCTTTCGATCCTTTATTTGCCCCATTACCAAGTTAGTGTCAGCTGGTAATTTTTGTTTTTTGACCTTTTTTTTCTTTATTTTTTTTTTTTACAGTGGTTGTTTAGATTTCCCCTATTCGGACCAACTAACGCCCCACCACCTTATCCACCACGGCGAACTCACGGCG
>Ga0179593_1255947_pt1 | contig 11035 bp, 17 predicted proteins | sample CZODoug2_1_08_16_FD_185931 | JGI IMG/M metagenome (GOLD analysis project Ga0179593, IMG submission 185931) | Vadose zone soil fungal communities from Angelo Coast Range Reserve, California, USA - CZODoug2_1_08_16fungal (PacBio error correction) | ecosystem: Environmental > Terrestrial > Soil >... | reverse complement strand
AATCCCCGGTTTCTGCGTTTTTCATCTTTTCTATGTTTGGATTTGATTGTTTTCCATTTTTTCTTTCCTTCTTTTTTGGTTTTCTTTTACTTGTTTGAGCACCGAACCCCCTTTGAACCTCCTGCCAAATGGTTGCGGTAACGGTCACTCAATTTTTTTTTCGGGCGGTTGGTTTGACCCCATTCCAGTTTTTTGGAAATGGTCAGCATGCGTGGGTGGCCCGCCCCTTCATTTTCTGCTTCGTAAACCCCACCCTTTCCCTCCCCCTCCCCAAAAGGGGCCGTGTTTTTTTGTTTTATTTTGTGGGAGTTTTCCCCGATGGACTGGCATCCCACTTTCCCCCCGAACTTTTGCTTATCTTCTTTTCGCGGCCTGGAAAATTGTTTTATGCTTATTGGTCGTTTTCGCAGGGCTTTCCGGTTTTTTTTGCCTTTTGTGTCCCCTTAGTCTCAGTACTTTGGTTCGGTGGCCCCCAAGACGCGGCTTGTCTGTGCGGCGTTTCCCTGGACTCTCTCCCCAATCCTTTTTTTACATCGTGAATTCTATCCCCGCGCCCCCCTTTTTTCCCCCGCCGCCATTCCCAGGTCCCGTATGCCGAAATGTGATCTTTGTTCCCGGAGACGTTTTTGCTTTTTTCTTCTTCCTGTCAGGTCACTTTGATTTTCGGGGCAACCACTTTTCCCCGTGCTGCCCCCCACCCCCCAATCCCTTGCCTCCCCCGTTTGGTGCGGTTATTTCCCGTTTTTACTTTGTCGTTCACGTTCCCCGGGATTTTTAACTTTTTTTTTTTTTTCTGGTTTTGCCTCATGCTGGGTTTTCGGTGGAGATTCGTCGGACAGAACTCTCACGTTTTATTCCCCCAATTTCCTTGCGACGAGAAACAAAAATCTGCAGCGCTCCGGGTTATTCTTTGCCCTTTGCCCCGATGCCGTTGTGAGTTCTTTTTTTTTGCCCAAAGATACTCAGTTCCCCTAAATTCCTGTCGTCGCCCTGCTCAAGGACTTTTTCGATTTTTTGCTTTTTAACCCCAAGTTGGTCTCGCCTTTCTTGGCTTTTTTTTGATGTTGGAAAGAATCCGTCGGATTTTGTTTGCGAATCAGGCCATCTTGCCCCCCTTGGCATTTCCTCGCTTGCCGCGGCGTGTTTTCAGATTTTTTTTGATTTACTTCGTTTTTCCAATGCATGGCGTTTCGTTGCAGGACTTGCCGCTCCCAATCGTTTGATGCGTCGTTTTTTTTTGCCTTCCTGCCCGCCCCATGTTTGCACGCGATTGTTGGCCCCTTTGGCATGCTGCCCACCCCCCCCAAGCGTTTCTCTGCAACCTTTCCCCTTTTTTTCCGCGTCTCCCCTTTCTTGCTGACCCCCGGCATTCGATGCCCTAATCAACCCCTGAACTCTGTTGCACTCATCTTCTGTTTGTTCCTTTTCGTCATTTTTTTGACATTTTCCCCCCTTTTTGTCTTGGGTTCAGGTTTCCATTCTCCTATAGGATTTTTCGCCCACGCGTGTGTGCCCCACCCTCTTTTTTCTTTTGCCGTCCTTTCTGCCCCTGAGCGGACATCTCCTTTTGCCCGCCCCCCTTGACCTCTTACGTATTCCCGGATGAGTTTTTTTTTCTCCCACTTTTGCACTTTTTTTTTTTTCCAGTTTTTTTCCCCCCTTCCGACTTGGACTTACACAGTGTCCATTTTTTCCCGAGCTCGGACGGCCCTCATTTTTTCAACCTCCCCCTTGCTGATCTACGTCCACACTTAGCGTTTGACACGCGTTTCTTAATGATCTGTGGTACTTATCTCTTTTTCGCCCCCCCACCCCTGAAGGTTCTTTTTTTCTTTCGTTCATTTCACCCTCCTTCGTCAGCGTCATTTTCCATGGACCAATTTATTCCGTTGTGTTGCTATTTCCCATTTGCCTTGTTCCCCCTTTGCTTTTCTTGGCCGTCCCGGTACTTCCCACTTGATTTGATTGCAAGCCTTCTGGTTTTTTCCTTTTTTCTTTTTCCTTTTGGCCCATTTTGCAGATGGCGAGGGGCGTGTAGTTTTGAGGTTCCCTGGCTCCACCGTTTTGAGTTTGCGTTTGTCCTTCCACCCTGATTTTTTCGGCCCGGTTTGGGACGCCCTCTGTGTTTCGCTTTCAAACCTTCCTTCGAGGGCCTGCTTTCTTCGCCGGGTTCGGCGTTGACCCCCCCCACAAAACCGAGTAGTTCCACTTTTCGTTGTTAAGCCTGGATTTTTTTCTTGGACCACTTCTCCTGGTTTCTTTTCTCGTTATTGCTTTTGTGAGCCGACATTTGCTGACCTTTTTGGAGTTTTTTTTTTTCTTCCCCCCGGGGTTTTTTTTTTTTTTTCTTGTAACTTGCTGCTCCCCGTTTTATTCGCCATTACTTTTTGCATTTTCAAAATCCCCCTTTTCCCAGCCCTCTTCCCGTGGTTTGGGCTTTCGATTTCGTTGAGGTTTTTTTTTTGAGAAGGACCTGAGTTGGCCCGAGTTTATGCCGTTTTTCCTCGGAACCCTCGGGAGTTCCCTTCAGACTTTTTTCTCTTAGATTTATTCTTTTCCAGTTTTTTTGCTTCTTTCCTTTATTAACCTTTTCTTGTTTTTTTTGGTCTTCTCTCGAAGCGACGAGATTTTTAGGTGCTCCGTTCCCCACCGCAGTTTTTATTCTGCCACCTCTGCTTCCTTTTACATGCTTGGGCCGTTTTTTTTTTCCGGTTAAACTTTTAGAAACTAGGTCACCCCCCTCCTACTTCTTCTCTAACATCCCCCCCTTCCAACTAAACATCGCCCGCCCACGGGCCCCGGTTTTGCTAGACTTCGTTTCCCCTTCTCTTTTTTTCCTTAAAAAGTAAACTCTCCTTGGCGGCGTTCTTCGACAACTCCCGGCGTTTCACCCTCCTCGTCCCCCCAACGGTCCTTCCCTCTTTTCGGAGGATAAATACGTTTCCGATTTTTGTTTTGGGCTACCACAGTTCCCCTTGTTTGACCTCTTTTCTTGCTGACGTTCCCACTCTTGATGTTTTTTCACCCCGTTGGGTTCCTGAGATTGCTCGGTAATTTGTCTCCCTTTTTTTTTTTCCAATGTCTGTCCCCCCCCCGTGCAAGCTGCGTCCCCGGGCGATCCTTGCCCCCCCCCCCCCTCCCTCAAAATGGTGGACCCCTTCAGGGCACGTCTTCCAACGTCCCACGTTCCCCCGGTTAGCTTCTTCCCCTCCGCCCTGAAATTCCACTATGGTTTTTGCTTTTCCCCCCCCCCCACTTTCCCCTTCCTTGTCATCCTCTTTTTCATTGTTTTTTGGGTTGTTAACCCTTTTTTCCCGTCCCGTCCGAAAGCACCAACTTCCGTAATGTGCCCCCTTTTTTGCCCCCCTCCCCCCCACGAGTTGCCACCCACGATACTCTCTCCCGGTGTCCCGTTTCCCAAAAACACCTCTTTTCCTTTACTCTCGATGCACCTTCAATGTCCCCGAACACCAGCACCCACAAAATCGACCGTGGCTTTTTGGTTTTGCCTGTGGCAACGCTTCCCGAACTTTGACCGCCCATGTCAACTCCGAGGAGTCCCCCCCCCCAGCAAAGAGCTGTTTTTTTTTCCTCCCTTTCCTTTTGCCGGTCTTTTTGCGTCCCCCAGTATTTGGCGCGATTCGATCCTGTTTTCCCGACACTTTTGATCCTCGGCAACCCTTTTTAAATTCTTTCTCCATTTGTCCTCCCAACGCTTCTCGGAGATCCCCTTCCAGTTGCGTGCCAGGAAGTGTATTGTTCCCCCCTGTCCCTTTGCCCGCAAATTGGTTTTTTTTGCCGTTGAGCCGTTGAAACCAAAGATGTTGCCCCCACTCGTCGGTTTTTTTTTTTTTACACCCCGCTCTCTCTCCTACCGTTGGCCTGACTCGGTATTGCCAAAACCAACAAAGTGCGCACAGTGCGCAACTGGCTTCGTGTTTTTGGTCCCCCTCTTCCCTTTTATTCTTTTTAATCCGTAGCCCTTTGCGCTTCCTCGTCGGTCCCCTTCTGATGTCCCTTTGTTTGCTTTCCCTCCTGCTTTTTTTCATTTAAATTCCCCCCCCCCCCTCCCCACCTAGGGAGTTCCCCCCATGCTTTTTTCTTGTCTTCCATGCAGTAGCCACCCCCGCGGGCCGATTTTCTTGCCTTTCTTTTTTCTTTTTCTCTTGCCCCCCCTTGCCGTCTTCATTTGGCAACTCGATAATCACCGCGTTCTGTTCAGGCCCGCCCGCTGGGCACCCACAGCTCTGTTTTCTTGCCTGTACGATGTTCTAGGCTTTTGTTTTCGCTGAAGGCCCGGGCAATTTTCTTCTACTTGACGAACCTTCTTTTTTCTCCGTCATTTTTTTTGCACTTGGTTTTTTCTAGTTCATCCCTTTTTGAAAAGTATTTTTTTTTTTTCCCTCCTTCCAGGGCTTTGCGTTTTTCCTCTTTTTTTTTTAGATACCTTTGACATCCGCCCCCCCCCCATAGCATCTTTTTTTTCCCTGCCTTACTCTTTTTTTTCTCGCTGCCGGTCCAGTTTCCTCAATTGTTCTTGTTCGACGACATAACAACCACCTTGCCCTTTCTTTCTGCGGACACAGCCCTCCACCCCTTCCTTTTTTCACGCTGTTCCTTGAAGCCGAGGTTAAACTCCACCGGGGGGCCTTCACCTTTTTTCCCCCGCTACTTGCTGGGTTGCTGTTTTTTTTGCCCCTTGTCCCCCAAAGGTTGCACTGAGGACTTCCTTCCTTGCCTTTTCCCTTCCTCCCAAAAGAAGCCATCCTCTTTTTTCCACAGATAAGGTTTCTCTTGACATTGTTTTTCGCTTTTTTTGCGTTGGCTGTATCCTTTCCGCTTTTTCTTTTCTTGTTTAAAATTCTCTTTGCAGATTTGGGTTTGCTTTTTTCTTTACTCCAAGAAAGTGTCTTTTCCCGTCATTTTTTTTTGGTTGAACGATATCGTGCCCCACACCAATGGCATCCTTTTCCGCCCCCCGGCGTCAACGTTTATCTTCCACGTGTTTGCTGCGCGAAGCCCCCGACGTCTGACAGTCCTAAAAAATTACCTTGAGTTTACCTTTTTTTTTGTTCCGCTCTCCGACCAACCTTTTTTCAAACCCCCTTAACACCTGCTTTTTTTCTTTTATTCGGAAGCACTTTTTGCCCTGCCTCCTTTTTTTGCCTTGCGGGCCTATTTTTTAAAACAAGCTTTTTGCACCCTCGCCTTAATTCGTTCCTTTTTGTCTCCATTTTGTTTTGCTCTTTTTGGCAAAGGCTCTTTCCTTGAAACCTGGCCCCCCCCCCCCAACCCCCCCTTCTCCCCCAGCCCCCTTCAAGTCCCCCACGCCAAGGCAACGAAACCTGATCTACACCTTGTGGTGTCCTTTATCCCTCTCTCTTTCCTTTTTTTTCTCACTTTGTGTGTGCGCTATGGTCCCTGCTTTTCTGAGGATCGATTTTTTCTTTTTCTTGCGTTTTTTTCCTTTTTCGGTGCTTTTTGTTGTGGCTTTTCTGTTTGAGGACCTTCCTTTCCCAAGTTTTTCTTACCCAACCCCCCCACCCCACACACCAATCCAACATTTTTTCCCCCCCTTGGAAGAATTTGGTTTTCTTTTTGGCAACCCGGTTAAAAAAACTGGGGTTGTTCTTAATGATGGGTTGGTGTGGTTGGGTCCGGCGGGCTCCGTCCAAAGATTTCAGGGCTTGCTCCTCCAACCCAGCCCTCCACTTTTTGTTTCTTTTTTTTTTTTTTGAGATGTTTCGAGAGGCAGCAACGTCCACCGTTTCTACTTTCTTTTTCCGTCTTCGGGCCTCAGTTTTTTTTGCCGATGCGTTTTCTGTTATTCAGGGACTGCCTTTTTTTGCCCCTTCTTGATTATTCCGCGGCTTGGTTTTTTTTTGACAAGAAGTGTGGATGGCGCTTCCCCCTCATCTTTCAATTTCGTTTTCCCCTCGTGAAATTTAGTAGAGCACCTTTCCCTGCCGCACCCAATGCCCGAGCCTTTGTCCTGATTTGGAGGCTTTTTGTGTTTCTTTTTCTTTCCTTTAAGGTAACCGATTAAAGCTAGTGGGGTTTTTCCCCCATTTCCCAGTTTCATTCCCCCCCCCCCATCCCGATCTGTAGTTGCCTCCCGTTCAAGCGGACATAACAGTGAGTTTCCTGTGATTTTTCTTGGGGTCCTGGTGATGCCTGTGGTCTTTCTGTCGCTCCCCCCTCGGCCAAATCTGCTTTCCCCTCGTTACAATTCCCCAGAACCATCTTATAGAGCCCCTGGACAAGCTCTGGATATGTTCTTCCCCAAAACTGCTAAACGTCTCCTTCCCCCACCTCTTTGTTCAGACCACCGGTTTTCAACACTGTCCTCTTGTTTTTCCTCAGCCAAAAAAACATTTTTTCGCGTGCCTCTTTGCTTGGCGGTGTCGTCTGGCGTCTTTTGTTCCTTTTCGGCTTTTTTTTTCGCGCACCCCGTATCCAGCGGAAAGGCACTCTCGTTTGCCCCGTCCGGCGTTTTTTTCAGGATCCTTTCTTTAAGTCTGGTTTTCCAAATGTGCCTAGTTTTGTCTTTGTTTTTCGCGGCTCAGGGGGGGGCCTGAACATGCGCGACCCCAAAATCCTTCTGAGTTTGTTCTTTTAGTATGGTACTTCCCATACCCTTTTCCACGTCCCGTTTGGGTTCTTTGCGGCCCCACTTTGATGCTTCTTAACGGCTTGTCATCCCCCCAACTTGTCTACCCGTTCGTTCGCTGGTTTCGTGACACACCCCCCCCGTTCAACTTCGTTTTTTCCCCCACCTCTTTCTTTGTCTGTCCTGGTTCTTTGGTTGAAGTTTTTTTTCCCAGCCGTCATGTTGGGGGCCCTCGTTCTTTTCTGCCGTGCCAGGGCTCCTTTTCGACGCCATTGTTGGTGCACATTTTTTCCTCTCCCCCCGCCGCAGTATTTGAGCCCACCCCACCCCTGCTGCTCCTTTCTTGCCTTCTTTGCTTCAACTGATCGATTTTCGCTTGTCTGCTGGTTTTTCTCAGTCTGTTTTTTCAAGAGTAAACCCCCATTGCGTTATGGTCCTCCAATTCTTTACGTCCCATGCGCTCTCTACGGTGCCCCATTTTTCTCTTTTACCTACAAAAGTTTGATTTTTTCGCACCCTTCACCCCGAGCCCTTGGTCCCGTCCGACCACGTGAGCATTTTGGCTCCCACGTCTCGCAGCGTCCCGCCAACCAGTTCAGGTATGTTACCTTTTTTGCTTCGGTCATTGTCCTTTCCCTCAGTCGTCCCCTTGCGTTGAATTGGCCATGGTTACCCAATTGATGTGCCCGTTGGTTGCCACTATACCCCCCCATTTGCCTTTCGTGTTCTTTTTCCTTTCCTTTTCTCACTTTAACCCCGGTTTTCAAACCTGCGCCCCCACCACTTTTTTTTTCTGACTCAGTATTTTGTCTTTTGTTGTATGGTCATTTTTTCAAGATGGTCCCTCTTTCCCCGTTTCTTTCTTTGTTCCTCCTCAAAAACTTTTTGCGCACACCCCCGCTTTCGTGACGTGAGCGGGGCCTTTTTTCCCCCACCCTTTTAGCATTCTTGCCTCCCTTTTTTTCGCGTGTTCCTGCCTTACTTGGTGCCCACCCTGTCTTCGGTTCCTTCCTTTTTTTTTTCTTTAGTCCCTCTGTGGCTTTTTTTCCCCCCCCAAAACCTTCGTTCGCCAGCTCGGCTGTACCACGTTTTTTATTCTTTCCTTTCCCCTTTTTCTTGAAAAATTGCTCTGTCTCCGGCCTAGATGGTCTTTCCCTCTTTTTTTCTTGCGCTTTTCGAGGATTGAGTTACCCTTCCGTTTTTTCGTGGTAAGCCTCCGTTTTCGATTTTTTTCCTCGACTAGGATATTTCCACCCCCCCAAATGTCTTTGTAAGGACATCTTTCTTTTTTTGGCCTTCTATTTTAGTTAGGTTTTCTGAAGATTGATTTGGTTTCATGGACCAGTTTTCCTTGAAACCCTTTTCGTTTCCCTCTTTCCTCTTCGATTTCCTGAACTTATTCCTCTGAATTTTGTCCGGATGCTTTCTTATCATCTTACGTAGCCCTCCTTTCTTGGTTTTTTCTCGCTCTCTTTTCTTTTTTTGAACGCCCTTTGAACCCCCCGTCGGAAAGCCCACAATTCTTTCAAACTTTTTCGGACAGTAGTCCCGACTTCGTGTGGCACGCCGTTCCCCGTACCACGTTTGACCACCAAATTTCCATCGCTCTCTTCCAACCCACGCTCCCCCCCTCAAAACCTTTCCTCGTCGTCCCCCCCCCTTTTTTTTTTGCCCTCGTGGTGGGCCCCCCCCCTTACCTCTTGTTTCCCAAAAGTTGGTACCAGAACCTCTGTCCGCCTTCTCTACCGCAACCTCCCGGGCTTTCCCCCAAACCCCATTCCCCCCAGCAGTCCCCAACATGCCCTTAGACAAATGAGGTTTTTTTTTTGGGTTGGCGGTCCTTCCCATCGATTTTTCCGCCTGAGAACGTTTCTTCATAAGCCACGATCGTCTTGCGTTAATTCCTTTTTGTTGCTGTTTCCTCCTTCCGTGTTTTTTTGTTGTTTTTTTTTTTGGTCTTTTGAATGCGCGTGAATGAGGATTCAGCTTGATTTTTTTTCAAACCTAGGGCTTTTTTTTTGTTTCTATTTCCCCCCACCGTTCCCCCGTCGGCACCAAATTGTGGACTTTGGTGACGTTACCCCCTTTTTCCCCACCCTGACCCCGGGATGTTTTCGCTTTCTCTCTTTTTTCTACTTTTCCCTGACCCCCTAGTCCCCTCTTTCACCCCGGGTCCCCCTTGCTCCACACACCAATTGACGGTCCCGACCAGTTCTTTTCATTTTTCCCCTTTGGGCTGTTTCCCCTGTTTCCACCCCTGTGCTCCCGTCAAGCACCCCCAGTCAGTCCAAGGGTTGCCCCTTTTTTTTTTTCATCGTGCCCCCCCCCAGATCCGCTCCTTTTCCATGGCCCCAACATACTGTTTTTGGGCACTACTTTGTCCGCCCCTGAGCAACTTTTTTTCCTTTCCCTAAATGAAATAAGTAAAGTGGTGTGGTGTTCGGTGATTGTCTTTCCCCTAGGTTTGGAGGTCCCACCTGATAAATTCGTTCTGCCCACTGCGCTTTTTTGCATTTTCCTTCCGCCCCGTTTTTTTGCAGGTACCCAGATGACCCTTCCGTAATTTTCTTTCCGTCCCTCCTGGGGCGAAAAAAGCCTTTTCCTCGGCATTTTTTTTTAATTCTTCAGCACGTTGTGACCGAACCCACAAGCTAGTGCTGTTTTTCTTTTAGTCCGATGTTTCGGTTTTGGGCACCCAGGGGACGGATTTTTTGGTGATGTTTTTTTTTTTGATTAACCACGAAAACCGTGCCCGCTTTATGCCCTTCCCCGATGTTCAACAACTTAGTCTCCCCCAACCACAGGGTCTTCCTTTCGAAGAACGGGCCGCTCGGCTGGAAACTTCCCACCCCCACCCCCCCCCCCGGGTTCGTTTTCCTGACACCCGAGCCTCCTTTGCACCGCTCGATTAAGGTTAGTTTTAACGGACCGCCGTCTCCCGATGTTTCCTCTTCTGTGGGAATAGTGATTTCTGTTTTTTTTTGTCCCATAGCACTTTTTTTTTCACCAAAAGCCCACCCCTATTTTTTCCATTCGGGGCATTTGCTTTTTTTTTTCTTTTTCCCCATTTCAGAACCCCCGTTTTTCAGCCCTATTTTCTGTTTTTGCTTTCGGTCCTGCATTTACGATATTGCGGCACGGCCTATTAATTTTTGGGGACAGGATGCTTCCCCGCGTCGGAAACTGCCCTTTTGTAAAAGGTATTTATTTTGTTGTCGCCTTCTTTTTGTACAGATCTTCGACGTTTGTGTTTTCGGCTTTTAGTTCACGGGAAAATTCCCTTTCTCCCCATCTTTGAACCGCTCCCCCGGGCCAACCAATCCCCTCCGGGCGCGCACTTGGTTTTTTGTTTATTGCTCATTTCTTGTTTGGGACTCTTTCGGCCCCCGAAGGTGGATTTTTGTTGATCTCGATTCCCTTTTTTTTCTCTTTCTTCACCCGTGCCTCGCAACCCATTTCTTTTCCCCGGTGTCTCGTCGACCCATTTTTTTGTTTACTTTTGAAGTTCTTTTCACCTTTTTCCCTTTTTCCACTTTTGCTTTTTTTTCTTTGTTCCTGACGCCAACCTAACATTTCCCTCAGCCGGATTTCCCAGAGGCCCCTCCCACACAATCCTTAATGTTTTGCCACGTTCATTGGGTGTGCATATTTTTCTCCCGTCTGGGAAGTTTAATTTTTTACCCGGTTCAAGTATACAGTTAGCATGGGGGGTCTGCGTTGATGTTGTGATGAAGACTCTTACAATTGTTTGCCCTGAGTGTCTATTTCCCGACGTTTTTCCTTCAGGGTTTTTACAAGACCAGATTGCTTAGACGGACTGGATCTTTTTTTTTTTTTGTCTTATGCAGGCTTTTTGTTTGCTTCGAGTTGTGGCGCCCCCCCCACCTTTCTTTTGTCTCCGCCCTTTCCACAGCGATTTGTGCCCAACCTGCTTGCGGGTGCCTTTAAAATTCACACCAGCTTTCCTTGGGCCCCCCACCGACCTGCCGTGGACTCTCTCCGTGAACCCACCCAAGGCCATTTACCTTCGCCACGTTCTCACTTTTCCTATGGTTGCCAAACTTGCTGCGCGACAGCCCTGCACGAAGCAAATGCGTTGTTGGACGGGTGTCTTTCCCCTCGACCAACCCCTCTGTAACCCCACCAACAATCTCCCTCTTTTTTGGTCTTGGAGTTGCCCTCGCAATGCCTATTTTTTCTCCCCGACTCGATTCTTTCGAGAATTTGGGTTGCACCGCGTCCCCCCCCCGTTCTTCAGACCCTTTTTTTTGACATTTTTGTTCCGGCTTTTGTCCACCCACTTTTGGAGTTCTCCCCCAAGTGTTTTTGGTTTGAAATTTCCCCCCCAAAGCCTGGGGAGGCCAAGCCCCCCTGCCCGTTAAGGCAAGTTTTTTTTTCCACACATAGCTCCTCCCTCGCTTCGTC
>Ga0179593_1632926_pt1 | contig 11036 bp, 14 predicted proteins | sample CZODoug2_1_08_16_FD_185931 | JGI IMG/M metagenome (GOLD analysis project Ga0179593, IMG submission 185931) | Vadose zone soil fungal communities from Angelo Coast Range Reserve, California, USA - CZODoug2_1_08_16fungal (PacBio error correction) | ecosystem: Environmental > Terrestrial > Soil >... | reverse complement strand
TCAAAGGCTTTTTTTTTTTTTTCATGGCTTCCCCATGTGTTTTGCGACCCCGAGCGGGGCTCTTTTGGTTTGGTTTTCGTGTCAGTGATCTCTTTTTTTTCTCTTACCCGACGAATTTTTTTTCCCTGAGATTCTCTTTCGTCGATGGTTACATTTCCCCTTTTTTAAGAATCCACTTCAATCTTCCCTGGAATCCCTGTGTAGGTCATCCCTTGTCCCTTGCCCCTCTTACTTTAAGATCTTCTCCGCCGGAATGTCTTTCCCCCGGTTTTTTTTTCGGGGATTTTCTCCGACTTAGGGGCTCTTTTTCTCGACTTCTTTTCCGCAGGCCTCAGAAATTATTTCCCGCCCCCCCTTGTTTCGCCGCATTCCCTTCCCCCCCTGCAAAGTATGCCCCTCACGTCCGAAGATTGCCCTCTTCGGGAAAACCCTTTCCAGTAACCCCCCCCTTTCAAGAAGAGTCTTTTTTTTTTGGCGCTTTGGAGTTTGTGGCCTTCCAAGGATAACATTTTTTCTTGTAATACAATGATATAGACCCCCCCTCATTAGTTCTTCCTCCTTTCAATTCTTACCACCACCAAGTACCTCGCTAAAGGCTAGATCGGGTTAAGCCATTTTTTTTTTACCTTTTGCGCTCCCTTTACCACCAATATGGTTTTCGGTTTTTATAACACTCTCCTTTGATGCAGTGTTTTTTCTTTTTCATCGTCTTTTTCTTTTTCCTTTAAGTCTCCCTATGGCCCATGGGCTAAACTTCCATTCGCGCAAACGCTGTTCTTCATCCGGCTTGGGAACCTTCATTTCCCACAGATGTTTTGTTACCCCCCAAGTTGTTCCCTTTGATGTTTTGGCTTTCTCATTTGAATCTTCGGTCCATCTGTTTCCTTACTCCCCCTCTGAGGCCTTTTCCTCGAAGTTCTCCCCCCCCCCCACCCAGGATCCAGGATTGGTCTCCCTAGTCCTTAGGGTTCCTTCCTGAAGCACAGAATCCTTCCGCAAGTCTTTTTTCGATTAAGCAATGATTCCCCCCCTTTAACGCGGAATGGTTTTTTTCCATCCGGAGCAGTTTTTTTCTCCCCGTGACATTGCTATGAATCCTCGCCCAAGGTCTCTCTTTCCCCTGTCCCTCTCAGAACGGCCTTCCGATCTGAGCGCGAGATCCCCCGAGCACGTGCCTTTTTCCTCCGAGGTTTTTTTTTTTTTTTTTTTTTCGTAATCTGAGTTTTTCGCAGTCCCCCTTCAGGTTTTTTCCAAAGGTCCCCGTAAAATTTGCCCTCCCCCTTGTTGTTTTTCTCTTTGCAGCGTTTATGTCCCCTTCCTGGTCGGGTGAATTTATTGGAAGGAAAGACCGGCTCCCCTGAGATTTTTTTTTTTCTCTAGAGCTTATAGTGGGGTTCCCCCCCCCCTTTCAAGGTAAAATTTTTTTACGCGACGGCAACGTTACTTATGTCATTTTTGAATCTTCCTGACGAGTATGACCAGGAGCTTTTTTTCGAGGTTCCTTTTTCGGGAGACCCCCCCCCCCCGTGTATTCCTCACTTTTTTCTTGTTTCATGGCTTCCCGCGCCGTCCCCTTCCCCTCCTCCCATCGCTTCCCCCCCCATGAATAGTTTGTGTTGGGGATTCTTTGTGTCGAGGTACTGCGAGCTTTTCGCCGCTTTCGCCGATAAATTTTCCGTCAATCTCTTTGGTTGACACCCCCCTGCTCCCCCTCCAGGATTTGCAGTATTTCTTCCCAACCCCCTTTTCTCTACAGTCCGTTTGCACGATGGCAAGCGTTTTTCTCCCTTGCATGAGGGCTTTTGCCCGCTTCCTCGCTGCAGCTTTCTCAGATCCCGGGCACCCCTCTTCGCCGGGATGTTTTTTGACTTTGGGCCAGAGGTTTCCAGCGAGACCCCTTCTGGGAATTGTTTATGATTTCAAGACGTTCGCTCCTTTTAGGGGCCATGTTGTAGATTTTTCCAGCGCGTTCTAGGACGCTTTCGTGCCTGATATCGCGGAAGAGGTCCTGCAGCGGATGGTTTTGTTTCAGGATGCTCCCCAAATGTTGGCGCCCTTTTACATTTAGATTTTTTCCGGGGAAAGATGGTACGTGGACGTTTCCCGAATGCTTGTTTTTGCATCATCGGATTTCGGACGAGAAGTGTGATTTTCTCCCTTCCCAGATTTCATGGAGCGCATATGAGCTCTCCCCGAATTTTCCTCTACCAATGACTTTTTTTTCTCTTAGCAACCTGACTCTGCAGCACCGTCCAATACTGTTTTTCTACAATCGGATCTCAAGTCGACCTTTATCGAGACTTTCTTTTCTTACGGGTACTGAAGGTTCTCTTCGTGTAAGCCTTTTTTTAGAACCGTGCGAGTCACAGCGAGTCCATATCAAACTTTTTTTATTCAAGGATTTGTTCTCGAGCTTTTATGGGTCACAAATTCTTCCCCCCTCTTCAAATCTTTTTCCTCCCTCCAGGAATTTTTAAGCACCTTGGCCAGGGCAGGAGTTCCTGTCTACTCCTTCCCGTTGTTTTTTAATTCCTCAGGGTTTCTTGGACTTACCCCCCTCCGATCGTGTTTGCCATGGTTTTTTCCCGTCTGTTCCCCAAGTTCCCGCGGAACCCATACAAGGGATATTTGAAGAGCTGTTCTGGACCTCTTCTGAATCCTCAGGATCGATTTCTTATAGTTTTCTGTCGCGTTCTTTTTACTCCTTTCGATTCAGAGTTTGGCAGGCTTTGCTAGAGAGCATTTATCTCCGTTCGCAACATCGTTATATCTCGTTTGTTCAACATAGGAGTGTTTCTGCATATTCCTTTCTTCGAAAGTTGCCACCCCCCCATTTTTGACCCATTCTGAGGCTTGTGATTACAGTCTCTCCGGGACCTTACGTTTGCAATTATTTATCGGAGAAGGGTCCCCTGCTTGGACAGGATCCCTCCATTTGCAAGGCCCTTTAGAAATCTTCCGCGTATAATTCCCCCTTTTTTTTCGCTTCATTCTCTTCACCCGCTGTCCACTTCGACCCTCTCCTCGATAGCTTTTTTTTTTTCCGAGCACCAAATGTGGAAAACGCGCGTCCAACCCTTCCTTTTCTTCCATTACACCGCAGCTTCCCCCTATGCCGGAGTCCCGTCGGAATTTCGCGCAAAGGCTCCCCACCATGATCCCCTCTTTCTGTTCTTTTATCCGTACTATTCAGGAGCATATTTTGAGGCGATTGCGTCCATCTACGGGTGGAAATTTCACTCACCTTTTTCGCTGGCTTTCTCTTTAGAGCCCTCTATCGATGTCCCTTCCCCCTCCTCTCACATCCCACGCGTCCTCCCCCTGTTTGAGACACCTATCATTGTCGAGGACCTTTTTGAAGACTCTCCTCCTTTATTTGGTGAGGCGATCCCCCCCAGGTTTCTCACGCCCTCAAGCTGTTTAGTTTTTCCCTCTGCCTGGGACCTTTTCGGAGAATTTTTTTCAGATACCCATTTTGCACGAAACTTTGAGCTTTTTTCGTTCATGACCGCGGCCAGGCGTATTTTGAAATCCTGCCGTAGCGTAGGCTTCTTGCCCTTTTTTGAATGTCTCAGTGACCCGGGTTAAGGGCTCTTACCCCATCTCTAATTGTGTTGTCTTTTTTGCCCTGAGACATATCCTCTCGTAACCAAGAATGAGCTCGGAAATTCTTCTAGATCGCACTAAGTCCTTTGTTTATACCTTCCCTTTCAGGCTCGGAACCCTCTGTCCAGGTTTAAACTTCGAAGTTCTTTCAGCGTATTGACCTTCCCTTGAAGTTCTTTCCCGGAGATTGTAGATTCAGCTGCTCTTTTGGAGTCAGACCTACTTTCGAAAACGTATCCTTAGATTTCTGATGTTTGAAGTTTTTCCTACATGGACAATCTAAATCTCTCCTTTCCACAGTTTTCTTTTAGAGTTTAGACCCTTTGATCCAGATGCTATCTTTCCACGATGACTCTACAGCAGGTCTTAAACTGGCCTTCCCCTTCTTATGAGCCCCCATTTAAGTGCCGAGTCTTTGATGACTTTCAGCGATTGGTCTTTTTTCTGCCGAGGTTAATTCCTAGTTTTCTCTGGAATATCCCTTTCCCGCGTGGTTCTTCCTCCCTTAAATTGTGCGTCTTTCAACGGGGAAGAGTGCCTTTCCCCCTAGTCGACGGGGAAGTTTTCCTTTTTCCCAACAGCGCTTCTTCTCTCTGAGAATGGACCTAGGGCTCAAATTTGATGGCTCGTGACTGATGAATATCACTGTTTCCTGAAACTTCCTTATTTAAGTTCAAATTCAAGAATACTTTCTTCCCTCCTGACAGCGCAGAATCTAGCTCCACTTGGTTTTTTCCCTGCGGATTTTCGGGTCCTCAGAGGTCACGCAGATGCTTTGACCCTATAACTTCGTGTGCCCCCTGCTAGCTCCTCCCGTTCGCGAGCTAGTCTCCTAAGTATGCTGTTTTTCCCTCGTAAGCGTCGATCTACAAGTAAGGGAATACGGCTTATTCCGAGGCAGGTCCTCCGTCTTCTCCCCTGATCCCCCCCTAGTACCCTCTTTTTCACTCCATAGTAGACCCTGTCGTTCTCCAGCTCTCCCTTTTCCCTCCAGGTCGCAATTCCCCCTCTTTTCAAACCCCCCTCAGGCATTCCTTTCTGGATCTCGGAGAATTCCTTCCTAATCGTTTTTGACCTCCGATTTCCGGAAAGGCTTTGCCATTGCTGCCTGATGCTCTGTCGCACCCCTTTTCGTTGTGAAGGGTGGGGTTTCCTCTTTTTTAGCGTCCCCCTCCTTTTTTATAATTTATCTGTCTGGACTCGCTTGAATTTATCCTTCGGACGGAAGTCAGCCAACTCGTTCTTCTCCTCCCCTTTTAGTCAGCTGTCTCTGACTCTTTAGACCGCAGAGTCTTTCCGCTCAGCGCCTGGTTATAACAGCTGGTCTCTACCTTTCGGTCCAGACGTTTTGTTATCATCCACCGTTCTTTCCACGAGACATCTGATTAAAGCCCTCCCTTATCCAAACTCCCCACCTTCTCGGAATCCTTCTTCCTTCGAAGCCTCTTCCAGCAAGGACCCACCCGTCTTGCAAATCTTCCCTTACTAAAACCGAAGAATCTTTTCGGTTTTCCGCCCTGTTCTCCTTTTGAGCTCCTCCAGAATCTTTCATCAAGTAAATCCTGAGCTTATATCCCCTTATTTTAACCCCGATCCTCCGTAACTGTTTTTATAGAGGCTTGCACCTCCCTTTTCAAAACTTCTCAACCTTTACCCCGGGGTATCTTTCCCTGTTTCGCTTTTCCCTTTTGAATCCTGAAGCTTTCAAGATCCCCCTTCCCCAAAGTCCGCTTTTTCCTTCATGCTATGTCGCCTATTGAGCGATTTCTTCCCCAGTTTTTTCTTTAACATGACTTTGTCATGGATTTTTTCTTAGATTTCCCTCGATCTTCCGCCTCGCCACAGGTCCACCACGCTGGCCGCCCTTCGGTTTTCCTTGTGTCAGACTTCCCGCAAAGTTGCTTTTTCCCCCGGTGTCGCCCGCTGCTGGCTGTCGGGAAGCCGTTTTAATATCTTTTTTCAGGAGGTCCTAACAGCCCAAAATTGTTCCTGCCTCGCTTGTTCACCAAGTGTTCTAGACGCCTTTTCTTCAAAGTTAAAACTCTTCGTTTAAGGAATCGCTATACTTTCGTCTTGCATTATCCCTTTTTTCACCTGGCGGATTCCCCTGGATTCAGGTCCTTACCAAATCCCCTTTTTTTTTTCGAGCGCTACAGAGACTCTTTTCTGATCTCCTGGCTGGGCGGTTCAGCCTCCGAGTTCCCTTCCAGCTCTCCCTACCTTGAGAGATTCTTACTTCCTCTTTGCTTGTATTAACATTCTTCCATCTAGGACAGGATCCTTCGGAAGATCGCTCCTTCTACGAGCCTCTCCAAGTTTTCCTAATCGGTGAGACCTCATTACTTTTCTAGTCTTTCAAGGCCCTTCCTCCTGTCCCATACTTTCTTCCTCCAGAATTTCTTTTTCCATCGATCGTTGAGCGTCTCACCCCCTAGAGTTTTCTTCTTTCCCCTCTTTTCCCCCGACCCCCCGGAACCCTTTTCGCTTCCTTCCTCCCTTCCCCCTTGTCTCTTCTCAAATTCTTTTGCTCCCCCTAGGTTGCCCAAAAGTCTCTCTTTTGCCGCGATTGTTGCCCCCTGATTTTTTTAGGTCCCCTTTCCATCGTTTCCCCCCTCTCTTCCAGGGTTGCTTCATGCGAATCTTGACAGCCCGCCCTTTACGCTTCCCCCCCAGCTGTCCCCCCTGGAGTTTCCCCAACTCTCCTCTTTCGAGTTACGTAGTTTTAATAGTTGTCCCCCCCTTTTTATAGCATTTTTTTATAGATTTTCCCCCTTCCTAGGGTTCTTTTCGAGGCTTTTTTACCCCACCCCCTCGTTCCCAACTAAGCCCCTCGGTCTTTCCTTTTACTTCTTTGAAAGGCTTCTTTTGTTTTCATATTGATTTTTCGATAGCCTTCTTGAGCAAGACCCTTTTCCCTTTTTCCGGGAGTCCAATTTTCTTCCTTCCATGAGAATCCCCTTTGTTATACTTTTGGAGTTCTTCTTCCCTACTCGATAACTTCTTCCCTTTCCTCAAGACTTTCATTTCCCTGCCCTTTGGTTGTTGTCCTCAAACCCAGGAAGGCTTTCTCTCCCTGCCCCCTCTAGAATTTTTTTTAGACTTTCTCTTGATTCTCACTGATCTACTTCGTCCCCCCAGGTTGTAACAAGCTCTATCTCTCTCCTTTTAGTAGTTCCGTTCTGATTTCAAGGGTACTTTCCAAGAAACCTTCTCCTCTGATAGGGATGCCTCATTAGCTCTATTAGCAAGTATAATCCTCTTCTCAGCTACTTTTTTTCTTTTATATATCCCATGACCTCTTCCTTAATGTCAAATGGCACAATGAATGATGTATTACTCTCCCTTAATGTCTCTTTCTTGGAGGGGCCCCGGTTTTCTAGCTGACCCCTTCATCAAGTTCCCTGAGCTTTCGCTTTCTAGGGGTACTCCTTCCTTCATACTAAGACCCTTTTCCTTCATAGCTTTTTTCAGAGGCTTCCTTCTTTTCTTTTCCAAGAGGGCCTCTCTCTCTAGGTCCCCCTAGTTCAGCTTTTTTTGAATTGCGTTCCTTCTTTTCACTCGTCCTTACGAGCTTTCCTAGACTATCCTTCGCGTCTTTTTAAACTCCCATGCCGACTTCCGACCCCCCAACAACACCCAGCCCTTTTTTTAATAGACTTTTCGAGACCACCCTCCTTAATTCCCATTAAACCCTCCTCCCCGTCCCCCCTTTCCTCAAGATTTGCAGCCCCCTCCGGTCGACGAGCATCCCCTCCTTTTTTGAATACTTCCCCGCATTCTCCCTTGAGTCCTTCTGAACCCCCCTTCTTCCCCATGATATTCGAGGTTGTGAACCCTCTCCATTTAGGCGGCACCAACTCTCTAACCCCACCTTGACACAAGTGTTCCCAGAAGCCTTTTCCCCTGATGATTGCGTTTCTTTTGTAATACGAGGTGACGGCCCTGCTTTCCTCTCCTTCCCCCTTATGCCCTCTCTTCCAATTCCCTTGCCGTCCCCCCCTTTTGGCATTTAGGCCTTAGTTCTCTTCTTCCCCATCCTCCCTCCCCCGGGGTCCCCCCTTCCCCCATGTTTTCCCTGAATGCCTTCGACCCCTCGCTCGAGGACCCCCTCCCTCAGCTCCCCTCCCCAAGTGCATCCCTCCCGATTCCCTGAAAGTTCCGAGTTTCTCCGAGCCTCCTTCTTCCTCCTTTGGTGTTTTTTCCCTCCTCCACGCAAGCCTCCCCCTTTCTTTAGCAAAGACACCCCTCTCCGGCGTCCTTTTTGCTCAGGGAACTTACTTGATTTACCCCCCTTTTGGACTTTTGTGGACCCCCTTCTTAGAATCAGCTCGGCTCTCTCTCATTCCCAAAAGCGTATCCTTTAGATTTCTTTCTTTGAGTCCTCCGTTTCTCCGTGACCCCCCTTTCCGTCACTCCTCTCCAAATTTCTTCATTAATAAGTTCTACTTTGTAAAGTCTCATTTTTTTCCTTTCTGTTTCCCTCCAAGACTTTTCGACCTATTCCTTCCTTCGGAGAGGTTGTAGTTCTATGTAGTCCTTCTTCGAGTGGTTTCCCAATTTTCTTTCACCTTTCTCTCTCTTCCATCAAAAGGTTTTTTTTTTGCCTGGGTCTCTCTTCTGCTTCCCTAGTCCCCCTCCGAGATAGAGATTCCTCTTTGATTCTTTCCGGGTTTTCCTCTAGTCCCACCCGGATAATCATCTGTACTCCTGAGCTTACTCCGATCGACCCCCACGCCCCGGTATCCCCCCTTTTACTCTATCTCCGTGGTCTTGGCTCTTGATAGGTTTTCGAGCCTTTAGTCTATATCTTTGATCTTTTCCGAGGCCCACTGTCGTCTCCTTCCGAACCCCTGCTTCAATTTTTTTCTTTCTTTCCCCCAGCCCCCGATAGTGTCCTCCACTCGCCTTTCCACACTCTCCCTTTGATTTTTTGCATCTCTTTTCTTTTCTCTTTTTTCTGGTCGTCCCGTTCTGAGTCCCTCCACGTTTCACATGTTTTTTGTACTCCCCTTTGAGATGTCTTTTGCTTTCCACTGGGTTCATTGTGACCCCGATCGCTTTCGAGGACTTTTTTGATCTCTGGGTTCCCTTTGAAATACGCGCTTTATAAGATTATCCTTGAGATTTCATTTTTCCGGGGTATTCTGTCCGGGTCCACCTGGATCTCCTTGACTTTCTTGACGTGCCCAACCCTTAAGATTGACGTCTGCAATTGATTTTTTATGCTTGTGACCTTCCTTACCCCCCCCCGACACAATGGGTGGTTACTAGTTTCCTGCCCACCCCACCCGGTTTTGCAGTGCTTCAGGCCTTTTTTAGACCCCGCTTAATCATTTCGCCTGAGGACGCTATGTTTTTAGTTTGGTTTCACTTTCCAAGAATTCCTTCCCTTACCCCCTTCGTATGAGCCCCTGAATGAAGAGCTTGCTTCTGTACGGCGTTCCACAGTGACCTTTCTTGCAGGTCCCCCCCTCCCTAGCCCCTTTATGTCATATACCTTTTCTCATTTCCTCCTTTTCCTAGTGACTAATCGATCGACGTACGCTGTTCCGTTTGGTGTGCGATTGTCGTTTATGGAACCTCAAGACCTCCTTTCTCTTACTCCTGGATAGAGCTTATCCTATGTCCTCCCTGGGTCATTGTCTACACACCCCTGATGTCAACACCAAACTTTTCTCATCTCAAATCCTTTTCCTAGTGCCCTCCCCTGTGATGTCATTGTTATCCTTTTGTCCCTGGATTCCTTCCCTCTCTTCCCGTGTTGTCACCTTCCCTTTTCCGATTTTATACAGTTGTTTTTTGTTTCTATTTTACGGACCCTGGCTTCCATCGGCCCCTTTGTCTTTGACTCTTCCTTTCCCCTCTCTGCGTCCAGTGCTCATGTTGACAGCCTTTGAGGTCCAATGTTTGTCGTCTACGTCACCATCCAGATCTTTTTTTTCTCTTTGTGTCCCTTTTCCCAAGTTCTCGTTCCCGACTCCGTTTAAAGTTCATAGCATCGCAATCACTGTTTCGTCTTACACAGTTTTCTTTTGCTCAAATCTTTTTCACTTAGGTAGTCTCTCTCAGAATCTTAGGATTTCCTCTTGATGCACGAGTCGCTTTTATTATCAACCGACCTTTTAGTCCTCTTTTTTCTTCCACCTCTTCCAGGAGAGGCTTTTATCTTCCCTCCTTGAGCTCATCCCCAAACGCCTCCCCCCCCCATCCATCACCATTTCCAGATGGGCCCCCAGACCTTCGTTCCCCAGTCAGTTTTTCCATACTGTACAAGTACATTCCCAAAAAGCATCGGCTGACCGGTTTCGTTTTGGCGTTTTTCTTCTTAAGAATCTCCCCTTATACCAGCAGACTTCGACTTAGATAGCCCCCCCGCCCGAGGCTCTCCGAGCGTATTCCAATCTCACATATAACGCTAGTTTTTGAAGCCCACTCCCGAGGCTCAATTTGAGCGCGTTACAATCTGGAAAAAAATTATGTTAACCGATCCCCTGGGGTTCTTTAGTCTCTTTTCTGAGTACTTTTGACCCCCGTTGAATGATGCCGCTTGCCTCCAGGCCCCTTGGATGCCTTTCCCAAAATCCTTTTTCAAACTCGGGCCGTCTCGAGTCTTTAGCTCTGAGGTTCCTAGTCGATTTGCCTCCCTCGCGCACAAGGGGAATTCTTAAGCGCACATGTGTTTTTTGGCGGAGAGGCTCTTTTTGAGTCCCCCCTTTTAATCGTTTTTTCTTTTCACTCTTCTTTTTGCCATCAAACGGAGCGTACGCTGGACGATTCTTTTCCTCCCTCGTAGTGGCCCTTTGCAGATGGCTCTCAGCCTTGGAAAGCGATCCTCTCCACGGGTGGGGCCTCTTTAGCACGCACGCTTACTGAGTGACCCCTCTCCTCTCCTCAGGTCCGATTTTCTTCCCTCCGCTCTTCCCTCCCTCCTTTGGGGATTTTCGATTTTTTTCCCCGGTGGGTTCAGAACCCGCGCCTTGCCCTGAGAGCTGGCCTTCGCCTACACGAGAGCATCCCCTATAGGGGATACCCCTCTTTCTCTTTCCTGTAGGACTACGCCTTTTAAAAAAAGGTTTCCATCAGCTCTGGTACCACCCCTCCTACCTCCTCCTTTTTTTCCGAGAGATGTGTTAAATCCCCTGCCTTTTTTCTACTTTACTTTTTTTATCCTAGGACAGACTCTTTAGGAGATTCGTCTAGGCCCCTCTCCTGTTTTCTAGTCGGCCCAGCTCGAGCTTTTTTGAAACCTAGGATCAAAAAGAGCTCCTCCCCCCCAGTGTCCCTCCTCGCTGGTTCTTCTTTTTTCCTGCGAAGGCTCTCTCCCCGGCGCTTTTCCCTATGTCCCCCTCTTGATTAGAGTTCGGGCTCCGAGATGTCCCAAAAAGTGGACGGTTCTCCCCCTTGATTTCAAGTTGACTGCCCCCTTTCCA
>Ga0179593_1611814_pt1 | contig 11036 bp, 12 predicted proteins | sample CZODoug2_1_08_16_FD_185931 | JGI IMG/M metagenome (GOLD analysis project Ga0179593, IMG submission 185931) | Vadose zone soil fungal communities from Angelo Coast Range Reserve, California, USA - CZODoug2_1_08_16fungal (PacBio error correction) | ecosystem: Environmental > Terrestrial > Soil >... | reverse complement strand
CACTTCTTTCAACGTGATTCCATGAGAATGATGCACATTTTGATACTTCCCCCTGGACAGGGGCCTTTACCAAAAACCCAGTTGGTGACGCACCTCTTTATCTTTTCCCTCTAGTTGATTTCCCGTCCGTTGTACCATCCCCTCCCTGGTTAAAGTAGATCGGGATTTCTTTGTTTGATTAGATCAAGTCTTTCCTAAGTGATCCCCCCCTAGTTTTGTCGCTGTATATCCCCTGGATTCCTTTCTTCAGACACGCCTCACACCAATAACGTTATTCGTGATCCTCCCCATTTCTCTTTTCTCCTCTTCGACGCCTTCATGTCGCTTTAAGGTAGGAGTTAATTCCTTTTTCCTTCTTTCCACCATCTTTTGCGTCTGCTTGCTCCTTTCTTTTAAGGTCGGTATCAGGTCCTCTCCCCCCCGTGGGGTCTCCCTTTTACCCACTAAGGCTTTCTTTCCCAGCATTCGAAAAGTTTTTTTCCCCCCCCCTTTCCCCCTCTTCCGACCTACTTTCTATTGCGCCCTTCTCTCTCCTTCTACGTCCCCAAAGAGATGGTTTCCTTTAGGCCCTTTTACAACGACCCTCCTAGATACTGATTAGAAGCCGCCCCTCCCAAGTTCCGGACATTTCCCCGCCGGGAAAGGAAATTTGTGACGAACTTCAGTGATACTTATTGCTTGATAGCTTTCTCCCCCCCTGAACACAGGTTAGGAGTGGCTCTTCTCCTTCATTTCCCTCCTCCCTTGATTTCGGCCTTCCTTTTTAAAGCCCCAAAGTTAAAGTACTTTCTCTCTTTTTTGAGAGGTGTGTTGGCGGATTAAGGTCCCGTAATACGTTTTTTTTTTCGTTTGGAGGAAGTACTCCCCTCCCCGAGTTGTTACATTCTCTTCCTTAGAGCTGAAGCGTCCTCTTTTGGGGTCCTCGCGGCGGCACTCGCTCTCCCCCTAGGAGGTAGGTCGGTCCTTTTCCTTTTCCGTTCTGGTGGACACAAGGTTTGATATAGTTTTACCGGACGTCTCTTTTCCCGCTCTCAGTCTCACTTTTTTGCCGGCAACCTCTCGCTTTCCCATTCGCAATGTACTTTTTAAGGAATAACTGCAGTGTTTCAACAAACTTTTTCCCTCCTCCATGCGAAACTCAAGATCCTTCATAAATTGCTAAGGTTAGGACGGTCTCGAAGTCTTCCATTTTTTGATGTCCCCCCTTCATGTCCCCCCTTTTAGATTTTGTCGCGTATCTTTTTCGTGTCGTTACCCCGATTTTTGAGTAAGTAAGGTTCTGCCTAACTTTGATTTTGCTAAAGGTAGGGACGTCTCCTTTCCCCCCTCCTCATAATTAGTAGACCTTTTTTTTTTTCCGTTTTTCGTCTGGCCTCCGTGCGTTTTGTTAGTCCGTCCGCCGCGTTTCCAAAGGGGCGGCCCTTTTGCGACCCACGTAAGAACGAGCAGACTTGACTTTTTCTGAGATCCAAGAATAGCGTCGTGATGACTCTCCCTTTAAGAATTTCCTATGTTTGTTTTCTTCGGAGTGGCTCTTGGTACTTGTAGTTTTCGCCTTCTTTTGTTTTCTCGCGCTCTCCTTTTTCATTTTGACTTTCACGGGAATCGGAGACTGCTTTTTTTGCTTTTTTCCCTAGAGGCCCCCCCCCTTTTTTTGTGGCCGTCTCCTCTCTCTTTTCACTCTCCCCGTTTGTTTTTTCTTACCCCTCCCTGCCCCCCCTCTTGGTCCCTGCTTACGATTCCTAGGAGAAGAATCCGTCTTTCACGTTCGTTCTAGCAAAATAAGATTTTGAACCCCTTTCCCCCTTGATGCCGACGCCGAACCCGTCCTCATAGTGCGATTCATCTTCTGGTAACCGACTTTAGATTCCCGGTGTCGTTTTTTTCTCCCCCCTCAGTTTCCTCCCAGTCCTACCCCTCGGCCGGACTGTAGGTCTATTATTGCGACAAGGGTACGCGTCTTCCCAAACCGACGCCCGGAGGCCAGGTAGCCTATCTTATTTAATCCGATACCTTTGCATCTTCTCCACTTTCTCCCCTCTTTTCAGTGTGAACGACCCTCCCTTGCCACGCAAAAACAAGATTCCTTTTTTTTCCCAAGGAGGTGTCTCCTTTGTGCCCCCTTGACTTCCGACCTTCCCCGTTTTTCTGGGTGCTCGGGAGGTCTGTCCCTTCCCTGCTTTTTTCCCCCTTTCCCCCTCTTATATCTGAGATGCGTCTTACTATTGCCTTCTTTCTCTCTCTAGATTCTACAGAAGAGGCCGTTTTCAAGTATATTGCTTCTCTGTTCCAGCTTTCGCCCCCCCTCCGACAGGTTTTTTCCCCATCCACTTTCAGACCCCTCTTGCCGGCTCCCGCCATCATAAATCCGTCGCCATCTCTTTTTCTTAGGATGCCGTAAGCACATTTGGGGTTAATTGGACCCAACATAATCCTCGGTCTGACTCTTCCAGTACCTCCCCCCCCCCCAGATTTCACATAGTATAGTTTCTTGAAGTGGTCTGAGCCGGCCGGCGTGCCCCTCCTCCCCCTTTTGCGTCTCCAGCGCGTGAGTCGCAATCCCATGGTTTATGTTACACAGGCATAAGACAGGGACCAGCCCTTCCCTCAGACCTTCCGTCTACTCAGTTGAAATTAGGTTCTGCGACCCATTTTATTTGTCTTCGGATTTACGCCCTTTTTCTTGTAGAATTGCGAAGCCCAGCCCTATTCAAGATTGCCCCTATTTCGCGGATCCCGCTTCGGCATGTTTCTGGTAGTAAAGTTTTCAAGAATGATGCCGTACTTCTTTTTCTTTGATAAGTAAATTATTAGGTGCCCTTCCCCCTTGGCCAATGAGACAGAACCTACTTGTAATGACAAAACCTTGACTTTTCCTTTTCTAGAGATGTCAAGCCGACTCCCCTTTGAGCCAGTTCCTTTTCTTTTCCTAATTTAAAACTGTATTTTTTTTTTGGACTCTTATCTTATAAGGGCCATTTTCCTTCATGAGCCGTTATCGAAGGAGACATGGCCCTCCAACGGTTTGTGCGAGATCACTATGACCCCCTTTAGCCCGCCTCCCTCTTACTCTGTGTAAGTGTGATACCTCCTCAGTTTTCCGTTCCCCCCTCTTTCCCACTTTTTCCAACGCTTATCCACCTCCCTTTGGTTTAGGTAAGATTTTCCTGCTCGCGCGAGCTCTTGTGTAGCCTCCTGACCGATCTTTTCACGTTTGTACCTCCCTTTATAATACGTTGTTTTTTTCTTGTCTTAAAGTCCTTTCCCCCGGGATCCGCGTCCATGCAGACAACTTCTTCGAGCATTAAAGGTGTCTTTCCCTGACCCCCCCCCCTGTCCCTTTTGCTTGTTCACCTTGTCCACTATCTGTGACGATGTCTTCGAAGCCTGGTACAAAGGCAAGATTTCTCTTGGGAGGGCTGGTTCCCTTTAAGTTGATCGCCCCCTTTTCTTGGCTGTGAGAGTAGCCCCTGCCAGGAACGTTTCCAATTCCTCCCCAGTCCGAGAAGACCTTCAAAATTTCCCCTCAGATGTTATAAGAAGCCCAGCTTTTCTTCTTCCTTCGATACAAGGAAGCCCGTCTCCATTACTTCACAAGGGTTCCACTGAGACTCTTCTCCTCTTTGCGGATTTCTTACTATTCAGCTTTTCCTGCACTCTATACCTTCCCGACCCCCCTTCCTGCTCTTCACCCCCCTGTTCCTCCTCCGCCCCGTCCCCCACTTCCTCCTGCCATATCAATTCTCTTCTCCTTCTCGCCAATTCTAGCCCCACTCCCCCCTCCCCCATTCTTTCCACTACTCTCTCCCCCCCTCTCTCATCCTCCCTGACCCCCCCCTGTCCATACTCCTCACTTCTCTCCCCCTCCCTCTGCTCTTTCCCTCCCTTTTTTTTCTCCTCCTCTGCCCCCGCCTCCTCCGGTGCCTTTTTTCTTTTCCAGGTCCAAATAAGCTCCGGCGGTTTGTCCCGATCAACTTGAATTACCCTTCGGCTCCCCCAGTGGGAAGAAGTCATTTTCCACCCCTCAGCACCGGAGCATCTACCTCGCTCACTTTTTTGGGGGGAAGGCGGTAAACCAACTTTCTCGACACGGTTTTCCCCAATTCGATCTGATCAATCCTCATCCCCCCCAGTCGGACTTTCCCGTTCTCCACGACTGGACACATGTTTCGCCTCTTTCGGAGACTTCTCATTTTGTATTCTAGCATCCCGAACCTTCCCCCCTTGTGAGACGGCCGCGTTTCCCTCACTGGTCCTCGGATTCATATCATCCAACAGTCCATCCGGCACTTGAGTGTTCGGTGTGTCTTTTTTCCCTTTAGGTTTCCCCTCCTCTTGATTCCGACTATGTGATGTTTTGGTGACTCCCGTATTTTATTACTTCCCGGCTTAGCTAATTTAGACTGATTGTTGGTTTTTTCGGGCCTGTGAACGATCGGTGGGCTTAAGCAGGGTTCTTTCGACGCGTGTCTGACGCCTGTTACCTGATCCGCAAGATTATTAAGAGATCCGTGTCCAAGCTTCCTCAAAGTTCGAGGGTTCAACCCCTTTTAGGGCTGCTCCCCTTGAGACTACATTTTTTGCTGACCCTGGATTTTTTCTGGGTTTTTACCCCACGGCCACCCCATAGAGACCACACCCTGGGCTGTATTTCTCCGCTGTGAAGGATGGGACCCACATCCCTTTTGGTATCTTCGAAACTAGCTTTATTTTGGCGCTTGGCTGCGCGTACGGGTTCCCGTCGACTCGAAGCTTGATCGACGGCTTGTTTCCCTGACTCAGTATTTCCCCCTTTCTGTGAGCCTTTCTCCCTTTTCTTTTAGGTTTCTTTCTAGTTTTTGCCCCGTTACACCCCGTCTGGGCCAAGGTTCCCTGCTTTTCCATTTTGAGTAGAGTTCTGTTCTTTTTGAGAGAAACGACCGTTTTTCCAAAGTATGACCCTCTTTCCCTCCCAGGACTATCGTTTACGTCGGCCCCTCTCCTTTTTCGCTGTTTTTCCCTTTTTCCTTTGATGAGCCTAGGGTAAATGGTTGTTGATGTTCCGGTTTCCTGACTAGGTTTGCGGTCTCCCCCTCCCTCGTTGCCCCCCCCCTGCCTTTAACGGTGGATACTCTTTTTCCTTCCCCTTTTTTGGTTTTATCCACCTTTTGGCAAGGCCAAAACTATGGGCGGTTTTTTTTCCGATTCCGCAGGCGACGATTACCACCCTCGCAGAAACCCTGCTGAGTCGCGCACCCAATCCGCATTTCTGAACTACCAGGCTTTCTATGCAGCCTTCCACAGGTCTCGTGATTTTAGCAGGTCATATAGGTTCGACTCCTTGTTGTAGAGTTGAACTACGCCTCCCTCCAGGGGTGTGGGTGTTTTTTTGTCTTTCGCAGGACAAGCTTGTCCCCAATTCTGGACTCACCCTTCTTTTCGACAGGAGTCGTGTCTTCCCGCTCTCCGTCAAGATTTCCCTTCTTTCTCATATTCCTTACACCCGCCCGAACCGAAACCCCCTTTTTCTATAACCGCCCCCCCTTTAAACAGGCGATTCGGACGAATATCGTCCTTTTTTTTTTAATGGGTCGTCCTCTTCTTCCGTCGTGACAGCCTCCGGGCATTTGTCCTTTTTCGGGAGCTCCCATTTTAACGGTCCCTTTTACTTTGAAGGTACAACTCGGTGTTCTTTTTTTTCCCTGTAGCCTTGCTCCGTCCCTCTATCCAATGACCGCCTCCCTCTTCCTGACTATCTTTGCCCTCGTGCTCGGAATATCTTAAAGTTATCTGCCTTATCCTTTCGACGTCTGATAAAAAGCGGCCACAGTCTTTCACTATTGTCATCCCCCCTCGCACCCGCGTACCGACCTCCCCTCAGGTCGGCCGATGAACCGCTAGTTTTGACCTTCCTGCAAACGTTTTTTTTCCGTGCTAAACAAGCACATCGCCAGCCTTTCAGTCCCGTCAGCCAAACTGTTGCATCACCCAGTCCCGGTAGGTCTCGTCTTCTGGTCTTCTGCCGGCTCGCGGTGCCCTCTCCCGTGTTTTTCTTGACCAAGTAGGTTTCCACTTTTTTTTAATGCGTAGACTCCCTCTTTTCCTACCCCCATGAAGTAGACAGCCAGCGCACCAGGTTGAAGGTTCCCAACACCCCCCACCATTCGCCCTTCTTGACGTGCGGGCGGCTGGACTCGAATTTTTTTTCACGTGGCTTTAAGAAACGCTCTTTTTATTCCAATCTTCTTTCGATGTCGAGTTATTTTTATTCTTTCGGTGTAGGGGGCATTGCCTTTGCCCCTTTTGAGTTCCTCGGCTTTTGGTTCCTCCAGGGCATTCTCAGTTTCTTCTATCCCTTCTGGATGAGTCCCTTCACCTGCCTTGATCTAGAATCAAACCGTTTTTGAACAATGTCTGGTACGAGTCCAGAGAGCGGTACCCTATGATCGGTTTTTAGTCCCATCAACTTTCCCCTGTGTGACTCTTTTCCTTCCCAGTAGTGGGGCTTCCGTTCCGCTGCCTCCACGCGCTACGCCCCCGTTTTTTTCAGTAAGACATACGGCTCAGCCCCCCCCGCTTCCAGATCCCCCATTTCGACGGTACCAGTTCCTCCGTTTCCCCCGATCCTGTCGCCTCGATACTGACGGAACATGTTTTCAGTTACCCACCTTGGCTGGGTGTTGGTCGTTTAGAACAAGCGATTAAGCTCCTTTCTTTCAGAGTCGTTGAGTAATAGAGTCTTTTTCTAAGTTGATTGAGCTTGAATCTCTTTGACCTGTTGTTGTTGTTATAGGCCCATCCCAGCTCAGACCCTCCTTTAACTCCTTTGGGCGGCTCGCCTAAGTTGAGCGTCCCCCAGTACTTTTTCTGATTTACCTTGGTTACTCCAAGATGTTTTTCGCCTGAGCTTTAAGCTCAGCCCCCTCCAGGCGCTCTGGAAGGACTTTTTTTCTGGGATGGACCTTATTTGAGCTTTGCCCACCCCTTTGGTCGCTAAGAGAGGTCCGTGGGTTCGATAACATAGCCACACGTACAGGGAGACTTAAACTCCCTTGAGCGTCTCGTTTTTGACTGTCGATCTCCCCGCCTTTCAGGAGTTTCGGTGCACCGTCCATTGCTCTTCTTGAGTGACTCCTGTTGAGTGAGGTAGGTAGTCCTTTTCCCCTTTAGCGACATCAACGTTTCGCACTGCCTGATTTCCCACGCCTCCCCCAGCGAAGAAGTAATCTTGATGTCTTTGACCCAGAAAGGCCGTTTCTCCTTTCCCTCGAGTCCCTTATCTGATCCTGTAAACGTTTGCTGCGGCCACCCGGTCGCAACATTCCCCTCGATCTTACCCCCTGACGACCCCTCCCCCAAACCCCACTTATTTGGCCGCCGACGCCGGGCCCTTTGTGCGCCGTCAGTTTCCTCTTAAAGGGAGTCTCGGTCTTGACCAGGACCCGGGTGAGGGCTTTTTGATTCCTCCCCCCACCGGGCATCTGTTTCGCTCGCCGGCGTCTCATTGCCCACTCAGTACCCTTCCCGAGACCGACCTTGAGTTCGGTTTTTTGTGCGGCTTATGAAGCGTCAAGGACCGTCATTGCTTTGGTGCTGCAAAGGTTGGCGTCGAGGTCCTGCCTCGCTGAAGCTCATTTTCGACCTGTGTTTTCCTTCTCGGATTGAACACTCGGTGTTTTCCCGGAGTTCGTCGGAATACCTGCTACGTTGGTCTCTCCGCCTTCCAAGGAGCGGATGCAGATTTCAGAGATAAAGGCGGCACTAGAAAAAGTCCCCTGGTTTCAAAGGATCTCCTACTATTTCCCCGGATCCTTCTTTGCATCCTAGTTGTGACAAAAAGATGGTCTTTCCATGAGATTTCCCTGACGTCTCACGGCCAACGCCTCACCGGTGATTCAGGTCGGCCGCCTGACGACTTGGCCAAATCCCCCAGCGACGCGGGCTTTTGTTGTGTCAATCTGTCTACTCGCGCCGTAAGGTTCTTCGTCCCCCCTATATTTAATACTGCGTATTTGCGCACCCCTCAGATGACGTAGGTTATTTTTAGCAGATTCCTTCCTGGCCGTTAGATGTCTCCCTTCCGCAAGCTTGCGCGCCCACCGTCGCCTTTGCTCTTCATTCTAGTTTTTGGACGCGACGAGCCTTTTCCGAAGAGGACAGCTTCGCCCAGCTGTTTTCGTTCAGATCTTGGTCGCTAGTTCTTATCGGGCTTCGCCCGACCCCGGTCAAGTGGTTTCGGCTTGTCGGATACTTCACTCTTTTGGCTTTTTTAGGCCACCCGCGCCCATTAGTTTTGACGTGGATCTCTCTACCACTTTGTTGAGAGAGATAAAACGCGGCACCCGCACCCATTTTTTTTTTTAAGATCACCGCAGGCGCGAGTACTATTCTTTCACATCGCCTCACCGTGACAAGGAGTCGTTCGCGCAAAATCCTTTAGGCGAACTCCCGCGACCCCCCTTGATCTGAATCTCCCGTCCCTACGGTTACGCGGTAATATTCGCGCATTCGGTTTATTAAGAATCTTCCCTCTCCTCCCTACTCGTCCTTGCGCAGGGCAAGTTTTTTGCCGTCGGTGTCTTCGTTAATAGTGTACCCCCCCCGGGAGGCCAGGCCTTTTCGAAGATGATACCCTGTTATCCTATGAATTCCGTCCCGCCGCACGATCACTCAAATTCGGAACCCCCAAGCCCCAAACCCCCCCCCCATCAGGCGCGAGTATCCCTTTACAACATCTACGAGTTCGACAGACAAGGTTTCGGCGCTTCCATTTGGACGCAGAGCGTTCTCACCTCCCGTTTAGCTTACTAGGCGGAGTTGATTTTCCTTCTACCCTCACATTTTCACGCAGATTTTTGCCTTACTCGTTTTCTTATCTAACTTTCCCTGAAGCCGCTCGATTTTTCTTGTTTCCGCCCTCCGAAGTGGTCTTGTCCTTCTTTGCCTTAGCTGCCGTCCTGAATCCTTGATTTCATTTGTGTCTTCCTCCGGAACGGTAGCCGCGAAATCCTCCCGTTTTTTTGATCTTCATCCGGCGCGATCCTTCTACATCGGGGATTCCTGGACCCGTCTCGCCAAAATCCTTGGGCGTTCCCCCCCCCCCCGAAGTCGTCCTTACGAGTTCATCCCCTTACCGCTCAACCGCCGCTCCCAAAAACCTTTCGTGTCTCGTCCTGTTCATTTTTCTTGATGAGCTGGCCCGATGACCTTGTTAGGACAGCGCGTCGAATGGTCATGTTCAGACCTCGCCCCTTGCTTCGTATTTTTACTGACGTTCATGTTGTCCCTTCCTTCGCGACCATGACTGTGACGCTTAGGGCTGTGTTCTTTCTTGGACTGTTGGCTCCTGTTCAATCGCTCGTTCTTCCTCGACCATGGAGAAGATGTTCGTCTTTACTTTTTTTTTCAGAATGATTTCCTGTCGGCCCAATTGGCGAATGGGCGTTCCACGTCAATTTCTCCGTAACCTTATCCCTCGACTTTGAGTTCTTGAGACCGAATTGAACCTCTTAATCTCACTCCCCCCCCGCGTTCCTGGCTTCTTTAGAACGATGACTCCCTCCTTGCTTCCAGAGTGTTTTAGAAACCTCCTCAACTGGATGTGGATCTTTTCTTAAGGTTTTTTTTACTGTGAGTGCCTTCGCGGACCGCGCCGCGAGCCCTCGGATTGTTTTGCGAGCTCACGGATGCCATACCTGCTTCCACCCTCCTCCGCCTTTCTTTTGTAAACAGTGTCAAGTCTAGTAAAAGATCTTGCCCGTTGAAGGGCCCCGCTACCCTTACGGCTACGGGTGGTTGGCTTCTTCACGTCCCACCTTGATCAAGGAGCTCTTTTGAAGGAGTTTTATACTCGTACTTTAGCTTGCTTCTATATTTTTTTCTCCTCCTCGTTGATGAGATCAAGCTCATCACTTGATACCACAGAATTTTCCTCCCCAGTTTTAGAGAGTGCTCTCCTTCCCCGTCCACTCTTCCACACCAACCGTTAGCGTCCAACCGAAGCGGTGACCCCGCGGTTCCCCTTTTCCCTCGTTGACCTCCCGAATGAGTCGTTTGCGATCGACCCCCTGGTCTGGAGCTTGGAGGTTCATGCGGGTGTTTTAGTGCATCCTTGCACAATCGGAGTGGTTGCTGTAGCTGCGCGGATCGCGCCGCCCCTTCCCCTCCCCACCCCCCCGTTAGCAGAGAAGGAAATTTTTTCCACACGAGGTTTTTCCGGCCTTTTAGAGGACCGGTTCTAATTTCCCCGTTTCCCGCAATTCCCGCTCTTAGGCTACGTGCTGGCCCTCGCGATCTGAGTGACCGATTTTCCTGTGATGTCATCCGTTTGAAGGATCAAAGTCCGATCTTTCCAAGGCCTTTGAAACGCCCGATAAGTGGTCTTTCTTCCATATGCTTTGCCACCGCCCCCAGGCGCTCTTACCCTCGAAACTCTACTGGAAGAGAGCCCCCCGGCCGTCTCCAAATCCCCCTTTCTCCCAAGCCGCAAGAAAACGTATCCAGGGTGCCTTCGCGCCGACTCCCCCCCGGTTGCGCCGTATTAGTAGACTGCAATTTGTTCATGTATGTAGAGGTTCGCCACACTCCCCCTTTGAGGGACCGCGAGCTCGCGTGGCCAGCCCTTCGTACTGAGTCGGTCACACCGAGAGAACGATCCTTTTTTTGCAGCGGTGTTTTGCCGGCGTCGGTAAGTTGAGGAAATTTCTCAGTCCCTTTCCGATGTGATGGTTTTGGATACAAAACTCTTTGTCCCTTTATGTTCCGAGGCCCGCCCTCCGTATGAGTTTTTCTCCGCTTCCTATCGGTTCTGCCCCCTCGGCGGTCCGGTCGGGCAGCGGTTTCACGCGGGCACCAAGTCTCGTATACAGAATCATGCCGAGATTCATTCCTTAGATTCTAAGTATCGCCCCCCCTGGTGGCAACAAGTATTAGCGCCAAGGACCGCGAGATCCTCGATTAATGGACACTTTGATGATGAATTTTTCCCTCCGCTCCAGGACACAGCCTTACCTCCTCCTTTCCGGTGAGTGCGTTCGTCTCTTACGACTTTTCCCAAA
>Ga0179593_1582748_pt1 | contig 11036 bp, 15 predicted proteins | sample CZODoug2_1_08_16_FD_185931 | JGI IMG/M metagenome (GOLD analysis project Ga0179593, IMG submission 185931) | Vadose zone soil fungal communities from Angelo Coast Range Reserve, California, USA - CZODoug2_1_08_16fungal (PacBio error correction) | ecosystem: Environmental > Terrestrial > Soil >... | reverse complement strand
GCCGGATTTTTTTGTGTTAGGAGAAGCTTTCAGACATTGACCTGACCCTTCCCCCCCTATTGCCAATAAATTCATATCTTGTCACCCTCACACTTTCTCACCACCCCCTTACACCGCGGCCACGTCGCAGCTAGGAAAGAGCCATAGACGTTATCGGTGTACACTGTTTCCTTCCTCGTTTAGGATATTGACCCCCCGCGTCGGGGCTAATTCCCTTGGTGAGAAACTTTTGGCGCTACGACTCTGATGTATTTCAGATTAATTTGATGTGGACGTGAAGCAGTGTTCCGCCAGTGTCACGCCGAACTTTTCCACGGACCGAGGAAGCTAACGAGGCGCGAATGAGCACTGTAATATTTTGTTTCTTTTTTATCGGCACGTTGTGACTCTTTTTTCGGCGCCGGCCTCCTTTTTAGTTCGAGTCGGCGAAATTGGATCGCTTTTCCCCCCCCTTCTGGCATAGGCTACGTCAAATCCGCCTTATTGGCTGAGGCCTCTTTTTTCTACCGTTTGTCCCTCAATCTGCCCCTTTCACACATAGAGTCTTTCAAACTTTTCAAAGACCGTAAACCTCGGGCGCGGTCTTTCTCTAAGACCTCTACTTATTCCCGTTTTTAAAGGACCTCCTCCTCTTCCTCTTGGAATCTGTTACTACTCATTCTTAACTCTCCCAGCACGCTTTTTCTTCTTTTCCTTGAGTCTTCCCACACGAACTACTGCTCCTTTTCAACGAAGTTTAGTAGCAGTTCCCCCCTTTCCTTTTCATCCGCGTTCCCCCTCCATTCTCAGAAATACACGCACATGAAACTAGAGATGTTCACTGCAGCGTGCCTCCATTGCACCATTTCCAGGCTCTTTTTAGTACCCCTTTTTTGAGCTGGTACAACTAACATAGCCTCCACAGTTTTTAACATCCCCAATGAAACCCTGCCCTCCACTCGTAGACAGCAGACAAGTTTTTTTTTCCCCCCCCAATTTGGCCATGCCAAGCTTCAAATTACTGTGGATACCCCCAAACGTTGAAAGGCGCCCTCCCACGCTGCCGGCTCTCCCCTTACGCCTTTTATGCAGGCCGAATCTAAGAGCTCCTTTCCGCTTGAAGTGATGCAGGCCCTAAATCTTCCACTGAGCCTTCGCCCCCAGCCCCGAGATTCTTCCCTCATAATTTCCCATGCGAGAAAAGTCTTTTTTTTGCTAAATATTTCGCGCTTTCTTTTTCCAAGTACGGATATACACCCTTCCTACTCAGATTCAGAAAGTCCAGATCCCCTACTTCAAGCTATAGTAGGCAGCAACCCTCCTCCTAGGCCGATCTTATATCTCCCCTTCACCCGTTTCAAATTTCCCCCTTTCCCGACGAAATCGTCAATCCCTTGGGCAGATTTGATCATCGACACCTTTTCCTCACTCGATACAATTTGCCTGCGACTTCCCCCCGACCGTAAATTCGCCGACGACAGTCCGTCTACGCCCTTTTTAATGCGTCTCCCCAATACTTGACACAGACAAATAATTTAGAAGCCTTATTCTCGCCCTTTTTTTAACGCTGTTTGCCGACCCCTTTCTCCTTCCCCTCTTCCAACATACCTCTTTCCCCTGAGCTCGGAGTGTGCCAATGGGCTTTTCCCTTTCAAGAGATTTCCCCCCGCAATCTCCTGGATCAGGCGCACCTGGCGGACTGGTTTCACTTCAGACTCCGACTTCCCCCTTCCCTCTCCATGCAGTTGTTTCCCCGTCCCTCCGTTTCTTTCTTATAACTCCCTCCGCCCACGGTTTCTTTTGACCAGTTCCGCCGTCACTCGATTTCTTCTTCGAATCGTCTGCATTACCGACTACCTCCTTTCCTTTTTCCCAATTTCGTGCAAGCCCCACCCTCCCTCTCTTTCCCAAGCATCCTTCTAAGTATGAGGCAGAGACATGTAATTTGAACCCGAATGATAAGTTTTTATTTTTTGAAACCGCCCCTTCGTTCTCCTTCCCCGCCCCCCAACTTTTCTTACGGATGCCCTCTTTTTACCTAGTCTCAATTGGGGATAAGTGACAACACATCCTGAATCCCTTCTCCTTCTTGTAAGCACCTTCCATTATTGCCTGTAAAACGAGAGAACTTGCGACAGCCGAGCTTACCGGCTTACTCCTCCTGGAACTTGGCGGCATAAGACAGGTCTCCCTCTTCTTTTTTTACCAGCTCGCCAATTCGTTCTTCGCCCCCTCCTCCCGCGTATTTGGTTTACTCACTTTGACCTTTCAATGTGCCCAGACGATAATTCGCTCTTCAAACTTCCCCTTCACATCTGGCACAGACAGTCCATAATAACCTTTTCCTTTTTAAACTAGAGGAAGCTTATGCCGTACGCATACCCCTCCCCCTTCAGGCTCTTCCCTCCTCCTCTTGCAGCCGCTTTTAGATAAAATACGTGAAATCTCCTCACCACTGGAGTCTGCTGATTCTTTAATATTCCCCTTTTGATTTTGCGCCTGTGAGGAGAGATACCTCGTCTTTTTTTTCCCCCCCTCCGCGATTTGCGGGTCGGCAGGAATAGCCTGCTCTCGGCTTCAGGTCCTCTCTTTTCTCTCCTTTTTTTGCCCCGAAACGTTCCGTATTATTTTCAGGTTTTCCCCGTAGTGCTGTTGCGACTATCTCAATATCGGATCAGGGCCCTTTCCTTTGCTCCCCTTCTCGCACTACGCTCTCGAAGTCTTCTTAAGTTTGCTATTTCAGACACTCTAAATTGCCCCTTCTTTCCCCCGAGTGGTTCCTCTCCCGCGTGGATACAGTTTTTTTTTCGAGGAATGATTCTCAACTACCGTTCGCGCTTCGCTTCAATTCGGTTTTCCCCTTCCTTACTCCGTGCCGGTGTGGAGGGTACCAGCCAGCTTATCTCCCTTTTCCCTGCCAAAGTGGTGTGAGTCGTTCCAGTTTCTTTTGCCCCCCCCCACTGCCGTTTTTTTCAACGTGCCATATTTTCTTTCTCTCTTCCTCCCCTCCAGTATAAATGAATAGTGGCTTTTCTTATTGCTTGGATTATTGTTGCCCCTTTTTTTTTTTTTTTTCTTACCCATGACTAGCTGTATCTGCGTCTTTAGATCGGACCAGGCTCGACGCCCTACTCTCTCTAGGACTTTGAGCCACGACCCTTTGAGTTCGAGGAGAATGAGGGTTTTTTCTCCCCTACCTTTTTCCCCCTTCCTTCCCCTCATTTCAAGCTTTTTTGCGTCTTCTTCGAATCACCCTCTTCCTTGTTTCTTCAAGAGTTTTTGCTCGGGTGCGTGGGGTTTTGGTTCTGTTCCCTCGTGCGGCAGTTACTCCTTTTTCTGTATGAAAGATATGATGAGACATTTGGAGTTTGGAGTTGTCTATCTTTTTCTTACCGCCTTTTTTTTGTCGCCCCGTTATGTCTCCTTCATCCTTCAGATTCTCTTTTTTTTAAAGTCCGTAGCTTTTTTTCTCTGCCACTTCCCTCACGGCGCGTACTGGTCCCCTGGAGAAGATTTGAGGACTTTGGGGCTGCGAGTTGCCTTCCTTTTCTCAGTTTGCCTTTGAATCAAACTCCCTCCTCGGACGGTTCTTCGCATCCCTCGTGAACAGCTTCTCTTTTTTCCAATGCGCGGTGCCGCCTAGATTCCGCTTATATAGGATCCAGTTCTTCCCTCTCCCTTTGAGTACGTTTTATCTGAGGAACTTTCCCCTGCCCAGATGGCCCGGTGAGCTCCCCCAGAGTTCACTCTTCCATCCCGCGCCGACATAATTTCCCCTTCCGGTCCTATATCCCCGCGATTCAGGTGATTTCCTCTCCGCTTTCCTTTACTCCTTTTTGTTTTGAACATCCCTTTTTTATCATCATCTCCCTAGACCGACGGACCTCTGATTCTTTTTCCAAGCGTTTTTGCCTCGGTCAGTCAGGTACGAGGCATGCAGATCACGGGCCAATTTTGTTGTTTCCCCCTTCATTCATTCCTGAATTCTTCCTGTCCTTAAAACCCACTCGTCTCTCTGTATTTCTCTCTCGGGATTTTCTTTTCCGGTGACATTAGGTTTTCTAACCCCCCCCTTTGCTGCCCTGATGCTGGCCGTGCCAGCACTTATAAGACAGGAGCCCTAAGCACCCTCGTCTTCTCCTTTTTGGATTTTCTTTTTTGAAGAGATCTGACGACGGTGACCTTATCCTCTGCGTCCTGCACAGGTGAGTTTTTCTTTCCTCTACCTCCTCTTTTCATATTGTGAGTCTTGCTTTCTGATTTTCTTTGTACTTACTTTCGTCCCTTTTTATCTGTTATAGTTTGTTCTTACGCTCTCCGCCAAGGACCCTTTTACGTTCCCGGAATTTCCCCTCTTTGGACGTTTCCAGATTTCTTGATCACGTCGAAAAAATAAGTTCCGAGGTCCATTCCTGCTTTTCTTGAGTCCGTCCGATCCCTCTGATCCTCTTCCCTTTGCTATCTCTCTCCAGCAGAGGAACCTCTCATTTCCCCCACCTTTCTTAAGCCGCATTCCAGCAGTCATCCCCTTTAATGTACCTTATGTCCTCCTCTTTTCCCTGCTTTTTTTCTGTCTTTCCCTGCGTCTATTATTTCTGCTCTCGATAAGGCGTCCCCCTGCTTGGATGCCGTCCACCACCCCCACTTTTTTCCTATTTTTTCTTTACGGGCCAGTCACCCCTTGAAAGAAACCCACTAACTTTCTGTTTCTGGCTCCCGGGTATTCGCTACCTAAAACCCTATCTTTTTCTTGCACTTTGAACGTTCCCCTGATCAATGCCGCAGGTATGTTCCTCTGATATGCCCCCCACCCCCCTCAGGACTACGCCCCTTGACGTCCTCTGTATCCCCCCCCCAGCCCAGCCCCCTCCACAGCACATCATTCATCTCTTCTTTTCATATATTTTTTTTTTTTTTGATTTAAGCTCTTTCTTTTCTGCGTGCTGCTTTCTACTAGCGTCTGACAGTGTGCATCCCCCGATTACCCGTTGCTCTGCTTGATTCTTTGACCTCTGGCCAGTTCACCTTTCCCCCTCCCGATCCCACCTCTTCCTGACACGGCCAAATTTAAGCGGGCCTACTTTTGTTTTTTTTGTCCAGATGTCCTACACTTATCTCCTTACCAAGAGGGGATAATTTAATTGATTTCGTTCCCCTGTTGAGTCTGAGCACTAAACATCTCTCGTACCCTGACTGCAGCTGATTGCCCTCAGTGGTTTTTGCGCCACGCCCAAGCAGTGGAACGCCCTGGAGCTCCGCAGTCCCTCCTTAAGTCCGCCCCCGGATCCAGATCTTTTCCTCGGCTTTATCGGTTCCTTAAGTTTCATTTTTTTCTGCGCGTCTCTTAGATGCCGATTTCTCTTCGACAGTCCGGCATGCTTGCCTTGATCTTATTCCCTTTGGCATCCTTCTCTTCCGTCCATCAGCTTTTTTGAACCCCATGTCCACGCCTGTTTTTAGTTATTCACGCACTTCCACTCCCATGAGGTCTTCCCGTGACCTTGAAACGGGGGTTAATTTGCTTACTCTGCTGAGAATGACTTTTTTCCTCCCGGGTATTTTTCCCATGCGCCTCTCTAAAGACCTCAAAATTGTTGAGAATCCCAATCTCTCATGTTTCCATAGAAACTTTTTGCAATTTTATTTTTTCCCCCTCCCCGTCCACTGCGCCGTCACGACTCCTTCTCGGTCACTTCCACTATAGACGGTCTGTAAAGCGTTTTCTGTTTCTCCCCAAGCCCCATTTTTTTCCTTCTCCGTACCGAGAAAATTATTTGAACCGCGAGACCCATTTTGCCTCATTTTGGTCCGAAAACTTCCTGAGCATTCCCTTCCAAATTTACCCTCTGCCCATTACGCGACTCGCTCGAGACGTTTTTTTGTCCTTTACAATTCCTGCTCTGAACCTTCTTGAACTGTTTTTCCCCAAAGTGTCCCGCATGCACAGCAACCAGATGACAGGTGAGCACTATAGCAGATGGTTTCTAGACTACGAGTGATCCTTCCCGTCTCTGATGGCTATTTTCGGGCTAACTAGATGGCCCTTTTTCTGATTCCCCCCGTGACCATTGCGTGACTATACATGAATTTTGTCTGACTCGAAATTTGGCCCTAGTTGCCCGCCGTCTTTTTATTGTCACACGCTTTCCATTGATACCCAAGTTCTCAGCAACTTTTCAGACAACCTGCCTCCGCTATGATGTCTCCCCCGTAACTTCTCTTTTCTTTTAGTAGAGTGCACCCTCCTCTTCCCTATTCTCCGATGCCGACTTCCCCCTTGATCCCTGCTGCGGCAGGCCTTGAAACCCTTAGAATGCCGATTTTGCAAGAGTATAAACTTCCCCCATATCACAGTCGCTTCCCTTTCGTCATAGGATGAAACCCTCCGTCGGACACTGCCAAATACGCCCGAGAAATTGATCTAATTCCTAAGGGTGCGTGCGCACCTTTGATTGACACTCCCCACCCCACTCCAGCCTGGCGTTTTGCCTTAGAATCTTTCCTGCCAAACCGGGCTCCTCCTGAATTTTACACGAACTCGCAGGATGAGAAGAGCCCTTTTCGCTACGGTTGTCCCGAACAATTTTACGAAAGTTTCCCTTGATGCAAAGGCCTGCGGTCCTGTCGCCGGAGTATATGAGGGGTGCATCTATCCTTTTACCTGCCCTTTTTCTTTTCCCCACTTTCCGACCTTCCTAGCTCGTAGGAGGTCTTTCCCAGCGTTCAGCATTCCTAATACACGAGATACCCCCACAGACCCTTCCATTTTTGCATAGGTGTCCTGCCCCCCCAGTTCACCTTCCCCGCCGAGTTCCGCCACGTCGTGTTTTCTTCTTTCATGGCAGAAAAAAATAGTTTTCTTTTTCAACGAAGTTTTTTCTACTCCCACTGGGCAGCGTCCTTGAGTGCTCGCCTGACCATCTGATAATGGCCTCGGGATCCTCCCCCCTCCCGGTTTTATTGAATGTCCGAACAACCCTTTTCCTTTGAGTACAGCGGTAACCGTTCGCTCTCCTATCCAATAGTCTTTTTTTCCCCGCACAGTTCACCCGGGGAGCACCTGAAGCGATCCGGCAAAGGATCCTTTCTTCCTGTTAAGGTACGCGTTGCGGCCCACTTTCGCTTGATCCGTCTCTCAGTTCGTTCAGCGGCCGACCGACTTTCCCCTGATCCCGGACTGTGCCTCCGTCTTTTTTTTTGCGAGGACAGCAGTCCCTTCGAACCCAGTCTCTCTTTGTTTGCCCCCAAAATTAAATCTCTCTTTTTTTTCCCCTTCTCTTCCGACGAAAGGACAGGACAGGCACTTAACCCTCCACTCTTCTTGCATCGTACCCTCTTCCCCTTCATATTTCCTTTGATTCCTCCTCTATCCAAACCCAGATATGTTTTTTTAGATTATTGAGTTACATTCTTTCCACCTCATTTTTACCCAGTTGCGGCGACATTGCAAGGTGAATAGCGCCCTGGAGTTTCTTACGGCCGCCGAAGCTGCTAAGGAGTTTCCCTCCCCTCTTAGATTCTTTTTTTAGTTTCAGAGTGTGACGCCTTTTCTTCAATCTTCCTCCCCTTTACCATTAGGAGAAGATGGACGACGCTGGCTTTCTCTTTCTCTTATTTCCTGATCGCTCGTGGTCGCACGATCCGACTCCCCTAGCTTTGGATATTCTTTTGATTTGCCTTCCTCCGTGCTGCGGTAATTCGTTCGGATTGCATCCCTTTTCTCCCTACTTTTTTTTGGAGACCTGGCTTTTTTTTTTTTTGCTTTCCCCTGAAATAGAGTTCCTCGCCGGTGTAGGGGTTCCCCCCAGCAGACCTTTCTCTGCAGTTTCTGGCAACCCGTTTCGGTTATTCTACACTTTTGCTGATGCCCCGACGGGTTTAAATTTACCTTTCTCATGTCTCGAACACACACTATCTGATTTTTCTTGATCTCTTTTTAGAGACTTCAGCATGAAGTTTTTGTTTGACCCATTTCCCGGATTTGGATTAGGTCCTTTATTTCGACATACGCTCTATTCCAGTAACTCCGTTTTTTTCAGACACGTTTTTTTTTTATTCATTCCTTTCCCTTATTCCCTGAACGAGCACGACCTTGTTCTTGAAGTGGATACAACGTCCCTCCTCTTCATTTTGCGCACATTTCTTGATTTCTCTCCCTCTCCATTGAAGTAACTTTCTTCCACTTCTAGCTTGGTTGTGGATTATATTGCCGGTGGTGTGCACTCTTTTAGTCTCCTTCAATAGAGCCGTAGTATGGGCCAGTAGTTGTGTAAGTTCCTCACCCAGATTTTTTTGTAAGGGGCTTGTACTTCGGAAAGAGGTGTGGTGCGAGGCCGATTAGGAAGAATCAGAGTTATTTTTTCGGTTGGGTTGTTTTTTGGGTTCTGGAGATGGTGAGGGTTTTTAGTTTTTTTGGTTGGGGGTTGGCCGTGTTTTGTTGGTTTTTTTTTCTTTTATTTTGTGCTCTTTTTTTTTTTTGGTTTTTTTTTGGTTTTTTTTTTTGTTTTTTTTTTTTGGTTGTCTTTCTTTTTCGTTTTAATGTGACCCCTCACCCCCTCCTCTTGTTTAACGCAGTTCTTTCGGCATGATGTACCTTTTCCCTGCCTCTTTTCAGCTCTCTACGCTTGACCCTACTTTTTTATCGTTTTCCCCCATATCGTTTTTCCCTCCTTTTTACTCTGCGAATCGTTCCCTTGACTTTGTTGACGATTTTATTCACAATCCCCCCCCTTTGTGAAATCTGCCATTCCAATTTTTTCCCTTTTAGATAGCTCTCAGCGCTTGTGTCCCTTTTTTGCCCCCCTAATCATCGTCGACCGAAAGATGAGTCCTCCGAGCTGGCGCACATGGGCAGCTTTTTCTTTCCGCTTTCACGTTTGTTGGACAAAGTCTTCCACTTGGAGGACTTTCAGTCACGGCCCCCCACCAATCGTTCTTGACCATTTCGTTTGAAATTCCTTTTTTTCAGAGCCGTCGTATCGAAACAAGGTTCGACCCCCTTTATACCAACCCACCCCCCCCCCCCCCCCACCAAAAATGTCCGATGTCGAATGAAGTTGTAGTTTTTTCAAAGAAACTTTCGGTCTTTTTGAGTTATTCTCTTGTGTTAGTCTATCTATTCCCGGCCCCCAATTCGTTTTTGTCCCTTTTGTTCCGCCGGCGCAGGTTTATAGCATTGAGTCCCCCTTAATCGGTCATTGTTTAGATGATTATCCCCGTTTTTTTCCCACTTCATATGCGGTCTGTTCTTTCCTTAAGTCAGTTTTTTCTGCTCTCTATCCGCCAGCCCATTTCAACCTGTGTTGCTCTTACCCTTTCTTCCCATGTTTGCAACTCTCCTTCACCACTTTTGCACCTTTATCCCCTCTTCCCTTAATACCCTGATGATATAACTCCCCCCCCCATATGCCTGATTCTTTCCCATGCGCGAACAGAACCTCTTATGTTTTTAGCCCTCTTTCCCTCAGCGACTCCTTTGTTTCCCCTCTTTTTCCTGATTTCTTTTCTATTTTTGACGTAAGTGATTTCCCTCCTTCTCCCTTGCGTCGCCTGCGTTCCACCCAATGAGGACTTTTCCTCTAAGTCCTTTCTGTAGCTCCGGTAACGACACGACGCTTTTTTAAACATGGACCCCCCACTTTTTTCTCCATCTTTTTTTTTTTCTTTATTTTATCGTGTTTTAAATTTAGCGTTTTTTTTTTTTTTCACCAACTTTCCCATCTCGCTTTCCCCTCCCTCTGAAAAACGCGCCGGCAATTTGCAGATGTTTTTTCTTGCGCGGCGTGTTTGGATTTTTCCCCAGATCTTTTTTTCACTTTAACTCCCATCTCTCAGGGGACTCCCTGTTACCCGTGCCCGCAACAGAACAAAATCCTATCTCTGATATTTTACTCCATCCTTTTTTTGACGCTCTTCTTAGAGCTGATTTTTTTCTTTTGCTTATGGAACATCCTTCACGTTTGCATCTTTATGACTTTCCTTTCTTTTTTTTGTAAACACTATCCCCGCCCCGTCCCCTTTTCCCTTTAGGTTTTGATTCTCACCCGTCGGCTTTTTCAGCGTTCGCCGCATGATCCCCCTTTCCTCTTCCCGCGCTTTTGTTCAGTGACTTTTGTGTACAGCAGCTTTTACGCCCCATCTGTATACTCTTCCCTCATCCAATGCCATCTCCTATCGCCAGGCTTCTAACAGGCTTTCTTTCCACGTTTGTTTTTCTTTCTCAAGCGGATATTGTTCTTTTCAGTCACCTATGAGAGAATTCTCTAATTGAATCCTTAATGCATACATTAAGTATCCCAATCGAGATAGATGCCAGTCACGTTTTCATGCTCGGATTTTTGTTAAATTTCTCCCTGTAATTAGTTTTAAATTCCCCTAGTTCAGGACCACCGGAACCTTACCCCCTAGGAATGGTTTCCTCTCCAGAAGACCTCTCAATAGATTCCCTGTATCTGTTGCGCCCCTCCTCTCAGATGTCCCTAAGACCAGAAGCCGCTGACAATATCCTGATGTTGCGCCTGACTCCGTTTGCAATTACGTTCTTGCAAAGCACCTGAGTCACTAATTTCCTCTAGAGATTTGAATCTTTGCGCATCCCCCCATACCCCCCGAACGCTCCTTGGACTCTTGAAAGTACCTTTCTTTTGCCTCCATTTTTATGCATCTCACACCTTTTATGATGAACCTCTGCTCCCCCCTTCGTTGAAATGACATCTCCTCCAATCACGTTTTCTTTTCCCCTAGGTTGACCAGCTCTCCCTCTGAACTTGTTCACACCCAATGAGATCTTCCCCCTTCCCCCTCATTCCGGCCTGAGCATCCAGTATGACGCATTCATCCCTCTTTTGGCGCACTCTGGCTCACACCCTTATTTTCCTTTCCCCCTATCAAGCGCTAACAAAATATCGATAGTCCCCTTTTAGTCCCCAATTTTTTTTTCGCTTATTATATGCTTCCTGTTCGCTACCTTTTTTTCTGCTTCTATCTACCCCCTCCTCACTTCGTTCTTTTTGCTTTTCACTCCTCCGTGTCTCCGCACTGTTTCCCCCCCCGCCTCA
>Ga0179593_1427285_pt1 | contig 11036 bp, 17 predicted proteins | sample CZODoug2_1_08_16_FD_185931 | JGI IMG/M metagenome (GOLD analysis project Ga0179593, IMG submission 185931) | Vadose zone soil fungal communities from Angelo Coast Range Reserve, California, USA - CZODoug2_1_08_16fungal (PacBio error correction) | ecosystem: Environmental > Terrestrial > Soil >... | reverse complement strand
TCCCCTTCCACTTTCCCCCACAATTTTTTTTATCCCCTTTCCCTTTTCCTTCGTTTTTCATCATGGGGTTGTTTTTTTTTTTCCTCAACTTTACTCCTCCCCCTCCTGTTGTTACTCCCTTTTTTCATCTGTATTGTGTTCCGGTTGTCTTTTTCAGTTTGACAGGTGTCCTGCTCATTCCCGTTGTCTTCCCTCTTGTAGAGGAATCCCCGTGCCCTTTTTCTTCTTTGACACCCCGTTTTTTAAGGATTCTCCTCCCCCCTGTGACCTGGTGATTGATTGTTGCCTTTCCCCCCCCAATTGTTTATTTTCTGGCTTCCACTTCCCCCCCCCACGTTCTTGCCCAATTCCTTCCCCACCCATCATGGTTCCTCCCCGCTGCTTCCTCTTTTGATCCCCTTTTTTTCCCTCGTTGAATCCTTTTTCCTTTTCCCAGCGGTTCTCCCTGTTCTTGTTTTTAACGGACTGTACCAAATTGATCTTTTGCGTCCTCCTCTTTTTTTCCCGTTGGGCCTTATGCTCCGCTTCTCCCGACCCACTCTCCCCCTTTCCTTTCCCTCTTAGCGGGCACGTTTTCATTTTTAAAAGCATTTTCTTGGTGCTCTTCCTCTTTCCCCACGATTTGTCGGCACCGACCTCGCTCCTCCTGTGTCCACCTTTCTTTTTTTCCGTTGCAATGGACTATCTTTTTTTTTCTTTCTTTCCCCCGAAATGCCCTTAATAAGCGCTGGTTTCACCGTCTTTCTGTCGCCCCCCCTCAGCCCATGCAGGTTATTTCATTCTACTTATTGGCCGCAGCGTCTCCCAGCCTGGTCGTGTTTTTTTTTGTTTCCCGGTCCCCCCTGTAATCTGATTCCCCGGCGACTTGCCTTTTTCTTTTCATGCGGCGCACTTGGGAGTCACACGGGCCTATCTTCGTCCGACCTTTTTTCCCCCCCTCCTTTGCGATACCCCCCGAGGTGGCTCTTTTTTTCCTTTTTGGTCCTCCCTTTTGACCGAGTAAACTTTCCTATCCTTCCCCTCCTGATTAACCCCACAAGTAGCGCATGCCCCCCTTCCCCACTGATTTTTTCACGACATCCGCACTGCATTTCCTTTCCTTGAGGTCTCCCCTCCCTGGACCCTTTGTTGTCCTTTCAATGTGTCTTTTTTTCTGGTCGACACTTTCCCAGTGCCTTCCATGGTGCTTTCATGTTGACGTTGTTTTAACAACCTGTGGTCCAGACCTCTTTGGAGTTTCTTCTCCCCCCTTTTCCAGAAACTGCGTAGGTCTATTTTGCCCAATCACCCTGATCTTCCCTTTCCACCAATCGTAATGTTGACAACTGCGGTTTGTCCCTTGTTCCACTCCCCTTTTCGCCCACTTTGGACATTGGTTATTCCCTCTCTGTTTTCCCCTCAATTATCGCTGGCACTCTCAATTGGAGGTTTGGCATTTTTTTTTACCCGTCGATTTCAAGCGCGACTTATATGTTTATTCAGTCTTGGTCTTTTTTTTTTCTTTTATGGAGAGGGTAGTGATTCCCTCTCCTTTGACTAGTAATTTTTCCACTTTGTTTTCTTCTTCCCCCTGGATCTCTTTTTCGTCCATCCTTAGTTACCCTAGCTACTCTTTTTTTCCCCCCCTGGGTTTTGGTCGCCCCGTTGTTACTTTGACTTAACCCCGGCACCAACGTGCCGTTGCCCCTTTTTTTCTTTTCCCGTTGCATTGAAGGGCACCCCCACCCTCTACCTTCGAGCTTTTCTTCCCCCCATGGTCTCCATCCGCCAGAGTTACGTTGTTCCCTCCGTTTTTTTTCGCCATTTTTCCCTTGCGTTTGCCCTCCCTTTCCGTTTTGTACCCCTTGTTTTTTTCCCCCTACAAGATCCGCGCCTTTCCCATTGGCCCACTCGGTCTGTTCAGGTTTTTGAAACCCTTCCCTTCCTGTCTGTAGAGGTCTCCCTAGACACGCATTGTTACTTTTTTTTTTCCCCCCTTTTTATCTTCGTGAGTCCAAGGTTGACCTTCCCTCTGTCTTGCCCTTTTTAAAGGACCCCGTTCAAGCCTCTGTGCTGACGGGCTTTTCCCCTGACCTTTTGCACCTTCTTTCTTTGCGACGGCCTGGTTCTGGCTTGCCCCTTCGGCTCCGTTCCCTTCCCCCCCCTTAAATATTGCATTTCAAGATTTTTTTTTGCGCTTTGATGCGGTAGATTGTTTTGCTTTTGTTCTTATCCTTCTTTCCCCTGATAGTGCATTCAATAAACCTGCCTTTCTTGGCCGGGACATACTGGGCTTGCAGAGTCTCATCGCGAACCACTCTTCTTCCTCCTCCTCCATCGCTCCTGTTGCAGTCTTTTTTTCCTTTTTGCAACCCCCTTTGCCGGAAAGGTTGGCCTCTTGGTCACCCCTTGAGGATTTTTTTTTTCTTGGCTTTTTTTTGCCGGACATTTTGTGCAAATCTTTTTTAGACCCTCCTCCCCTACCTTCCTTTTGCCGGGCACTTGCTTTTTACATACGTGCCGATGTTTTTTACTTTTTTTTTTAGGTAATTCCGTGAGTGGTTTTTTTTCTTTTTCTCCCTGCTCCCAAAGGGGGTTGAGATCTCCGATCGTCTTCCGCCCGGCTCGATCCTTGCTTGCCTTTTTTTCGTTCCTGCACCCAACTTTTTGGCCCCCGGTCACTTACCTTTTCGTTCTATCGTTCACCCGTCTTCTTCCCACAATTGAATGCTTTCTTGTTTTTTTCCTTTTTTCCGTGGTTTGATTTTCCCTTTTTGATTGCTTTAGACCGACTGCTTTTTTGTTGTGTCCCCTTTCCCTTTTTTGTGGCCCCCCACGCTCATGTCGCCACTTGTTTTGTTTTCCCCTTGGGAGCTTTTTCTCCCCCTCTTGGCGGTTTATCCTATCGGTTTTCCCAAGTCTGCTGGGTTTATCGATACCAAGTTCTTTTTTTCTCGATGACACTTTTTGGTCCCGGATCCTCGGGCCACGTTTCACCTTTTTCCTTTTTTTCCAAACGCCCCCCCCCCAACCTTGCCCCCTTATGGACCCGTCACGGGTCTGTACCTGTTGCGTCGTGCGGTCCCTGATTTATGTTTTTAGTCGTCCGGTTGTGACCTATCCGACCAGTTTTTTTTTCTGCCTCCCCTTGGACGTGAATCTATCTCCTTCCCCTTTTTTGTCCCGGACGAGATTCCCCCTTCCCCTGATATTCCCCCCTTTTGCGATCTGCTTTGTTTGACGCTTTTCTTCTTCCAGGATTGTCTGGCCTTTTTTGGTTTCCCTTTCCAGTATTTGTACGTTTTTCCCCCTTGTATTGCGTTGACAGTGATAAGCTTGTCCCCGAGACTTTATTCCTGCTTTCTATTTTTCCACCTGAGACCTTTTTCCCCGTCAATGGAAGCCTGGGAAACGTGCCTGCGATTAAGCCACTAAGGCGGGTTTCTGTCTTTTTTTCTCTCCCCGGTTTCAACCCCAGTGAGGCAGGGGTCTGGCTTTGCCACGAACCCGTTCTTGCGCACCATTGTTTTTTTGCAATTTCATCCCCCCCGGTGGTTTGCCTCTTGATCCTGTTTTTCCCTTTCGGCTTCCTTCCCTTCTTTTGACATGATGTCGGGCCCGCCCCCCCCGAGTCGCCTTTTTTTGAACCTGGGTGCCTCCCCCCCCAATGCTTTTAGCGATTTTGGCGTCGCGCCGTTTTCGGCCTGAGATCCTCTCCCCCCCCAACGACGTTCTTCCTTTCTCCCAAGTTGTTCACCCCCCATTTACCCCCTGCTGCTTTTCGTGGGCCGCCAAACTTTTTTTTTTTGTTTTTTCCCCGTAACCCAGTTTTGGGCCTTCCGCGAGTCCCGGACCATTCTTCCGGCCAGTTGCCCTGTCCCATTTTGTTCCTTTTACATGTACTCACTGGTCTAATTTCTTCCTCCCCTCTTGTATGTCGTCATGCACGTTTTTCAGGTTTCATCCCCTGCTAGTTCTCTTCCCCTCCTCGTTCGACCCTGCGCGCTCCGCCCTTGGATTCAGTCCCCCCTTTTATTTGCCCTCATGTATCCTTTGTTTGGTTTTTTTCCCACTACCTTTCCACTTCAGTGTCCCCCCTCCTTTTCCCAACCTTGTACGTTTCCCGACTTTGCTTCCTCTGATTCTCCTTTCTCCCCAGGGTTGCGCTTCCTGGTCGCTGGTCCTTTACCGTTTTAGTTTTCCTTTCCCATGGTCCCACTCCGGTATTTTTCCCCTGCCTTTTTTGAATTACAGTAGCGCCGATCAAATGTCCGCCTGGTGTTCTCGGCTTTCCGGCCCCGCCACCCCTTGAAACCTTTGTCCCTTTTTCTGTTCCAAGTTGTCCTGTCCCTTACTGATTGCCTCCCTTTTTGGCTGCTTGACTGGGTCCTGGCACTTTTTGCCACGTACTTTTTTCTGTTTTTTTTGCATTGCTCTTCAGGTATCGATTAGTTTGCACCCGTTTGTTTCCCACTAACTCTGGTTTTTCGGTGATGCCCCCTGGTTGTAAGAAAGCTTCTTTTCTTTTTTTTTCACTACCACTTTTGCTTTCCGAAAACCCTGAACGGTTTTGCATTTTTTTTCCCCCCCGGTCACATTCGTTTGCGCTGGGACCAATCGACTTTTTTTACCATCCCTCGCTCTAAGCCAGTCCCCCCCCCCCCCCTTGAGTACCCCTTTCAGACAGCCAACAGTTCGGAGCGCTGATCGGGGAATCCTAGAATGGTTTTGTGTTCGAAAAGAGTCGATCGCTGCTTTCTTCCCTTTCTTTCCCTTGGGTGTACTTCCCTTTGTGCGGCTTTTTTTCCCCATTTTTCTTTGGGTACATATGAGGTCCAGACCCCTTTTTTCCGTATTCCGGTTTTTTTCGCCCTGTACCTTGGGAATTTGCCGTAAGTCCCCCCCCCACGCCTTGTTGCCACCTGCCGTGGCTGTCTGCCCCCCCCCCCGGTTTTTTATGCAGGGGCACTTCGTTTCCCGGTTTCTGTCTTGACCACCCCCTTCCTTTCAGCCGCCCCCCTCCCAGTTTCTGTCACACCTTTTTTTTTGACAACCTTTTCTATTCACCTTTTTTTTGAATTTCCTCCAGTATTGGCACACAGTTCCGCCCCCCGCTGGCGGGCATTTGAAAACATGGCCAACCCCCTTCATTTTTTTTTTTTTTTCACCCGCCATCCTTGTTCTCTTCCCCCCGCTTAGATTTTTGCTTCGAGGCACCCATTGGCCTTCGATTTTGGTTTTTTCCCCGTTCCATTCCCTTTTTTTCAGTCTCCCATGTTACCTTCTTCTTTTGTTTTTTGCTTTTGCTAGGAACTCTTCCGCGTTGCTTGCGGCTTTTGAATTCAATTTTTCTTCTTTCCCCCCATGACTCGGGCATTTTTCCTGATTTTTGGCGGTTGGCCCCGCGGGATCCGTTGCGCGTTTCAAGTTTTTCCCTTTTCACCCCAGCCAAGCTTTGCTCCCCCACCTCTTTGATGCTAGTGGTTTCTGTTACCCCTGATTTTTTTGACTTGGGGAGGTGGAGCATGATGGTGGGTTGTTTCTTTTCTTTGGGCGATAGTAGCTGAAAAATAATTTTTTGTCTTTTCGTTTCCTCCCCAATCCTTGCCTTTTTCTTCTTGACCCCCCATTTATTACTCCCACTACGTGACTTTTTCACTTTGATTTCCTGGTGCAAGGTTCCATTTGGGTTTCCCCCCCGTGTGACATCCCTGTTCTGTTCTTTGTTTGCTTTTCATCGTTTCCCCCACGCCCAGGGGATCGTCAAGTTTTGCCTTACATTTAACGTGTCTTTTTGGTCTGGAGGAGAATTTTTTTGAAGTTTGTCCTCCCAGTTCTCGGCGGTGCAACCATCTCTTCGCCACTTGGCCTGTTTAAAAGCGCGACAGTTTTTTTTGTTGCTGTGGTCCGTTGCACAGAAGTTTAGCGCACCCCCAGTTCCCCCCTTTTTCTTCCCAGCCATTTCCCATTCCAACGATTTTTTTTCACTTATGCATTTTCTCTGCCTTGGTTTTTTTCATATGAGCTCTGCCTTTATGAACTTTCTTCCCCCCCTTAATTTGGAGGCGAACTGTTTACCTGGTCCCCCTTTTTTACTGCTTGGGTTGCCGAGCCTACATCACCCAACCCCGCCCCCATGCAAAGTTATGTTCATTCGTTTTTTCAAGAGCGGCATTTTTTTCTCATTCGATGACAACCCGTGGCGGATTTCCCCCTCGGAAGTTCTGTGTTTTCTGGTTTCACCTGGGTGGTGTTGTTTTCACATGCGTGATTTTTTTTCCTTTTTTTTTTCCCCCCCCTTGTTTCCAATACCCCACAACTCCAAAAACCTTACATCTATGTTGGCTTTCCCCCTGGTCCCCCCCCCCTCCCCTGCGTACGTTACCTATTGTCTGTCTGTTTTTTTGCCCGGATCTACCATTTCTTCTTGCCATTTTGTTTCTCTTTGATTTCCTTCCTCCTCCGTTGTTTTGTGTTTGCTTCTCTCCCGGCCCCGATCTCTCACCAGCCTGGGCTCTCCTTTCCCGAGCGCATCAGTTAGTTTCTGACGAGCGAGACGTTTTTTCACTTTTTTTTCCCGGTGTTATATGTGGTTTTTCTTTCCTTAAGCATCCCCGGCTTGGTCCTCGTCTTTTCCCCCCGTGTGCAGTCCTTCTGTTCGACCCGTTTTTTTGTAATCGTCCTAGACCGACTCCTGCCCTTGTTACCACCCTTTTTCCTCCTCACGGCCTTTTTGTCTGATTCGCCTCCTTCCCCATGGCCTTGCCTTGCTGTTGCTTGTATTTTGCGTTCATCTTTTTTTTTTAACCTTGATTGGCCCTTTTCGGTAGAATTGCGATCCCACGTTTTCCGCGGAGTCATCAACGGTGTTTTCTTTTTTTTTGGATGTCTTCCCCCTCCCCCCGTAGGTCGTTCTTGTTGCTTCTTCCCTTCCCCCCCCAGCACTGGGGATTTGCCTGTACTGCGAATCCCCTGCTTGGTTCCCTCGGCGCGCACACTCCCCCCCCCCCCCGACCTGTGGTTCGGCCTTCCTCTCCCCATCGTTTCCATTTATGTAAACTGCCGTCCGTCGTGGGCGACGGTCCCTCTTTCTTGAAGGCACACTTGCGCGTTCCTGTTCCCCCTCGCCCATTTCCTTAACCTTTTTGCATGTTAATACGTTTTCCCTTTTTTTTCCGACTCAACTTTGTCCTCCACTTGCTTTTTGAAAAACGCTCTGTGGTCGCCGAAGCATGAGTCCCCTTTAAGATACGTATAAGTCCCTTCGGACCGCTGACTTCCCTCGCCTTTTCGATAAGCCAAGTCTCCCCCTAACATCCTTTTTCTTGTCCCGTCCTGTGATGTATTCCCCTGACCAGTCCCTGAGGTTCCACTTCCCCCGTATTCTAGACATGACTTTTTTCCCCTCATTTTTTTTATTTTCATCCTCGTTTCGCTTTGGTAGTGCGTCCTGTCCCCGTGGCAATCTCCGAAGTTATATTGGACACGCCGCTCACCATTTCCGATGCCCCTGGCAGTGGCCTGGTGCGTTTTGTAGACACAGACCCCTAGCCGTCCTTTCCCGCATGTGGTTTTATGCCCTCGGTTTTTTTTTTTTGTTCCATTGGCTGGCTTTACCCACTGTTTTTTTTTTTCCTCCCCTTTGTTCCATGTTTTTTTTTTCACGTTTGGTCACCACCTGTTTTTCTTCCACCCCTCTTTTGTTCTGTATTTGCCCATGTTTCAGTTCTGTTTTGTTCGGTGTGCCCCTTTTCCCCGATGTCAGTCAATCCCCGTCCTTTTTTTTTCCCCCCCCTTGCTTTTTTAACTTCCAATTTCCGGGTGCGAAAGCCTTCAACCGTAGCCTATTGGATATAGGCCTCTTCGAGCAGTTTCGCCGCCCCCACCGTTTTCCCTTTTGGCCGCCCCCCCATATTTTTTAAGTTTGATTTCTCTTTTTTCCCTAGGTTGTTTTTTTGTTTTCCTTAGAAGTCCTCTTTCCGTTCTGCCTACGCCTTTTTCGGGGTTACCCGTGTTCTGTCTGGACGCTACCTCTTTTTATGTTTTGCCCCTCATTAGCCTCGTCCCCTGCCTTCTTTTTTTGTCTCCGGCCCGCCATGGAATTTGACACGCCCCTCCTTTGTTTCCAACAGGACTTGAATGTTTCTTCACCTTCTTGAGGTGTCCCTTCTGGCCCGGACTCCTTTCGCTTGAACCCACTTGTGCCTCACTGCTGCGGTTGTTCCCCCCCCTCCCACCTTTGTGACCCCCCCCCAAGTTCAGTTCCCCCCCCTGTACTTTCTCAGAAGAACGTGGCAACAAAACCAGTGTTTTTGCCCTCCCCCCCCACTGCCTTTTGTTTCCCGTCAGCATTGTGAACCCTTTTTCCCCGTGTTAATTTCTTTTTTGTAGGGACGGTTTTCCAAACTCCCTTTTCTTGTGGCTTAGAGTAGGATTTTTTCCGTTAGCCAGCGTTGTTTTTTCTGACCATTCTTTTGAGTTCTTCTGATGTGTCTTGTGTACGTTCACCCGTCGTGCTTGTCCCGAGGCTGACATTTTTTCAGTTTCTTTCGTGCCCCCCCAATGAGACCCACAGGTTCTACTATGCTGGAGTTTTTGCCGAATCCCATGAGAGGTTGGTGCCCGACGTCCTTTTTTTCCGTTTTTTTCTTTTTGTCACCCGGGGCGTCTTACTTTCTACTTCCCACCCCCATCCTTTTTCCCCCCGCGTCTTTCGTTGGGTCGCAGCGTCCCGTTGCCGTAGGCTAGCGACATGTTTCGTTCCCCTTTCTTATGTGCCGACGTAGTCTCTTTTGACAAAAAAACTGCTTGTCAGGCGACATCGTCTTGTGGTGCCCTCGGACCATTTTTACTTCTATCCAAGAGTGATCCCCCCTCTTATTTCATTTGCACTCCCCCCCCGGTCCCAATGGTTCCTTTGGTCCCCTTCTGCTTCCCGCTGGGCATTTTTCCCGAAATCGTGATTTCTCCCCCTTCGCCAACTGGCCCGTTGCCTACCTACGTTTTCGCTGGTCTTAGGACTTGCTTCAAGTCCTCGGAGTGGAATCCCCCGCGCGTTTTCCCCAACACATAGGACATCGATTGGTTTCACAGTTCCCCGGATACCTTTCAGGTTGCAACCCGCCTGTTTTTCCCCGATGAAACTCAGGCTTGGTTCCCCGGACATCTGTATCAAACCCACCCTCCCTTCCTTCTGATATCGGCACGTGTAATTTTGTCTCTCGCCATCTCCACAGCTCTTTTTGCGTTTTCCAGGTTTGCAGGAGGGACATTTGATTGTGGGTTTTCCTCAACCCCCTCAGCCCCCCTTTGCCGCCACCCTTTTGTTTTAGTTCGATTATCACCCCTTGCCCCCTAACCATTTTTCAGCCACGTACTTTTATGTCTTATAGGTCCACAGTCCTCATTTCGGCTTGTCCCCAAGGGCGCGAGTGGAATAGGTCTGCCCCTTATTTGCCACGTTTGGATAGCTTTTTTACTGCGTTTGAATCACTGTCAAAATCCATCCACCCACCCCCCCGGGCAACAACCTTCCCCACAATATGGTTTAACTTTTCCCCGGGAGTCCCCGGCCTCGTCTCTTTGCCCTTCTTCTTTGCGGGCTCGGTGGCCTTTCCTGATCCCCATGAGATTCGCCACTGTCTTTTTTAGCCCTATCTGGCGAATCTTTTTTCCCTATAATACGTTTTTGTTTTTCGCGTAGTGGATTCCGGTCAGATAGGCGTGCACCCCCTCACGTTTGGCCTTCTCCCTTTTCCCGTTTCGACGTCGCTCTCAGGGATGTCCAGCCGAGTCCCTGGGTAATTTCTTCTTAACTTCTTTTTAGTTTTCCCCCGGTTTTCGTTTTTCCAGGATTCGCGTTGTTCCCCTCTCTTCGTTTAATTTTGTGTCCTCGTCTGCCCATTCGTCCACCTTGGTCCCGAATAGTTTGACCGACCGCTCCTTTTGGACCCCTTGGTCGTCTGACCGTCCACTACCTCTGCCCGTTGGTGATTACTCCGCCCGGCACCCCCCCCCTTGATTTTTTCTTTCTGTGATCCCCACCCCTGGCCCCGTCTCGCATTGAAGGAAATCTCGAATGGTCCTCTCTCCCCCCTTTCAGAGGATAAGAATTTCCTCTTTTTTGTATTTTTGAGACACGAAGATTTCTCTTCCCTTTTTTTTCCCGGGCTGGGATCAGGCCCTTTCTCCTGCAGCGCTTGGGCGACTCCCCTTCGAGAACAATCGATCCGTCTCCCCCTTTTCTCCCCGCGGCAAAGTATGTCACCTTCCCTTTCCGATCCCGTCGTGGGCGAGGTTTGAAAAGATTGCGGCACTCTGAAGTTCTGTTTTTACCACTGTCCTTTTTCCCGTTGCCAGGAAATAGCGGATCCGCTTGTTTCTTAATGAGTCCCACGTAGCCCCCGCTGATGTCGTCGTATCACTCTTATTCAGCTCTCATATCGTAAATATGGGACCGCTAAGTCGCCGTGGCCCGCTCCGCACGACTTCCCTTATGGGGCTCCTTTCCTTATGACGCCCGCGCCCGCTTAGTCACTCCGGGGCCGCCCAGAGTACGCCTTTCCATTTTCTTTCTCATTTTTCCTGAGAGTATGCGCCCCTTTTGACACTTCCCTCGAACTTTCTTTTTTCTTCCCGCCGATTAACCCTTCCGAGCGATGACGGCAGTGGTCTCGCTTTCTACGACCCCTTTACGAGGGCCAGAAGTGCGTTTTCTCCCCCCCCGCTCCCTCCATTGAGGTTGTTTTTTTAAATTGCGCGGGTTTAGAGGGGTTTGGTCTTAATGTTTTCCATTTTTTTCAGTGTTCGCGTGTAGAGGATTGCTTTGTTTCCCCAACGTTGTCTCAGATCTTTGCGCTTCTAAATGGTTTTCAGCTTATTTTGTGACTTTTCCTCAGAACCGATTTTGAAGAACTTCCCTGCCTTTTTTTCACGGCTTTTGTCACATCACATTCTTGGCTCTCCCCTTGGCATAGTAGCTATCTGGACTCCATGTACAGCCCCTCCGAGTTGCCTCCTCCCAGTTATCACCAGGAAGACCTTGTCTTTGCATGCCC
>Ga0179593_1312109_pt1 | contig 11036 bp, 13 predicted proteins | sample CZODoug2_1_08_16_FD_185931 | JGI IMG/M metagenome (GOLD analysis project Ga0179593, IMG submission 185931) | Vadose zone soil fungal communities from Angelo Coast Range Reserve, California, USA - CZODoug2_1_08_16fungal (PacBio error correction) | ecosystem: Environmental > Terrestrial > Soil >... | reverse complement strand
CACTTCTCCTCCGGACCTTAAGGGAGTGTATAAGTACTCTCACTTCCTTGCTAACCTCTGGTCCACCCGCCTCTCCATTCTTATGGGCTTCCCTCTCCCTAAATTCGAAAATTGTTAGAGAGTTTACTTACTTCGCCTTTTTGTCGCATAGATGTGCCACTCCGAGCAAACCCCGTTCAGCTGCGTCCGCCCGGGGCAGTCAGTGGTTTCCCGTCCCCTTATTGTCGTGAGTTCTCCTCTGAGAGTGAGGCTTTGCGGTTATCGCTTGGAAACGACGTTCCAAACCGTCCGAAGGTGACCGTCCCTTCCAGAAGCTCAGAGTCGACGTTCGTGGTTCTGTTCCTTCCCTATTTTTGCTCGCATTGATTGTCCTCCCCCTCTAGACCTCCCCCCCCCTCCGGCCACGTATTTCTCCCGTAGAACTGGCTCTTCTCGACGCCGCTCTCGAGAAGTTTCTGATCCCCTTCTTTGCAAGTTACCACTTTTCTTTTGTAGGCTGTCGTACCGCGGTTGTGTCCACTTTTGGACCCCTCCCCCCCTAGCTCCGCTGGCAGGAGGCAATACAGTCCGTGTGATCCCCTTTCATTATGACCCTTTGCGCCTCGTTTTTCCTCATGTCGTGCGCCCCGTGGCTCACAATCTCTGCGAAGGCCGTTCCGATTTCTGGAATTTTCAACTCGAGTGTCCACCAGCGGCTGAATTTGCGGGCTCACCCCACCTAAGGGCGCGCCGCTCGTACAATTTTATCGTCCCTCTTCTACTTAATCGTCCTTTCGACTGCTACCCTCCCAAGAACGAGGAGCTGAGTCCTAGGAATTTTTCAAGTGCTTCTTCCTGACCGGCCAGCTCCCACATTTCTTCCCCCACATATGCAGCGGGTGACCCCTCAGCCCTCCCCAAGAAAAGGACTAGGTAGCCGTCTTCTTCAAAGTTCGTGTCTTCGGTGAAATAAGTCCTTTCCTTCGGAAACTACGTTAAGCCCTCTGTTCCCCCATTTTTCTTTTCCCTTTCTTACTAATAACCGACTGACTTCACCTTACCATGTTAGGTTCTTCTTTCCCTTCTGACTCCCCTCCTTTTTGCCGTATTCTTTTAAAGTCCCATGATTAAATCAATTTGCGGGAGTCTTTTCCCAACGCTTCATCACTTTCTTACCGATGAGATCACCCCTTACACTCTCGTACCCACTCCTCTGGACTTCCGGAAGAATTTGACAGCGTAGTGTTGTCGGACAGTCCGCATTTTTGTGGTCACCCAATGGTTAGACTCCTCAGTCTTCCAGTCTTTTGCCCCGATCCATCTCTGCTTCGATGGTCCTCCCCGATAGCCAACCCCTGCCAGTTCAGATTTGTGAGTCTGACGTTTAAATTGTAACTGGCATTGTTCAGGACTTTCAATTGAGAGACTCAGCACGCTTAAAGATCTGTTCCCCCATATGAGGGCTTTTTGTTCACGAAAGGAGGCCGCATTCCGACGAGTCACGCGCGACACATGATGACGTGAACTTTCACCCTTCCTTCGTTCCTCCAAGCTTTTTGATTTTTAGCGACGACGTGTTAAGCGTCGCTCCCCCCGTCAAACTCCTCCCCCCCCCAAAAGATTCTCCCAATTTCTGCCACCATACCCAACCCTTGCCACATCCCTCTCCCGTACTCAACCCCCCATAAAGACAGACCATACTACATCGGGCGGTCACGCCCCTGCTCTTCCTCTGTGACTCTCTCCCGATGGGTGACTAAGCCGCACTCCCTATCCCCCCCTTCCCATGGGCTAGGCCAAGTTCCGAGTTGGCCCTCCCCATGTGAAAAAGCAGATAGTCCCCAAGGTCCCCCCCCCCCGTCCGTTATACTGCCACGGCCCCCCTCTCGTTTCCGTTAGAGAGCACAATACTCTCCCTTCCTATCTTACCCCCCCCAACTAGAACCAAGATCCCTTCGCCCAAGGCCCCCATTTTCATCCGGTCCGCGAAGAGAAAGTTCCCATCTTCCATCCCCACGCACCCATTACTACCTCATCTCCCGACCGCACCCACTCTGAAGAACCCAGGTCTCCTTATTCCCGCTCGTCCGGCCACGAGCCGAGAGGCGATCGAGGTCCCCTCCGTCTGGTTAATTCCCCCGCCGACACAGACCTTACAACCTCCCCCTCTTTATGTAAGTTTGCTTGGCTTCTCGTCTAAAGACAGGTGAAGACAGCCCACTTTGCTCCGCCTCTCTCTGCGATACGTTCCCTCCCTTGCACTCCCGTAGCCAACAACCCCACACCCAAAACACAACCACCCACCCCCCCCACCCCACACACCCACCCTGTTTCCGTCCCAATTAGTGATTGAGAAGCTCTTGCCCTGAGGATGACCATGCTCTGCCTCCCGGACATCGGTGATCACCGTCTGTTCCTTTAAAACCCCCCCCGTTTCGAGCCTGAGGCTCTCTGTTCCCTTCAGCTCGGTCTCCTCCCGGTGGACTGCGCGTCTTTCGTAGTTACCTCGCGCGTCACCCCTAAGAAAAGTGACTTCCGCCCGGGGCAACAAGGTCGTGGAGGCTCTCCCTTCTAGCCTTCCCCACGGAGTGCATTTCATTCAAGTTCCACTGGAACCTTAACATCCCCTCCTTACCAGTATTGTTGCCCTATAACATCCCCCGATATCTACCTCCTTTCCTCCCCAAGATTTTTTGGTCCGGGCACCGCGCCTGATCATTCTCCTTCATCCGCCAGAGTTGATGATCCCGGCTTCACTGGCGTTCACGCCGTCTTTCATCCTCATAAGTTCTTTTCTCTGCGCCACCCTCGGTTTGGATTCAAGGATTAGAATGAGCAGCCCACGAGGCTTCTTTCCCCTGACTCGTCTGGCTACTTGTCCTTCCCTTCATTTCGGTGGTAGATCTTTTTTTTAATTTTTTAGCCCAACAACAGTTCCTGTAATAGTGTAACTGGTTATGTTCCATTAGTGAAGAGGAAGTCCCAGTTTTTTTTTTTTTCCCTCCTTGGCCACTTGTTGCCTTCTCTCCTATTTCTGGGATGAGAGATGTTTTTATTTTTAATCGATTTTTCAATAAGAGCGCGCGCGGTCTGCTCCCTCGCTTCCGTTGTCAATCTCCTACCCTATTCTGCGACAATCTAGTTGTTTTTCCTACTTCCAGTCCGGTTTCAACAGATGGTGTTCTTCGAAAGGCCCCTGATGATTCCCCGTATACCCCCTGGCCCCTTTCCCCTTTCGAACTTTTCATTGCCTTCGTCAACACCTCCTTTATTCCGTAGAAGGTCAGAGGATTTTCCCTCGCGTCCCCTGGCCCTCAATGTATCCCTTTCTGCCCCGTTTCGTTAGCCCTGACGACGCCTTGTTCTTTTTCATAAAGAGGCGTTGTTTCCGTGCTTCTCCTTCCTAAACAACCCCTCGGATGAAAGCGATCTTCAGCTCTTCTTTCCCCCTTGCCCATCGTAGAAACCCTTACGTCATAGCTGTTGTTTGAGTTCTTCGGTCTTTCTTAGTTATTTCCTTGACTAGTCTAGACTTCGCTGAGTTCCCTAGGGAGACCCTATTGCGGGCCCCCCCTTTTCCTTTTTAGAATTTTTACGTTTTTTTTTTTAGACGTGTTATATTCTGCCCTTCTTACTTTCCGTCATAGGTCTATTGGAGAACTGTGTTTCCAGTTTGGCGTAGTATGGTTTAAGACTGTGTGTTGCGCTTCACCGAGTCTATGTCATATCCATTCTAGTTTCTTTCTTCAATTTATAACTTTTGTCGACCCCCGATCGCTATTCGATCCATTTTTCTACAGCAACCTTCTGGCTTTATTGGTTGTCTTTTTGGGCTTTACGGTTGATAGTGTTTTTTTCTTTAACCCTTGTGTCTGCTTCGGCGTTTCTCCAAGTGTGTTGCCCATTTTTCTAGCAGAACACCGCGGCAGACCTGAGAAAAACAGAGTTTGTCGAATTCTGGGTTAAGTTACAACAGTTCCCACTCACTTTCGCAGTCATTGACTCATCACGCTCGCCCTGATCTTTCCAACCGCTATTTCTAAGTTTGCGGACCTGCGCTCTAAGCGGGTCCCTGAAGAATCAGCCCTTTATTTTCATCGCCGCACACTTTAATTCCAGGCGTGTTGTACGTATCTTGTCCCCCCAAGTTACGATCTTCAGACGATTCACCCCCGCATTTTTCATCTGGCACAGTGTCTCCCACTTCTGTCCAAGTGAAAGAAACCCCGCCTTTTTCCCCCCTTTGATTCACACTTCCCTCCTTCTTCGAGTGAACCACTTTTCGTGACTCGTGCAATCCTTTTTATTGATGCATATTTAGTTTTAATTTTTCTTCTTGATTTTCCTCTGTCTTTCCCCCCTCTCGCAAGGAAGAGGCTTCCAGCACTTCCCCCCCATACTCTTAAGTATTCGGTATCCCCTGTCTCTCCTCGGTTGAAGTTAGGGTTTTGACCATTTTCCAGGTTAAACCCCATGCTCATCCCTCTACCTTAACGTGATTCTCCGTGGTGACAGGTGGTTATTTCCACTTCCTCCCCCCCTTAATTTATTCGACGGCCTACCCCTTGAGTGGCTTTTGCGCGGGGGACAACAACCCCTAGATATGTTTTGGTGCACGGAACTTTTTCGTCTGTACAGAGCAGAATCCCACTTTTCCCCAATCTGCCTAGTCCAAAAATCTCCCCCTGTTGCTTGTGAGGGGGAACTACTTCTATGCTGCCTCTTCCGTTTAGGAGCATAAGTGGCTTTTGATTAGTTTCCGGCAGTCTCCCTGTTCAGACCCCCGATCCCTGATTCCGATTTCTATTTTTTCATCCCTCGTGGCGGGAATAATAGAACGACGTTGCCTGCGGCCTGGCACGACGTTCCTCTTTCCGAGGCGCACCCCGGTCCCATGTCCCCCGTCTTCGTTGCAGACGTTCATTTCCCTCGTCGAATTTGAACCCCCCCCCCCCCCATGTGCACCCTCTAAAATCCTCCCTCCCAGAGGTCTCTGTTTTCTTCCTTTTGTTGCTCCTCTCCGCCAGTCTTCTTATTAATCTCTATACTCGCCAATACTTTTTCCTGGGTTTTTGCCAGGTTATAGAGTTTTTCCCACTCCTTTTCCAGAAGGACACGCCCCTCCCTAGAGTATCGCTTATTCCTTTACTGTCCTACTCCCTGCAAACGTTCTGTATTTTATGTCCTTCGTTTCAATCTTTACCCTTCACATAGATGCCGCGCCCTCCCCCTTTTTTTACAATTCCCCCCTCCTGGTTTCTTTAAAAGGATCCTTCCCTCTCCTGCCCCCCTCCGCAGCATGAAAATGGGTGATAGTTCTAGCAAACCAGTTTCTTACTCAACTATGTCTTACGTAACAACCTCTTAACCATGGCGATTTAGATCGCATCCACCACTTAGAGTTTTTCCTTCACGAGTATTGATGCCGTTCCATCACAACCCTTTCCCTCTTACTCGACAGAAATGGATTCTGGATAAGGATTTATGTCTTCCCCCTTTCCTCCTAGCCTTTTCAGACCTTCCTCCGTTTTTTTTTTTGATATCAATATTTGCCCCCTTCCCCCCATGCCCTTTCTGACCCCTTCTTGGTAGCGTACGTCTACCTTTCCGTCGCAATTCCTTCCCTACTCAAAGGCATAGAGGGAGTTGATGCTTTTATGACCCTTCCCCCATTTTATTCTTTCATCCCCCTCTTTCTTAAAGGGTTTGTGAGAAGCGCCGATCCATGACCTATTTTCCCTTTTCGAGATACCAACCCCAAACGACTCCCTTTTTTCCCCGAACCTGAGGGCGTTGTAGAGCTTGTGCGCGGCGGCTCTGGCGGTGTACGCCTTGTTACCCCTCCCGTCCCCCCTGACGACGTTCCCCGTTCCAACAGCATTCTAAGAGACTCTCCTCGTTTCGTCGTTTTTTGAAGCGTTCTCTTTTCTCCTCTTTTTTTATGGAACCCCTCTGATGAGTGACCCCCTCCCCCTTCCCGTCTGTGCCGTCCTAAAGTGTGCTTTTCTATCCCTCCGGACTGTTTCTGATGCGAGGGCCCCCCCCCCTTCCAGTTTCCCCCATCGAATTTTTCTCGTAGGATTGTTCTCCGAGTTGGCCCCTTTTTTTTTTCAACAAATTAGAGAGAGGGCAATGTCCAACGCGCAACTTCCGGGTATGAAGGTTATTTTTCCCTTTTTCTGACCCTGTTTCTCCGGGTCGGTGCGCCCCTTCTATTCTCCCCTATTCCGTTGATTCCCTCCTCGCGGCAAGAAAATAGAGACAAGCGTTTGACCCTCCTTTTCTGTTCGACTCAAACCTCTTATCAGCCTACTTCCCCTATAACAAAGCAACCCTGCCTCCAATTCAGAGCCTCTCCCCTCCCCACTCCCCAAGTCTCTTTCTGCCATTAGGAAATCTGCATTTTCTTTTCTCGCCCTCCCTTTTTCTTCCCCCCCCCATCTCCAGGTTTTTTCCCCCCTTCCTCCTCCCCCTTTTTCCCCCTAGAACTTCGTCCATGAAATTCTAGGTTCTTGCGTACTCCCCCTCCTTTCCGTCTCGGACAAATGAAACGGTAAGTAGTATGCGCCACAATTTTTTTAGCGTTGTCAGCCCTCCTCTCCTCTAGATACTTATACACGGTATCTTTTTAGGCCAGTTTTTCTCTGAATGAATCTTTGGCACTCGATTCCATCACTTCCCTTCAGCCCTCCCACTCCAGGCCACTGCATTATCTGAGCCGACTCCTTTTTCGATAAAGAAGAGGAATTTGCCGCCCTTGCCGTTTTGGCTGGCGTGTCTCCTTTTTTTTCCCCACCCCCCAACACTTCCACTCACCCCCCACCCCAAAGCCTCAAAAAACAACCCATAGCCCCCCTCCCTCCCCCCGCTCAAGGAGGTGAACCTCTCCCCTTCTGCTGTTCAATTTTCCATTTCCTCCACCCCTCTTCAGAAGGGCGAGTCCTTCCCCTTCCAGCGTATCGTTAAAGCCTCTTTTCTGAGATGTACTTCCGCCTCTCTACTTTCCAACTGCGCTTTCTTGTTTTTTTTTTTCAAGTCTTCCCCTTCCTGAGAAATTTTCCGTCGTCCTCAGTACCCGCCCCCATTGCGTTTGACTGTTTACCGTTAAAATTCTTGTCCTCAACTTTTTTTGTTTTTTCTAGAAACTTGAGTAAAGCTTTATTTGCAGCCCCCCTCTTCACACACCCCGCTTCCATCCCCCCTCCACAATCAGACCACAGGAAGTGTATCAAAGTAAGACCCCACAATCCATACGAACTCTCCATTCTTCCGTTAACCTGGATCTTTCCTGCATTTTCCCGGTTGATGAAGTCCAACTCCTCCTTTCCCTTTCCCCTGGTACGGAAGAAAGAGAGTGCCTGCGCAACCCCTTCCACCTGCTTGGGTACCTCCCTCAACCTGGACACCCGTTTGACCCCCTCCAAGTCGAATTTCCGGGACGTTTTCGATCCAATCGTGAGTTAACTCGACTCCTCCCTCCAACAACATACATTGATAACCTTGGCCCCCGTTTTTTTCCAATTAGACCGATTCTCCTATGAAACTAAGTTATACTCTTTCTTCAAGAAAGTAAACTATACGTACCTGCATCCGTCCGGTCATCAACCACCTAATCCCCTTGTTTTATGGCAACACGCCGGGAACGATAAGAATCGGACGATCGCTGTTCAGATTTTTATTAAAAGAGCCCCCCACTACAATCAGCTTTCTGGCCTTCATCCTTTACTTTAAGCTTCTCCGCAGACATGGAATTTTCGTACTTAACCCTGACGACTCCCCCTCCCTCAGCCGCCCGGTCCGCAAACTTCACTGATATTGCTTTTCCGTTTTCCTTCCTCAGCTGAGCGCCATGTATACTTTTTCCCCTCCTCCTTGGGCAGAAAAGAGGTGCTTCCGCGGTTCCTTGACTCACACACCTTTTTTATCTCGCGCCTTGCGACGTTTTGACCCAAGCGCTCCCTTCCCGCTCTCTGGATTTTATGTAAAACTAAGTTTTTTAGTCAACCATACTACATATGTTCCTCCTAGCTCTCCTGACCAAGGTCGTTTACTTACTCCTCCCTCTTCCCAACTGATTTTCTTCACTAACCTTGACAATTTCCCACCCCCCATAATAAATCAAGGGTTTGAATCAGCCCCCCCCCCCCCCCCCCCCCCCCCCCCCCCCCCCCCCCACCCCCCCACCCCCCCCCCCCCACCCCCCCCCCCCCCCCCCCCACCCACCCCCCCCCCCCCACCCCCCCCCCCACCCCCCCCCACCCCCCCCCCCCCCCATGACCCTTAACTGAGATCTACCTCAGAAGGGAGTATTTATCTTTTTTACTCACTCTTCCTCGGCCACCTTTTTTTTTGCCCTCGCGTTTTTTTGGAGGTAATCCTCGAAAGCCTCCCCTTTCCTCCTTCCTCTGTTAATACACTTTGGTTTGTGATGATCTATAATGAGGTTCGGCACGGCTCCTTGTTTAGGGAACACACATCAGGAGGTCTCCCCCTAAAGTCCCTTTCGATGACTCCCGACGTTCCCCTGAAAGCATCCGTGCTTAATTCTCGTCCTTTTCCGGTAGCCCAAGGACTTTCTCTTTTTTCTTTTGTAGTTCCCGCGGGAGAGTCCTTCAGCGGTGTAGTCAGAGGCTACGTAAATTGACCTTTTGCCCGGCGCGCTAGGTCTGTCTTGTCGCCTTCCTTTTTGTTGCTTTGTCGTTTGACAATTCGAAGACGCTTGTCCTCTACGAGCTTCCCCTTTTTCCCTTCTCTCCTTTTCTGAGAAAGTTTTTGGGTTCTTCGCCCGGCAAAGCCCCCCCGGCTCCAATTATTTTTTCGTACAGTGATGGATTTCGTGAAATCTTTTTCCCTTTCCTCGACCCTACAATCTTTGCCTTCCGCCACCGAAAGTTCTCCCTTGCCGGAGTTCTGAGTCTGGCCTGCTCCAAAGTTACCTTTTTTTCCAGGTCTTCTTCCTCAGAAGACGAAGGCTCCTTTGTTTCCTCACTCTGCTGTGATGTTATCTTTTTTATCTCCACAAACAGAGATGAAATCTTCGCCTTCGCTGTATCCGTCCCCTCCCTTTCCCCATTACGATCCCCTGGAAGGATACTCTTTGTTTGTTAGGAGCCCGGGGCCTTCTCTCTCTGGAGTGATTGGAATCTATACTTAGTCCCGGCTTCCCGAGTCTATTGCTCCATCCCTGTGTCCCAGTGGACATGAAGGGACCTCTCCCCCTTTATTTTATATCGTTTTCTTTATTGATCGAGCAAGAAATTACCTTTCCCAAGTGGTTTCTTGAAGGCCTTTTGGGTCCCTTGGAGAGTCGTTCCGCTCCTTGTTTGTCAGATGACCAGACGTTCCTCTCCACCTCCCTTCTTATTTCTATCCAAACCGGTCTAGCAGATAGAGCGAACGACTTTTTCCTGTCCCCTCCCCTTGGTTTATAGTGCGTTTGTTCTGGAAGTTGATAGACCCTTTTGGAACAGTTTATTGGAGTGAGATCCGTCCTACGTGTTTTTGGTTTTAGGTTTCTTCACTTCCGAAACCTCTTCTCCCCGAGCCCCCACCCTAGTGGAGTTCCCGATTCCTTTTTCCAGTAACCTTCACGGCATGTGTTGAGAGTAATTCTTTCCCCCCAGGCCAACCTGCGCCGAAGGCTTTTCACCACAAAAGACATACCTCTTATGTTTCCCCCCTTTTTCTTCTGTTTTTCAGAAGGTGGGTCTTGACTCGACTTCCTTCCCGTAGGATGCACTTGACTGTGTTGTCTGAGCGTGGAGGCAGCCAGAAGATCTTTTTTTCTCCTTGTCAACGCCTTGAGAGGTTCGAGGTCTCCCTGTTGACACTTACGGTCCAACTCACACGCACTTGAAAAGTCGGTCTTCCCAAATTCAGTCTTCCTTTCTATTCCCCCCCCCCCCCCTAAAAGGTGACCGCGCTCCAATCCTCTTCGCGCTTTTGATGGATTATTCCCGTGATGGATGATTTTTTCGTTAAGATCTCATACGCTCGCCTCTGAAATCATTTTTGCCCCGTTATCTATGAATATTAGGCTGACCATGTCCCCCCCACCCCCCCCCTTGAGTCGCCTGATCTCACCTTCCCCCTTTCCTTTCCTCGGGGATTTTAAAGAAAAATCCTCCTTTTTTCGCTCCTCCCTTTAATAACCCATAAATGAATTTTTCTTGTTCGGGACTCTTCTTCGGGGGAACCCACCCAGTTTTGGTCATCCCTGTCAGAGTTGGACGCGTTTTCCTACTCCCCCCCCTAACGCATTCTCACCACTGAGACGGCGGGTTCCCGGGGCGGGTAATAGTTTTTTCAGATTCCTAGTTATGATAGTGCTTTTTTTCTCAGTGCTATCCTGATATTTTCCCTCCCCTTAAAGGAGTTCTTTTTCCCCCCTTCTTTTTAATCCCTTTCACTGGACCTATTCGCACCCATCGTTTGAGAGTTTTTCACACCTGGAGTTCCAGAGTGCGCACACGGGAAAACCGGCTTCGTTCCCTTCGAGTAATGGCCCCAGCGGTCTTCTTTTTCCTCCACAACATGGAACCTTTTCCCTTATCATAAAAGAGACAAGAGGCGCGGTGGGCCTGTTTTAGTTTGAGACCTAGGACTCAAGGCCGTGCGTCGATTCTCAGTGCAAAATACGTGCCTCCTTTTTGGTCCTATTTTTTCGATCTCCCTCAATATATTCCCTCCCCCCCCCTTCCCCTAAACCTCACTCCCCCCTGAGTTACTAGTCTTGAGCATTCTGGGAGTGGATTACGACCCTTTCCTTCTTTACTTTTCCAGTTCTGGTGTAAAGCGGCTCCACCAGAGGCCGTCCCCATTCCTCTCCCTCCCCTCCTGTTTGCGGGCCAAACAACTTTTCGCGTCCGCGGTCCCCTCTCTTTTTGAGATGCTACCCCCCTTCTCTCTGACCGAAGAGTGCCTGCAAGGAACCCCTTCGACCCAACTGTAGATTTTCCCCTTTTAATCAACGCACCAGGATCCGTTTCACGTCTGCTCCTTGATTTCCAACCGGCATTCCGAACGCCGGTCGGATCCGGCCGGAGCTTTGATGGTCC
>Ga0179593_1599038_pt1 | contig 11037 bp, 17 predicted proteins | sample CZODoug2_1_08_16_FD_185931 | JGI IMG/M metagenome (GOLD analysis project Ga0179593, IMG submission 185931) | Vadose zone soil fungal communities from Angelo Coast Range Reserve, California, USA - CZODoug2_1_08_16fungal (PacBio error correction) | ecosystem: Environmental > Terrestrial > Soil >... | reverse complement strand
TTCCGTTGCCGCCTCGGCGGTCAAGGGATGCAGTGTTCGGGTCACTTTGTGGTGTATCTGAGATGAGCTGCGACGCTTTCATGCGGCCCGGTGGTATTGCTTTGAGCTCTTTAGGAGGGGTTCCTTGTCACGCGACACGTGATGCCTGTCCAGCTTTTTTTTCCATTTCAATCATCAGGGCTTCTTGTTGCTTCGGTGCAGTTGGGTACCTATGGAATCACGGGACATTCTGGCTATATTCGAGTCGTCCGTATCTGTTTGCCGAAACGCTGCTCGCACGTTGGTCGGCGACTGGTTGCGGCTCTACCCAATGCGTGCTCCCTCCGTAATCGACATTTATTCGATGTTCGAACGCATGCGACAAGCATGCGACGCTGAGTCTCCACTCCTTGTAATCTATATGGAAGTTCATGCGTTGTGTTACCCCCACTTTGCCAACACTCTTGCGAAGTCCGGTTGGTATCACATTCAGCCTGGCGTTCTTCTTTTTCTTCGCTCTTTTCCTCTTAACTCAATATGCTCGAATCATTCCTAGGTGAGCTATCTTTCCTTCTTCTGCCTTGGGCTCAAGCTGTCTCCGTTCCCTTAGACTCATAATTTTCATACTTCCCATTTTAACCTGACCTTCCCTTTATTATAACCTGGCCTTTCCATGTCCTTCGCTTTCTCCTTCTTTTTTTTTCCAATTACTCACTCCTTCTCCTCGGATTGTACCTAACCTTCACCCTGTCTACTGCTCCCTCCTTCGCGGAAAAGCACTTCCTATATTTCCGGCGGCGCCCGGGTTTTTTCTCCCTTATGTTCGTCATCCCCTTTTCTTTCTTGTGTCAACGCGTTCCCCTCTCCCCCCCTCGACGATGTGTTCCCTCTCATCGTTTTCTGTGTCTTTTTCCTGTTTGGAATGTAGGCACTCCCAAAATGTTCTCTATCGTACTGGGTTTTTTCCCCCTCTTGGGTGCGTCCGTTTTGTTCGATTTTCTTTCCCTGTTTCTGACCTACTTTTTCCGTTATTTAGTTTTCTCCGTCTTCCTTTCCTCTCCCGTCGGCACGCCTTTCCTTCTGGTGTTATCTTCCTTCTACGGCCACGGCGTCCCCCTTCTCCTTCCCGGTTTGTCGTTCTCTTTCTGTGATCCTCGGCCTTTTTTTTTCTGTTTCCTCTTGTTTCCCACCAGTTTTTTTCTCCTAGCTACGCTTCTCCTTTCTCTTGTCTCTTCTCTCGATGAAATTAGTAGACTTCTTTTCCCCGACTCCCCAGGTTATTGTTTTCTCCATTTCATTTTTTTTTTTCTTCCTTTGTTCGCGCGGTCTTCATCCTCAACTATGTCCCTCACCTACCTTCTTGGGGCAATCTTCTTTCATTTTCTCCAAGAATCTTCCTTCCAGATTCTTTTGTGCCTTTCATCTCTGATCTTTTCCCCCCTTCCTTTCTGGTCTCCCTTTTTTTTTTTTACTGCTTTAAATTTTACCTACTCATCACTCGAAGTAAGAGCAGTCGACTTGGCAAGCCTTATCTCTTTTTTTCGGTCATACTCTTTTTTCTCTATCGTTACCCTTCCTTCCCTCTTTTCTTGGCGAGGAATTTCTCCCACCTCTTCTTTTTTTCATCTGACCTTTTTCCTTTAGCCACCCCGCATTCTCAGCAGGTGGTCGTCCCCCCTAGGGGTAAGATATTCACCCTGCGGAGCAATAGCCTGCTTTTACTTTCCTCTCCCCTTTCTTCTCCTGCCCCCTTTCTTCTCCATTTTTCGGCGTTCTCTAATCCATCTTTTTTTTTTTTTTTGTTCCTTTTGTCCCCTTCAGTGGCAATCTTCCTTCCTAGAGATCAACCTCATAGAACCTCCCCTTTCTCAACCCTTCCTTTATGTGTTTTTTTTTTTCCCTTCCGGTTAATTTTTTTTCTCCATGCAGACTTTATTCTTCCCTCTGCCCCCCTCTCTTCTTTTTTTCCCTCCCAACCCCTTCTTGACAAATGTCTTTTTTTTCTGAGAAGTTGTAGGATCCCTCTCCCCTTCCTACCCTCTGTTCTTCTTTTAGCCAAATCTCCTCTCTCTTCATGACTCTCTCATTTTTTTTGGTTCCTATTTTTCCCTTCCCTTGAATACCACCGGGTGGTCCTCCTTCCTTGTACACCCTCAAATTCTCCCTTTCAACTCTTCTCTTCCCCCTTTTTTTTGTCCATGGCCCGTGACCCCCCTTCGCCGTAAGAATATTCCTCTTTCTTCCCAGTTCTCCTCCCTCACTTCCTCCTCCCACACTTTACAATCCTTTTTCCTTCATTTTAGAGTTCTTTTATACCTTTTTTGGGATTGTTTATTTTCCTGTTTGGCGACCCCATTCCCTATTACTCCTGTTGTCCCTATTTTCTGCCCCCCTTTTTCCTCTTCTCCCTTCCCCTGATCTTCCTTTTTCTATTCTTTTTTTATTCCCCCACAACCTTTTCCCTTCTTCGGGTTGTTGAGTGATATATGGAAAATACTCACTCCATTATTTTCTTTTTCTATCCTCCCCATTTTTCCTTTCCTGCTCTTTCTCCCCTCCTCCATCCGTTTTTTTCACGCCCTTTCCCTTCTCTCTTTGTTTCGCGGCCGTCTTAGGCTGCACTCTTTTAGAACCATTTCCTTTTCTCTCACCTTTTACTCACTTTCTATTGTCCCTTTCTTTTCTTCGTATGATCCTCTTCTTTACAGCCGTTATTCCTTGGTCTCCCCTTTTTTAACATTGGATTCCCCTTTACCCCTTTGCACAACCTTATTTTTAGAAACCTTCCCCTTTCCCTCTTTTTCCTCTGTTGGTCCTTTTTTTTCTTCTTCCCCTTTCTCTCCACTCTATCAAGGCCCCTTGCGATTCTTCTCCCCTCTTATGACCACGGCTGGGTTTCGGAAAGTTCCCTTCTCATTGGTGGTGATAGTGCTTTTTCTCCTACCCTTTTATTCCTCTGTCCCCTTTTTCTTTTTTCTTTTTTGGGATCAACTTGTTCCCCGGACGAATACGTCCCTGCGCCTATTTTTTCCTTCTTCTCCAGCTTCTCGGTTCCCATCGGCCTTCCCCCCCTTTCCTTCCCCTCCCTGTCCTAAATTTCGACCAGTTTATTCGCAGACACATCTCCTTGCTGGAGTCCCACTCTCGTTGAGTTATCACGTTCCCCCTGATTTGAGACTCCCCTTTTCTTCCTATCCTCCATCCTTCCACCTCAGAGTCTACCAAGTTTCCTCTCTTTTTTTTGGGGAAAAACTGAAATTTCCTTGATGCCTTGCTTTGTTTTCACTTCTGTTCCGTACTTACCCCTCTTTCCTTATGAAGTTCTCCTCACCCCCTTGCCCCAATTGTCTTTTGTTCCCGCTGTGTATAGGAGCGGGCTCCTCCGAGGAGGAGGGCCATTTGCCAGGCGTTGAAACCGCTCACCCTTCTTCTGGGTTTTATCCCCTCCCCCTGCATCCTCATTGCCCTCCTTTTTACCCGAGTGCTCCCCGTCTTACCTCTCCTTCTTATGTATTCCCCCCTGGGATTCTCAAAGAATTACTATTTGCCCCTATTCCCCCAGCCTCCTTTCTTTTCCGCTCCCTTTTTTTCGAGACACGAAGTTGCTTTTCACTGTCCAGCCCTCCCCATTTCCTTGTTCACAAATGATCCCTCTTTCTGAATATCATAATCTTCTTCCGCGACGAATGGATCCTACCCCCTTTTTGTTCCTTCTCTTTTTCCTCTCTTTTTCCTAACAGGTCTCTTCCTCTCTTCTCGAACATAGTTTAATTGCGTACCCACGCTGACAGCTCCGCCTCTTTTTGGGACGGGATGTTTGTTTCTCCTCCACTGCGTTCCGGTACGCGGTCGTCGACGCAGCTCCTTTTATCCCTTATTCACGTGCTACAAGTTTTCCCCCTTCCCCCTTTTCACTTTCCCCCCCTCCCGAAATGTCTTGGCTTTTCTGCCTGGGACCTCTCTTAGTCGAAGTTTTGGGTTTTTTTCTTCTTGTCCTCCCCCTCCACCCGAGCTTTATGCCCGCTTTCACAATTCCCTTCCCCCCCGGAACCCCGTTTTCCCCTCCAACTTTTTTTTCTCTTCCCTCCACATGAGCTGGGAGTTGGCTCCTTTCCCTACAACCGGCGAAGCAGTTTTTAGGTCGTCTGTGTTTCAGTTTCTGTATCCCTTCTTTTTCCTTTCGTCTCGCACCCCCTCCCCTCTCATAAGCGCCGCTTACTTCCTCCCTTTCTCACCTTGCCCCATCCCTTTTTCTCTTCCTTCGCAAGCCATCCTCCTTGAAAAGTGGCAAGCCTTTTGTGTCGAGGTATCCAGTTCCCCCCGTCCCCCCTTACAGTTCTTCCCTTTTCCCCCTTCTCTTTCTTTCTACCGCCCTTTCTCTCCCCCTCCCCCCCCCCCTCGTCTTTCTTTTTTTTTCCCCCTGTCCTGACGCGACCTTCTTCCCTTAAGGAGAGCACCCCGTCTTAGCCTACGCCTCTTTCTTCCTGCGCCCCCTCTTCTGCACAAATCCCCCCTCTCCTTTTCCGTTTCCCTTCCTTTTTCTTTTTTCCCGTTTGCCCTTTTTCCTCTCTCCGGTGAAGCTGCACATACCCTTCCCTTTCGCGTAAAAGAAGCCATTTCTGTCTCGGATTCGCCCGACATCTAACTTTGAAAGTTGTTTTTTCTTCTTTTCCTTTGCAGACACTTTTCCCTTTTTTTTTTCCCTGATTCCCCCTTCCCCTCTCTTGGTGGGCATCCTTTTTTTTCTCCTTTCGATCACCCCCTTTGACGCGGAGTCGCTCCCCTTTTCCGGGCTTGCAAGCAGTTTTGCCATCCAGCAACAACTTGTCTCCCCTCTTCTCTACAAAGGCCTCCCTCCCTCCTTTTCGTCCTTCCTCCCGGAACTTTTCCCCCTCTTTTGGCGCTAGACGCAGAGGGTCCCCTAGGAAGACGACGCATCCTTTCCCTTTTCTCCTCGCATTCCATTAGACCTTTTCTCTTACTCCCTCTATCCTATTCTTTTATCTCACCTTTCCTTTCTTCGTCAAGAACTCTCTTCTCGCCGTGCAAAGCTATATATTTCCCTGTGGATTTGCAACGTATTGTATTTTCCTTAGATGACGCCTTTACCCTTTCGGATTCCCGGCTCCTTCCCTAGTCCCACGGCCTCTTCCTTTTCTTCCCCTCTTACTAAAACCTTTCCTTTTTTTACATCTCTCTTCCGGTCAGGCGACACTTATGCATGGGCGAAACTCGCTTCTTTTTTTCTCCCGCGCGCCACCATATTTTCCCCTTTCCCTTCACGCACAGGCACCTTTCCCCTTTTTTTTATTTCCTTTTCCCCTTTGTGGAGAGAGGTTCTTTTTTCCTCCTTCCCTGGAATGGTGCCGGGAGCTTTCTTGTTCCCCTCTGTTCAGTCGGAGCGTGTGACCCTTTTTGAGCCGTTAGCGCAAGGCATCCTATCGTGAATGTTGAGTGCTCTTTTCCTTAGAGCCTCTCTTCCCACCCATCTCCTTCAGGAATTTCTTCCCTCTCAGAAGGTAGGATACCTTCTCCTGTCGAGTCATTATCCACTCTTCCTTTCAAATCCACTGCCGCCTAGTATCATTTTTCATTTTCGACTATTCCTCCTCCTTGAAACTACTACTATTTTTCGTGATCTCCCTTTTTTGGTTTCCTTTTCCATGTGAGAGAGGTTTCCTTGAGGAGTTACGAGGCTTGCTTGCGGCGGAATTTTCCCTTATCTCTCCCTCTTGAGTATTCCTTTCCTTCCTTTATGATGACCTACTGTCATTGGGTCTTTTTTCGTCCTTTTCTGAGATAAAATGCTGCCTTTGGACAGTCAGCTATGCGCCGCACCGCGGGTCCTTCGAACTCATCTTTCCCTTTTGGGGCTTAGATTTATGGCCTTGTTTTCTTCTTGCTCCCTCCTCTTTTCCCTTCTCGCACGGGCTACCTCCTCCCCTCATCCTCCCCTACCCTTCCTGGCAACAGTTCCCCCATATATGGAGCCCCCCCCTACAAAGAAGCTTTTTCTTTCTCGACTTCTTTCAACTCTCTACCCCTTTTTCTTTTTTTGTGCACCTTCTCCTCCCCCCCAAGTTCTCATCCTCCCTCGGTAAATGTTCCCCGGACGCCGCTTTTTCTGTCCGAATGGAAGCTTTCTCCCGGAACACGGCGGCTTCTGGCCGGCGACCGGCGTTCTCCCTGTTTGGGTTGATTGTCTTTCTTCCCTTCCCTTCCTGATGCTTCCTCTCCTTTCCACGTCGCGTCGCCCCATCCCTTTTTGTTTCGGATTGGATTGCTCCCATCTCCCTAAGGCTTGGTTTTTTCTATAGATAGACAAAGGTTCATCCCCCTTATTGGGCGGCGACTCTCCGCTGTCCCTCTTCCCCCTCGCGGCAACTCCCTCTCTGCTCTTCCACCACTCCTTTCCTACAGAAAGCTTCGGAAGTGCAGCCCCGGCGCGCAGTAATGTGCTTTCTCCCACGTCCTTTATCTTACCTCTTTCCCTTCCAGTCACAGCCCTCAAAATTTTCCTTCCCTTAATGTTTGATTTTTCCCACGTTGGATTCCTTTTTTTCCCCCAGCCGGCGGTTCGAGGGAAGGAGAGGTTTTGTCGTTTGGTTTCCGCCTTAGCGGTCATTCCGCATGTCTTTTCCTCTTTCCCCCTTTAACTCTTCTTCTTAATATCATTCTCTTTCCCTTCCTCAGGCAACTTTTCATCCGGCACCCTTCGTGGAAGCGGTAATTTTCCTGCTCCCCTGGATGTTAAGTACTCCCCCTCATGTTCACCCTTTCTTTCCTCCACTAATCCCCCATCTTTCCATTTGTTCTCCGGGAAGTCTTTTTACCATTGATATATAGCATCATTGTTGCCTTTTCAGATGGCGGCGGCGGTTTTTTCCAAAGTATGCTTCCAGCGTTTCTTCTTGTCCAATAGTCTCGTTCTATCCTCCCTCCGCTTTGGGGTTTCTCCTGCCCGATGTTTTTTCTTTACCCTACAACCCCTTCACATTTTTTTTCTTCTTCTCTGTGTTTGTTCCCTCTTGGGTTTTTTCTGTTTTTCTTTTTTTTTTTTTTTTTTTTTTTTCCCGTTTTTTGTGTGTGCCTCTCATTCCCAATTTCCTTTGTTTTTCCCCCTTTCTATGTTTACTGCTTATTTTCTCTTTTTGGCTCTTCTGTCAACACCACTTCTCCCGATTGATTTTCCCTACCGGGTCTTAGACTTCCTCCCGTCATGAGCTCCTCTTCCTTTTCTTTCGCCATTTTGTTTTTTATCGTTTCCCCCGTTTTTTATCCTTTCTTGGTTTTCCGATGTCCTTTTCCCCTCTTTTTTGTGCATTTCGTGATCCTCCAAAAAAAGCATCTTACCCCCTTTTCAGTTTTGCACCAATTCTCCCCCCTCTCCGCCGCGTTTGTTTTTTTCTATCTTCCTTCGTTTGTTTCCGATTACTTCCCCCTTTTCTCTATTATTCTCTTTCCTTTTCACTCCTCCTCAATCCTTAGTGTCGAGATTGCTCTTTCCTTGTAGAATGGGTTTTCCTCGCTCAAGTATTTTTTTTTTGCTCGTCCACCGATTTCCCTTCCTTTCTGATCCTTTCCCCTCTTCTTTTCTTATAGGCGCACCGTCTTCCCCCCCTTTCTAAGACTGATACCTTCCCCGAGTTAACGGTCCTCCCTCAGCACAAAAGGCCTTTCGGCACTTTTTACGCCCTTACTTTCTCTCCACTTATATCCTTCTTCTAAGTCTTTTTTTCTCTCCTCCCTCCTCCTTCTCACCAATACCTTTTTCCGCACCCCCGGTGCAAACCTTCCTAGCAGAATGTTGCCAACTGGTCTGTTGCCACTTTTGATTGTTTACTCAACTCCTCTTATTTCCTCACCATTGATCCCCTTTGTTCCCCTTATTTCCTTTCATTCTTCCTTCATCCCTCCTTTTTTTTTTTTCCCCAAATGTAAGCAGCTTTTTTAGAGTCTGCCTTTTATTGAGCTTTCTAATTAATGCTCCCTTTCCTTCTCTCTTCCCTCTGATTTCAATAAGCCTTCCTTTCTTCCTCCGTGGTGCTCTTTCTATGTTGGTTTTTCATCTCCTTATTAAGCGTTTTTCCCTTGAAGTGACTGCCATGATTGTTCAAATTCTTTCTTTTTTTTTCCTTATACCTCCCCCCCTTCCTTTAGAGCCTTTTCTCCTTCATTTTCCCTCAATCGACCCTCTCGCTTTTAGTCCCTTCAAGATATGTCTCGTAAGATTCTTTAACAACTCTTTTTTTTGTCGCCATTTTTTCCCCCTCACCTTTTGTTTTCTCCCCTTCGTCCTTCCTCGACCCCGTTTTTTTCTGGATGTGCCCTCCCCCTTGCCTGGTTAGACCCATCCCCTATTTCATTCGCTCATAGCTTGTTTCTTTGTTCCCTCATTCCTTGATTTTCCCCCCCTCTTCCCCTTTTAAAGCTCCTTTCCCCTCCCTCCCTCCTCCCTCCCTAGGAATATCTTTCTTGTTCCCTTTAGACGTCAATGAGGGCTTTTACCCAAATTTCCATGGATTCAATTTCGTGAGCACACTTAAGCTCTTTTATTACTCCCTGGCCTCTTTCCCTCTGTATACTTCCCCTTCCCCCATCCCATCTATTGTACTATCCCTCCTACAAATAGACTGAACTATTCTCTGGGCATGAAAAACCTTTTCTTGGGTTGAGGAAAAGTGCACCCCTTGTTGCCCCCCTTTTTTTTCCCCCTTTCCTTTCCTTACTCTCTCTCCTCAAGGTTACGCGTTCCTCTTTAAATTCCGCATTGGTTATCTTCCTTCGAAGAATAAGGTCCTCTCCTATTCCCCTAGAGTACTTATAATTGTCCTCTCCCCTTCTCCTCCTCTTCCTTATTCTTTCTCTTTTTTCTTTCTCCAACCACAACACACCCCTTCTCTACTAATTTTCCCCCTCCAGTCGACAAGGCTTTATTCGCCGAATCTTTCTATCTGTGTATCATCCCCCTTCTGTTCTTTTTAGTTCCTTATTCTTTTGGACACCTAACGACCTATTCCGAGGTCCTCTTATAGGTAGTTTTTCCAATGAACTTGCATGCTTTTTTGTGGTGAGTTTCCCCTCCCTTTTTCTCCTTGCACCCATCTTTCCGCCTATAAGCCCATTTGCGTGAAAGACCTTATTGCCCAATGAGCGTGATAGGGCCCATGTTCTAGCGAGGACGGGTAGGCGCCCCCTACCTGCTCTATCCCCTTTTCTTTTGGTGGTGCTTTCTTTCCCTTAGATTTCTGATCCCTCTCCGCGGACGCTTTCTGGCCTTTCTTGAAACCGCCTATCCTCCGACCTATTGCCCAAGAAAATTCCTGCCGGAAAGTTTTCTCTCTTTTTCCTGCAGACTCCATTCTCTTGAACAATCCCCTTCCCCTCCTCGAATCATCCTTGTTTCTTACGAAACGATGTTGTCTCCTCTGGGGAGCAGTCATCCCGCCTCCTTTTTGTAAAGGTTCCCCTCTTTCCCCCTCCTCCCCCTCTTTTTGTTTGGCAACTCTCTTCAACATTCCTTTCCCTCTCACGTGGGCCCCTCCCGTCGGACGGGATGTTTACCTCCCCAATGCGTTCGAACAGCTCCCTTTTTCTCTCATTCCCTCGATACGGTAACCAACGACCGTAAGTGACTAGAACCGTCCCCTTCTCCAGCCCGAAGCGCACGCATCTCTCCTCAGTTTGGGCTCCTTCATACATTAAACCAGACGTCTCTCTTTGTTTTCGTCGCCCCCCCGGTCCCCTGTCCTTTCCCTATCTTCTCTTTTCTACCTGTGCCGAAGACTGTCCCCTTTCTGTACCAATGTTGAAAACACGTTTAGTTCCGGTGAGGTCTTTTTTCCTTCCAGAGTTTCAGCGCGTTATAGTAGCCGCTTACCATACGGCCGGGTGATCCTCATACCCTGCCAACAACCTTTCTTTCCCTCTTTCGCCATCCCTTTTCATCACTCTTCAATCTTCCTTTTTAGGAGGTCGCGGTTCACCCCCCTTTGTACTTCTCTTCCTCGCTAACGCCGCGTTCTTCTTTTTTCTGGTTTTCCGCCGCTTTCTGTACCCTTTTTCCCTTTTCTCTCTCCCTTTCTTTGAAGCTTAATGCATCACCTTCTTTTCCGCCGTTCCCCCCCTGAAAGCTTTTTTCCAACGGTGCCAGTCCCTTCCTCTCCCGGTTCCGACTTTTCTGCCCCACCACTTTTTCTTTTCTCTCGCCACCTTTTTTTTCTTCTCTCCAGCATTTTCCCCCACTTGTCACTTTTCTCTCCCGACCACCTTTGCAAGAGGGTCCCGGTTGCACTGCAGCGTTGCTTTTCCTTGCTTTTCTTTGCTCCCCCATTGATTCTAATTTTTTTCTTTCCTCGCCTTGTTCGGACTGCTTCCTGTTTCCCCCCCCCTTCCTCCTCCTTCCCCCGGCGCTCATTGATGAAGTACACCAGGCGCTGCCCTGAATGGTGAGGTCAGCTACTCGCCGATATCGCCAAACCGGCTTCCTTAGTTCCTCTCCCCCTTTTTATCCAATTCCCGTCTTTTTTTCTCCTCGATTAGTCATCCTTTATTTTTTCTCCCTCACTTTAGGAAAAGCTCTCCTCATCTGTCGCTATACTCAATTCCCCCTTTTCCTTTGAATTCGCCGCATTCGCTTCGAATTTTTTTTCTTCTATCGCTCGGTTTTCTCCCCCCTCCCCCCCCCCTCCTTTCCTTCCCCTTTTTTTTTTTTTCCCGTGTACGAAAATTTTTTCTTGTCTCTCTTTTTCCCCTCTACATTTTCCCCTCCTTTCTTTGGACTCCACTGCCTTTCTTCTTTTTTGGCGGATCTCCCCACGTCTGTGGAGATGACCCTCAACCATAGAAGTTTCTCCTACAGGCTTACAAGAGCACCCCCCCCGTTTGGTCACAGTTTGCCCTCTTCTTCTCCTTCTCGACAAACTCTTTACCTTGTCCCCCCCTTTTTCTTTCCTCTTTCAGGTCCGGCTCTGTTCTTAGTCCTTTAGAACACCGCCCGATGTTAACTTCTTTCCCTACTTTCATACCTGAATTACCCCCGGCATCCAGTTTCTTTTG
>Ga0179593_1441167_pt1 | contig 11037 bp, 8 predicted proteins | sample CZODoug2_1_08_16_FD_185931 | JGI IMG/M metagenome (GOLD analysis project Ga0179593, IMG submission 185931) | Vadose zone soil fungal communities from Angelo Coast Range Reserve, California, USA - CZODoug2_1_08_16fungal (PacBio error correction) | ecosystem: Environmental > Terrestrial > Soil >... | reverse complement strand
GGAGGCCTTTTTTTCACTGACCTCTCCTGCGTGGGGTTCGGTTTCCCGACGTAATCCCTTAAGCAAACTTTGTCTGTTCCTTCCACGCTAAGAATCAGAAACAGCTTGAGGGTCTGTGGCCCTCTTCTTGTAAGGGAGGCGCGTTTTTTTCTTTCTTGGAATTCAGAAGTGAGAGGGGGTCAATTTTCCATGAATTCCTCGTGCTCCCGGTCAACACGATGACGTCCGTGATTTGGGAAATGAAACCCAATTGGTTTGGAGGACCCCCCTTCCCCTCGCTCAACTCTTCTTCTTACTTTTCCCCCCTTTTAGGGTCGCGGGTTATGTCACCTCACCACCTCCGTAAGAGGCTTGATAACGGATTTTATAACAGATCGAACTCATTGCCTCGCCCGCCCGGACTCGAAGTTTTTGAAGTGGGTACCCCCTTCTTTTTCGATTTTTGATTAAGGGGCAAGGCCGGTGTCTTCATCTGCCGAGGAGTTCTCAGATCTTCCACCGTTTTAAGTTCGATCTTATCGGGCGATCTGGTGAAGGCCCCACCGCATCCTCTTTCCCCTTTTTCTTCCCGATTGTGCGATTTTGAAAAGCGGTGGCTTTTACTCGGCCCTTGGTCCCGTTTGTTTCCTTTTCTTCTCTTTTTTTAGTTGGTCAGTTGCAGTTTAAATTTATACGATGTGGTTTCTGGCGTTCGGGCTCTGCTCTGCTTCCTTCCCCGTTTTTGTTGTTCTCATGCCTCGCGGTCACAGGGCTTTCTTTCGTGTGGACGTGTGCACCTCCTTTTCATATAATAGGAATCGAGAGAACGTGCACACTTTTTTCTCTCTCTGTGACCTTCTTTTATACCTGGCTAGTCTCCCTTCCCTGACACTCCGGGTTTCCCCTTATTGTTCCCGAGTGCATAGTTATTTTTTCTTCTTTCGTCGCCCAAGTAGTACAGGGATAACAAGTTGGGCGCTGGTACCTTTTCCCCTTTTTTTTTGTTTTCCCTTGTGGGGTTAGTTTTTTGTTGGGCCCTCTCACTCGCCAAAAGGACGAGTGGCCGACGAAACCGCTAACCTGATCGGGGGACCTCGCTGGCGATTGCGTTGTTTGGGCGCGTTCCAGTTTCTTCTAAGTTTTTCTTCCTTATATTTCTGGGTTAATGGGATCTTTCTGTGTTGCTCAGTTCTTGCGGTTGGCTCAGGGCCGACTTTCCATTTTGGTTGGATTTTGGCCGAGGTCTCAACCCGTTCCCGGTTCTTTCTTTTGACTTTGAGGTCGCCTCGATTTCGATGGACAATCATTTGACTGAAGACCGAAGCGATGACCTTCTTCCCTCACTGTGATTCGGCGTGCCCCTGCCGGGTCATTTTCCGTTCTCTCCCAAGTGCCCGACCTGCTTCCTTCTGGACTCCTAGGTCGGCGTCCCATCCCGTTTTTCTCATACGGCCGCGCAACCATTAGCAGCGACGGCCGTAGGTTTGCTTCGCCTTCCAACCCCGCACTGAGTCCTTTTGGAACCCGGCGAGCATTTTCCTTTTTTGCGTTGAATTTTCTAGCGTCGCAGATTCTGCTCCCGAGTACGCAGAAAGGGCGGCGAGGTTCGTGAGTAGACTTGCGCATTTTCCTTTTAGTAGTTTCGTCGACGTCACCTTTGTTTCCTGCTTTTGCAGGAAGATTTCTTCTCCTGCCCCCCCTGTTCTCCCATCCTTTTTTGGTCATGGATTTTTCCTTCGCAAAAAGATTCTTTGTTTTCTTCCCCCCTTTCGTTCGAAACTCTTGAGTAGTACGACTGCGCTATCTAATCTCCTTCGCGCTTCCCCGTATTGCCAACGTGTTCCTGGGCCTTTAAGCTTTTAGTCGATACTGAAGGTGCATTGGTGAGCGCTTCGGAGCTTCTCGGGATTTTTTTTTACCCAAGACCATTTGTCAAATAAGGAGGACGCTCCGCTCCCCCCAGGGATCTGCACAAAAAACCCCCCCCCCTACCCCCCCACCAACCCCCCCCCCCAAACAACAAAACAACATCACAGTTGAATTCTTCCAAATCTTTATCTCCCTTGTCTTGACACTTAGAGCCTCGCGCGTGATTTTGTTGGTAAGAGATTCTCTCCCTCTCGATCTTCTTGTTTGAGCTTTTGAGAAGTTAATCATTCCTCCTTCGTTATCTATCCTAGATTTACATTCCTCCCTTGATACTTTCCTCCCCCGTCCCTCAGCCTAATTCTGACTTGATAAGTGCGTGCACCAGGCCTCTACTCTTTTTTCAGTCTTTTCTCCCATAGGCACAAGACTTCTTCTCGGCGTTTTTATAGGCTCAAGTCCGATCCCGATGTCATATCTTAGCGGTTCGATTTCCCCCCCTTTTGTCGAGTTCCCTTTTCCGTTTTCCAGTCATGCTACATCTAGCAGAGGATCGCAGCGCTCACCCTACCACCGATCTTCTTCCCTTCTTACGAAGATCTCTTTTCCCTTAAACCCAACTTGTCGACCGGATGGGAACGATCCGGATAGTCGATCGAGCCGTCCGTACCTCGACCGAGTTCTCCGACCCCCCGACGGCACACGTGGCCTCTCTTCACTCTTTGTTTTCCCTTTCGAAGTGATGTTCTCCTTTTGGTTTTGCCGCGTTTCTTCGCACGGTTGCCCGCGGGTTCCTGACTCATCGCCACTTCCGCTCCCCTTCCTTTTGCGACCCAGCTGACATGTCTTCTGTCTGTGACGCTTTTTTCCTTTTCAGACAGAGACCCCCTTTCCCACTTCCCACCCCCTGAGTTTTTTTTTGCGACCCAAGCATCGTTGGAAGAAGGTGAAACACTCACGACCTTTCATTCGGCTTTCGTTTTGGTTGATCCCAAATTCCTTTGCCTCCCACCTCTTTTTTGCTCGTGAACCTCTTTTTCACGGAGTGAGACCGTGGGCGGGACCTTTCCCCTGCTTTAGGTTCTCCTCCCTTTTTGAATTCGTATTGTCTTCGTTTCCTCTTTGTCTCCCGTTCGGCATATACAAGGAGTCGCCCCCCTCCTGCTACTTCTTGTCCGACACCGACACCGTAACCATTCCTTCTCGGCGTTTCTGACGACGACTCCCCGGCAGCGACATCTTCCCTTGAGGCCCACAAAATCCTAAGTGCACCTTACTCCTCCCTGTCTTTTCCTCGTTCCCCCCCCTCATCAACTCGTATTCCCCGCTCAGTCGCGCGGTGTGGGAGAATTTGAGGGTGAGAGGCTCGCTCCCCCCGCTATCCTCGAACCCCCCCAAAGACGATTCCTGCGTAAAAACTTTTCTACCAGTCGGCCTTGAGTTGATCCTTTCCTAAAGTTCCACGGACTCGAAGTATTCCCAAGAGGTCATCCTCCTTCGTTTTACCACGAGTTTCTTGTTCTGTACCTTTAATGGACACGGCGGGCGGTCCCGCGGCCGGGCGCCGCTCCCGTTTATCCTCGGTCTAGGAAATTTTACCCCACAGTTTTCCCCTCCTTTCCCCCCATTCTCCTCCGAAGTCTCCGTCTTCGCCGCACCCATTTTTGCACGACATGATTGAATCTAATAAGCGAAAAAAGCGCTGTTTCCCCAGTCCCCTACGTTTCACTTTTGAACCAATCCTCTTAAATGTACATCTGACCATTTGCCTCTTACTCCTGAATTCTTTCCCTGTTTTTCAACCTACTTGCTCTTCTCACCGTCTACCCTCGGATGCGGTTTGTTCTCCAAAACAGATTTTACGCCATCTATGCGAATCCATCCCTTTTGACTCGTCTTCTGCCCTCTCTCTACGCCTCTTTTGCATATCTATGCTCCCACCCGAAGTTTTCCCAAGTATTATCAGTCTCCGAACGGTCAGGTAATGCTTGTTGTGGGAGCCCAACGGACATGATAAGTCCCGTTTCGAGTTATTTCTTCTACTCCCCACGTCCGACGAATTTCAACCAGGCCTCGTGCTTCATGATAACGCCTTCACCAGTTTGTGTTTGATTTTAACCAAGAAACGTTTCAGCACCCTCTTTTAGCGATTTGCGGCAGGCCTCTCCCCCTCTCCGGGAGAGGTAAGCCATATGCTCTCTGCCTATCAATTCTTAATTTCCTAGCAGATGAGTGGCTGCTTATGCGCATTAGTTTAACACGAGGGAGAGTTCGTAGTCTTACCCCCGCCCCCTCTATGCATTTGATTTCCTCCCCTTCCCCTTTCACCGCAGATTGTCTTCGCCTACGTCGCTTGACCTCGTCTCAGCGGGCATCTTTTGTATCAGTTTCAAATCACTCCCGTAGTTTTGTTTCTGGAATTCTGTTTCATCGGGAAGCTCTAGTATTCCTTCAAACCTATCCCGTCACCCCGGTTGACTTTTGCCCTTTTTTTGTCCTGGCCTCGAATCTCTTTAGGACTTTCTATTTTTCTTTTCTGGACCCTCCATACAGGATCGTTCTAAGCCCCTTCACCTCTTACAGTATCCAGCACCGCTTCTATTCTTTCCCCCCCCTTTTTCTCTCTATTTTCGGTTCTTGATGACGGGGTCAAAACTCTTTGTCCTTTTAACTTGCCGTTATGCGCCTCCCTCGCAGTAGTTTCCTCCGATCGAGGCTTTCCGGAAACCTTCCCTCCCCCCCCCCCCCACATTCCTAATCGGGTTTACCGTTGGATTTAGGTTAGGAAAGTGAAAGGGAAACGTTTATCCCCAGACCTTGCCTCTTCCTAAGACGGACGAAGATGTCGTGGCGTGTCGGCTGCGACATGATCTGCTCCGCTTCCCGAAATGTGTCGTCGGGCGTATGATGCGGGACCGATTTGATAACGACATCGAATTCCAGTGGTGTCTTTCCGACGTCCGACTACTTTAAAATGTGTGAAAAAGACCCTCTCCGAATCCAGCAACGGAGTTTTTTAGAGGCTCGGCGTGATTCGTTATATGACTGCTTTTTCCTGGGCTTGCGCCGTTATTTTCTTGTGCCGGGTTCGGGCCCGTCCGCCGACGCGAGGCGGTCAAATTTCCGTTTTTTGGTTCCGCACACCCCACGCTACTTTGCGCACAAACATGAGGCTTCAATTGTAGAGTTTTTTTTCTTTTTTGAAGCATTCTTAAAGAAGAAGCTTTTTTACTGTTTCTTTGCTCCTCCGATCACGATTGGACTGCGCCATGACCCTGAAGTTGAAGTTGCTTCAGTTTCGAGTGCGATCTCCCCCGGAGGAGGTTCTTTTGTTCTGAGAGTCTCTCTCTCACCCGAGAGTAGTTCCGCGAGGGCTGGGACGTGCATCAGTTTTGTTGCCTACCCCCCCCCGAGAACTTTTTTAACGACGGTTTTGTAAGATCTTTTGATTCGAACAGCCTTTCTACGAAAGGTCGCTTGGGACTGGGTCCTCGTTATCGGAGGTAACCTTTAAAAGTCTTGACTTCCATGGACTGTTTTGTTTTCTTCTTTCTTCGATCTCTTGTCGAATAAGGGTCTCTTTTAGAGATCGCCGTGGCTATGCGGGTTTTGTTTTTGTGCAAAACGTTTTCCCCCCCCACGATTAAGTCCTCTGCGCAAGGACGTTACCTCGACAGCCCCTGCATTTGTAGCCATGGAGCCTTAGAACGGAGAATCCGTGGTGGAAACTCTTAGATTCTCCAGGTGAATTTCTCTTTGTGATTTTCTTTTTCGCATTAGTTAAAAGGTTTTTACCCCCAGTGGTCCGACTTTCACTCACCGTTCTGGGTGGGCCCCCACCTCTCTGTTAGTCGTTGGAGGACGCGATCTAAACCTCTACTATTTCACAGAAAAACCATACGACATCATCGGGGGCGAGGTGCTGATGAGGCTTGTTGCAGCCCTGTCAACCTAGGGGTTACGACGTTGATATCGTGACTTCTTTATTTTACTTTGTTAATTGGTTGCGACGCGTTACTGTTTGGGGCCGGGTGTGGGTTGGGGGTTGGGGAGTTGGGGGACCACCCATTTGGGGGGGGGTTTTCCTTCCTCTGCAGAGGGAGGGTTCATCCGTCGTCCGTTGGCGACAATGGCAGGTTGACGGTGCTTGTTAGATCATTAGATTGAGCAACCGGTGTTCCAGGGTCGGGATTTGGGCTCTTTTCCCACTTCTCAAGTGAAATGAGCGATGCCTTACGAGGGGTTCGGCTGGCACCAGTTCCTCTGAAGGCGGCCCGGTTCTCTACCCGCCGTGATCGCTTTGGTTGATTAGCACCACGGTAGGAGGTCGACTTGTGATCGGCCCCGTTGCTGAGATTTTATCGTTGCTCCCAGGCACGTGAGGATTTTCTTCCCCGCTCCCAACGCCCAATTTTTTTTTGTTTTAGGACCCTTCGTATGCATTCCGGTTTTGTAGGTGTATTTAAGCCGACTGGCTGCCCGCGTCCGACAACCGAAGACAGGGCTGGCTTAAAGCCCAGAGGGTATTTTCGGTGGTGAATTTTTCTTTTTTTTATTCGCCAATATGCAGCTCACCCGTGCTTGCCGATCGGCGACGTTCACCCATTCGAACAGCAGCCCTTATAGGGAATGCCGAGGGTCGATCTCCCTATCGGTGCGAGTAGGTAGCGATGATTTCTTCATGTTCAGCGGATTCGAATCTTCCCATTATCTGCCCCCCCTTTCGCGTTCCCTTGTTTGGTCGTGATTTTGTTTGCTCTTTTAATCGGTCTGTTTGGAGCGCTGAGATCTTCTCGGCCTATTCTTTTCGAGCCCACCGGCACGGATCGCAACGAGTTGGCCCGGGATCTAACCTCCTTTATGTGTCCCTTCTTGATTGTCCGGTGAGGCTCTGTCCCGCCCTTCGCGCTGTTGCGGGGTTCCCCATATTCCCTGAGCGAGTCCCCACGCGAGAGACTATGTTTCGCAGCCACGCAAAGTTAAAGTTAGGGTCGTGTAGTCCCTCCCCGATCTCTTCTTTTCCGATTTTGTGGAGGATTTAGTGCGCGCGGCCCGTGTCCCTGAAAGTCTTTTTCCCCCTACCAACTTTCCGATCTCTGTGGCGCGGCGTTGACAGGGAAAAAAAGACCTTTTTGCTTTCTTGATTCTCTTTTTTATTTCTGTCTCCAACGTGCTATACTTTTGCTCGATCCCTTTGTCAGTGTTTGGTTTCTTTGCCATCATGTTCGTTCCTCGAAGAAGCTTCTCGATCACCGACCCCGTAGAGAGGCCCAGTTTTACTCCGCTAACTCCCTTTTTCCTCTACCGGAGGGAAAGATAGAGCTATCTGTCTATCGCGCAGTCTTTCCTTCTACTGCAACCGACGTCCGTCCCAGGACTGTTTTATCCCGCGGGCACCAGGGCCAGTTTTAAACCGATAGACTTTGGTCGTATCCTTGCTCTCTACGTCCCTGTCGTCCCTCACTCGTGCGCCAGACTCTGGCGTGTAAACGCGCGCTTTGAGTTGCTTTCGGTGCGCGAATTCCCCTCTCCTTCTCCCCTTCTCTCCAAACTTCACCCCCAATGAAGGGTGCTCCACCCCCGACATATGGCGTGGCTAATCGGTACCTCACCCGGTCGTGGCGCGGTCTAGCGGCGGGAACTTAGCAACCTTTTTGTGTTTGGGACTCTTGGTTGATCCTATCCCGCCTCGGGCCCGGCGTTTGTCGAGTCACCGGTGGCTATCAGCCGTCACCGGTCGTCTTACTGAAGCTCCCTGTTATCGTCAACGGCGTCATATGAAGCTATCCCCCCCGGTTTCGCCAAGTTTGATCTGCCCCGCGACACCGACACCCCATTCCTGTTGTGACCGCCGCTACGGGCGTCCAGCCGAACGTCCCGTAAAGAAAAACTCTTCCCCTCCTTACTGAATCCCCTTGAGAAAAGGATGGTGTTACGCCACGCATCGCCCGTCGGGTTTTCGCGAGTTCTTGACTTCATGCCTGGTTGTTTCTCGGTTTCGAGGCAACAGTTCTGAACCTCCTATTCTTCCCACACCTTGTCCCATTTTGATCCCTTTAATAAGATCCCCTCCGCAATAAGATTCTATGCACAAGCGGTTTAATCGTAGTCTTGGTCCACCCCGGAGTTCTTTTGTAGGAGTATCACCCAATTGACCAGCCGTCTGTTCATGTCTAGCGAACGTGGTTCGCACACGGGGGATTTTTATATTCCCCCGTTGGGGGGGACGGTGCACTCCGTCCCCCCACACGCCTCAATATAAGGCCCTGCTTCATTGACTTTTCACAAAGGAGGAAGCAATTTGCCCATACCCCCCTCGCACTTGCCCGGAACGGAACCCATCATCTGTCCCCTCTAATAGTACCGTTACCCCCAGCTACATTTTTGCCGCGTTCCATCCGAAAGGCTTTGTTAGAAGCCCCCCTTGATCCTTCGTCTACCCACTTATTAGAGGGATGTTTTTCTCACCACGCGCTGCGACGACCTTGAGGCGTTCTTCCCCTCCCGCGCCCACGTATGATTTTGATTCTTCACCTCGTACTCTGAGAAACTTCCCCTTCCGAAGAGCGACTCCATGCTTTTCGGCGTTCTCGGGGAGCAACCTGAAATTATTCCTTTTCATGTTCTTATAGAAACCGAAGTCCGCCAACCAACGACTCTTTGCGCAGCGACTGTCCCCCTGGTCTTGTGGCAGGGACACCCAGCACAAACGTGATTTCCTAGAGCTGCGGGAGAGTCCTTGTTTCAACTGCCCCCCTCCAGAAGGAGAGCTTGAAGCCATTTAGATCCTAAGCCTAGATCGCCTCTCATCGGTGCTGGCCTCGTCGCTGTAGGATACCCTTTGAGGTATGCTCTCTAGAAACGTACCCGAGTTGCAACCCCCCATCTCTTCCCGCAGAATATCGCCGACTCAACTTCGTTTGCGCGTCCGATCGACCAAGCCCTATCATCCCCTCCACTAAAAGTAGGGGTTCTTTCCTTCCTCTCTTGGCCTTGTAATAGTCCCGGTCGTGTTATTTCCTAACTCGCTTCCAGTTTGTTTGACGTCTTCCATTTCCTTGTCACTTCCCCGAGCCATAGAGAGGCGTCGTTTTTTTAGTAGATATTCGGCCTTCGGCCTTCCCTCCCGAGTTATACCCCCCATCCCTCCCCTTACATCCTCTCTTTTCTCTCTCTGTGTTGAGAGTATGTGTTCTCTTGGGACGAAAGCCCCCTCTTTTCCCTGCGACTTGGGATGTAGATACATATCTGCCCTTTACTTAATCCTGTCGAGGCTGGTAAAGTGGACTGTTATCCCCGTTACTTTTGTGACGGTGAGTTTCTTTTACCGACGCCCGTCAGTTATGACACCGCCAGGATTCGAAGACGACGCCCTAAGGTTTTTTCCCTTGTCTACATGAGGTCTCCGCCGCCGTCAAGCCAATTTGTATCGTCCTTCCCGTTTGAGAATGCGGATGCGAGCCACTGTTTTTCGCACTCTACCCACTATCCTCGAGTCCTGTTTTAAGGTTCCGATGGACTTCACGCATTTCGTTTTTTGTTGTTTCAGCCGACGATCGCCCATTTAAAATCTATTCCTCCCCTTGCGTCGATCGGCCGGCGCTAATGTGCTGGGGCATGTCTCTTCTCTTTGCGTTCTCGAAGACGTTTTCGCTTGCCCCTCGGGACAGGTGTGGGCCCTGCCAAACCCCATGGTTCGGCCCCGGATGCGCAACTCCGGATTCTTTTTTTCATCTCTCCTTTCGTTAAGTAAATCTCCCGTCTCTGGCTGTAACTTGGTCGGTGCAACCAGTCCCCTCGAAACCTGTCAGCGTAGGATCTTTTACGTTTCAGGATCGTCAGTTGCTTTGAGTTTTTTTCCCCTCCTCGGAGCCGGTCGATCCGTTTGCACCTTGCTTCGCAGTAGCGTCGATCTTGGTCATCAAGCATCTTCTCAAGAGTGTTAAGCCGATTTTTTTCGTCCCTCGGGGCGTCGATAAGATGAAATGGTAGATTTTAACTTGATCGCCTTTCCTTGCCAAGTATTTTATTTCCCCCTTCTAGTTGGGATTGAGAGATCACTTGCGTATTTCTTGTGCGTAGCTCATTATTGAGTGTTGGGTTCATAACCCTCCCGCCCAACAGAGGAACTCACGTTACTGCGCTGGGCTCTGCGACGAGAGAACGTCACACCCGACACTATGCTCCTCTCGAGTGAATCGTTCGTGGCTTTTTTCGCTTCGTAGTCAAGATTCAACCAGGGCAGACTGACCTCACAGTGTTAACTTCCTCGTCGGTGTTTAAGAATTTGCTCTTTTTCTACTCTCTACACCTTGCAGAAGATGGCCTCCCCGTTGACCATGATCGTTTCAGACGAGATGGTCCGCTGCGGATTCCATCCGGGGCTGACCTCTTTTCTTGACTTTTTTCTATGTTCCTAGGGGAGGGTACGTTTTTTCTTTTTTTTTTTCTGCGCCGTCCCTCGCGGTCAGCTGAGTCAGGTGGTCCCCACCGGTCGGTTTCGCTTGAGTCAGCTGTCTCCCAAGTGGCGGCAGAAGGACCGTCGTTCTCTTTCGCTGGCAGTACTACTACTACGACCGTTCGTCCCTAACGTGCTTTTTTCTCATCCTGAACTTCCGGCCCTTTCTCTTCCAACGCCTGGACTCCCGCTTTATGATGGCTTCCCCTCCTTTGGACGAGACCTGCCCGCAATCCCCCGCGCGCCTTCACTTTCCGGGTTGGAGGTGACAGGTAAAACGATCGGTTCGTTTTTTTTCGGCATCAAACGTATTCGTTCTGAATCGGGGAGCCCGTGGTATTTTCTCTTGCGCGCCTCTTACGCGGTTGCCTAGACGAGGCATGTTAAGCTTCTTTATAACTTTCCACTACACAGGACCTTGTCCGCCGGGCGCACCAACTACGACCGTGAGAGAGCGCCTGCCCCCATCACCCCCCCACCCCCCGGGCTGCTGTCACTTCCTTGTACCCCCCGCTTCCTTACGCCGACCCCCTGACGTTAAAGCTTTACAGGAACCGTGAGAATCCGTTCCCTCAGATACCACCAGTCTCTGATTCCAGCCTTCACTGAGTCCTGAATACTGGACCGTTAGAACAAGATTTGCTGGTGCCGGCTGTAAATCGGGAGTTACCTTGGCTATCTATCCCCTGCGCCATCTTCTCGGAAACAAGTTTTCGTTGTCTTTTCTCGTGGAG